>Ga0179593_1602631_pt1 | contig 11688 bp, 13 predicted proteins | sample CZODoug2_1_08_16_FD_185931 | JGI IMG/M metagenome (GOLD analysis project Ga0179593, IMG submission 185931) | Vadose zone soil fungal communities from Angelo Coast Range Reserve, California, USA - CZODoug2_1_08_16fungal (PacBio error correction) | ecosystem: Environmental > Terrestrial > Soil >...
AAAGGGGAGGGGCGCGGACAGGAGTAGTGTTCAGGGGAGAGTCACTGATTTCGGCGCTGCCTCCTGGGACACACCTTACAGACAGAGAGGAGAAGGGGCACCGGCAACCGTGATTCTGTGGGACAAAAGTTAAAAATTACAATAAAAGGTAGCGACGAAACTAGGAAATATAGAGGGCGCAGTGCCGTCTATTTATTTGGAATGGAAAGCATGAGACCGGAAGATTTTGTAAGAGGCCCCAGTTCACGATGAAGGGGTAGAAGTGAGTTGGACAGCAACTCTGGTTTGGGAGTCCACTCATCGAAGAGGGTTTGTCAAAAACCATTCAATTCCACTGGGGAGCAGCTGCTTTCCGTACCAAGCCGGTGCACAAAGGAAGCCACGGCCCTCAAGATGAGAAAAAAAAGCAATTTATCCCTCCCTTGTGGAAATTAAGAAAAGGATGCGAAGATTGTCACGACGGTCTGGAAAAGAAGGTAGAGGGAGGTACAGGAGAGATGCAAGAACCCCAAGGTCTATTATTGCCAGGGGAACATCAAAGTCAGGAGGAACGCGATTCGTCTGGCAGAAGAAGAAAAGGGCGTTAGGGGGGAAAGGATGGCTAATTAATAAACTACTGGCGCCAGTAGAAATATTGAAAGTCCACCTGGGGGAGATCATTTTATGAGGGGGACGGGTGGCGAACCGCCTTGTTGGGGGGGACGTAAGTGTCCGGTATAAATTTCTGAAGGAAAAAAGCTCGGGAACTTGGGGGTAAGTATTGTTTGGCTCTGCGAAGCTCTGGGGGAGCGGCGAAGAAAGGGGAGGAGAGAAATTGGGAGGGAAAATCAAAGAGGCTTGGAAAGTCGGAGCCAACTGGAGAAAAATGTCCGGTCCAACTTAAAGGGGGGAAATTCGAAATTTTGGAGCTGACAGCGCCACCCGGACGTCAGGGCGACGGACGTTGTCAGGCGTCGGAAAGAAAACGGAAAAATCCTCACTGTTAACGTGAAGGGTCTGGGGTTGATTTGGGGGCCGCCCGGAGTGAAGGGGCCAAGTTCGGACTTCAAGGATGCAACCCCATAAAGAAATGGGGGGGGGTGATGCAAGAGAAAGTGGCGTTAGGGGCACAGTCAATCCAAGTGGGCTCAAGTCGCCTTGGTTAGGGAACTTGGCCAGGAAAAAAGACTGTCTGACGGAGACAAAGACGACAAGCGCATGACCAGCAATGAGACCAGGAATAAGGTTTTGGTTCCAAGAAGCTTGGGGTACAGCGCCGAAGGTTTTTGACCGCAAGGTAATTTCCGGGGGGGCAAGGAGAGAATGAAAGGGGTGACCATGAAAAAACACGAATCCCGGAGAAGTCAAAGTGTGTTGCGTTAGATAAAGGGGTGAGCCAGTAAAGAGGACGGGATCGAAAAGGGGGCACTTCACCTAAATGTAAAGGAAGAACTGAGATGGTGATAGGGAAAAATTGGGGGTTACCGTGCAAGGTCAATTAAATCGAAATTGAAAAAAAATTTCAAGGGGGAGAATACGCTACAAAGAGAAGTACCCTTTAATAATCCTGCGTGTTAAGATTTTAAAGAGTTATGTTGAGGAGGCAGCTCTTAGCAAAAGGTGGTGTTGCCATTTCTCCTTACAAAAAAGGGGTTTGAACGAAAAATTGGGAGCTGGAATTCGAGAGAACAATTGGAAAAGATCAAGGGTTCAAAAGTGTTTAGGATTACCGTTATTCTTCTCACCTGTCTTTGTCGAAAAAAGACGATCGTTCTGGAGAAAAAAATGGTGGATTGGGGGTGCAGTCAGGGTGATATTCATCAATATCATCGGGGGAAAAAAAAATTGAAGAAAAAAAAGAGCTTGACGTATCCAATGAGCGGTTCATCAAAAGCTGCGCGCAGGGGGGGGGAAGGACGTAATGGGGGGAAACGAAACCCATCGAACACGGTTTTATCAAAACACTAATAGTATAGTCAAAACTGGTAACGGTACGCTTTCCAGTTGACAAAGGGTAACGTCGAGAGAAGAGTTTCAGAAATAACCACTCTTGGCTCTGAAACGACTCTCTAAAGGGGCGGAACCGACTGATAGATAAAAAAAAAAAAACAAAGAAACAGGAAAAACAAAAAACGGGGTCGCGTTCCAGGTTGCAAAGGAGTTAAGACACAAGGAACCTCAGGGGGGGAACGGTCCTCTACGGTCAAGAAAGTGCCAAACCGACGTTGAACCTAGAGGTTTCAAATTCGATTCCGGCGGAAGGTAAGCGGTGTCATGGAAATGGCCCAAACTCCAGGCCTACAGGCAAAACTACTCGGAAGGAAAGTAGGAGGCAGGGAGGCGAAGGGTGTCTTGGACGGTCTAGGGGCAAGAGTAAGCTGATGAAATTGGCAATCGAATTTTTGCCGGAAGGGGGAGACCAAGGGTTGCCAATACACCAAGGATTCACGGGCAGAGAAGACCTGGTCTTGTGCTGGGTCGTACAACAGGGGGGGCCAGCCAATGGAGTCGTAGACCAAAACCCGAGGAAAAAAACTCGCCTTTATCACTTGTTGCACTTCAAAAAAAAAAGACTCAAGCAGCACAACAACGCCCGGTTGGAATGGCGACCTGACGGCGTCAACACCTCGAGCGGATTAGAATCACGACCTTAACTTTTACCATAGGGTGACAGCTCAAACTTCGGTGGGGGGGGCCTGAGGAGGGCGGGGAGTGAAAAATTCCTTCAAAGAAAGGGGAGGACCAAGTCCAAAATAGGGCAGCGTTGCTGTGAGCTGAGGGGGGAAAAAAATTACGGCTCAATGTCAGAGTTGGCAAGGGGGGGCACCAGTTGTGATCTGTAGAAGAGATCTATCCTGATTAGTTCCGGATCGAATAACCCCAGCCACCGGACAACATCCGAATGAAAGGGGGGGTGGGGAAGATTGCTCAAGGGAAGATTCAAGCCTGACTTCTTAATCCAAACTTCTGTGATGGCTACTGTCGATCAGACAGCGTGATAAACTCCGTTGCCGTAAGGTTCTCCTCCATATAATATGTCAGTGACGGTCCCCCCGCTTTCTCGAGCGGAGCTAGGGGAGCACGTGCCTTGCACGAAGGTTGGAGTTTCACACCAAACCCAACATGTCACCTAAGCTGTTGGTCCAAGAAAAATTAGCGATAGAGGAAACCATCGTGCCTAGGCCACAGCTCCGAAGAAAAGGAAAAACAGCGGCCAAGCGTGATCAGGAAAAGACCTTTTCAATAGAAAGGAAACGGGAGCACGATATGCGTGTTCTAGGTACTACCTACTACGTCTGAACAAAAATAGCTCTTGGATGAAAAAAGGCCTGGAACAAACCAGGACGGCCTTGCATTTGGACGGGAGGATTAAAGACGCATCTTGGGAACCACGTGACTAGAGGGATACCGAACTGAGTGAACTCGGGAATCTTCCATCAGAGGGGAAGTGGGCGCATCCTTTGGTGTACTGGATAGGCACCCTGGGGGGACCCTAAGAATCCCGCGCATGGAACAAAAAGGCTGGGAGAATGGACTGAGTCACCAATGAAAAGAAATTACTTTTTTTCCCCAAGAGGAATGTGAACTGGGGAAGGAAATGAAGGAGGAAAAAAAATTGGTGAATCGATAGCATACATCCTTCCTCGATCGCCAAATCTTCTAGAGACTCGTAGCATAGGGTTGGAGTGAAAACACAATGGTAGGAAACCGGTTTGTGCAACATTAAAGGGGAAGTCGGGGCAACGTCAAAGGAAACGAGGGGGGAAAATTCAAGAGCCAAAAAGCAGAAAAAACAGGGTTCGGCAAGGGGAAGGAAGAAAAAAAAATACGCAGGATGCCAAGAACTAGTGGCGGGACAATCAAACAACACGGAGTGAGTTTGGGGGGCAGCCGACGTTGATGGGCCGAGAGAGTCGGGGGTTTCTGATCGGGGGGCAAATTCAAGTAAGCGTCAAGCTCCTGGGTGATGAAAAACCCTGGAACCGTGGCAAACGTCACACCGGAAAACTGGAAAAAACGGTTTCATAAAGGGGGGGTTGTCAAAGTAAAACACTTGGATGAAGGGAGGGAACACGATTAGAAAGATGCATCCAAAAAGTATGTGAACGCTTGGCAGAAGAAGCGGGATGCATTCATGTTCCTTCTCCAGTTTCACACCTTGGGGAAGCGTTTGGGGCGGCCACGCGGTGGGTGTATCGTCGACTGTCTTGTGTTCGGTCAACAGGAGAAAGAAAGCCCGCCAGATAACACCGTGAAGGCGAGGCTCGCAAAAGGGTACAGTGGCACCAAGGACAGTTGCAATTTCATCCTTCGATAAAAAAGGTAGTGAAAAGCGCTGTAAGCTTTCCAGTCAAACGAAAGGACTCCACCAAAGGTCTAAGGACGTTTCTTGTAGAGGGGGGGTTGTGGCTCAATTAGAGAGATAGGGAAGAAGATACTGCGGGGAGGAAACGGAAATTCCAACCGAGCCGTGCGCCAGGGAGAAATGGAAAAAGTCCACCTCGGGTGTCAAAAAGGATAGCATGCTCTACCCATTCTTTCGTTGTCCTCCCGAGGTCAAGGAATAGTCACGAGGCTCGCGACCCGGGGCAAAAACTCTTTCGTATTGCGTTGGGGAGCGCGGGGGAATAGGTGCAGCCAGAGAGGGGAAAGTCATACTGGGCAGAAATGGCAGGAGGGAGCCCCAAAGGAGGGGAGCGGAAAAAGTTCAAGACTTGAAGCTGGAACCGAAAAAGGGCTTGATCATCGACGAATGAAATCGAAAAAGGGGGAAAGCCGTCGCTGGCCGGGGGAAAATGCGGCGGAGTGCATCGACTCTGAGACAAGGCACCGTGACTACAGGGAGGGGAGTGGAAAAAGTGTAATGGGGGTGGTGATGGTTCCCACCAGCGATCGAAAGGATAAGCATCTTCAGACAGTTATGGTGGAGATTCCAAGTGGACATGTAGAAACTCCTTCAAAGGAAGGGCATCCTAGCCCTACATGAACGCTGTTGCAAAAAGAAAAAAAGTATCGGGAAAGGGCAAGCCCGGCCAATGAGAATGCAAAGAATTGATCAAAAAAAAAAAGATTTGTGCCAATTCGACAGGTCGTTACAAGAAGGGAATTGGGTGCAAGGGCAGCGAAAAATGGGGAAAACAAATTCTCTTTGCTGCCGGAGAGTATGACGAAATGTAGATCCCGGGAATAACGCGTGACTTGTCGGAGATCCGAGACAGTCAGACGTCAGGTACCGTCTATGAAAAAAGGTGCGGGACCGTGTTGCCTAATGGTGATAGTGGGACGTTGGGGTTACTGTGCGAATTGAGGAAATAAACGTTTGAACGACCGGGTAAAGAAGGCTGAGAAAGCGACGGAAAAAGGAACCAAAACATCATCGGGGACTACCTAAGCCTACCTTGGGTGAGGGTATGAGGTGAGGAATGCCTGAACGTAGGGCCGGGGAGTGGGTTCCAGAATCAATCTTCAACAGGGAAAAGTTGGGCGAAAGCGCTTGAAAGCGAGACACCAGGAAAATCGAGTAAGCAAACATTGTTAAGGAAGGGTGCACTTGAATTAAATGGAATGCTCCTAAAAAGAAGGGAGTGGAAAGGGAACAGCGAAAAATAAGGGCGAAAAGGACCATGGGGGAGGGGGGGTTGAAAGGGCGTTCAGCCAGTAGGTTCCCCAAAAAAAGGTACTCGAAAGCGGGTCAAAAGAAGGGTGGAGCGAAAAGCTGCGCGCGGGAATTCAAGTGGAGGGGGGGGGACAGAAGTACAGCCACTTCGTCCGCTTCAAAAACGGAGGAGGAGGAAAGAGAACTACACGGGTCCGATCGGGAAACGGGACGCAAGGTAAAAGGAAAAACTTTACAGGTACTCGGGAGCAGCGTTTCAAAACAAACCGTAGTGGTGACAAGGACATTTTCTGGCCAAACCGGGCTTAGGTGATATATCGCCAACGGCGCAAAAAAAAAAAAGCAACACAGTTTTAAACAGAACGAGATGTTGAAAGGGACCGTGCGCCAAAGGAGGTCATCCGGAAGAAACGGATACCCCAAAGCCGGAAGGCAAACGGGTACATCATCGTGGCCAATTGGAGCGAAGAAGGGGCGATCGTTCCGCCAAGGAGTCAGTCCATGACCAAACCCCGACTCCAAGTAAGTCAAACACAGAATCTAAACGAGGGTAACGCAGTACGGTGTCACCGGACACTGATTGAGGGTTCTATTGGGGAGGGGGAGGGTCCCTTGTACCCCAGACCAGGCGTGCACTTTGCAAGGAAAGGTGGTGGCAACTTCAAAGGGGACCGGAAAAGAGATAGCAAACAAAAAAGTCAATTGGCGTGCGGGGAAAGGCTGTCGAATAAAAAAATTACTCTTCTCTCAATTGGACCGGCCATGGGTGACAAGCCATTATGGTGTGGATTCACGGAAGCTTCTCTGCTTCCTCGTCAAAGCGCCGGTGGTTTGAAAGAGTCGACACAGCATAACCTTTGAGACTGGGGGGGGATCAAGATCGGTGCACGATAGGAGGGGTTCACAAACTCATGGGGAGTGACGGGTCCTCAACCATACAGGCAAGCTGCCAACGTTCGGCACCGATCAAAATTGAGGGGGAACCGTGGAAAAACGACAGGGGGCTCCAGATCGTTCAGAGGAAAGTTTAATCCAGTCCGGGGAAGGGCTACGCCAGAATGTAACTTGGCACACGAAGGGGAAGTCACAAAGCAAAAAAAAAGCAAAATCATACTTAGTGTTGCAGTAAAGAAAATCTGAGTCCAGGATGAAGCCACCGCCGCAGAGGGAAAACGGCAACAGCGACTTAACTTCAAAGGGCCGATCCCTTGCAAAAAAAAGGAAACATTTATGGTCCAGCACCAGACCCCCCAACCCCCCACAAACACACACCGCTCAATTAGGAGTTGGAGAAGGGAAAAACGTCTGGGCTGAAATGGCAATTGGAAAAACCTAAAACTGGACAATTTCCTCAATTTTCTCGCACGAAAAAAAAGAAAACCTCGGGTCACTAAAAGAAAGCGGTGGTGCCGAAGGAGCGACATAGGGGTGAGGAAATAAGCGGAGGAGCTCCACCAAGAACAAGCAACTAATCCTAAAATGTAATAACGGATCGAAAGAAAGAAAGGGGGTACCTTTTCAAGGGCGAAGAGGAACCTTGAGGAAAAGGTGGCAGTGATACTTATCCGAGAGAGGCTAAATAACAGGCGAAGATGAATTGATGAGCCACCGGAATGGACCAGAAAAGCACACAGACTTATAGGTGGGGGGGGGGGGAAATTTGTTTGGGAAGTGTAACATCAGAAAGGGGTCCCGTATACAATCTCAGAAGGGGGAAAAAGGGAACAATAGGAGTCGTTAAAAAAGGAGACGGGGTCATCGAAGAAACCTACTTGATTGGGAGAGGATGGAAAAAGGAGCCAAAATCATATTCTTTCGTGAAATTCAAAAGCTTTCCGAGATAAAAAAAGTAACTGAAAAAACCTCGTGCATTCAATACAAGTTAAGAGGGGGTCACCAACTAGTGGTTTAGGATGATGGAGACGATGAATTCTACAAGAGAATACAAAAAGATTAAAGGAATATCTCCCTCAAAATATTCTAAAGATCCCTTAGACAATAAGGGGGGGGTGTCTTGACAAAAATTATGACAAAAGTGTTGGCACAATAAGGTGAAACGGTCTTTTGCATAGTTTCCAGGCAGGGGGCCTTAAAAAGAGCCAAGAGGGATTACTCCAGTCAAGTTCGATCAAAACTACGCGCAGACCACCGAGGGCTCGGAAAAGATATCAACAACAAGGGGGTATGGGGGGAGAGAGAGAGGTTGACTATTCGGGCTGCGATGCTTGGTGGGGGGAGAGAAAGTAGCGGGGGCGGCGCGTGGGGATCAGGGGAAAAAGGGGAACCAGGAGGGGGAAAGAGTAGGACAGAAAAAAAGGGAAAAACAGGTCAGGAAACAACGTCATAGTTGGTTGAAGACACCTGAGGACCGCTTATAGCAAAGATATAGAGGGATGCAGTATAGTAAGGGATTTTTTGGGGGGGGGGAGGAGCCTAGGAAAACAACTCCCTAATCGACCGTAAAGGTATCATCACTAGCCGTGTAAGCGAGGGTGGGGCTCGGTTGCGGTATAAAACCATCGGACTGTTTTAAAAAAAGACCCACGGGTTCAGGGAAAAGAAGTGCCTGAAAAAAAGAAACGGGTGAAGGAGGACACGAAAACCTCAATACCTCAACAAATTGGGTAAACACGGTCATTGGGAGAGAGACAACGGAGCGGGGAAGATTGGATTGGACGAAACAGGGAAGGGGGACAGCCACCCACTGGTCCTATGTGCTCTGGAAGGACTGGCGGAAACAATTCGTGGTCTAGGGGGGCAGGGGGGGTGCGGGGAAAGTAATCGAAAAAAGGGGAAGATCGGACCAGAGAATAGATGGAGGACCACTCTGAAAAAAAAAGGGTTAACGATAGAATTCTCAACGGAACCTGAAGGGCAGGGTGCCTAATGGACTGCGACCGCAAAGAAACTCTGAAGGGGACAAAAACAGCATGTGTGGAAAGAAGGTGTTGGTAAGGAAACCTTCTTTCGGGTGAGCAATATAAACCTCGATTAAGAGCAGGGACATCATAGAGGAAAAATTGCCAACTTTATCAAAAAGCTGCCAGTTAAAAAGACTGGGGGGGAACCTGAAGAAAGTTGCCTCAACCCAGTTTTCAGCAGGACAGGGAATGGGGGGACGGGGGAGGACTGGCTTCGGCGGAGGGGGGAAAGAAGAGACCAGGGATGCTGCAGGTTGTGGTGGGGGGTTGTTTTGTGGGGGGTTGGTTTTTTTTTTGTGGGGTTGGTGGGGAAAACGGCCACGGACTCGTGGATCGGGGGATGTGGGAGGGAGATGGGGCAAATACCCTTGACCAGTCGGCTCGAAGTGAAGGGGGCGCTGGGAGAAAAAGTACGGTCGGGAAAAATTTTGAGGAGTCGGCTTCAAAGGTTCCAGCCAGACCCGAAAGGGGAGCCAATCCGGAGGGAGTTATGCGTTTGGTACCTTCGGCCAGAACCTGCGAAACGTGCCTTATTAAATGGCGGGGGTTGTGGGGTTCCCCGGGGGGACAAGTAGGGGAATGGGACACGGCGCATTTGGGGGGGGGGGACGTAGGAGGAGTCAGGGCTAGTTTGGGGGTTCTTGCATCGGATGGTGACCTTATGAAACCCTGCGAACAAGGGGGGAATTGCAGGAGGGCTATCATGAAGTCAAACAAATTACCTAAAATTAAACCTAAAGGGAGAAAGTCTTGTTACTAATGGTATATGAAAGAGTGGGGGTTACCGGTGAACTTCAAGGAAGAAAGGTTGAAAAAAAGGCTGACCTTGATTAGACAATGCAAGTAAAACCCGGACAAATTGGACTAAACTTGCATATCCTTCGGGGGGAAAGTAGGGAGGTGAGGGGGATTAAATCAGTGCGGGATTTTGGTTCCAGGAACATAACGGTGGGAGGGGAGAATTGGGAAAAACCACGAGGGGCGAAAAAGGGGAACGACGAGGGGGTAAAAATGCTCCGTCTTGTTGGAAATTTAACTGCGAAGTCGGAACTCTGAATTGGGAAAAGAAGGGGGAAGGGTAAAGACTAAATAAGGGGAAGGAAAGTAAAAGTGGATTGGGGGGGGGCAGGGACCTTTTTGCTATACAAGACAATCAGTCGACCATTGGAGGAAGTTATGTCTGCAAAACCGCGGGTTTACTCAGGAAAAAAAGCTGCTGCGCAGGAAGGTGGATGGTTACAGGAGACGGTTCAAGGTAAGAATCCTATTCCAACAACAGAGGATAAGAACTCTACTAAGAAGGAAGAAAGGTACGTACCGGGTCAGGGGGACTTTAGCACAAACGTTTCCAGAAACACAATTCGGGAAGGGAGGGGCCGCCCGGGATCCAGGGGTAAAGATCTGATAATAAACCCACTTCTCACCGAAAAAGGGTGAATGAAGAGGAAGGGGGAAATGCTCCGCTTACAAAAGATCAAGGGGAAGGAGAATAAAGGGGAGGGAACAAAGTACCCTCAACAGAAGGATCAAACCGATCGGGGGAAAGTGATCAGAAGCAAGGAGGGAGGGCAGAAAAAATCGTAGGAAAGGAGAGGCTTTCCAGGGGACTCAACCAACAGCTCGCAGCATTACGTATAACACAGACTCCGTGACGCCGTGAAGGAAAGCCTGGCGACGGGTGTTGTCTAACGGGGGCAAGTAGGAGATAAGGAAAAGGGACCAGAGGCAGGGGGACAGGTGAGAAGACAGTGTGAAAAACGAATAACAGATGGTCACCATAGTGAAAAAAACGGAACATGACAAGGGAAGGTTGCGGAACTGACTCTTTAAGGAAACAGGGTAACGGGACCGAAGAAAAAAAAGGCTGAGCCAAAACGGGATAAACTTTGGCAATGGTTTACATCAAAAAACAAAGTCTCTAGAGGGCAACATCCACTTTGGGCCTTACACTGACAGAAACCCACGGCGAAGGGGATCAAAACGTTTCGACTGGGGGGAAACAAGGAACGTTCCGGTCTTGATGAGCATGGAGTGAGGGGGGAAATGGACGGAAGGCAAGACCCGGGGGAGGCAAACCTATTCAAGATTCAATTCGGTGCGCAGACAGGGGAAAGGTGCCGGTACCATGGATGCAGCGGCAAAGGATTGGGTAAAGGAGGGCTGGTCACGCGGGGCATCCTAGTAAACCGGGGAGTATACAAATAAAAAAAGATCACTTCCACTCCAGGGAAGTTTTGAAGCGACAAGCGGGACTTAAAGAGGAGCCGCCGCCGCCGTATTCCAAAAGGCCATCGAAGGGGTAAGGAGGAAAAAACTTGACTAAACAGTGTCAACTAAAGGCTTACGAAGATGGGAGAAGGAAAGTCTGGGGGATAAACCTAACAGGGTTTGGGGGGGGAAGCGCGGCTTTCTAGAAAGCGGTAGTCTGGACGAGCCGGAAAGCAGGGATGAAACACAACGTGCAAATAACTACAGGGAGGGGGGACGTGGGTGGGACTTCAAAACGAGAACGCGGCGCTGCAAGGGGACCAGATAAGAGGGGAAGCGACGACAAATGAAAAAAAAAAAAAAAAGGAAAGGATCATACAGAGGGGGGAAAGTTAAAGACTCCGGGCAATTCTCTGAAGTAAACCAAGGATCTTCTAAAGAGAGTTACCTGGGGGGAAATGGAGAAAAGGTCAGGGAAAAAGCGCACAGCGCGCCCAATGGGGGCTCATTTGGATTGGGGGGGACTGGGGAGGGGAATCCCATTGGACCAGGACGCGGACCATAGGACTGAACTAAGAAAGGTGAACCGGTTGAAAAGGTTGCGCGCAATAGGACGGCAAAGGGTTCTGTTAGCACAGGCTGGCAAAGAAACGCAAAGGCGGGCAGACAGCCTGGTCCGGAATGCAAGCAAACAAAACCGCGGAAGGTCAAAATACCATTATCTTTTCCCCACCGATAGGGGGGAGAAAGTCAGCGAAGGTCGGGAAACCAAAATCAGGTAGCGGCGAGAGAGTTGCAGAAAGTGGGTGGAGGGGGGAAAAACCCCATGATAACAGGTGGGGGTTGACAAGTCAGGGGGAAAGGAAGACTATTGCATTGATTGCAAGGACCCGCCCGAAAATTCAGGTCGTAAGTGCGATCACGAAAACACGAACCGGCAAGCTTCGACCCAAAAACGTCGGC
>Ga0179593_1679611_pt1 | contig 11688 bp, 11 predicted proteins | sample CZODoug2_1_08_16_FD_185931 | JGI IMG/M metagenome (GOLD analysis project Ga0179593, IMG submission 185931) | Vadose zone soil fungal communities from Angelo Coast Range Reserve, California, USA - CZODoug2_1_08_16fungal (PacBio error correction) | ecosystem: Environmental > Terrestrial > Soil >...
AGGGAACTGCATGGGAGCGGAAGGCGGTCCTCTACTTTCACGTCTCGTCTAGGGAAGAATAGATCGATCGAAGAGATTCTGCGTCGGGAGGGAATAACGAAAAAAAAAAGGAGGGCTTATTGAGAACAAGAAGTCGGAAACTCCGGAAACCAAGGGTCACCTCATTTCTGTGAGTAACGTCAGAGAGGACAGAACGGGGTCCTAGAATTCACCACACGAAATTGGAGGATCAGCACTCAAACCCATTATCATCTAGAGTGTTTGCCGCGGGGAAATCTTTACGGAGAATCCACTGCCTGAGCTCACAGAAAGGGGGAACTCCTTGCGATTCACGCCGGCCGAAAGGACCGTTCGAATTAAAAAAGAAAACTACCGAATCAGGGTCACCCAGGTAGGGTACTCCTCAAATCTGTACTATCGGCGGTCGGAAAACTTGCCCCTGAGGCAGAAACTCCTGGAGCAAGATACCTGATTCAGAGAAAATATAAGGGGGAGGACTTTAAGAAAAGCGGATACAGGGATTTTCTGTGGGGGGGGGCGCCAGCCGGGGGAGGGAAAAATAGGCAGTGAGAGAAAAGAAGGGTTAAAAAAATTCGGCAAAACAACAAGGGGAAGTCAAAGGGCGGAAGGTGATTAACATCTCACTGACTGGCCCGTCGGAATGCTTAGAGACGGGAAATAGGAAAAAGCCGAAGGTGGAGATTGAACGATGGGAATTGTTCAGGGAAAGCGGAAAAAGGGCGCGGCAAGGACTCTTAAAACCGTAAATTGGAAGGGACTCCGAAGAAAAGGACGAACCTGCGAAAGGTCGCGTTTGCGACATGGGCGGCAAACAAAACGGAACGGGGCGAGCATGAAACGCCGTTCGAGAGGGGCAGGTGCGCGGCCATATAATCGGGGAAGAGGATTGTTCAGAAAAAAGCGCGTAGGAAAGGCCTGGAGGGAAGACGGGGGGAGGAGGGAAGAACCATCGGAGCAGCACGACCCCGAGGCAGCCGAAGAGACTACGAGGAAAGATGAGAGGAAAGGGGGGGAGTTCGGACACTGGGGGAACGAAGACCGTAAGTAAATTTCAGTGAGAATAAGAAGGAGAAGACACCTACCGTTGGCGATCTAACGACGGCAAATACTCGGCCTGAAGAAAACTAACGTCGTCTACGCGGGCAGAAAAGGGAAAAGGAGGGAGAAAATCTAGCCAGGCCAAAAAGGTCCCCCCGCATCTGCCAGCTCGAAAAGCGACCAGTGGAGGAGATGCATACATACACAGGGGGAAAAACCTCTGCGCAACGAAGAAAAGAAACGGAGGCAGTGGAAGGGAGAGGAACAGGGAAACTGCTTTTCCCCAAACCGTTTCCGCGTCCTTCGGGAAATGACCGTGAGTTCTACCAAAAAACGACCCTGAATGCAAGCAAACTCCTACTGCGAATAGAAAGATCACAAAAAAACAGAGGAAAAAGGGAAAAGAAAGTATAGGGAGTTTTCTGGGAAAGCCGGTTCGTGTTATTGGTCTAAGACGGGACTACACGGGAAAAGGAAAACGACTGGGGAAAGAGGGGGGAACTGGAGGGAATTTCCCGGCCGCCTGAGCGCCATGCGGGGGGGGGGGGGGGTCGCGGAAGGATTCCGACGCGGGGGAAAGGTGTAGAGAGGAAATATTAAACTACTGGCCGCTGTGGATGTCAGAATTCGGAAAAAAATGAAAGGGCCAGGAGCACAACTCAAAAGCATCTGCGAAAACTAGGATACTAAGTGCTTTTCTAAAAAGGGGACTATTGGTGGCCGGGGGAGGATTCACGCTGGAAAAAAAAGGATTGTGGGGCAAAAGAAGAGCGTGGAAATTGGGAACCTCTTAACGGTCGCTAGAATGCATAAATGAACTTTTCCTAGTGCCATGGGGAGGGTTCATCGGGGGAAGGGGAAGGCGCTGCAAGGAGGGAAAGGGATTCTCCGATGCTCCGCAGCGGAAAACGTCTCCATGAACTTGGAAAACGAGGGCCGCGATGGGGGTCGTATTTCAAAACATGAAGAAACATGTCCTCGCAACTCCCCGGCTAGAGGTTAAATGAAAAAAAAGTTGACCCTGCTAAAAGGAGGCGGCTCAACTCACACGGTCCCGAAAGGTACTGGTTCGTGAAAAAAAAGTTTAACCTTCGAAAGAAAATATGACAGATGTAGCAATCCATTAATGAACCCTTGCAAGGGAGGAGGACTAATGCATCTTCGAGGCCAAGAGAGGGGGGGGTAATCGAACGGACGGATCTACTCTCGCTTGGCGTCAAACGTTTCCCGGTAAGAAGGGAACCAAGTTCAATCCGTCCAGCTGGTCAAAATAGGGGGCATGAAAGAACAAAGACAAGCCCGGGGCACTAGGAGTCGCCTAAGGGGAAAAAACTCTCATGAAAGGTCGAAAAGTAAGAAGAACGGAGAGAATTTGGGACGCAGGTCTCCCAGCTCCGATGGGGACCGGGTAGGAAAATAACTGAAGATGGTCATCGAGGTTCTAAGAACCCCGTCAATGCTGTCAAAACAATTTACTCCGCTAAATCTGCCAGGGAACACCCGGAGGAGCCCAATCCAGACCGGTGGAGTAAAAAGGGAGCCAAAGGACGGGAGAGATACTGGAGAGGGCGTTGAGAAGACGTGGCACAGCCCCGGACTTGGGATTCAGCGGGAAAAAGGTCGGGGGAGGCTTAAAGAAACCGGGAGGGCTTACCTTGCGTGATTGGTGGAATTCAATCTGGAGGGAGGAAGCCATTTTCCGCGGAAGATGAGTGATCAGGAGCAGTCAAAAGCTACGATTTCTCTCGGCAGTCGGAAAAATTCGTCCCCCCTGGGGACTTTATATGAGAAGGAAGACAGAACGATTCCACCTCAGTACAAGAATATCATATCATCACGCAAAAAAAAAGGATTTGATAAGATAGGTCAGGAGGGATTGGTAAGGGCAGGGCGTCTTGATACTTATGACGTCGTACGTCGGCATCCGAGAAAGCTACTCTACTGGAGGGGAAAATTCTCTCGGAAGAATACGAGGAGAGACTGAGGAACCTAGGAGATTGCACAATCCCCTTGAATAAACTCAGGGATTCTCGACAGCCGCGCATAAAAGACTGGAAGGGGAAACCCCGTTAAAAAAATCCTCGGCAAATACAACGACCAGTATCAGCGCAAAAAAATTTTAGGAACGCGGGTCAACTGTCCGATCCACGGGCATTCTCAAATAAGAGAGACCTCCGAATACCGAAGGGGGAATCATGCCGGTTGGACCTACCTCTCGAGGTACCTCGGGTCCCGCAGTTACAGAAGGGGGTTCTCCTCAAGCGTGACGAGACAGGGGTTACGAACATCTGAGGCAAAGGAGAACTCCTTGCGGAAACAAGTTGAGATATCGGGGGGATTTCAAAGCAATAGTCGAACTACCGGAAAGTTCTTTGAGGGGTAGTGAGGCAAACCCGGGGTTCCTGATGGAAAGGCTTTTGCAAGAAGAAATTCAAGACAGGACGAAAAAAAAAAAAGGAGTAAAAAGCCTTTGATACCTTTCGGAAAGTGTGAACAGTCATCCTGAGTTCCACTCCTTCTGGGGCTAATAAGGGAAGGAGACGCCGGGACAAAATCATGAGAGGTTGGGCGGCAGCGCTCGCAAAGGCACTTCCTCTTTGAACCTTCCTCCTGGATCTGTCCGCAGAAGGCAAGAGGGGAAAAGTATGCGGGGGTCTCAGTAGAATGTGCGGTCGGCGAAAGAAAGGGACACGTTTAGCATTCCGTCAACCACCCCAACAACAGGGGAGGGTCAGGGAGCGGAAATGGGAACGTTGGGGGAAATCTAAAGAGGAGAACGTTCTAACGTGTGAAAAGGAGCGGGACGTAATTGTGCATCTGCGAGAGTAGGGTCCTCCAAGCCCGAGGACAATAAAAAAAAAAAAGAAAGCACGACAAACTCAACGGGAAAAGGCCACAGTTGCTTTCTGACCTTTAAAAATCAAGACCAGGGCACGTTTTACGCAGGAAGGCACGAGGAGAAACCACACGACGTTAGACGATCTAAGACGGCAAACCAGATCCATTCAACCCGAACGTCGTTCTACAGGGGGGGGAAACTCACACGGGACTGAAACTGTCCGTGCCCGGAAAAGCACTAACTAGTCAGTCTTAAGCTAGAAGTCGGAAGTTCTAATCGAAGGAAATAAAAAAGGAAAAAGTCGGGAAAAAGCGCTTCTGGGAAGAAGGGGCGAGGGAAAGGGGTACATCCAGGGCGTCCCCATTCTTAGTAAAGGAGGGAGGATCGCGGTTAGCCGGAAAGAGAAACTTCTTCCCCGGACGCCTAAGATCAATCATCAGGAGGGAAGAAAAGTAGGAAGGGAAAGGGGGGATGCCGGTGAAATGGACTTTTTCCATCCTTTCGTTTTTTGTCAAACATAACGAGGAAAAAGCCTCGAAACGACTGGGGGGGAAAAAAGGTTGGGTGGTAATGGTCCTAAACTGCCCAGATCACTTCTCTTGGGGACGTTGGCATGACGCGTTGTCACTTGAGCGAGAGGAGGAACCTTGCGCGCGTTCGGAAAGAGGAACTGCTGGGGCAAGGGGAAGGCACGAAAAAAGCTTCGGAAATGCTGTACAGAGGATACAGCCTTTCTGGGGTCTGAATGGCCTAGGGGGTTGAAGGATATTTCTGAAAAAAATCGTTGTTGTAGTAGGGAAAGGAGGGGGAGAGCTTAAGGGAGACCCGGAGGCGGGGGAAGAAAAGCAGGGGACTCGTTCCATTGCTTGCATCGTCGCCCTGGAGTGCTGGCCTCGGGAGGGGAGAAATGTCCAGGGAGGGATCACCTCAAAATCTCCGCAAGCGAAAAAAGAAAGGGAGAAAGAAGTGCCACTATGAGCACAGGGTCTTAACAACGCCGACCTGCCCGAGAGAAGTTCTTTGCTCCCCTCCGACTCCTTGAGGGGGTCCTCCAAATCAGGAAAAAGGCGACGGACTCACGGGCAACCGGGAAAATACGTCTGGGAAGGTTAAGGGAAGAGAAGCAAAAAAAAAATTCAGAACGATGAACGCGCCAAACCGGGGGCCTATATTTGAAAAAAAAATCTCATAACAGAAAACGGTTCCGGGGGAGGAAACTAGAAGTCTTTCAGGAAAAGGTGCAAAAACCAAATTCCACATTTCAGGGAAAGGTCCCGGGACTTCAGAAACGAGGGTGGCTTGGAGGGAGGTCCTTAAGGTCCAGGAAAAAAGGATCGTCCTGGGACAAAACTACTCCAACACCACTACAATAGCTCGTAGTCGAACTAAGTAAGAAGCACCACCTCGGGTCGTCTAAAAGGGAGGGAGCCTTACATCACAGCTGCAGAAAATGGGAGGAGTAGGAATCAGAGAGAAACGCTTCTAAGGGGAGGGGACCTCGAAAGGGTACCAGCATCTGGAGGAACGTTCATCCCTTCATGAGGGAAAGAAGGGGTCCTCTAAAACGAACTGAGGAGCTCTAAAAAAGGGGAGAAACGATAAAAACAATAGATACTGTTCTTCGTATTGTACGTTGCGGACGCCCTTACGTTGGGAAATTCAAAGGAACGGTCTGGTCGGGCGGACGTTCAACCTACCTGCGGGAGGGAGAAAGTTCCGGCGGAAAAAGGGGGGACTGTAAAAAAAGGGGGCCGAACGCTTCGCGGGGCATCTGGCGCGAAGGACGCCAAAAGAAAATTCGATAAAATGAAAGACTAAGGGAGAGACTCTACGCCGGGGGAAAAATATCAAAATACAAGAGTCTCAAAAGGGAGGAGGGAAAGAGAAAGATCGAGGTGTTCTCGTGGAATCGGTTTCGCCGTCGAATCACGTGAGAAGGAATTCGCTGAGGGGACTAGGAAGGGGATCTTCGCGCGAGGCCGGGGGAAAGAGAACTCTAAGAGGAAGGCTTCGGCTGAAAAAAGCGTCAACGGTGGCGGTCTCGAACTTCAAGGATCCCTCAACGTTCGAGCATTTAAAATAGGGCGGTCCGCCCGTCTTGGAAAAAAAGAACCTAAAGTATCAGCTGAGAGTTTCTTGGCCGCGGTAAATAGGGAGTCCGCCACCGGAGGGGACGTGGAGGACGTCGGGAAGGGAAGGGGCTGGAAGGAAAAGGGGGACCCTCCCGTTTCAAAAAGGTAGCAGCGGGTCTCCGCCCCGAGAGCTGACGGAGGATCATGACCAATTAAAACTTCAAAGAAGGGGGGAAGGGTAACTTGATGAAACGCACCGGGTGAGGGGAGAGTTCTAAGGGGAACGACTACGGGGAGGGGGCGGGAAAGAAGGGGGTACACGCCACGATTTTGACAGCCTTTGATGGGTGTTGTGGTCTCCTCGACGACGGGGAGGAAAAAAGACACTCTATTGAAAAGAAAGGGGTGTCTACCGAGAGTGATCACAAGAGTGGAGGCGTCTATTCGAACCGCACCCGGGGGGCTGATTTGCTCCACACTCAAGGGGGGGGTATTGAGGGCAGGAGGGCTAGCCGTAAAAGCCCCCAAAAAGTTAAGACACTGAATACTGATAAAGAAGAAAGTCCCGCGCGGCGGCGGCGTGCGCTCGTGCAAGGGGGGGGGGCTGTGAAAAGGGCCAACGGGACCGAAAAGTGGACGCCTAACGGGCAGGCAAAGCGGGCCTCTTGGAACAGGTTGTCCAAAACTACCTCAGAGTGCGTAAGGAAGAAGGGGGGGTAAGTTAGAGGCTAATGTTTGACGCGGTCAATGAGGGAGCTCCAATAAAGGTAGAACGCAGAACGAGCCGGGTAAACAAGACAGAAAATGGAAGGACACAGTGAAAAAAATTTAGACGGGAGAGCGACCTTACTGACGACGGGGAAAATAGGGTATACACCATCGAACTCTCAATAAAACCGGGACAGAAAAAAAGACGGAAGTCATAACCCTAACGTCGTCCGAAGCCGAAACATACATCTTGCTTTATCAACTAGGGGGGAGGAAAAGGAAAGGGGTTCCGAGGGACCGTCAAAAAAAGCCCCGAAAGAAGCGAAGGTAGAATCTTTAAAGGGACACACTAAACCGGGTGACAAACCGGGAAGGAAGTCAAAAAGGGGGGCGGGAAAAGAAGAGGCAAAAGAAGGGATGCCAAGAGGGAGATTCCTTCGTCGCGTACCGGGAGAAAAAGCCATAACACGAACAAAGGACTGCCCTACAGGAATACGGAAGGAAAGAAAGGCCTATCGAAGAAGAAAAACGGAAGGATGAAGGGGGGGGTATGAGGAGTGGGGGGGGGGAGGGGGGGGAGCAAGAAAACTCTACTCTGCGAACTGGGCACGCCATGGATTCATGAGGCGCTCCAGAGCCCTGTCCCGCCGCGGAGAAGAGCCTGGTCGTAATTAAAGTCAAAAAGAGACAGATTAAAAGAAGGATTTTAGATATGGAAGACGGCGGGAGGCGCATGGACGGCACGAGCCCTTGGACCAGGTCTCCCGACGTACACTCAGCTGAGGACAAAGTATACGACGGGGTTATGGGGAAGGAAAGAGGTCCCACGGAGGATGGTCATTTCGAGTCTGTTCCTGTAGCGAACCCTCCTGACTGAAAACGGTCGTAAGAAGGTAGCGAGGGAAAGTGCAGAAAAGAAAGGGGGTGTAAGAAGGGAAAATTCTTTGGAGAAGCAGGGACGGCTTAGTGGTCGTTTCTGATGTCCTGCTTGGATGATCACAGAATCTCAAACTTCAGAACATTCACCCGAAGTACGCAAGAAAGCCATGAGGGGAAGAGAGTCCGCGGATGGAAAAACCTAGAACATGTCCTACAACCTTCCCGAAGACTGCGGCAGACCTCACTGGGAAGGGGGAAACTTCTTGTGGGATCCTGAAAAGCAAAAAGCGAAAAAGGGGGCAGAGTCTTCAGGAGATCCAGGTAGGTTACATAAGCTCCAGGATATCCCCAGGAAGTTAATCCAAGATTGGAGCATCTCAGGAAGAACCCTGGAAGGAGGGACTACGAAAAAAAGGAGAAACCTAGGATCATGAAAGCCTGTTGCAGACCGTCCTCCATTTGACAGGTCCGTTACTTCTGAAGCTGTTTCCTTGGAGGATCCTTCGACTGAGGACCGTTCATCAGAAGGGGTCACAATAAATGAATCTGGAAAGAAAAAAACTACAAGAGGTATCTCGGTAGGAAAAAGACGTTACAGGCAAGAAAACCTGACTTAAGAAGGGTCGTTGCGCTGACATCCAGCCTGAGGAGGTTCGAAAGGGGGGGGGGGACCACGAAAGGAAGAGGAGACCCTCCTTCTAAAGGCGGACCCGGACGGGTACCTCAGGGGTCGGCCCAGCCACCTTCATGCGGCACGTCAAGTCTCATCGAACAGGAAATTATGTCTCGCTGAAACCAGAGGGAAGTGGCAGGGTATCCTGCTAAGAAATCCAATAAAAAACATGATAAGGGGAGGGCGGAAAGGGGGGGGAGGAACCCCAGTTGTGAATATCCGGAACTGGGAGAAGAGTCCTTTCCAAAAAGACTGACTTGAACCGGCTCTTCTTGTCCGGGGGAGGGAGCCTTGTCGAACAGAAACATAAAGCCTATAAAAAGACCGAGAACGCCAAAAGAAAGTCGAAGACGATACAACCACTGTACTTCGACGTGTATATAACTCAGGAGGCACGACCGGAAAAAGAAACCTGCGAAAAATCGAGAAAACACCAAAAAAAGAGGAAAAAAGGGGATGGGACGGTGGGGAGCTGGGCATCGGGTGCTTCGATACTGTATATCACTTGAATCTGATTGGACAGCAGAGGGCGACTCGTACTGGGGAGGACTGACTGCATAGGGGAAAAAATCCACGTATAAAAGGGGGCTACAGGGGGGTGACGGGAAAAACCTTCAGCGACTTCCGAAAACGTTCCGCGCGATGCATCAAAAGTTTCAAAAGAGGCCCCACTACGGGGGGTGGGAGGGAAAAAAGTCGCTTAGTGAAAAAATAATCAGGGTGGCCGGGACCAAAGAAAAAAAGGTCCTTCGGACAGCCCGTGGATCCGCCTTGCTCTATAGAAAAGTGACTGAACGCATTCCGGTTTACAGGCAAAGAAAGGAAGGAAACTGTGAAAGCAAAAAACCCAGGTTACGGTCCTCCGCACCTCTTTCTATCGCGGACGGGGAACCGAAAAAGAGGGAAACCAGTCGACGGAAAACCAGGGTAGAAGGAGGACCCGGAAGAGAGGGGGGGACTGCCTCCGTAAAGCAGATAGAAAAGGGGTCGTCGGGTGGGCGGAGGCATTATTATCCAAGAGTTTGCTGAAGCACTTTTTCTCGTCACAGGGGAAGAAAGGCCTCCGAAAAAAGGAAGAATACCTGAAACAAAGGGGAAACAAGGGGGTCCCAGGAGATCATCGGACGTCGTACGCGAAAAAACCTTTTCTGTACAGATAGGGCAAAAGAGGGAGGGATTGGGGGGAGGGACATCTGAAGGAAAGTTTCGGAAAAGGAACAAGACCCTGGGAAATGTGATCCTGAGTCCCGCGCGGGCCCGGAGCCGTCGCCTTGAATGTCGGTCGTAAAAACCGTGTCCCGAAAAGGGGGAAGAATTTGAAGGGAATCCGGAGAATGGTACGTCCTGCAGGTAATGTCCAACCCGAATCGCAGGGGCAAGCGTCGAACGGCGGGGGGGAGGACGTGTGAAGGGGGCCGGGGGGGAAAAAGAGAGAGGGGAGTAGAAGCCACTCATTATACCGCTACGACCCCGAGGCAAAGGAAAAGCACGTGCCAATAACTGGAAGGAAATTGCTTCTGAAGAAAAAAAGGGGACCGTAGAAAGGAAAAGAAAAGAGCGGGAGGGGGCGAACACTACACGACGTTGGAAGCTCTACGACCGGCAACAGCGAAACCAGATAACCGAACTGAAGACAAAGAGGGGAAAATCTGCGGGAAGCAAAAAGGGAAAGCAGTTCAAAAGTACGACGCCGCCAGCTCTGCCAGCTCTAAACCGCGGAAGGGTGCGAATATGGGCAATAGCTACACCGACCCCGCGAAGGGGGGGAAGGAGACCCTTCGCATAAGGGAGGGGGGAGGGGGCAGGGCGAATGGCTGAGATACAGGGGGCATCCCTTTTTAGTTGCCCAGTCTTTCCTTCGGCTTCCTGAGTTAAGCGTAAGTATTCACAAAAAACCCCGAAATCCCAAAGAAAAAAAAGAGAAGAAGGGAGGGATAGTCCGGTCTTAAAAAAAGAGGCGTTGCCGTGCAACGCCTGGTTGTCGTGTGTTTATTGGTCTATATTGAAGAGAAACAGACTCTAACGAAAAGTGCACGAAGGTGAAGCGAAGGAGCCCTTCCCTCCGCAAAAGAGACCGGGCGACTTGCCGCGGATGGGGGCACAGTTTTCGCAGCAGTTACGATTATCCCCCGAGGGGCTTTGCAAGACGGGGGGGACGGGGAGGCGTACGGAGGGAAAACTTGGGGAAAGGACACGGAACCGCACGAACTTTCTGGGTCTGACGAGGTGTTGACGGTCATACGCTGGGAAAAAGGAACTTGTTTTTAGTGGAGAAGGGAGGGGGGGGATGTTCGGGAGGGGTTTAAAGAAGAAAAGGGGAAGGTAAGGGCTAGGGAAATGCAAAGCACTTTTGTGCCTTGTGTCACAGTTGATGGGGGGCAATAGGTACGCCTTATGGCTGTCGGCAGCGGAGGTTACTTATTGAGATCTAAGAAAATCGCATGAGAAAAAAAAAGACTAAAAAGGGGAAAACTTTGCGGGACGAGATAACGGAGACACCTTCATTCATACCGCTCACCTGACCAGTCAGCGTATTAACTTGAAGGGGGGAAACCTTTCTAAAAAAGGGAGGGGTTTGTCCAGGAAGAAGGAGAAACGTCGAAACCACAGGGGTCATAGAAAGGTAGGTTTGGATTGGCATTGCCTCTCCATTCTATCCAGCGCCAACGACCAACCAAACATATTTTGAGGCAGAGCATGAAAATAAAAAAAGCCGCGTTCGAAAAGAAGGGGGAGGCTTAGGAAAAGAAGGAGGCGAGAGGTCTCAAGGAAATGGAAAAGGTCTCCATTTCCACTTCTACTCGGGGTCCCTTGAACGGCCGCCGGGATTAACGACGAAAAGAAAACGCAATCGACCGGAGAAAATAACAAGAGGGGGGGGAGATATTACCAAAAGAGGGGGGCAAACCAACGAAAAGAAGTGGGTAGTCGACTACTTTCCAGGCAAAACCTCTGATCATTCCTAACGTTGGCTGGGGGTAGGGGACTGATCCGGGGAAGGGGAGGAAATTCGTGAGGGTTAAAGGACTAGCCGCCGAATCGACAAGTTGCGGGACACAGACTGATGCCTTGTAAAGGGACGGGTACACATCGGGAAAGTCCAAAGGAAAACGCAAAGGAATTTCGCGCGTAAAGGAGGATCTCCCTTTCTTGACCCCCGGCCCCGTTTCCGTCAGACCAGGGGGCAAAAGCTCGTCCAAGATGATCAAGAAGGAAAGCAAAAGTGGAGACATCAAAAGGTTTAATTCTCTGGAGCGGTGAGCACGTACGTTTCTCTGTAACCTTAGGCATGGACCGGTCAAAAAAGAAATTTCCGGAAGAGGGGAGGGTAGAGGTAAAAAGGCTTTCGCGGAGAAGTTACAGAGGGCTCAGAGGGCGCGAAAAGGATGACCGAAAATCTTGATCTACGTGAAACGACAGCACACCAGGAACCACCGGGGGGACAAAAGGCGAAAAAG
>Ga0179593_1720786_pt1 | contig 11688 bp, 16 predicted proteins | sample CZODoug2_1_08_16_FD_185931 | JGI IMG/M metagenome (GOLD analysis project Ga0179593, IMG submission 185931) | Vadose zone soil fungal communities from Angelo Coast Range Reserve, California, USA - CZODoug2_1_08_16fungal (PacBio error correction) | ecosystem: Environmental > Terrestrial > Soil >...
TGTGAAGGGCGCTCGAAAGGGATACCGGGGGGGGCTAAAACTGATGCGGGGTTTTTAGAGTTTTTCGGGGGAGGTTTCTCGGTTCCTTTGAGAAGGACTAGGGAATGCACTCGGGGCGAAAAAAACGCGCACGACAATCGAAACCAGTGCTCTGGCAGAACGGGGCAAGATTGAGTGGGAACCTGGCTCGAGGTCCGGCCATAAAACCACCAGGAAAAAGGAGAGGAGGAAAGGTTTTTCATGACTGGCAACTCCTGGGAGAAGGGGACGGAGGGAGGAAACAAATACTTTCCCTCCTCATTGCCAGAAAAAGGGGGGAATACATCAGAACATTCCGAGGGCTCTTCCCACGCTGTCAAGAGCTTCTAATGGAGATCACAACAACAATACCTCCAAAATCCGACAAGAACAACCCCCGAGAAGAGTATGGGAGTGGGATGTCCTCCCGGGAAGAGAGACTACTTAGAGAGACATTGGAAGAAATAGGAGGTCGTTGCAAAAGTGCTGCAGCAAGAGCGCAAAAAGATCACAAAAATCCAGAGCTCGGGAGGGGGGAGAGATGACGGACGCGCTAGAAAAAGAATCGTTGGAAGATTGGGAGTGTTCATCCTGGGACTTTAGAAGAGGGGCGGCAGAGAGTCCGTTCAGAAGTCTTCTACAACGCAGGATCCGAAAAAAGTTTGGACGGGCGATCTAACGGGCTGCCGCTCCTCCGGGAAGGTCCAGGGTTCGGGTTTATCAGGTGTCGAAGTCAATTCTCATCTGGAGGAAGGGAACCTCGAGGCCTTTCCGAAACAATTGAGAGGGTTTGGGCACTCACCCTCATCATCATGAAAAAGGAAAGGAAGACTTTATTGCCCCCATCCCACTAGACGACGTGAAAGGAGTGACAAGTAGCTTGACGCGGGCGGGAAAAAAAGTCTGACTAATTGAAGACGGAATCGGGGGGGGGTACGTGAGGCTGTCAAAAGTTAACGGTAAAAGGTGCATATCTACCAGTCAACGGGTGGGGGCCAGGTTTTCACGACCGGAACAAGAAGAGGTTTTGGTCAATTCTCGAAAAACAGCCACCAGTAGACTCAGTGTAAGAAGTGCTTGCCATGTAGGACGAGGGGGAAAAAAACCGAAAAATCACCAGCAAAAAAAAATCCGGTACGCAAGTCATCCCTCCCTCTCACTTCCAGATCCTGCCGGAAAGGGGGGCCCCCTCCTGCCGAAGGGAGAAAACTTATTTCTAGGGAAAATAGAGAGTCAAGCGGACTTGGTCGAAAGCCTGCCTATAGGAAACGGGCACACCGGTCCGAAAAAAAAAGGGTTCTGGACATCCGGCTTCAAGAAGACTTTCAGCAAAAAGAGCCCTGATCCGGACGAACCGGAGGAAACCGTCCCAAAGGTAACCCGGCGTTTTTCGGAAGATCGAGAAAAAGGTCCTCGTCGGGGGGGGAAAAGACGAAAAGCCTTTGAGCACCAAGGAAGCGCCGTCCCTTCAACCCCGCGAACAACGTGTATTCCGGAAACAAGGGACGAAACGAGCGCACCGCGCAAAGGGATACATCATCACGGAGAAAAAAGATTGAGGGGAGGAGATTAAATCCACCACGGGCAACCGGTCGGGGCTTCCAGATAGCAAAGAGAGGGAAGCTTTCTCATGACCCTAGTCTACCTTGGGGGGGAAACTCGATACCACCAACTGCCGCGGGGGAAGGGATTGGGGGGACCGTGAAAAGAAGTCCCATGGGGGGCGATAGTCGATGAAGGACGCCGAGTCTTCACTTACTCTTCCGGAACGGCCAGGGGAAGAGAGCTGACAGAAATTGGACCATCCCAGGTCCAGGGGAAGAAAAAAAAGCAGGGGACGGGAATTCAAGGGAAAAAAAGCGGGAGGTTTGCGATGGGAGACCAGCTGATAAAAGCACGTTGGAAGAGCCTATCGACAGGGGGATCATTATCTAAAACGTCTAGACCGGTCAGCAAAAAAAGAAAAGAGGACTAAGAAGCTTTTGGAGAATACGACACTCTAGAAAGGAAGAAGAAAAGGTATTAAATAAGACAGGCGCGGAGGAAGGGGGAGGGGCGGGAAATGAAGGAGGAAAGGTTCCATTTCATGCGCCGAAATCGGCCGGAGAAAAATATAGGTGGAAGAGACGCGTTCCAAAGAAGCGGAGGGCGAAAGGGAAAAGGGAAATCTGCAGAGGGATTTTTCACTTGCAGCGGCCTTGAACTCTATTGGAAGGGGAAAAAAGAGCACCTTTCCCCAAGGTAGATGTCGTTGGAAAAAAAAAAGAGTCCGCCCAAAAAACCGCCCGCACTAACAAACGGCCGTTGGACGCCGAAACGCCTGGGGAACCCCAGGGCCCCGAAGGTAAAGAAGAAAGGGGAATCACTCCCATCAAAGAGGCCGTCGTAGCAGAAAGCCTAGGGGGGGGAACTCCCGTCCTTACCGAGACGTGGATAGAGATGAAATTGCGTGAAAAGAAGGGAAATTAATTTGTTAAGAGTTGGCTGTATCATCACGAAAGGCAAAATCAGCGCAACTTGAGAGAAGAAGGGGGGGGGGGGACTTAATCTGTAGGGGTCTAACAAAGGGGATCTGTGCGTGACTCCCTAGGTGGGCTCAGAGGGGGGATTCTTGAGAAATCCCTGTGAGCGTCCTCGTAACAGCCCAAAAAAAAAAAAAAAAAAAAAAGATAGGATCTTCTTTCGGAAGAAGCTGTAAGAAAGACTAGGGAGAGATGCTTCGGATTGGAACTCTTCTGCTAGCGGTTGAGGAAGGTTGAAGCTCAAGGAGTCCAGGAAAAAAGAGAAGCTTTTCTCCGGGAAAAAGCCACCGTCAAGAGGAGAAGAGAAACAACAAAAAAGAGGAGGAGGAAAAGAGAAAAGAGAACGGGTGGAGTGGATATTGGGGAGGCTTTTCCTCTGGTTAAGAGAAAAGGCTTTTGGGCGAAGAGGAAACCATGAACCGAGGAAACTTAAATATATACCGAGCAGAAAGACGCAACATGCGGCTTAGTTATTTTCCCGAGAGAAAAGCCCGATAAAACAGCCGGCTCGGCTCTGGCTACAAAGGCGTACTGGAAGAAAGCACTCCAAAGAGCACCGATGAAATTCGAAAAGGGAGATCGAGCAGGATCCAGATGGGGCGAACTCTCCGGTGTTAATCCGGCGGACCTGGAGGTTTGTTGGGTGCGCTGTGAATGTGGGAAAAGGGGATGACTGCAGCAAAGAAAAAAGAAAATCATTAAGAAAGAAACCTCTCCTCCATCATCTACACCCTTCGAAAGGCGTTTAAGAAGGAGCGACTCTCGCCAGAGGGGGGGGGGAAGAGCGCCCTCGACATAGAGCGGTCGCTTGAGAAAAGGGAAATAGTGACCTTTCTTCCTGGGGACACGGGGCGTGTAATGCGCGAAGGACGGTCAAAGCGCGCTCGGGGGCGCTCATAAAGACACAAAAAACTGAGGAAAAGGAGCAGCCCTGCACTACAGAAGAGTTGTTGAAAGAGAAAGGGAAAGCAATAACAACCGGAAAAGCGCCATCAAAGAAAGGGGGGTGAGAGGAGACAGCCTATGCTGGGAAGCCAACGAAGAGGCACGCCCCCTCGAGAGGGAGGGAAGACAGTGGGGGCGCCTGAGTCCCCAGAGGGGGTAAGAAAATGGCTAATTTAAAAGGGGAAGAAAGGAAATCAGAAAAAAGAGAAAAACCTAGGTGTCCCCGATCTCTTAGAGGAGGAGAGAGACGCCTGCGCGGGTTATTGGAGGAGACCTTCTAGGGGAGAAAGAACGGAGAAAAGATTTCACAGCAAGAAAGGATATTCTTTTGAGTTGTTGAATTCACGACACCGCTCACAAAAGAGGAGGAGGGGGCCTCCACTCACAATTGCGCGATATAAAGGAGAAACACAAGCTCTTTTCATGTCTTTCAAAAAGACACGAGAGTCAGCGGCTCAGTCGATAACTGTCACAGGAAAAGCTCATTGCGGAATTGGGTATCCCCCGCGCAAAGACTCCCCTATTAACCTTGAAGAACGGGCCTGGCATCCGGTCAGGACGGAAGCATCGGCCGGAGCTAATAGTTCTAGTTCTACTCGCGAGACCTCCAATCAACGAGAGAAACGAGGTTTTGGGAACGAACACCAAAGAAAAAAAAAAAAAAAAAAAAAAAAAAAAAAGACGAATCTCAAGAAGCTCCGCAAAGAAAGATATCCTCGAGGCCGGGGGAAAGGTAATCGATGCCTAGGCTAGAGCCATGCTAAAAAGGAGCGGACGCGATGAAAATACGTGGAAAATGCCCGTAAGGCAAAAGTTGCCGTGGGTGGAATTGGAATCGGCGAAAAAAGAAAAAACCACCCTAGTACGCCGGTGCTGAGGGGAAAAAAAGAGGGGGGGGGAAAAATACGGCTTTTATTCCAGGGGGGTCGGGTTCTGGACTCTTTGCAAAAAAGACTAGACTCAAGGGGGGGAAAAAAAGGTTCGGAAAGCGTAATTTAGGGAGAAGAGGAATATTTGGGAATAATCTGAAAAGAATAAGTGTTGCAGCCGCAAAGCCCACCGACGAAAGGGTTTTTTTGAATGAGGATAGGAGGGGCAAGAGAGATCAGGTCCCGTGGGCGGGAAGGAAGGCGTTCGGAGGGAAACTTAAGAAAAGCCTCAAGGAAGGGAGGTACAAAAATGAAAACAACTACCGGAAAGGAGAGGGCGTTTCAGAGGGAGAAAAAAGGCGCTGGGACACAAAGGATCGGACCTCCTATGCAACAAAAAAAAAAAAAGAAGGGGGAGGTCTTAGAGGGGTCTGGCGACTGAACCATCGCATCCTGTACGGTGCAACGCCATAGAAGGAATTTTTGCAGGGTGGAAAGCTCTTAGAAGGAGGGAGAGAGAAGACTGTAAGGCCGGTGTTCAAGAACTCGTCGCACCGAAAAACCGTTCCTTCAAGGGGGGGGGGAAAACGTAGCGGAGAAATAGTTCCAGAGGGGTTACAAGTTTCAACGAGGCACAAAAGTCGGTTCCCGTGGATCGCCACCGGGGGGGGAAGAAAGAACGTGTGAAGGAAATGATACGACGAAAAAAAAAAAAGATTGAAAAGGGCGTCCGGGAAGAATCCTCACGGATCGATGAAATGGTCTTTGCAAATCCACCACGGGGATGTGAAGGACCGGAGTAGAGAAGAGCAAAAAAAAAGACCTCTGAGCAGGAACCAGAGAAGAAAATCGAATCGACAAAGGCCAGGTTTTGCAAAGGGGGAAAAAAAAGGAGATCGTCCCATTAGAGGGACAAACGAGGCGAAAAGGAAGGGCCCTCGCGAGGGGAAAAGCCAACTACTACAGGGGGGGAAAAGGGGAAAGCAAGAAAAGGGAACTTGAGAGAAAAAACAGGGGGTCATCGTCGTCCAAACCAAAGAAGGTCAATAGGAAAAGGCACGTTTGCGCGGGAGAATTCCGGTGAAAAAAAAGGGAGGTGTACATTTTTGGAAGAGCCCCTGGGAAAGAAGGAAACGACTGCAAGGGGGGCTAATCGCTCATGGAGGGGAGATAACCCAAGAGGAGGTCCTGACAGGAGGGGAATCCGCAAAAATAACAGAGACGATGGGTCAAGGGAAGTTATATGTAACGATGGAACGTGTCTCTAGGGAGAAGAAAATAAAAGCCGTAAGAGCTCCGGCGGAGCCTTCACTCGGAGGAAGTCCGGAAATGAAAGGCCGTATCGGGATCGGGGGGAGACTCGGAGTTCCTCAGAATCAGGACGGTGCTAACACGGAGAGGGGCGCGTGAGGTTGTTTAGGGAGCTGCCGGGAACAGTGAAAAAGAGGATTTAGGGTGCGAGAGCCCGTGCCAGAAAGAGATTGTTCGAGACATTCCAGAAAAACAGAAAAGCAGAAGGCCTACTCCCGCCGCAACGCAAAAACAGGAAGATCCTTTATCCATAGAAACACCGTCCCTCGTCGAGCAGAAAGGGGGACAGAGAGCGAGTTGGGGGGAAGTAGGAAGGGGAAAAAAAGCGGACCGGTAGCGTGTATATTGGGTATGTGGCTTAATGGTGGGGGAGGGGGGATGGATTTGCGGCCGGCCGCAGCCACAATCAGCGGAAAAAAAAAAGAAAGGGCGAAGAATAATAGGGGAACATCACGGAGGGGGAGGCCTCTACTATGACATGAACGAATAAGAAAAAGCGTGCGGTAAGCTCAAGGACCGGTTTATCGCAGCTAGAAGAAAAAAAGGTAGCAAAAGGAAATAATCGGCAAAAAACATCCCGCAATTTTTTTGTGCTGGTCCTGCTCGGAAAGACACTTCACGCGAAGCGGGGACCTGTTCGCACCGAAAAGGAAAGGGAAAAAAAGCTAAAGGAAGCCATATCCAAAAGAAAAAGAGACTCAACAAACAAAAAACAACAGGGAAGATTAGGACGGTGGTATGGGCAAGGAGAACCCTCTTCTCGGGGAAAAAGAAAAGTGGCGACAAAGATTTCGCCGAGAGAGAAAAGAAAAACCTCTTCTCAACAACGACAGAGCCGCAACAACAATTGAAAAAAAAAAAAAGGACAGATTCTTTCCAGAGAACCCAGCCGATCCCAGGAAAAAAAAATCGCTGCTGGAGAAAAAAAGACGTTCTGAGCTTCCGCACGGCCCCAAAATTCGGGAAAAATTCGGAAAAGGGAAGTCGAGCGAAAAAACAGAACCGTGCTGTCGAAACATACTCATACGATTGTGAAAAAGAGGAAGGGACGACCAAAAAAAAGAGAAAGGGGGCGGAGGGGATAAAAAACCGGAGGACTAAAAAAGAAAGAATCCCCCCCCCTTAAATCGAGCCCAAACCCTCGAAAAAAACATCATCAAAAAAGAACCGATTCCCACGGGAGAAGTCTCTTCCTCTGAGAAAACTAAGCGAGCGAGAGTAATCTCCAAGACGCACTTGGTCGCTTGGCCGGAGGGATTACCGGGGCCTGCCGGAAGTTTGGGGGAGGGGCGAAAAGTTGAAAAAAAAAAATCAGTGAGGGATCAAAGTTTCTACTCCAAACACGAAATACAGATCAGAAACTGCTCAGGAAGGGCTCTCAAACAAGAAGAAAATAAAAAAATTCAGGGGGTCCTGGAGGAAATCCTCTCATAAAAACTTCAAAATCGAAAGAGAACTTCCTTTGGGCCCTCCGAGGGGAGTCCAAAGCTCAGGTAGGAACACCGACTACTGGTTTCCGCGACGAACGGACGAGGGAAGGGGGAGCAAAAATCCCGCCGTGCCGGTCCGACGAGCGCTGCGCTAACGGGAGAGGATTTTTAAAGACCTAGGAGAACCGACCAGGCTATTACATCTACCAAAAGGAAGAAAACTCGTAGAGGCGTTGGGGAAAAAAAAGGCCAAGGGGGAAAGAGGAAATCCTTATCATGGCGAATAAGCAAGAAGATCGTGAAAAGATTGCATCAAAAAGAAAGAAAAACAAAAGGGGGGAAAAAGGGAACACCCATTAATGGCGGAGGGGACTTCCCAGCAAACCTGCTAAGAGGTGAACCGAGGGGGGGAAGAGGCTATAATATTTGCAAGTCAGACGTTCAGCCGAAAACCGGCGGCGAGGAAAAAAAAAGGAAGAGTTCGTCGGGGAAAACCAAAAGGCAAACCCGCATAGGGGAACAACTGTATCCCGAGTTTGCCCTGTCCGGGGGGGGGGGGGACGATCTCACGGAAAAAAAAAGCTTAAGGGGGCTTCCGGCGGGATCGTATGCCGGGGATCGAAGGGGTCATGCGAGAAAAAAAAGCCGGAAGAGAATAAAGGACCGAAAGGACCAGGGGGGGAAATTTTGAAAGATCAACGACCACCTCATCAATCCGTGGGAGGCCCAAGCCGGAAAAAAGCAAGCCAGTGTACCGTAAGGAAAAGAGACACGTTCGGGAGGGGGAGGGGACAAAAGGAAACAAAAAGGGTGCCGTTCGCAAAAAGGTATGGGGGAGCTTCAAACAGAAGAACATTGGAGAAAATCAAAGCGGGAGGGGGTACTGAACTCCAAACAAGGGGAACCTTTTGTGGGACAGTGTTTCTCTATTGAATAACTTAAACCTGAAAGGGGGTCCTCGTGAAGGGGGAAGATTTTCCAGAGGGGAGGTCCCGAGACTTCGGAAAGGGACGGAACAAAATCCCAGGACTGGCGAATGCGTTCACAAGAGCAAGGAATCACAGAGTCTAAACCGGAACTCAGAGAAAAACAACAAGCAAAAGGGGGGAGGATTAAAATAATAGGGAGGCCGGACTCATAGGAAGGGGAATTCCTCGGGGAAACTCCTCGCCATACCTTATTGTGTCCGGTGGGGGCCTCTTGAAGGCGCGAAAGGACAATCAAAAAGAATCCAGTGATCCGTTTAGGGGACACCCTCGCGCCCAAAGAAAAAACCGGTCCGGGGTGCGGGCGGGAGATCTTTCGGGGAGGGCATAGTCCTCCGACGGTGGAAAGGCCGAAAATACGCGGAGAAAGACAAATTCCGTCCGCCGACTTCGCCCCCGCGGAAAAGAACGGGGAATCGACCGAGAGAACAACCCCGTGAGCACCCGCTGGGGACAAAAGCACCGGCGTCGGGGATGAGGGGTGTCGAGGGGTGTGCACCACGGCCCAGGGAGGGGGGCCGGCCAGTTCACGGTACAATCGAGCCGGGGGACATGACCCCTGGGAAAGCAAAATGGCATCAGGAAAAAGAACCCCAAGCACAGAGCTGGAGCAGCGGTCCCGGGAAGTTCCCCCACCAAGGAAGGCAACTAGGGGCGAGAAGAGAATGCCGGTGGCTTCGCTAGAAGAAAAAAAAAATCGTCAAAGCAGGGGGGGAGGTGGAGAAAGGGAGCTGACAAATAGACGCGTCGGCCAAGAGGGTAAAAGTTCTCCGGGCAAAGAAAACAGGACAGGTGGGGGGGGGGGGGGGGGGGGGGGAAGACCTCTTGCTTGCAGCACACGGGACGACTGCAACGCGCATAGAGTGATCAGGAAAAGACGAATGCTATCGAAACAAGACTCAAATCGGGGAGAAGGGGTGAGATTTCCTGTCAAAAGGGAGCGAATAAGAAAGAAAAAAAAAAGAAAATAAATCGTCGAAAAGCGCCCTAAAAGAGGACTGCAACCGTCCCATTAAGGAGGACATAACTCTGGACCTGGAAAGCTCCTTACCAAGATGAAAGGGGGAAACGCGTTGTTCAAAAGCAAACAATCAGGCAAGGGAGAAGGGAATTACCCCGTTTGGGGGGGGGGAATTTCCGCTGACCCTCAGCCAAACAAACTCAGAATGGGGAAGAGAGCCCCCCGGGCCAGAAAGGCGATTTCGGAAGGGAAGTCGCAATGCCTAGGAAGAAAATGGGACGGCCGGAGCCTGAACCGGAAAGGGGAAGGAAGGGTCACGAGCTTGATCCAGAACAAAACCCGGTCTCGGGTCGAGCGCGGGGAAAACACGCCGAGTTGCCGCGGATCCTTCTTACCGAGCGTGGGGGGGGGCGGATAGGGGGGTTGCGGGGGGGGAAAAAGGCACCCATCAGCGCAACCTCTTAGTGCCGGACGTAATCGGGGAGGAAAGGAAGAAAGGGATCGTTCGCGGGAAAAGAATCAGCTGCCGAAAGGGTTCGGGGGAGAGAGACTTCATCAACGAAAGGACGAAGCCGCTCGCCCATCCACACCGCGCCTCAAGGGATCGCACGGGGGGGGAAAAGAAATAATCTGTCAGCCAAAAAAACCGCAATTTTGTGAGGGGAGGAGGTTCGTAGGGGTCGGCGAAGGAGGGTAAAAAGGGGGGGGGAAAATTCTCCACCGCCTGTTCGAAAAAACGCGAAGGGGAGAAGGAATCCATATTACAAACAAAGAGAAAGTCTTCTCACAACAAGAGGCAAAGAGAGAGAAAATGACGTGGGAAAATTTTCCGTAGACTACTTAGTTTCTACCCGGAATGAAGGAAAAGGGGGTCCGAACAGTCAGGGGGGAAGCTCCGCGAGCCCGGAAAAGGGGGAAAGCACGGAAGACAAACAAAGGAAACACAAAGTGCGGGGTATTTTCCTAGGGGGACCTTATTGGGAAGGTCTAAAGCCGATACAAGAAAGAAGGAGGCTGGTGAGCTCGCCTGGAGGGGCTCAACGGCGTGGGGAAAGGCAACACATTAATTGAGAAGCCGTAATCCGGGGAGAAAACAGCAAGGAAAGGATGTTCGAAAAAAAACGATTTACGGTCAGGAAAAGAAAGGGGGGGATTGTGGAAGTGAAAAGGCAGCAAACTCCCTCCCTTAAGAAGCCACATCGAAGGAAAAGTCAGAACAAAAACTCTCCACAAAACCTGAGCTGAGAAAAAAAAAAGGGCACAACTCGCAAAGCCAATTGCTCGACGAGAACATCCAAAAAAGACGTGCGAAGGACTGGATCAGCTCGTGACAGGCAAAATGCGTGGCCGGAGGGAGGGGAGTCGGGGCGAGGAGAAAAAAAAAGGGGCCGCCTGTCAGAGGGGAGGGGAACGGAAGGAACATCAAGAAAGCTCAAACTGGCCCGGGCGAGGAGAACGCTCTACAAGAGGGCTCGAGAGGGGAAAGAAAAACCGGGAAAAAAGGGAAAAAGGGATCCGGCGCTTACTCGGCAAAAAACGCCCCCGATGAGGATCAAAATCGCAACACTAAAGGAATTCTTAGCCTGAAAAGAGCCGATTTCACATTTCCGACTTGAACTGGGAACGGACATCGAAAGCTTGCCATGTCCGCAAGGAGCGAGGAAAAATCGCAACGGGGGAGAGGGAGACTGCTTCTTTCGGGAACCCTGAGGGGGGGGGCCTATGAACAAGTTAAGGAAAAAAAAAAACTTTAAAGACCGAGAAGAAGAGGGGTGCGTCCGGACCGTCGGGCGAAAAAAAAGAAGGGGGTACGGCTAGCGTCATAAGTGCACAAAAGAAGCAGGGGGGGGGGAAGTCGTTCAATGCTGACAGCAAAAGACAATCGCAAAAAAACGTTGTAGCAAGAACAATCTCAAGGGGGATTTGCCCGGCAAACCTGCGCGAAAAGCCTAATGACCATTGGAAAAGAAAAAAAGAAAAATGAAAGATTTGCGGGAATTCAAGGGGAACGAAAAGAAAAAAACGGCCCCTCTGAAGGGAAGGGAGAGGGGGCGCCCGGGCTGCCAAGAAAAAACCCTCGACCTCTGAAGGATCCTGCGGGTACGAGAAAAAAAAAGGAAGCGCGCAAAAGCGAAGGGAACGGCCGGCCGGGGCGGGGGGGGGGCGATTGCCAGAAGACCCGAAGGGGGAACTGCCTCGAAAGGGCGGCGCTATGCCAATCAAACGAGTTCCCTTCCGCCCAAAAAGGGCCGTGGTGGAAAAAGGAGATCAGAAACCCAAGAAGCTACTGAGAAATTTATTTCCCATCTTTCCCGACACCGCCGGGTATTCCTACTAAACACGGTTTTAGGGGAAAAAAAGGGGGCGAAACGGCGAAAATTTGGTGCCAAAGAGGTATTTAGGGGAAGACTATTGGATGAACACGCTACGTCCACGGGGGAAGGAAGAGGGCAAACGAAGGAAAAAAGGGGGGTGGGTCCGGTGCGTCGAATCACTGTGAAGGTGTGAAAAAAACAATAATGTGGGGGGGAAAGGCGTGCCTTTTGAAGGAGGGTGTCTGAGGAAGGACGCTGAAAAGAAGGCACAAATCAATGGCGATGCGGTTCCAGCCACATAAGAAAAGATTGAAAAAAGGGGAACAGCCGA
>Ga0179593_1652116_pt1 | contig 11687 bp, 12 predicted proteins | sample CZODoug2_1_08_16_FD_185931 | JGI IMG/M metagenome (GOLD analysis project Ga0179593, IMG submission 185931) | Vadose zone soil fungal communities from Angelo Coast Range Reserve, California, USA - CZODoug2_1_08_16fungal (PacBio error correction) | ecosystem: Environmental > Terrestrial > Soil >...
AGGGAGAAACTTGGGAAAAAGGGGGGGGTGAAAAAACTTTTGGACAGCGGGAGGAATGGTAAGCTTGGAGGGTCTCTCGACGGTAGAAAAAAGACGAAACAAAACGCTTGGAACGCGAGGAGGGAGGGAGGAAAACCCCAATTGCACGTCCTTGAGACTTTCAAACGGAAAGAAGGGTCATAGAGAGGGGGGGACCAGGGGGTTAAGGAAGGGCCGCAAGACATCTGGTATCTTGTAAAAAAAAGTCCTATCTGAGGGGGGAGGGGGAATTAGGGGGGGTGGCCTTTCGGTGAAAGAAAATACAAGTCGCGCGGTGGGTCAGTAGTCAAACCATAAGAAAAGCTCAGGCGGCAAGGCCATGGGGGAAAGAGGAGAGGATGCAACGCGTCCGTCTTTCAGGGTCAAAAAAGATGAGCAGGAAAAAAAGAAAAGGGACTCCGTTCTTCGGTTTCCGGAGGAGTGGGGTACAGGTCAATGATGTGGGAACCACGGAAAGATGGAAGGGTGTCTAGCATCTGAAAACATGGAGAGGAAAAATGGGGGGGGGACAGAAAAGACTGGGTAGTCACACCAAAAGGACGGAAAAGGGTGGGGAAAACCATGTCGGGCGCTGGAAAAAAAAACAAACTCCACAAACAATTGGGGGCGGGAACCTCGGCTCCAGGCTAGCGCAGGTAACAAGCCGCCAGGTTTCGGTTCAGGAGGAAAAAAAGAAAGGGGGTCTTTGCATTCCGGAAGGGGGGGGGAGGTCAACCAATTAGGCAATAATTTTGTTGTCCACAGTTGGGGAAAGGATAACCCCCACTCGTTGCCTCCTCGAAAAATTTCCGGGTCTCAAGAAAGGAAAAAGGTCAGGGGAATGCTTCTTGCATTGCGCTACGTCTTGGTCAAAACAGTAGGGAAGGGAAGGAATTGCGCATTGAAAGCGCGATCCCAAACACAGTTTAAAAATAATTGAAGGAAAAAGGACAACTCCGAAGCAAGCCTGACCGGAAAGAATCGAAAAAGAGGGGCCTAAGAATTCCGGGTTAACAAAGGACTTACGGGGAGGTTTCAGGATCTTCTGAACGCACTCAGGCCGGATGCATTGGAATTCGAAGGGAGGAGAAAAAAAACTCCAAAGGGAGGGAACAAAAACTCGTCTACTGAAACCGTCTCCAAGGTGGGGAGAGGGAAAAGCAAGGGCTCCCTGGGCTAGTAGGAAGCTGGAAAAGGGAAAATGAAAGACGTAAGCACAAGCCTGATGAAGGAGAATCCCAGCTTTTATCCCACTGGCCTTGTTCGATCCATAAAAAAGCGAAGGAGGAGAAGGGGGGGAAGGAAAAAAGCGGAAAACCAAGGAGAGCGGGGGAAGCAAAGCAGGAACTTAAGTCTGAGGTCGCATCAGATTGGAGAGAAAGACCAGCCCCAACTGAAGATTGAAGGGAAGCCAGGGAAAAAGAGGAAAATGCATCGTCAGCGCTGTGGAAATTGGGAAAGCCTATCCATAACCAGTGTTTCCCGGAAGGAAAAAAGAAAAAAAGGAGAGCAGATACCGTCGAGAAAGCGGTGGGAGATTCGGAAAAGGAGAAAGATCGTTACCCTTCTAAAACTCAGACGCAGTAGTTACAAGAGCAGAGGCAAAGACCCGGGGTCCCTTCCTGTAGGCATCAAAAGAAAAAAGAGTGAAAAAGGAAAAGATGAAAAGTGGGGGGCCAGGAGGGTCACTTTCAACTGGTCCTTTGAAAAAACTTACAGAGAGTCACTGACGGTAGTTTAGGGGGGGAAAAATCTAGAAAGGATGGGGTTCACAGAAAACCTCGGACGTTACGAAAGGGAAAAAAGTGCAAAGTCGGTTTGGTGGGCGGGACCGTGGGAGAGGGAATGGAGGGTAACGTGGATTTAACGAACGCGAGGAGAGAAGGTTCCGAAGGGCTTGGGGACCTGTAAGGGGGGGGGGGCGCTCTTTATGGTTCAGGAAACGGGCGCTTCAAAATAAAAGGAATTGCAGGCGGGGCCGGTTACGGGGTCTCAAAAGGAGAACATTTAACCTCTCAACTGTTTCGGAAGAGCGCATAAACAAAACCAACGCCAGTTGTTCTGGTAAGTCGTCAGGGGGGACCGCGGTCTCACACAGCCCTTCTGGGGAGCTACAGTCTCCCTGGTGCCGAAACGTGGCCTGGAACTAGTAGAAAACTTTCCTTACTAAAACGGTCCTCGCCTCTCCCTCAACAGAAGGGTTCTGGGGAAACGAACCTCCACTTCAGTTGGAAATCACCGAGTGCTTTGGGAAGGATTTGCGGTGTGAAAACTAGACCCTATACTACCAACAGATTTGTACGCGAAAAGAATATAGATATACTAATAATCGAACCCTCGTCCGGGGGAAGGAAGTAGTGCAAAGGTGTGTTCTCGGGGAAGCTGGGAACTGGGGGGGGCAGGGGTTGTGAAAACATTCCTAATTGGGCATCACTAGACGGGTAAATTGTTTTTGAAAGGGATGAACTCGAAGGGGGGGTGACTGAGGGCCAGGAAATAAGGCCGTCCGACTGGGTGGACAACATCCCGGATGCCCTAAGGGTTGCAGAATCATGTACGCCCCCTGGGAAAAAGCTTGCACACTAGTCGGGGGAGGACACCCGACTGTAAGATCCCTGGGCTCCACATGTATCTCAACGATGGTGAGGCAGCTCGTCGTGTGCCTGCAGAAACGTGGGTAAAGTCAGGTACATTTATTGGCCCAAAAGATAAGTTCCTACCCAGGGGGGGTTGGTTTGCCTCCGGCGGGAACGGATAAGGCTGACGAAAACAGTTGCAAACGAACCGGTGGGGGTGCTCTTGAGGGATTTCGAACTAGTGGCTTTGTTAACTTTTCGCCTTACGGAAAAAAGGAGGCTTAAAAAAACTAATAAAACCTGGAAAGACCCCTGCCGTTTTTTTTTTATTTGTTTGTCAGCAAAGTCGAAGGGAGTGGCAGGTGTGTAAGTTCCGCTTCGCCAATCCTTTTAAGGACTCTTCGGGTAGGGAGGAGGAGGGATTGTCAACCACCTTTGGAAAAGGAAGGGGGTGGTCAATATGATCGAGCGAACACTGTTCCTTGGGGGAAAAAAAAAAACATCATTTTCCTACTCAACTCTATCAAGGATCGATAAGCAAGGAAAAAATCCCGAGTCCTTTTATGAAGCAACACAAGGGGCGAGAAGACGACACGAGTGGGGGGACTGAAAATAGACCACTTATTTGGGAAGGCGACCACCCAGACCCGAAAGAGGAAAAAAACCCGGAGTAAATCTAAAAGAAGGAAAGGCCGTTGTCTTTGGTAGGTCAAAACACCCCTAACGACCCACGACGGACCAGACGAAGCTCTTACTGGGGAAGCCTCCTAAAGAGCGTGTTCTCTCGGGGCTGAAACAATTCAGACCCTTCTATCAGATACAATGGTTACTCTACGTTGATACCAAGGACGTAAGCTGGGTGGGAAATAAGCACATTGCACTGAGAAGATTGAGTTTTGGTATTTCCAAACAAGAAGGAGACCATCCTCAGCGGTGGCAAAAGGAAGCGGGATGGTCCCCAAGGTTTAAAAGCCAGGGTGAAACAAGTACAAAAGAGCGAGAAAACAAAAAGGGAGAGAAAAGATTTTTCGGGGATCATTTTCCACCAATTTAACAAAAGCCAGGGAAACCCACGCTGAGTATAAACTCCTTCGGGGCAGATAAAACCAAGCCGAAAAAAGAGGTCACAGGTGCATGTGCGGAGGCCACCCGCTGTCCACATCCTTGAGCCAAGTAATCCGATCGCCAGGGAAAATGGGCCGTTTTGAGAAACGCAGGAGGGAAAAACGCAATGCGGCGGCCGGGAAAAACAAGAGAGCTTCGTAGGGAAGTAGGAAATAATGATCCAACAAAGTCGGAACCGTTTGGGGAAAAAAAGGAAAAACCGCTTCGCGCTCGGGCATGCAAAGGGCGTAGGACAAGCCTCGGCAGTCACGGAGGGCGGGAGACAACTTCCAAAAGAGTTTTCGGAGATGACGCGGGGAAAAGGGGGAATGAGGAAGTCGAAACTCGTCTGAGGTAGGAATGGATGGGGGGACCAAAAATGTCGGTTTTTAGAAAGGGAGATCGCAAAAAATTAAATTGACACCGTACAATCCGTACTGAAGGACAACTCCCCGTAGCCCGGCACCGGGGGGGACACACCATTCTTTTAAGTAAAAGGTCGGAGGATCCCAACAAACCAAGTTGGCGGCAATAGGGGCGCGGCAAATTCTTCTCTAAAGGTCAAAAACCGCCAAGGGGAATGGTCAGAAGAAAAAGAGAGGTCGCATGTCCCGTATGGGGGTCGGAAAAAAAAGAGGGAATCCTTGGGTCGTCCAAGTTGTAGAAGAGACGACTTTCTCATAAGTGAGGAGAAGGTGTGGACCGAGCCGGCCGGGCGGGGGGCATCTGTCAAAATGGAGTCGCTAAATAGGGGGACTGTCGACGGTCCTTCTGGGGAGAATGCCAAGCGAGCGCCAACACAGTGTAAAAAAAAAGGAATGGATCAATAATGAATTTGAAAAACCCACGAGAGGCTAAGCTCGTAAACACATAAGGTAAGGAGGCCCCCCACCGTAATTCTGGCTCGTTTCCAGGTGCTATCTATAACGAGTCAGGCGTCAAAGGGCAGTTGGGAAAAGGTCGCATAGCCCGCACACAGGACCCACCGAGGGGAGTAGGGGAACCGTCCTACGGTTCGACCCTCAATGGTCTTCCTTGAGCGCCTTCCGTCCTTCATTGCGACGGGGGGACAAGGGGAGGCACATCCAAACGGCTTGGAAAAAAGGATCACTGGGGCCTTGAGAGAAACATAGCCAAACTGGGAACCTGACGCGATCTGCCGGGAGGGGGGGGAAAAAGTCCATCGAGATCTGCAAAGCAAAGGGAAAAAAAAAGTAGGGCGCAGCTGCCGATTAAAACCTCCGCGCAAAGAAAAAGGAACGTCCGCAACAAAGTCTCCGCCTCGAGGGGGGGGGAATGTAATTTCAGGTCCCCTCAAGAGATACAAACAGCTTGTGGGTCCAAGCCAATCAAACGGAGATCGATAAGTCGAGAGAGCAGAGACCAGAAGTATCGATTACCAGCTCGGGGACGCCGAAAAGTCGGGACTCGCGCCATTTTCAAAAAAGTAAGGAGGTAAGCAACTCTCTCACAAGGGAGGAAAAAAGAGAGTTGGGCCATTTACTTCCGCCTTAAACTCGCCGGGTCAACGACGGGATCCGAACAGGGGGCAAAGGGAAAGGGGTAGATCCTTCTGGCTCTGGAGGAATAATAAACCTAGAGTGGCAGGACGATCGCCCGAGGGAGGAAGAGGGACCCAAAAGCTGGGGAGGGGGAGAAAATTAAGCGCTAGGATCAGGGCGGGGTGGGACAGGGGCTTGCGTCCTTTGATTGGGGAGGGGGGGGCGTGGAGGGATGAATATCGGGGAGCTCTACCTCAGAAAAAAAAATGGAAGGCGTTGAGCGACTATGGCTCTCGCTCGGGTTCTGAAAGAAGAGAGGGAGAAGCCAAGTTGCGCTATGTGGGATCCAGTTTCAGGAAGCATGGATTGAAGGGCCTTTGCATGAATTGCTTACGTCTGCATTGGGAGGGCCGAAAGAACAAGGCAGGACATATTGTACGGAAGACAAGACACCGGGAGGAACGGTTGACAAAGAAGGGGAGGGAGCTGTGGCGTGGGGGAGAGCGAGGGGAAAAAATATACGCATGACGGGGTTAGAAGTGGGCAAGACAGAAGTCCTGTGGGGGTGAAACTGAGGAGGGGGCACTGAAAAGGGGTTTTTCGAAGGGTATTAAGACGTTTGATTGACTCTCGTGAGGGTTTGCCCGTTCTAGCGTACACTGTTGTCGCTGGGGCTGGGGAAGAAAATACAAAGTGTAACCATAGGCGCCGGGGGGGAGAAGCTGCAAAAACCTGGCCAACCCGGCGAGGTCAGCACGTTCTCCGGAGAAAAGCCGGGCTCTCATGACAAAGGGGGGAAAAAAAGAAGCCTTGTTTGGTACCACCCGAGGGAAATTTCAGAAACGGATGGGAACGAGGAAGGAGATAATCTGCGCGTGGAACGAAAAGAAGAAAGGGGGCCGCGGAAATATGCCAGGGGACGCAGTAGTTTTTGGGTTTTTGGGGGACCGAGCGGGGGAGGTTAGCGCACCAAGCCGTGGCGCGGGAGTGAATGAACTAGAAGGAAAAGTCAAAAAATGGTCAATTCCGACACCATTTTTTAAGTGACGCAGAGGACGGCACAACCGGGGCCGTGGTTCAACACATATGCAGCGACCTGGAGGAATTAAAGGTAGGATTTGAGGGTCGAGGGCCACATACGAAAAGGGAGAAAGAAAGTGTGCCGATCGACTCAGGTCGTGCTACGAAAACTCAAAGGTGAGCCCGTTCGTGGGGAACGCAGAGAGTTCAGTTGTCTTGAAGCCACAGACCGGAAAACCCACGACGGAAAAAGAAGACGGGACTTGTTTGTACAAGCGCCGGGAAAGTGCTGTCGGAGGGCTTCAAGGGTAAAAAAAAGATCACCCACCAACGGATTCAAAAGACTCTACGTAAGGAAAAAAAGCGGGTTTGCTCCTGAAAAATCGGAGGGAAGCGGGGAGGTGAAAGGGGGTTACGGCAAGAAGGAGAACGAAACGTGCCGGTTTTGGCATTGGCAGAGGGGGGGACACGTGGAACCCATGATCTGCAAAAAGAGATCTCCCATCAAAAAAAAAAAAATGAGAGAAGAAGAAAGGGGGAGAGATGGGGGAAAGGGGGGCAAGAAAATGGGTTTCCAACAAAGAGCCATGCCATTTTGACCAGAGTGTATTGTCAGAAGTATGGGACGTCGGAAGAAAAAAGAGGAACAAGGTCCTCAAAAAAAGCCCCCCGCCCCACACACACAACCCCAGGGGGAGACCAAAACCCCACACCCCCGAAGAAAAAAAAGATAGAATAAAAGATACCCCCCGCAAAAAACCCGCAGTGAGTGCGATTCAACCCAAAAGAGGCAGAAGTGAGGTACTGCAACCGATCCAAGGTAAAAGGATTAGGGGACCAGGGATTTGGGCCGATAGCTCAGCAATGGAGAGCTTCTTTACCAAAAAAGAAGAAATTCGTCTTCCGTCGGGTTGGAAGTCGGTAATGCACTTCAAAGACAAAGCGTAACCGGAGGGGGGGATACTTTCCCTCGCAGTTGGGAGGGCTCTAGGTCAACGTGGGGAGCGAACAAAAAAAAAAGGATGATCGCAGGGGGGAAGAGGGCTTCTTCGAGGGTAGGGGTCTCTAGAAATAATGAAGACTGGGCTATTTTGTCCTTAATGATGAGAAGGCCTCGCGGGGTCGGCAATGATGTGGCACATCACGGGGGTTTGACGACAACTCTATTGGTCCTTGAGGGGGGGGGGGGAAAACACGTCCTTATATCAATCGAGGGCACCGTAAAAGGGGGTTTGGAAGGAACAAATGTCGGGGTGGTTAAAAGAAAAAAAAACCTCCAAAAACTTCGGGGGGAGAGGGGGAAATTTAGCGGACATGCGCGCCTCCGTGAAACAAAAGCGTACGAATTTGCCTTTGAAAAAAAAGAGAGGGGGGAAAAATGTCCTAGAGGAAAAAGGAGTACTTTTTTTTGGGTGAAACCATTTGGGGTGCCCACGGCCTAGTCCCCTGAAGGGAGAATTGATAAAGGGGCTGGCCGGACGAGGGACGGGTGGCAGGTGCTTCAAATGAAAGGAAGGGGTAAAGTCGGAGGCGGATTAGGCTCCTGGAAAGATAAACACATTTGTACCCGGCATAATGGATAAATCTTTCGCTTTGGAAAAAAGAAGCTCCCGGGAAGTACCGAACACACTCATGCCGAATCCACACGGACTTCTGGGCTCTTGGAGAAGAGATATAGGGGCATGCGTCCAATATGCAGGTGGGGAATCTCATTGAGGGAGGAGGGGCAACCCGCCACGCAAGAAAAAAAAAAAAAAGAAAACCAGAAAAAGGGAAGAGGTGGGGATTTCGACCGCTCAACCTTCCATTGAGCCTGGTTCCGCCTTCCATCCGGACGTAAGAGAAATGCTGCTCGTAACTCCCAGAAGGCGACAGACCTGGCCTTTTCGATCACTACACCAACTTTCGGGGGGACCGGCGGCGCGTATCGAGAGCCCTCGGAGAGCGTCATCCCAGGGGGAAAGAAAGAAGGAAATGAAAGAGGGCCAGCGCCCGAGAAAGGAAACCCCTCAAAAAAAAGATTAACGCCGCAGAGGCAAACGCGCCCTGAGCGTAGCGAGTCAAGGGGAATCCATATCCATGAAAGCCAAGGGGAAAATACCAAACAAAAATCTGGATGAAAGGAGGATAAATCGCGGTTCTTCACTAAAGAACAGAAATTAACCAGGGGACCTTAAGATGACCCGCCCTGGTCAAATGAAAACCAGGGATAATGGCCAATGGGGGAGAGAAGAGTGGAGAAAGCGATTTGGTGTCCCTTAGGAAGGGAATCTTTTTCAACCGCCGAAAAGGGAGAAGGGGACAGAATGACTGGTTAATCGAATGCCTGCTTAAGCCTCTTCGTTCCGTGTATCCGAGAGAAGAGGGGGGGGGGGGGCGGTCCGGCGGGACAAGCTGGGGGAGGAGTTTAGGGGGGGAACTTGCCTTGAAAAGAAGAGGGCGGCGAGTTGCCGAAGTTTGTAGGGTGGAGTTGACTTCAGGGAGGGGAATCTAAATTTCGCTGCTCAAAGTCGTCGGGCATTGCCTTTAACGCGAGAGCGCTCGTTTCGCAGATCGCGAACAGCCCTGTCTCTCCGAAGCCGAAAGGAAGTGGGCGTTCAAAACACGTTGATGCGAGCCTGGGAGGAAGATGGCGCGACTACTTTAAGACTTAAAGGGGGAGGCAACATAGACCAAAGGGGAAGGGAAACTTGGAGGGGGGCAGAAAATCCCGTAATACCTTGGGGAAAAGGAAATCTTCGGGTGGTAGCGCTGGGGGTGGGCGCGCCTAAATTGCGACAACGAAAGAGGTGAAACATGACGGGCCCCGTTATAGATATTAATCCACGGGGAAAAGAAGAAAAGAGGGGGGGAAACTTATTCTTAGTAATTTATGGGGGGCAGAGGGGAAACATCTGATTGGATTGGGAGGGGTTGGAAAATCATGCAATGGGATAAAGCTGCTAGAGGGAAAAAGGCGTTTAGGCGCCGCTGCAGGAAACCAAAGAAGGTTACCAGGACGAATACGTATTGGGGAAAAGACTTAAACTGACGAGAAAGGATGAAAAGGAGAAATGTTATGAGGAAACGCGCCTGGTCAGTGTCACAAAATAATTATTCCGAAGGGGGGGCTGGAACCCCAGAAACTTACCTTGGGAAAAAGAACGGAATATGTCCGCGATGAGAACTCTGGCGGTGGTTAAAAAACGGAGGGGCCGCAGAAGGGGTCGCGCAAGGGGGAGGACCTCCGAAACGAGGTGGGGAGGGGCATCCCCGCCCCGAAGGGTTCCTGACAAAAAGGTTTGGACCTTTCCGAGGCAAGTGTTGACAGTGATTGTCCAACCCAACCGTTTCACAAGGAGACAAGTAGATGCTCAAGGCGCAAAAAACATTTCCGAAACACAGGGGAATAAACCGAAAGGATCGAATACTAAGGACCAAGAAAGATTAGGGAGAGCGCCCAGAGAGTTGGAGGGACAAGAGTGGGACGCGACTTTCTTGTCCTACGAAGAACAAACGTTCCCTGCTCCCAGGCTAGGGGGATATGAAAGGGTCCCGACATGGTCGTTTGGAAGGGAATGCAAAAAACACGAACGAAAACCCACGACGGACAGACGAAATGCGGCTTGGTTTGAAAAAGAAACGCGGGAGCTTTTCTTACGCTCTCTACAACAAAAGGAAAAACAAGGGCGAACGGATTACAATGTGGACGCTCGGGTACAATGAAGGGGAAGAAGGGTGGGTTGGGGAATCCGCCCAGCCTAGCGCAGGGAGGGGGGGGGAGTCGATGGAGTCCCAGAAAAAGAATGGACGCATCCTCCTCTGCCTTGTGAGATTGGCATGGCAAATGGTGTCCCCCGAGATAGCCCAAACGAAAAGATCTCAAAGAAAAACAACAACGGAGAGTAAGAGAAGTATTTTCGTAAGGGGGGAAGACAATGGTCCACCCCTGTGGACATCGACGGACCGTTGTAAAAATACGAGGTTTGTAAAGAAAGGAAACGAGGAATCGAAAAACTCTGGTAGGGCATGTGCTGATTCACCCACCCCTGCACGGCAGGGTACTTACCAGCGTCCAAGTGTATCCTGAAACGCAGTGGGGAGTGAATGTGCGGGGGGAAGAGCGTCAAACACTCTCTTTCGGCGTCGTTAAAAACAAAGGCCGAGCTTCGTCGGGTCCGTAGTTAAGGCTGTGTGTGGAACCTGTCAGAAAAAAGGAAACCGGCTTTGGAAAAGGGGAAAAAGGCCGGGCGCAAAGAAGGCTGAAAAAATCGAGGCTACAAGAAATGCCGACGGCACACTCGTTGATTCTTCTCGTCAACTGGAGGTGGGCGACCACTACGGGAACTGGCAGCTGAAAGTAAATAACCGGGGAGAGAGGTTAGGATTCGGCAGGCGTTGGCCGTAAACTCTGCCCCAGGTTTTCTGACTTGAACAGGGGGGGACAAAAGGGGGTAAATCAGCACAGAAAGGCTGGCAGCGGATCGAGCGGGAGACCAACCACCCAAAAAAAAAAGGAAAAGGGGCGGCATTGGGGAAAACAAAAAACGGAGCAAATCCGTTCACGCACCATGGCAGAAGTTCATCCGCGGAACTATCATGGCGTGTTCACCAGTCCGTATTTGGGTCTGGGAAAAAAAACGTCATAGGGGGGGGGGTGACAAAAGGGGGATCAGGATCCGCAAGAAGCTTTCCTCCGGAAATGCTTCCTCGCCGGGCAGGCAGGTTGCAGTGCTTCTGCAAACAGGGACGCTGTATTCGGGAGGCCCGGTGGGGGTTCTCCTTTCAAATAAAACACGAAGACAAAACCCTCGCTGTGGATAATATTTCTGAAGTTCCAACCGCCATCCCAGCGAACAAAACAAAAGCAAGTTGGACAGAAGAAACACGGTGACCCACAACCGCAGAAAAAAGTCAAAGATTCATAGCGAGACGCCGCAAGCATTGTAGTTTTCTGTCGGCCAGGAAACACAAGAACTCGGGGCTGGACTGGGAAAAAGTAACGCGGTGCTGATTTAAAGAAAAAGGGAACCTGGTGGGGCAGATGGGCAATACGTCCCTTCCAGGTGCCGAGAAAACAAGCAGGCACAAGAGGGCAATCATCCCAGAAGGGCTTTAGCGCCCACTGCTTTCGTGGCCATAGCCAAACTTAGACAAAGAAAGCGGGCTGCCGAAACGAAGAGAGCAAACGGAGAGCGTCATCAAAGGAGGAGGAAAGTTCGAAGCGCCCGATTTAAATATCCTCCAGAGAACCAAACTGAACGGCCGCAGAAGAGGAAAAAAGCAACTCGATCCGTATCGCGGGGGGGAAAGGCCCCTCAATCCATAGAAAAAATTGGGGGAAGCAATCAACCCTCGTGGAATTCCGAAATAACAGTCGAGAGATCTGGTTTCGGCAGGCAATAACGTCCCTAAAAGGAGCTGACCTCAAAAACATCGGACAAGTCCAAACCCAAGCTGGAAACCAAGCGCGGCCCTGCAGCAAGTA
>Ga0179593_1694990_pt1 | contig 11687 bp, 17 predicted proteins | sample CZODoug2_1_08_16_FD_185931 | JGI IMG/M metagenome (GOLD analysis project Ga0179593, IMG submission 185931) | Vadose zone soil fungal communities from Angelo Coast Range Reserve, California, USA - CZODoug2_1_08_16fungal (PacBio error correction) | ecosystem: Environmental > Terrestrial > Soil >...
GAGAAGCCGAGGTTGAAGGGAAGGATATCTATCACCGCGGAGGGGAAAAAAGTGGCGAGCGCCAGATGTAGGAGACCGTAAGGGACGCCGAAAGGAAACTGGGGGGGGGGGGGAAACCCTCCCCATCGTCTTGGCCAGAAGGAGCAGGGGGGGGGTAGGAGGGGGTTTTTTCGCTGTAGGCAAAGTCCGAAGGTAGGCCATAATCATTTTGAATTTGTCGAGGGGGGCGCGACGGGTTGCCACATCACGTTGTCTACAAAGGAGAGAACAAAAAGTAACCTTGCGCCGAGCGAAATCCCAGACTTATTGTCCATTAGGGGCAGGAAGGACCTATCGGAGAGAGCGGCTCTCCCTGGCGCCTATTAAGGAAGAGGCAAGCGACGCGCTATGGGGGCTTAAGGAAAAATGGGGGGGTGGGGGGAGGGCCATGTCAAAAAAGGTTTATTCCATCCGCAATAAAAAAAAAGCGAGGGTGCCATTTTGCAAAGAGGGGCGGAGCCAAGGCGAGCGCGAGAAGGGGAAAAGTGGAAGATCAACGTGATCAAAGGTAAGTAACCTAAAAAAAAGCAAGCTCGGAAGGGGGGGGGTACATCGCCAAGTACGCAGAGTTGGAACGTTTGACGGAGAAAAATTGCTTCAAGGGGCATGGCCCTCTAGAGATTGTGGCTAGAGCATCACTAGGGAAAAGGAATAACTAAGGCACCCGAGACGCCCGATGATGAAAACTGAATATCATAAGGAAAGGTAAAGAATAGGACACTTCTATAATGCATCTGCTAAGGACCACAGCCTACTCCACCGGGGGTCAGAAAGAAGGGACGGCAACGAGAAACTCTTCAATATCGGATGAAAAGAGAATACAGACCGGTGACTGGTGATGTTCCCACAAAAAAAAAAAGAACCTTCGCGGGACCAAAGAACTATTCCGAAGATGCTGAAAACCAAGGGGGGTATCATGAAAAATGGAGAAAAGTCTATCTAATTCCCGAATGACCAAAGGGACGAGTCAATTCAGCGAAAGAAAGTCAAAAAGGGAGAAACCCTGATAGGGCATCTTCAATGCAATTAGGAGATTCCGAGGCGGCCAGACGCGCCAAGAGTTCTCTCTAAATGCTTTAGAAAAAAAGAAGTGAAAAAGGAAAGGCTACTGCTCGCCTAAACGGTGAAAGGAATAGAAAGCCATTGAATAGGAGCGGAGGACGCCTTATTTTTGCTGCCAAGACAAAAGCTTGTACATCCGGAATGGAGGGAAAAGACCAATGCACCACATGGGGCACAAGGTTCACAGAAGAAAAAAAGGAAGCTCTCGCAGTTAAAAGGGAGACGAACGGCAAATGGTAAAACCATGCGCGCACGCGTCTTCGAAGGGGGGAAAAAGGGGAAAGAACGCGGTGAAGAATCGAACGCAAGGCGTTCGGGAAGGCAGCAATCCGCAGGGTGCGTGAGTTGAAGCATTAGGACGAAGAGAAAGCAATAATTAATTAGTGATGGGAAAAGGAATCAAGAATCTTTTAGAATGAAAAAGGACAAAATTTCTTGTCGGCGGAGAGAAGAGAAAACGGAGAAACTACAACCCACTCGGCCACACAAAGAACAAAGGCAATTGCCGCTCAATCGCGAAGAAAAAAAAGCACGGGGGGAGGAGGGGAAGGTCCAATGGGAATAAGGAAGAAGGGGAGGGTGATAGCTATCATCGTCATGTCGAGGGTACGAAGGCCGCCGAGTCAAAAAAGCGGCGGATGCATAAAATGGGTCCTTGGTGCGATTGGATTCGGGAGGAGGGGGAAGAAGGAAGACTACAAAGCAAATCACCCCGCCTGGGCGTTGACTTCTCTGGGGAACGCAGGAAGGTCAAAAAGGGGAAAGATCAAAAGGACCGTAGACACCGCGGGAGGTATATGGTGGGGGCAAGCGGGGGTATAAATTTGAAGAAAACAGGTTTATCTGTAATCGGGTGGAATAAACCAGGCTTTATATTTGGCGATAGAAAGGAGAAGGAAGATGTAAAAGCTTGAACAAGGTTGGAGGGCAACACAGCTGAAGGGAATAGGCGGTTTCAGAACAAAAAAAAATGTTGCACAACCGCGGGAAAAAATCAGGAGCCGGAGATGGGGGTCTCGAAAAACAAAGAAATTTACCAAGCGTCACTTGCATCAGGAGCAAAAGAGGACGAGGGAGGGAAAAGCCATGGGGAAGAATTTGCCAATCGGAGTTGTCGGCGGAATAGAATCTTCTCGAAGAAAACTTTGGGGAAGCCGTGGCTAAGGTAAAGGCCTTCTATCGACAGGGGGCTGAAATGGTAACGGTGAGAAAGGGGGAAACGGGGTTCGCAAAGAGGTCGACTACTGGAGGCGGAGGCGGCGTGAGAGGGGAGTGCCAGAAAGAAAACCGACGAACCCCAAGAAGGAACAATGGTTCCGGAAACCAGTTGGGAAAGGGAGGTCCTTGAGCGGTGGTCGGAAAATGGGGTCGGCGCTCGGAAAGGGGGGGAGAAAAGCGATACTTAAGGACTGTAAAAGGACTTGTCAGGGTAGATTAAGTGATTTCTCTAGTGCATCATCGAGGGGGGGGAATGCGTGTTCGCAGAAAGGCTCCTCTAGGCAAAGGAGGAAAATACCAGAGAATGGGGGGGGTAGATGGCCTAGGCCAAGGCAAATCATTTCCGGGTTGAAACGGGAAAAGGAAGGGCTTCGGGGCCCTTGGAACAAAAAAAAACATTGAGGATAGCGGCTTGGTGGAGGGGGTTGTTCGAGGAGGGGGGCATGAGTGAGGAAGGCGGAAAAGAATCGGAGGGGAAGGTGGGAACTCTCCTTAATTGGAATATGACATGGTCCTGCAAAAACGTGGGGGGAGGGTGGGGACTGATGGAATAAGGTACGGGCCCAGCTTAAAAAAGTGAAAATCATAGGGCGTCGGGGGGGAAAACGTGCGTCCTTCTCATTCATAGGAAGGGATCCAAAAGGTGGCCCGATCTGATTTAGTATACTGGAAGAAGAGCAATACCAGCAGGGATGTCAGAAAAGAGGCGACAGCAGAGGGTTGGCTGCGGGGACACGAAAATGTGGAAACGGAGAGCAAATCGCCGACAATCAAAACCCAGAAAAAATGGAGGGCTTGGTCGGACACGGAAAAAAACAAACCTACAACAACGATCTAAATAGAAGGAGGCTATGAGAAAAAAGGGAAAAGGAGTTAGAGCATGGCCGGGAAATGGGAGGTCTAAGACGGAGGTTAGATCATCCTTTCCTTCATCGATAAAGAAGGGAGTCCGTACTTGTATAATATAAACGAGATTATGAAGAAGGAGAACTAAGAAAAAAAAACGGAGAGGAGGGAGAGATATAGCCGGAAGAGTATCCCATTAATCATATGTCGTAATATAAAGCGGAAATTCACATCCTTCAGTGAGAATAGGAAAAGGAGGACCCGTCCGCGCGTGGAAAGGCGAGGGCACGTGGCGAGGGCTCAACCCCACAGAGGAAAGGTCAACAGAGGAGATTGTTGGGCTTTTGTTCCTTGGGGCTCTGTCGGGCAGCCATAGTCGGGCAATGACAGGTGAAGCAGGAATTAGCGACACCGGGGTGGGTCAGTCGAAGCAAAGCAATAGGAGGGTAAAAGGTAAGACGAAAAGGGCAGATCACTGGGGGGAACATTCTGCAATAGCTGGAAAAAAATAGAATATCTTTCCGTGGAGCTAAAGACCTATGCTGAGCAGGCAGAAGGAGAATGGGGACTTGGAAACAGGGTTGGCCGGGGGGAAAAGGGTAAGGGCAAATCCCCGGCCGAAAAACAGAGGACGTGAATGGAAATGAAGAGCCAAGGCGATGAATGAGGTTCGGAAAAATGGGAAATCACTTCCTCCCCGAGGAACTCGGGACAAGAAAAAAGTGTGGAAACTCTGCTGGCCAGGCAAGAGCTCAGGGGGGAAGGGGGAAAGAGTGAATAGGGAGGAATGGGCACTCGGAAACGCAGGGGATTGGACCGGGGAAAAGGAAAACTAGAGAGGCTTTCTATGAACACTAAAGGGTGATGACCATCCTCGAGCGCACGGGGGGAAGGGAGGTAAAAAAACGTAAGGAGAAGGCTAGAATCTCAGATCTGCTTGGAGTGGGAAAAGGCCGCACAGCGAACCACAAGGAATGACAGACCACCGCCGGAGGGGGAAAAGAACTAATCAAAAAATCAGGAGAAAGGTTTTCAGGTGACCCAGCGTCGACATTGCAAATGTGGGACAAAGAACGGATTAAGAGAAGAAAAAGCATTATTCGTAAAGAAGGAAAGGGAGAGGCGGGGGAAACAGATCACTCTGCAATGGGGACGAAACCTAGCAAAAAGGACCACTTGGCTTGCAAGGGAAAAAGGAAACGGGAAATAAATTCAATCGAACAACCCAGGAGGCTAGGCCAACGTCTCAACATGGGAAAGCTCACATAAGCCGCTTGCAAACAGGGCAGAGCTCAGGCGGCAAGGCGTGCCGCTCGAAGAAAAGGAAAAAACACTCACCAATCGGGTCAACTAGGAATAGACGACCGTCAGTTTGTGCAAGTTGGAAGGGCGTGCGACTGAACAGCTCTAGGAGAAAGGATGGGTGAGGCCAGAAAAGGGAAATCAGGATGAGCACCAAATCTTCTCCTGGAAAATGGGGCCAGAGCAGCATCAAAAGCACGGAGGGGGGGGGGCAAAAGGATAACCGGTGGAAGGGACGCTCATCCGCTTCTGTCGACGAGGCACTGTGGAAGAGTAAAAAGGAAAGTCAGAAGTTTCCGCGAGCACGGGAACACGACGGGGGGAAGATTGCTGGGGATCGTCATTGAGAGGACGAAAAGAAAATCCATATCCTAATAATGAATTGATTGCGGGGCGCTGGGGCTTCCGTCGGAAGCGTCCGGGGGAGGGCCTAGGAACGACGGAGAAAGCTATCAAACGCTCCTGCCCAAAGCAGGCGAAGGGAGAAAAGGAGCAATCTCTTCAACACGTAGAGCGAAGCGACATTGCGGCAGGCAGGGGAAGGAAGAAAGGGGGGTAAGTCATCGTTCGTCAGGGAAGAAAAGGAAAAGAAGAAGGGGCCGCAAAGCAGAAAACGAGAGGGAGGAACCATAAGGGACTTGCTATTTAGGACGTCAAGCAATAAAATACAAGTCAATCCCAAAAAAAAGGGAAGGGAAGCTCGCATAAAGAGGCTTCTTCCTAGGGGCCACCGGAAACCGAAGGCACCATCCCTGTCTGCAAAGGGGAAGGGGGAACGTAGAATGGGAAAACCGAGCGCAGAACTGGGGGTCGATCACCTGGAAGGGGTGGAAGGAAAAAAGATTGGGGGACGATCTCATTCTCCTAATGAATGTCCGGAAATGTAAAAGATGTGCAGGCAACATCAGAGGCCAGGAAGAGAATGTTGCGAAGAGCGAATGAATGGGAAAAAGGCCGAGCATACGCCGAGGAACAGGGTGGTGATTTGGGGAAGGTAGAGCTCTCTTCTATGTGAATTCTTTGCATCATCTAGGAGAGACCGGGGGCCCATTTTAACCGTTAACCCTCGAGAAGAGCAAAAAGGTTCGGGGATAAATCACAGGGGAGGGATAAAAAAAAAATTGAAGGAACGGAAAAAGGAAAAGGGTCAACTGCCTTCGAATCTCCATGTTCACGCGACAAAAGTTATCCTGGAAAGGGCGGGGGGAACTAGATGAAGGGTCGAATAGGGATTTGCGGCGGGGGGGAAAAAAGGAAAAAGGTGGGAAACAAGCGAAATGGGCCAGGAGAAAAGGAGGTCTGTAATACGAACCACTTCCATTTGAAAAAAACATTTGATCTTAGTGGGGATAGGGGGGATCGTTCAGCTGAGGGGGTCGGCATGCCACGACGACATTCTTCATCGAAAGATATTAAAAAGAAAAGAGCCGTTGAGCATGCTTAGGACTAAAAACTGATTATTCATTTGCGGGAGAGGGTCGAAGAAGGAGGCTTCGGGCAAGGCGTGGGTTAGACAGCGAAGATCATCTCTCACCATGAAGCTGGGGAAGCAGCTCAGTGCGAAAAGCACATACGAAAGGGGAGGGAACGGGGGAAAGGTCAAAATCGGGGACAGAGTCCAAGATTTGAAAAAACTTTAGGGCTCTTGAGATGGGGAAGAGAAAAGGGGTTTTTAGGGGGTCCTGTCTCGGGGGGAATGTGTCGGAAGTGGGTTTCCCATTTGCCTTAGAGAGGACGCCTTTTCTTCCTGAATGGGGAGGCTATGTCAGAGATGTTGGGGGCGGTCTGGTCAGAAGCTGTTACCTTTAAGCAAAGATGGTTTAAGCAATAGAGGCGGGGGCGGATCTGGAGAATGGAGGAGGAATAGGCCGCCAGGGAGCGCCACAGTGACCAGGATGCGGATCTGTTCCACGGATGGGAAAGCAAAGACGGGCCGCATCTTCGCAAATCGGCGGAAGGCTGGCTTCACATATTTTCGTAACGACAACGGAAGGGGAAGAAGGGAAACAGAAACAAGTAACAAAGGATCAAGGCCGACCTGATGGTCGGAGAAAAACACGACAAGGAAAAATGAACCAAGAGGAAGTAAGGAAATTGTGTTAGAATGGAGCAACTAGAGCTGGCAGGTCAATACAGCGGCGGGAACGGGGAGAGGATGGAGCTGATGCGGGGGGGAAACAATAGAGGGGATATATCTGCCTACAGGATTGAATGAGGATACTATTAGGAAATCTCCCACAAAAGAAGGGGGGGAGAAAGAAAGGGAAGAGAGCAGGTTGAACTTCCCCAGGTTGTCAAGAGAAAAGATTCGACAGAATTAGGGAGAGGGGGAAAAACCGAGGTTAGTATACAAAGCCGCAAGCCAGTTGCTCATCGCCAGAAAATCGAAACAGGGGGAGCGGGGGTAATGTCGAGGGAGAAAGCAAGCCATAAAACAGGTCGGCAAATGACAGGGGAGTCACGAGTAAAACACGGGGTTCACATCACTTTTTCTACTCAAATCGCAGGCAGACAAAAGAAAACCTGCCCGAAAAGGGCGAAGATGCGGGACCAACTGTATGGAAGAAAAAGGGAGGAGGGACTGGCAGATCGGCATCGAGGTGGAGAGAATCTACCTATAAACCGAAGAAAAAAGATACGCCTCTAGGGTTTGGGTGGTGCCGCTGCACGTGCTTTAGAAAAGTAAGGAACAAAGCAACAATAACCAAAACGATCAAGGCGAACGATTTCTCGAGAGAGATCCTCGATATTTAGACAAGGAATAACTTGAAAACCGAAAAAGGAACGCTCCACACCAGAGGAGGGTTTACACAGGTGGGGCCGGCAAGGAAGGGCCTGTGGTGCAAACCATGGTCCGAAGAAAATATGCGGCTGGGCAGAGACAGGGAGCAGGACACGGTACAGAGAGGCAGGCAGACTATCTCTCTGGGAGGGGTAAAACAGAAAAGAAAAAATCGCGGATATAAATCGAATTGAATATCAGCAGAGGAAAAGTCAAGCCTAGAACAACTGCGAAGACGAAGAGATGGGAGGAATGCGAAAGGCAGCGGAGAAGATATTCATAAAAACCGCAGGCAACGATAAACTACGGAATAACGGAGAAATGCGGAATGGACGCCAGAAATTAGCGTCCGCTGTGATGGAAAGACTCACGAAAGCGCCGCCCACAAAACCCGAATGCACATCGGAGATGAAGCCGTTTACATTATCAAAAGGGCGCGCGAAAGGGACGGGGGGAAAGAAAGAAGGACAGGCATCCTCAGATATTGCAGACAGACTTCCTCCGAAAAGTTCGATGCGAGCAAAGGCCAGCCACAAGAATCGCGAAACAAAGGAAAAAAAAAGAGAAAATTCTGAGGGGTTTCTAGTAAAATGGGTAGGGAAAAAGAAAAAAGACGGGAACCTTATCTTACTCTACCTACCTGTGTGATGTTCGAAAGGGAAGAGGCAGTCTTAAAAGCTATAAATGAAATCTTCCTCCTGGGTGCATTCACAGGGGAAAATTTCTTTTACTAATCAGGAGAAGTAATGGAAAAAAAGAGCAAAACTTCCCACAGGTGCACAGGTTAAAATCAATCAACTGAGAGATACTATTCCATGAGAACGCTGGCCAATGGGCCAAAAAAAAGAACACAGCGGGTTCTACGTTCCTGATGAGACAACAGGGGAAAGGAAACGAGAACGTTCAGAGAGCACCACCAGAAAAGGATTGCGTCCTTAACGAATCGAGAGAGGACAAGGAAATAATGAAGTATGGATTTGAAATTCCAGGGACCTTCAAAGGGAAGGAGCTTCGCTCCCTCGCAATTGGGGAAAACGAAAGAAAAACGAGCTCTAAACAACCGCGACAGCCGAGGGAAAGCTAACACAACAACTGAGGAGGGTAAAGAGGGGGGAAGCTCTACATGCTGGCGGAAAAAGGACGGTAGACTTTCTCCGTCGTTCAATGCGAAGGAAAGAGAAAAAGTGGGGGGACGAAGCTCAAGAAAGCGAGAAAAAAGGCATGGGGTCGCTTCTCGAAGTGAAACTCCGAACAGACCAAAGAATTCCGTTGTGCGAAGAACTTGAGGCTGTTGGGAAAAAAAAGAAGGTAAAAACGGCAGACGGACCGTCGCAAACGCCTGTGGACGCACCCAGGGGGCAGCGGCGTTCAGGGAAGCCGGAGAGCGCCTGGAAAAGGGATCGCGGTGTCGATCAATTGGGGGGAAAAAAAGTGGGGGATGTTGTCGATCGTCAGAAGAGAGGGTAAAAACCCTGGGAAGAAGGATGTGCAGAAAGAAAAAAAGAGATATAGATGGTCAGCAGAACTTTGAGCATGAAATTTGGGCCTAAAAGTGAAGACGCCGAATGTCGAACGAGGGGGGCGGAAAATTTCGAGCGACCGCTGCAGGGGAGGGAGTGTAAAGACTTGTCTGAAGGTAGTAGCGTGCTGTCCCATTTGTGGATCATCACCGAGAGGGGGGAAAGGAATACCTTGAGACTTGGATCTCATCTCCCGGGAGTCATTCGTGTCGAAACCATGGAAAAACATAGGTGATCCTTTAACCCTGGGTCGCAAGCGAGGAAAGGGAATGCACCAGGTGGGCGCGCGCGAGGACGTGAGGAGAAGAAAAATGTCGTGCGACGCTGAACCAGGGGAGCCGTTGATAGTAGGCGGTTGAAGTGGACTGCGGTGGTCTGCCGCCGGTGAGAAACTTGGTCATCGAAAAGGCTCGGAGAGGAAGGGGCATAGAATGGAGGGACTTTTCAACTACTGAGACGAAGGGTAATCATCGAGAAGCGTCGGGGTGAGGGAGACGACAAGCGCCGGAGGGACAGGAAAGCGTACCAGTCTCATGGGGAGAAAAACCCGGAGACAAAAGAAATTCCTTTCGGAAACGAAGCCCCGAGGGCCTTGGCAACATCGGTAAAAGTAGCGCGTCTTTGTGTGAAGTGTCCAAAGGAAAAAAAGATGCAAAGGGGCACGGCGGGACTTACTCGATGGGGCCACCGGATTGAATATCGACATGCGAAAAACTCGCGTTGTTTCTTGTGGCAGGAGGGGTGGAGAAGCTGGGACTTACACAGGCAAAAAAAGGGAGGCGGACTAGTTAAATCTAAAGGGGGGGGGGGGGGGGGGGGGGGGGGGGGGGGGGGGGGGGGGGGGGGGGGGGGGGGGCGCGGGGGGGGGGGGGGGGGAGGTGCAGGAGAATCAATATGACGCCGGAACACCGTGCGCGAGCTGGGGAAGTTGGAAAGGCCGACGATGGGGAACCGCAACGACTGCCAGGGGGGGAGGGCAAGAAAAGCCGCTGAGAGCACTGAGGGTACCCCCACATATTGGAAAACTGGGAGGGGGCTCGCAAAAAAAATGAATTATCATTGCAGAAAGGTAGGTGTGAGGGAGGAAGTACAGGACACACGCCGTAAAAATTCCTCGATGAAAAAATGGGAGGCTATGGGAGAAAAGAACTGGTTCGCGCCGGCACATCGTCTGGCCCACATGCGGATATCATCCTCTTCCTGGAGGCGAAAAAGGAAGTAAGAATCCTGCCAAGGAGGAGTTGGGAATATTACCGGCTCTCTCGAAAACAACGTTGAAAAGAGATAGGAGAGAGCGGGGGCATCTTCTAATAAGGGAGGGCATTATCTCGGCACCCGTCGAGTTCGGAAGAATAGGATCTCAAGGATGAGAACCCGTGCGAGAGACTCCACCTAAAAGGGTAAGCAGAGTTGTGCTCATCGAAAGAAATCTCTTCGCCTCGCGCGAGGGGTGTGGACAGTGTGGGGTCCTGTTGCGGAAAGACCATCCATAGATCAGAGGCAATGTCGGGTCGGCAGTTGAAATGGGGAAAAGGGGACATAAAGGTCCGACTAAATCCGGGAACAAAGGGCCCTTTTGGCTAGGTAAAGGAGAAGTCGCCCGCGCTTTATTTGGGGAGAAAGGAAAGAAACAAGCAGATCGGGCACCGAGAAAACGGAGGGGGCGCGCAGGACGGAGCGCGATGCGATTGGGCGTGGCGAAAGTCAAAGTTCATGCCATCCGTCAATAAGGCCAAAAAAAAAGAAAGGAAGGCATGTGGATCAGAGGAAAGGGGTAAGGCAGGAAAAAAGGAGGATCCGCGAGAGTCAGAAGTCACGAGAGAATTCAACCGACAAAAAAGACTGAGCCGAATGGGACACGGAGGGGAACAATTGCCCCGAGTCAGGCATGGGAAAAGGAGGGACCGATATGGCGCTGGCCTCACCCGCTAAGACACTGGGATGGAAAGTGTCAGAGCATTGCTGGCGCGCTGTCTGAAGACCAAAGGAACCGAGTACTCGATTATTACTCATACTCGAGAAAGCAGGGAAAATCCCTCAAGGCAAAATGAGAAAAGAGAAAAAGACATCTTGGGGGTCGATGGACGTCGAAAAGGCCCCGGAGAAGAAATAGCACAGCCTGAAAGGACGGACAAAGGTCCAAACGGCGAAAAATGTTGGGTCGCCAAAGTGAGAAATCTCTTTGGGGGCACCGATCCTACGCTCTCTAGAAAAAAAAAAAAAAAAAAAAAATTCGACCGGCCTCGTAGAGAGAAAGTCAATGGGGTAACAGGTAATGGGAACATGGCGATCGAAAGGCACAAAAAAATGAAAAAGTCCATTCCTATATAAAATCAAGGAGGGGAAGGGTCCGAAACCTTCTCGGCAATACGAGGGAAAAGGGAAAAAAGCAAGGAGACGCCTACGTAAGCTGGTCGCAACGCAAGGAGGCCTCGGTGGGCCAAAAAACAGCGTAGGCTTCGGGGGACTGAAAAAAAAAGGTGGGAATTCATGCTCGAGATTGGAGAAAGAACGGGGATCGGCCAATGAAGGACTAAGGAAAAGGTCTTTTACCAGGAGGCGAAAAAAGGAGCGAAAGCTTCCCTGCCCACATGGGGTGCAAGGGAAAGACAACAGACCAGCTAACACGTAGGAAAAAAAAAAAGGGATGAGAGCTGGCCATTGGGGGGTACACAAGGGGGCTGGGCGAAATGCCTTAAGTGCAAGTTTTGGATGACAGGACCCCAAAAAAAAAAAAAGGCAAAGTCAAAAAAGCAAAAGAAGCGCTGTGAAGGGGAGGGAAAAGGAGGGAAGGGAGAAAGCGAAGCGCAATCCTCAGGACCATTGCTTGACCTTCTCTCTTTGAAGGGGGCTCGATTCGCGAAAAAAGACGTATAATCTCTCAAACGCTCCTGAAGAAAAAAAAGAAACAGGAAAGC
>Ga0179593_1325194_pt1 | contig 11686 bp, 9 predicted proteins | sample CZODoug2_1_08_16_FD_185931 | JGI IMG/M metagenome (GOLD analysis project Ga0179593, IMG submission 185931) | Vadose zone soil fungal communities from Angelo Coast Range Reserve, California, USA - CZODoug2_1_08_16fungal (PacBio error correction) | ecosystem: Environmental > Terrestrial > Soil >...
GACGTGCCTCTTCAGGGAACGCAGCAAGTTTTGGGGGAAGAAAGGAAAGGCCGCAAAAAAGGGGGAATTTGCGGGCTGCCGACGGATGCGTAGAAAACGTGCAGAAATTCTCGCGTCGAAAAAGGTATGGCGCCAGTTTGCAACCATCGTCGGGGCAAAGCTGGAACTGAGCACGGGGGACATTCATACCGTTGTTAGTGCGTTGGTTCCGTGTCGGATGAGAAGTGACAACAGGAAGGGAGATGGGACCGTACACTTCCAAAAAGGCCTGTATCGGATCTTTCGGGCGATCGGGAACGAAGTGCAAACTCCTCGAATGGTCGCTTTTTGTGTAATTGTTAGGCTGCGGTCATCTTGAGACCTTATGTAAAATCTTATTCGGGGGGGCCCAAGAAAGGTAATTGGAGATATAGATAAACCAGGGTGTCAAACTGGGGGTAGGGGGGACAAGAAGGGGAAGAAAAAACCAAAGAACGATAAAACAAACAATTGGATAAAAAGACGCACAGTGGGGGGGGTCGTAAGGGGAGAATCAAAGGTCTATGATGGAATGTCCCCCCTAGGGAAGATGACGAAGGTGACAAGAAGTTAAAGGTCCCCGCTCCAACCACCAGGTAATGGATTAAGGAAAAATAAGAACTCAAGGGAAAAAGCCGGGCTGGTCACCCAAATAAAATGAATCTAGTATAAAGGGAAAAGGGTCGGAAAAAAATCAATTAGACTATCCTTCCAACATTTGATCATTGGAAAGGTTAACGAAGAGTGGGGGGGGGGAAAAAGGGGGAAAAATCTTACAGGTTTCTCTATTCTAGCCAAGACTGGGGCAGAAAAACACGATGATTGGACCCGCTACGACATGGGAAAGAGAACTTGGGGTACGCTGACATGGCCTGCCGAACGCCCTCCTCCCCCCTGTCTGTAAAAGAGGGGTGCCCTTCTGGGGGGTGCTCTGAAAAAGTGCCGATCATGTCGGGTGCAAAATAGGAAAAGGTACTTTTCAGGTGTCGGGGGGGTAGGCGAAGTCTGCCCAGGCGTAATTAATCCATGGCGGTGCCCGCCATCCGCGCCGGGGATTGAGGGGCGGACTCTGGTTCCCTGACGGGAGCCTGCCCTCCTATCCTCAAAAATCCCGCCTCGTTCTCCTTGGAGGCAGAAAGGAGGATTACGAGAAACTCTACTCCAAGGTAAGCCTGCGACTGTGCCCTTCGGGGGTCGGGAAAAGCCATTGGCCAAAATGGAAAGTCATGAAAAAACCTGAAAAAATCCGAGAGGAAGGGTGAATTGTTACATTATCGCGACCGGGGAATCGGCAAAGGGGGGATAAAGAATAAACTTTAGTGGGGGGGTTCACAACCCCGGTCAAAAATGGGGGAGGGAATGATGAAAAAAAGAGGACTTCGTCGAACAGCAGACGCGCACCAGCAGCGCAGAAGGGGATCGAAGGTGGGGGAATGTCGGTTTTCACCGCGCCGTGGGGGGAGCACCGAGGCCGAAGGCCCGACCAAGGCCAAGAGACGCGTCGGAGCGGGGAACAGTGTTCTGAAGGTGGGGGGGGGGGTGCGGAAGAAGAGTGCGAACCAGAATGCGGTGGGCGAGGGTCGACATAACAAAAAAAGACCCCTATCCTTGGGCGGCGGAAGGTGTAGGGCGATCCCTGGGCGCTGCAAGGAGATATGGGACGCCGTGGTAAGGGGTGGCACTCTTGGACCTCAGGAAGAGGACAGCGCAATGATTTCCACAGGCTCAAAGTCACAACAGCACATAAGGTCTCGACGTAAAGGATCGCCGGTAATAGTCTCTGGAAGCCTCTATTTTGGGGGTGGGAGAAGGACTCTGGGCGAACCACCGATATGAAATGAATCAGAGATAAGGAATGCTTAAATCAGGGCAAAAAAGACCATAACCACCAAAACATGCACCAAAGCACAAAATGCCTGACCGACTAGTATCAACGTATGAAGGGGGGAATAAAGGAAAAAAAAGGAGGACAAAAAAATATTAGGAGGCACATACACCAGACTCACAAATCCGCAAGCGATGGGCCTCAAACCTAGCCGTGGAAGTGGGGGGAGGACGGGGAAAAGAAAAAAAAAAAGAGTTTGATGCAGTCGCAGGCGGCGAGGCAAGGGGATGGGAAAAGAAGGGGGAATGGACAGGGGTCCGGCGGTTGAAGCAAAAATAACGAAAATAAGTAAAGATTTGGGAGTGTTACTCGGACACGCGTGGGAGACGGCCAAAGCCAGACGTGGGAGGTGTCTCAGAAAAAATGTTTCCCACAGGGGGGCAAGGCAAGTAAGATGCGTCGGGCCGACAAGACGGACGGGCACTTGGGTGGAAGAGCCTGGGGGACGCATTTTTGCCACCAAACACCCTCCTTCTTTGGAGGGGGGCGGCACCGTTGCTCCTTCTGCGGTCTTAGCTAGGTAATTAAGCATTTGTGCGTGGCACGCGTACGCTCTCAATTGCGAATGGCTTGCTGCTTGCTCCGTATTCCACCCGCTCTTCGGGGATCAGACGAAATCGAACTACTACCTCCTCCCCGGTCGGCGACCGTATTTGGGGCAAAGTTCTTCGCGGCCCGGCCACCTACTGATATCCTCTCGGTTTGCTGCTCAAAGGGGGGCGGTTGAAGAAAAAATAGAAGAAAGGTTACTCCCAAATCTCGGCCGGTGACCAACAGGAGATAGCATCGCCTCAGGGAGCACCGACATCCGCTTTCCACTCAAGCGATTGACGCTGCAGTGCAGACAGGTATAAGAAAGTTGGCTGTGGTCCACAAAAGATAAGACCGCCACAAAAGGAGGGAAAAAGCAGGAAGAAGTAATGTGTCTGGTTCCGCATGGAGTGGGACTGAAATCCGCTGTTCTGCACCTAGTATCTCATGAAGTGGGGGGTTGTTTCCATCATCACTTTTAACGTTCCCCCACATTTTGTGCCCACTGACCAGGTGCAAATTTCCTCCCACCCCTGTGCCTGTGTCCCTCGGGCATCAAAATGAAACAGTGGGCGCATGCGGCAGACTAAAAAGGTGTTTGACTCGCGTCGAAAAAAAATCTTATCCCTTCAATCTCTGGGGTAACCTGAAGGCAAGTCTAGGTTGACTTTTCGTTTTTTTCTCAGCCCATGACGACTTACATACTACACTTGGGCATCCGTGGCCCTGCTGCCTCCCAAAGCGGGCCCGGCCGCTTGTGGTTCCAAAACGAAAAGAGGGGGTTCTGCGAAACAGAACAAAGCCGAAACAAAACGCGGATTGAAATCTTTCACAACGGCCGGAGGGAGGAGCCGGTCTCTGGGATAATCTCGTCCTGCTTGCCCTCTAGGAGAAGGCTAGGTGCACGAGAAAAGCTCGGCACCAACAAACCGAAAATCAGGAAAAAAACGAGCTAAATAAGGGGTTTGCACCGGATAGCGACTTGGGGTATCAGTGGTGAAAGACCAGAGAAGCGGTGCCTATGATGTCCTGGTCGCTGATGCTTGAAAGAACCAGTTGGGAGGGGTGACGGTAGAATCGGTATCTGCTTGCCGCACCACAAAAAATCTTAGTCTTCAGCTAAAGCGGTCCTAACAAGAAACAAACTGGAAATCCAGGGTGATAATGGCGAAGCCGCCGTCGTAATTTCTACCAAAGTCAAGGGTAGAGGGGGGAAAAGAACAAAAAAATGTTCTCGAGTCCAAAAGTGGGTTCCTTAAGGGAACAACATTGGGGGACTCGGGTGATGAGTAAATAAACAGATCTGAACACGGCATCGAGTCCCAAACAAACCAACGGAGGGAGTCGGGGCCAATCTCTCTTCCAGGTGAAATCTGACATTGTGACGACCTCCCCGCGGGCATGTGGAAACATTTCCACGTTTAACCGTTGGCTTCTTGCCTTTTTTCGCGGTTCGAGGACCATCTTTTGGGGGGGGGGGGGGGTTTAAGCTCAGCCTGTAACTCACCTAGGCAAATCGTCTCAGTTCTCGGCTTCCCGTTGAAAAACGAAGCGTTGGGGTTGGTACTTTAGCAGTGCTATACTTGGGACCCTCGAGACGGTCGCGGTTCGTGGGATTAGTTGAAGGGAATAACGGAGGACTTCCGTACTAAAGCCCTACGCCCGACAAACGAAAACTTGTAGGAAAGGAATTAAGTAGAAGAGACAGGATCCTTTCTCAACTTCATCGATGGCCGTGCACAGGCCAAGCTCCAGTTGTGCGAAGGGGGTAAAAACAGTACATATAGGCCAAGATGGTGCGGAAAAGACGTAGGGTGGCCAGGACGGACCTCTAAGCCGGAAGGCAGGCTCCGAACATCATCCGATGACCCCCGCAGAGGCGGGGGGGGTGTGTTCCTCTTGCTCCTGATTGTTCTGTCCATACTGAGGGAGGGGGTCGAGGGAAGGTCCACTTCCAGTCCGTTTCTGGGGAAGAAGAGGGGAATGATTGGGAATGGTTTAGAACACCGAACGTAATCCGGCCAGGGCACTCTCGGGGACGTTAAACACTCCCGGTGAGTCAAAGTGGAGGAGAGGAGGAGCGGGCTCATAACTGTTGACGAGAGGACGAAGAAAAAGGTTGGGGCTGAAAAGGGAGGCGGGGGAAAGCGGCGGGGAGAAGGGGAACTAGTGTCCCCTGCTTCGCACATCGGGTCAGCTTCAACTTGCAAATTCCCAAGCTGGCCGCTGAAATGGGACTGTCGGAGGCTTTCTGAGGGGGGGGGGCACAAACCATGGAAAGAGCTCGGGGGACTTCAGTAAAACGAAATTTCGGCGCCTAAGAAGGTGGGGAGAATATGGAAAAGAGGGGAAAGTCCTGCAATAAAGCGCCCCCGTAAGGGGGAAGCAACCAGGGAAGGGCATAGGAGCTGGTTGAACCTCCCTTTCGGCTCACCACCATAGAAAGCCAGGTTAAGTGTGTCTTTCGGCGCGCAGAGTCAGGCAACCGCTCTGGTCAATCAGCGTCCGAGGTAAAATGATAACTGGTTTTTGCCTCCAACGGAGCGAAAGCCGCACCAGGTCAGGCCTATTAGCCCGGCTCCTCAACGACTGAGAGAACAAACTTCCCCACCTTCCCGCAAGACGGGGTGTGTGACCATAGAAAAAACGGATTTACACCACTTCAACTAATTTCTTCGGAGAAGACTCAACGATATCTCGACCCGGGTTTTCACCGGCTTCCCCCAACCATGGGCACTTGGGGCGTAGTCTACGACGAAGGCAGCAGAAAAACTAGATTTCTCTCCGCTTAAGACCCCGCCGTAGAGCCAGTCACCGATTAGAGGAAGAACAAGATAAAGGCATATACGCCCGTCAACCAGCCAGTCTGTCTGGTAACATATGTTTGTACAATCAATTCAGAAGATTGGGGGAAAGCGGGAAAGGGGGCTGGGGATGTGGGAACGGCCTTATCCTCCTTCTGGTGAAGGGAAAGGGTTAAGAAGGATCGGATTCCCAATAGATGAAGTACGGGGATGGAAACTGGGCAAAAAAGGGTGGGGTTGGGTTCATTGCATTCACTGAACGAAGAAGAGATAGAGCAAATGGTGAACGGGAAAACCGAGCAGGGACGAAAAACAAGACCTTAGAGAAGCTTCACCCCTATTACCTGGCTCCGAAGACGGCGCTTATAGGGGGCGCATTGGACGATTTGCGTAACATAACTGGAGCGGCCGCGTGGCCAAGTCAGGAGTAATGGGGGGGGGATCACCAAAAGCCATATCAGAAGGGGTCAGGGTGCTGGACCAACCTGCCATAACGAAAGAAATAAATTCTTACTTCTATTGCACGCTTCGAAAACGCGAGAGAGCGAAACATATCCATCTCTATTGCTTAAACACCACGGAGAGGACATCACAAAGGGTTCCCCCACTCATAAGGATTGGAGGAGGGCGTGAGGCGGCGGGGGGGCTGGACTATCGGAAATCTGTCCCTCGCGCTTCCACGGCCAGAAGCCGACAGAAACCGCAGAAGAAACGACCTCCTATAGGGGGGTCCTAAGATTGAGTGAGAGAAGACCCTCTCAGGAAAAGCCCGTGCGGCCATTCTCGTCAGACAATTTAAACACTTAAAGACGGGAGGGGAAGGGGGGACGCCGGCAGTTGTGATAATCTAGACAATCGTCATGGATAAAAAACCGCCAGCCATGAGAGTGGGGGGGGCCAAGATATTTGCTGTTTACCTCGGACCGGGGGTTTAAAACGGCGGGCGGCCGCAGGGACCCACAGTACAGATTACTTTTAGAGTGGACTTAAAGGAGCAGGGTCCGAAAAAAGTAAGAAGAATCCGAGTGGGCATCCTCAACGGCGCTGGAGGTGAGGACCCGTCCTGGAAGCTCTACTAAACCAATCCACCGGAAGGAAGAGAAAAGCTGAAAGGGGGGAGGAAATATTAAACTTAAAGATATCGCCAAGACCATCTCGAAAAAAGCCTGAAAGAATCGCCTAAGGTTCAACTCCATTTATTCCGGGGGGGGGGGGCGGGATGCATGCAATGGAAGGAGGTTATTTCAAAAAGGGCGTGGGGAGAGAGTCTTTGAAGCCTACAAAGTTTTCGATAAAACTGCCAAGTATCGTCACTAATCATCCATTGAGACAATGGCAGGAATGGGGGGAAGGGAGGTCAGAACGGCAGTACCCGACGATAGTTATTTGAACTGCAGAGGAGGTGAAACATGGGATGGGGATTGGTAAAGCGTCAATCCGGGTTTTTTACAAGGCCTTTCCCTCGGCTGCGCAAGGCCTGCCTTATAGTGGGAATCAGAGGGAAGCCGGGGGGATTTCGATCCTCCGCAACCCAGCTAAGTCATCACATGGTTTGGCGTTTAGCAGGGTTTTGGATTTGTCCGGCCACCTTCTGAGCTAAGTTTTGGTTCAAACTTGGCACTTCTAGTCGAAGAAATCTGGGGTTGTGGACTATCTCGGCCCCTCCCCCCTAAGTGTGGATCCCGAACAAACTCGACGGGCCTTACCGGGTTTCCAAAAGAGAGCTCCGGTTCACTGAGGTGAAGATTCGTCGGGGAACCGAGAAAGAAAAGTTAAGTCCCAACCGTAAAAAAAAATTGGTGGGAAAGCTATAGCTAAAAAACATTGATGAGCACCGAAAAAAGGAAAGAAGTACCCATTATTTAAAGTATCTCTCGTGAAAAAACTTCCTCTACAAGTAGGGGAGAGGACCCTTCAGAGCTAACCCGTCGGGATGAGAAGGCCAGCTCCGGTAATTCCTTCCTGCACTCCAACCGATGACCGTCCGCGACGCGGTGGGGGGGGAGATAGAGGAAGTTGAGGGGGGGGGGGGGAGCAGGTCTGTCTTACAGGACCCCCAAAAAATTCTTTGACCGAAGGAGGCAACGAGTAACCGCCATAAAGAAATATAGGAAGGATAAAACATACCATTGGGCTCTAAGCCCGTTGTCACTGGGGCTTGTCTTTTGACGAACGACACGGAAATCTTTCACAAATATTGGAGGAAAACAACTAGAAGGGGAAAGGAAATGGGGGGACCAGAACCAAATATAAAACTCCGAGTAATTCCGGCGTTTCACGAGGCACGGGGGAAACATGAAAAGCCAAAAAAAATCTAGGGAAAAAACCGGAGGGATACTTGGAAAGCGAGGCCATGGAGAAAGGCATTCAACGCCCCGAGAGATAAAGCCAAGGAAGCGAATGGGAACGAAGAGGCGAGGAACGGTGAAACTACCTGAATTCTACTGGCTCGCTCCAAACACCGAGGAGAGAAAGAGCGATTCAGCGCGCAAAATTAAGGGGGGGTGAGACAGGGGGAAATCATTCGAAAAAAGAGAGAGAACCAAGAAGGCAAAACTTTCAAAGTAAGTCTAAGCAGGCCGGGAGTCTAGCTCGGGATGGGCAACGTCATTATCGACAGAAAAGGAAAAGGGACGAAACTGGGTTACAAAAAGTCCCACTCAGGAAATCCTAAGTGAAAAAATGACACTTTGACGAGGGTGTTCGTTGGGCACCAGAAAAAGGGGAATCTCAATGGCCCGTTTTCAGCAGCCTTTCCAGTGAAGGCCGACATGTCCGGGGGTGTCGGGAGTCCCTGACCGGGGGAAAAAAAAAAAGGGAATCTATCCACAATTCTGTTTTTCTGCCGTCGAGCTCCCGAAAATTAGGGTGCAGAAAAAAAAAACAATAAGATCTGCAACAAATTTAAAAAACCTGTCCGCCGCCGAGCCCCCCTCTATTACAAGTGAAGGGACAACCTCCTCTTTTTTATTTCAGTATCCGCCGACCACGGATGGACGGGATAATCGACGGACGGCGAGTATGAAAAGTTTGACGTGATACGAGGGTTCATTCTTGGGTCCCCCGAAACAGCCGAAACGGCTTTCACCAAGGGGGGTAAGGGAATCCCCGTTAGGCGGGGGGGCCCAAAAACCACCCTTCACGAGACACCTTTAAGTACAACCCTGGCGAGAGGAGCAAGCGGTCCCGTTTCTGAAAGACGCAAGAATCGCACCCTACGCTGGGGTTTGTAAAAGTGTAAAGACAAGGGAAGCGGGCGAAACGGGGGAAACCTTGGTTCTGGGCGAATCGCCAATCCGAAAGATGTCGAGGAGTGCGACTGGGAGCTAAAGCAAAATGTCCCGGCCAAAAAGGTCTATAACGCAACCATTGGTTGATACTAGCCAGTTTCAGTTGTGAGGAAAAAATTGTCGGGTCAGGAGGGTCCCCCTTCAAGAATGCCTTATTAAGCCCGCGAGGGAAAGGCCGATAAAACACCAAGGATGTTGAAAACTGGATTTAAAACACCGAAAGGTAACAGAAGATGGACCCAATTTCTAAAATAAAATCGATCGAAAGGGGTCAATTGGTATCCAGGACACCGTGGAGATCCTGCAGACATGATCACATTTCATTATGGAAATAACTTTCAGGGTTGTAGAAGAACTGGGTGAGAGGAGATAAAATGAGAGTCAACAGGCGCGACGGCTTCGAAGCACCCGGCCGGTAAAATGGGAAATATCCCCCGAAAACCCGTAACATTTCTCGTGAAACCTGTATTGGCAAACTGGAGGCGACCCTTGACGTCGAGGGGGATTCGGGTTGGCTACGCTACGGTGTGTGCATCGTACCGGCAGAAAGGCGCTGTGATCTCTGCTGTCGAGCGGGAGATTGGGTGGGTTTCGACTTAAATGACGGTCCCGCAATCAAAAGCGCAAGGGGATCTGCAATCTGGTAGGGAAAGGGGTCTGGAGAAAGAGGCGGGCTCGAAACAAAGGAGGAAAAAAAAAAAAACATGCGACTTTGGTTCAGGGAGAAAAAAAATTGGCCCAAGGAAAAACTGACATAAATTGGACACAGAAAAAGCAACGACCGATGTCCTTGGCTCATCACCATGAATAGGTTCGAGGAAGGAAGGGTCTTAAATGGATGAGGAAACTCAACGAAAAGGGGGGAACACCGGTCACATGGGCGACTAATGCCTCTGGGGGAGGGGCCGGCACTCAGGCAAATCAATCCTCTTAAATCACGCTCTGCAAATCGTAAAAACGTTTTGGGTACTTCGGGTTGCTCTATGAATCTCGGAGGAAAACCCCAAACGTCCGGCCCGCCCGCACGAGCAGCAGACAATCACCGCCAAGGGAAAAAAGGTTTGTCTTGAATCGACTTTTTTCTCCCTCGTAGTTGTAGATCCGCAAGCAGTGGTCCAAAACAAAAACCGCGATGGGGCCCCGAATAACCTGGGTTGTGCTGACGGTGAGGGTTTGTATTGGACTGGTTACTCACAGTGACAATTACTGTCTTATCCCTCCGGTGGTAGAAAAAATTCGACTCGTCACTCTTCAAAAAGTCGGTGGGTCAAAATCGAAAAGGCTATGGAAGGGTTACCTCTTATAATTGCGCAACAAAAAAATCAACCGAGCTCAGGGAAGTATAAGTCTCAGGTAATAGGGCTCTAATATAATATGGTATTTGGTGAGGTATGATCGTTTATAAACAATCATCCTTTCGATGAAAGAGCGACAACTACGAATGCGATCAGGCAAGCCATGGGGGGGAAAACAAAAATAGTAACAGGAAAAACGCGACATTCTATTGAGAATAAGTACAGAAGGACCTTCCAGACACCCGATTATGGAGATCAAGGTAAGAACAGAAAAACAAGACGCACGTCGATGAAAAAAAGGAAAGAAGGATGCTTGATTGCAAGTAAAGCCAGGGAAGACATATTCGGGGAACGATCTAAACCGAAGAAGTGTCGAAATTCTCATGCAGGTTTAGCCCTTAAATTTTGACTAAATAATAGAAGGGAAGTGATGCTCCGCGCCCAGTGGGAAAAGAAGTGCACCTACCTGGGTGGAGAAGATACAGTTTAAAAAGGGCAGTATGGGGGGTGCCATCTGGAAAAGAAAATAGGGATCGTTGGTTACTCCGGTGGCAAAAAAGGGGTTATCCCCGAAACAATCCTTGCCGTGGGGGGGGCTTGCTCTACGTGGAGGGCGTAGAAAGGGAATGGAGGCAACTGGCGTTCCTGCGGAGGCGAAAACCGAAAAAAGAGAGGAAATTCAAGGGGTGGGGAAAAAACAGCAACTCTTAGGGGGAAGAACATACGTCTCCTACGACCATCAGGTTGAAAAAAAAAAAAATATGGCTGCAGAAACCGCCCGAAAGGGCTGGGACGGGGGGGGGGTGCTGCGTCAAGGTGCAGTGGAAATAACTCTACATTGGGCCAGGGGGGGGTGAACTTGCGTCGAGAACCATGCTGCAGCGCATCGTGGGCGCAGAGGATCCAAGTCTTGTTAGGATAGCGGGGGGGTGAGCAGGACGAAAAGTGTCAGAGCATATTCAGGGGGGTATGTGGGGGCCATATAAGAAAAAACAGACCTCATACACTTTCCTCTGGAATCTGTTGTTGATTATGGGGTGGGCGTCTTACTTGGGTAAAGAAAACCATTCTGGGAATCCACATATCCAGTAGTGGGGGGGGAAGAGCCGCCAAGAGTACCAACTGCACAGCAGAAAACACAAAAGCGCGAGCAACAGGTAGGAAAAATAAACGTCCTCAGAACGGGAACCTTTGTTGGAAATCTAAAAAACTTAATTCGGGGACAGCGCGGGCAACGGGCCGGAGATAGGGGACGAGGTATTGGTTCACACGAACCGTCCTGCCACAGCGCGAACAAATGTGGGGGGCAAAAAAGCCAGAATGGGGCGAGCCAACACGAAAAGGCCCGGAAACAGAAGCGAAATCGGGGGCCCGGGAAGTCGCCAGGTCTTGCATTCCGTTCCTACTGGCCGATATATCCGGGGCCTGGAAATGAGGCCTCAAATCAAGACAGCTCCGACACAAATGCAACACAAAGATCTATAATGACAACCTGAAGAGAGGGGTGAAATGTCGTGGTGGACAGGTAACTAAGAACCTCGTGACCTATACTAGATGAAGGGGGCTGAGAACTACTTCCTGACTACGGGTGGAACCGAATGACTGACGTGACACCACCTTTATCTACGGCATCGTATCGCCTACAATAAGAGAAACACCCCCAGATGTGGCCTAATCTGGGATCTAGTTAATTTTGCTGAGCCGGCGCTGCGTAATATGGGTCTTTGTGAGAAAACAACAGGCTGCGGGTTCTCGAAAGGAGAAAACAAGTTGGTAAGACGAAAATATTCAACGGAACGTGAACGGTCACTCCAATTGACGCGTCGACGGCGGGGGCAAATTACACGGGAGGGCTTAACCGAA
>Ga0179593_1516688_pt1 | contig 11686 bp, 16 predicted proteins | sample CZODoug2_1_08_16_FD_185931 | JGI IMG/M metagenome (GOLD analysis project Ga0179593, IMG submission 185931) | Vadose zone soil fungal communities from Angelo Coast Range Reserve, California, USA - CZODoug2_1_08_16fungal (PacBio error correction) | ecosystem: Environmental > Terrestrial > Soil >...
GACAGTGAAGGAAAAAAAAGGGGGGGGGGGGAAAAGGCGAGGTCAACATTCAACTTTACGGAACGGGAAAGGTCCATCGATTAGGCTGACATCACATCTGCAAAAGAATATAAAAGGGAGGAGTCGTCAAACAAAGTTCCAGAGATCTGAACAATCAAGGAAAGAAAAAAAGGGGCAGAGGAAGCCCATGTACTCACATCATCCACACACGAGAAAAGGGGAGGTTGATCACTCACCAATTTGATCGGGAAAGGATGGGCAGTTGTCATGGGTCACAGAAAGAGGAGAAATTGTGGTGAGGACCGAGGGTTCCGATTCTTGAGGAGATCTATTTACCATCACGTTCAACATTCTCAGAGGAGGGAAGAGGGGTTTGGAGAACACGCCAAGGCTTGCGACTATTTTGAAAGGGGGGGGGGGGGCAGGACAGGGGGGGACCTGACAGGTGTCTAGGAGGGTTTCAGACTTACACCGGGAAAAGACAAAAAAAGGTGGTTATGCCTAACTGTGCACGGGAAGGGGAAAAAAGTGAGTTGATTCTGGATGGGAGGGGGGGGTACGTACCTTTTTTGAAAAGGAGAACTTCAACATGGCCACAACTCAGGAGCACTCTGTTCACACCTTGTCAAGGCATGGGGGGGGGAGGGTGGAAGGAGAACATTTTATCATGTAAAAAAAAGAGAAAAAAAAACTGTTGTTTTATTCATGTGGGGGGGGGGGGAAAGGGACGATTGCATCAAACAATGATAATGGTTTGCCTTGATGGAAAAATCGAGAGGGGAGGAAGGGGAAGACAAGAGGTTTTTTCTTACACCTCGTGAAGGAGGGATTATGCATTTTGACATACAACTCAAATGGGGGGGGGAAAGGGGGGAGACGGGGGAAAAAAAAAAGGGCAACAGATAGGGGGGAGCTTGAGAAGTATTCGGAGAGGGAAGAGGTCAATCAAGTGGATGATCAAAACAATGAGGAGTGGAATAGCTTACCAAGAAAAGGGGATTTGGGGATCCATCTTATCCTCTTTATCCTGATGAAGGGGGGGGAGGAGGAGAGGGGAAAGCAGGAAGATATAGCTAATACAGCTGTGGAACGGAAAGAGAAAAAAAGAGATTCAAGACTGGGGCCCAAAAAATTTTTGTTGTCCCACAGAAAAAGAAAGGGGACGACCTGGCACAGCTTATGCATGAGATGTCTCAAAAAAGGGGGATCTTCTTTGTTTTTTCCCTGGGGGGGAAAATCGAAGAAATAACTGGAGACTAGGGGAAGCAGAGTTGCGCCGTATTAGATGGCAGGGGGGGGGGGGGGCTGGCCATCCTTTTGAACATGTTGAAGGGGGGGGGGGTGGTCCTTTTATACATGAGAAAGGTTTGAGGGGGCAGATTCTCAAAGACACTACATGGGGGAAGAAGAAAATCTTGTCCTTGGTCATACCTGGGGGGAAACCCCCCTACCAATCTCTACACCACCTCGGGGAAAAGACACCACAAAGAGGAAAAAGAAAGGTGGCCAGAATACTTTGAATTGCTAGATACTATTACCGATATTTCATAAGTTGAGGAGGAAAATGGTGTGGTCAATTGGGGTATTCTGTTCTCAGAAGGAAAAGGAAGGGTACATGCTCCACCCCCACCACAAACTTCAAGGGGGGAGAAAGACTGTGATTTCAAAATGGGAGAAGAAATGGGGGGGGCGGAAAAGTACACTCAAAACAATGCATCAGTGGGGGAGTGGGGGTAAAAAAGGGGAAAAAAAACGAAAAGGGATTGCCATTCATTTGAGGTATGGAGGGGGGGGGGCTCACATCTACTAATAGTAAGAAAAAAAAAAAGAGGGAAGGAAATGTCATGTATTCGAAACTTACCTGAAGGGAAAGAAGAAGAGGAGATAGGAAACTCATTCTTAACGAGATGTTTTACATTTTTGTCAATGACCGTGCAAGAAAAAGGCCGCAGTTCAAGAGGGACGACTGGACTCTTTGTCTATCCCAGGTATGTGGGAGAAAAGAAGGCAGAAAACTCATTTTCAATTATTTTTGAAAAGATCCTGAACATCTTTTCAGCTGTGGCGGGAATAGAAGGGAGAGGGCGATGAGAGGGGCCACACAAGCTGGGAAACACACTTGTCTGCATGGGAGCTTGGAGTTTAATGGATAGGGGAGGGGAAGGGAGAAAGGATTGTAGATGTTTGAGGTAGAGAAGGGGGGGAACAAGATCATGGAAGGGGGGGGAACAAAAACCTCTCGAGTATGTTCTGACCCCTATTACAAAAGAAAAAAAAAAAGGAACAAAAAAAGTCCAAACCCCTACAAGGAAATTCACATTTGTTTATACAAGTGAAAAAGAAAATAATTGCACCCTTCGAGTAAATGATATTCTACTACCATCCTAATATTGGGGAAAAAAAAAAAAAAAGGGGGAAAAAGGGAAGGAGAAAAGGGATATGTACCACTGTGGGTGAGGAAAGTATTAATAAAGCAACATCTGGGAGGGGTGAAGGGGGGGGATCCTTTACTTGCTATAGACTGGAACTGCTTTAGGAAAAGAAAAAGGACTTTAAATCCCAACCTTCCAAAAAAAAGAAAGGAGGGGGGGGGGGGGAAAGGGGTCATCTTTGTTCTATTGTTCCTTGAGGGGAACTCACTTCAGTCTTTACTATCAAAAGGGGGAGGTAAAAGGGGGGGAGGGATTTTTCAGACTTAGGTTTCTTTAAGCCGGGAAAGTGGGAAAGAAAAGAAGGGGGGCGATTAAAGCTTGTATAATGAGGAAAGATCATGTCCTATCTTTTAAAAAAAGAAAAAAAAAGGGGGCCATACATTATGAGGTGAGTCAGCTGCAATAATTTGATATGTTGGGACCGGGAAGGAAAGGGGGGGGATGTCACCGTCTGTGGTGCATTGCAAATCCAGATGAAAAGGGGAGGCTGATGGGGTGATGTAGAGCAAAAAGGAAAGAAGAAAGGGAGGCCAGGAAGGTCCTCATTCTGGTGAAGGGAAGGTTTTAAAGGAAGGTGGAGGGGCTGGGGGGGGAAAAGGGAAATGGGGCCTCTGTGGAATGGCGGGGGGACCATTGTGGAAAGGGGGGCACAATGAGAAAGGTTGTGGGCTTGTCAGATAGAGGAAAAGAAGAGAAGAAAATTATCCCACGTCTGTGGGGAATGGGGTTATTTCTTGACCATCTAAGAGAAAGAAGGGGCAAACAGGGAAGTCAACGTGATGGTTTTGTGTAAGCGGGGAAAAGAAAAAAAAAAAACAGAGAGGGGGGGTGAAGTGTGAGGGTGTGGAAAAAAAAGGGGCTCCAGTTTTTCACTACAATCAGAAGGAGGGGGGGGGAGAAAATTTTGAATGAGTTTCAGGGAAGGAAAAGAAAAGATGGTTTATTTGACTGTGCCAAGGGGAGCTGTGCATCCCTTTGGGCCGCAAGGCAAGGGGAAAAAGAAGGGTTGGGGTGCAACTCACTGATTGCCACATAATACTGGGGGGGGGGGGAAAAGGAAGAGATCACCACAAAACTGATGAGGGAAAGGGCACCCATCACAATTGGAAAGGGGTGACTCAGTGAGTGCATAAAAAACAGCAAAAAGGGAAAAAGGGGGGGGGGGGAAAAGGGATTATTTCCCACCGAAACTCACCCCCTAGTGAATAATGGAACTTATGTGCCAACAGGAAAAGGGTAAAATTCAGTTACAAAAACAATAACTGATGATTGTCTGGGAAAAAGGGGAAAGAAAAAGCAAGCGTGGGGAAAACAAACCCTCACAACTGGAAAAGGGGGAGGGGGGGGAGGAGGGCGAATCCATCGCTGATGGGAAATCTGTTATACACATCTTACAAAAAAAAGAAAAACGGTTAATGAATATTCAATGGGAAAGATGTATGAGAGATGTTCCATAAAGAAACAAAATAGGTGCAGGAGATATATGCATTATTTCAGAAAGGGGGTGGAACCTCTATTCTTGACAGAAAAAAGGACATGGAGAACCATGAAAAACACTTGGTCAAAAACCTCATTCCCACCGTCCATGGAGCCACCTTCTCAACAGCAGTTGACAACCGACAGGCCCCTTCCCCAGGAACCGCTGGAAAGGTCCCTTCGATTTTCCCGTTCAGTTAAAAAATACTCTGGATTGGGGGAGAGACTAAAGCCATCATCCTCATGGGGAAAAGAGGTATTTGAAAGAAAGCACCACGAAGGAAAGAAGGGGTCCTACAGCCTGGCAATAGAAAGCTTACTTCAATTACATAAGGGAGGGTATTGCAGTGGGGCTGTTAAAGTCTGAAAGAGGAGGGAGATTAAGTGGCACCGACTCTATCCAGAAGAACTATACAAAAGGGAGGAGTCAGTTTAGAAGAAAGTAAGCTTAAGAAAAAGAAAGAAGAGAATCATTCAGCTTTTGGGGGAGACTGAATGAGGTCCAAGAAAAATAGAGGAGGAACTTGATACGAAGAGAAACTAGAACCCAAGATGACAGGGGAAAAAAGAAAAAGGCCACACACCCATGATGGGGAGGGTGAATTTAAAGAGCCCCTGTGAAAGGAGAGAATGTCTGAGGTGAAACCAAGTCAGTGAAGGAAGAGGGAGAAGACAACATTACAATATTTGTTGAGGATAGCTCACTATATAGAAAGAAGAAAAGCACACAAATTGGTTGTCCAATACAGTAGGAGAAGAAAAAGGGGGGTTATTGCAACAAAGAATATTATGAATGGGGAGGTGTAATATCATTCTACTTACATAATTGGGTGCAAGGGAGGGGGGAAAGGTATTACCCTGTGAATAAACCCTAATACCCCTTTCCCTTTTTCTTGGGGGGGGGGGGGGATTTTTTGGTTAAAGGGTGCAAAACCATGGTGCAGGGGGGTACTATTGGGAGAAAGGAGATCTTTTTTCAAATGAGGTCCCCAATTCCTCCCATAAAAAAACCTCGCGCAACAGGCTCCCATCCCCCCTTTGGGGAGATTCTCCCTTCTACAGCTCATCCCTCAGAGAAGACGGATCCTTCCCCCTCCCCTCTAAAAAGGGGGGAACATATTTTTTAGAGTGGAAGTGGGTCGAAATGAGACAAGGAGCCGCCACAGCTTAACAGAGGGGGAAGATCCCTCATATTTTGCTTGGGTGCAGTGACCCAAAATAGTTGAAACTGCTTTCGCAAAAGGGGGGGGAAGAGGCAAGCCCCCACATACAGGTCCCGATCCTCGTGGGGGGGAAGGATATATGTGGGAGCCGGTCTGAAACCAACTTGGGGAATCCCTATTTCCTCTGAATGGAAGGGAAAGTTATTTCCTCTTCTCAACGAAAACCGACTTGGGTCTTCCCTCTCAAGGGTTTTCTCCTAAGAATCCTCCATGGAGGGGGGAAGGAATACGATTATTCTCGTTTTTTAGAAAGGCTACCTACCCAACTGCTGGGCCAGCAATTGGAAGGCTTGCAGCTTCTGCCAAGCCCAGCTAACCCTCCGAACCACTGTGTTTTCTTTTCCTGCATCAAGGTTGCCCGGGAGTCTGCATTTCCATCCAATGGGGGATCGCGAAAATGGAGAGCACAGTCCTGTGAAATATTTCCTTTTGATTGGGGGGGGCTCCCTTTCCCCTCAACTTAATGTTCGCATCTTCTCCTCGAATAGAGAAAAGGGAACAACCTCGCCCCTTGGGAATGGAGTACCCCTTCTTCCCTCTGCGGGCCTAGAATGAATGCTCTCCCTAAAAAATTCTTCTTCTGGGGGGTGCCCCTGCAGGGAAAACAACGAATTTCTGGTTCAAGGGGGGAGAGATTGGTGGTCCGTGGAAAAGGGGGGTTATCTTGAATCCATGAAGGGGGGAGGGGACACCAAAATGCCCGCTTGTTTGGGGGAAAAAGAAACAAGGAGGGTCCTTTGAGAATCAGGAATCAAACATGACAAGGACCCACCACAAAAGGGGGAAAAGATAAGGGGGCTTCCCCTTTCTCAAACTGCGTGACAGAGGAAAATCATGACTGGTGCCATCTCTCCTTGCGCGAAAGCCATACTTTCTCAATTCTAGAAATCCTCTTTAAGGGGGAAAGACAATTTAAAAAAAACGGAAGAGTTCCCGTCTTTTTTAAAGAGCGGGGGATCAGTGTTCATTTAGAGAGGGGCCATTATTTGTGTGACCCGTTCAGTACCTTGTGTCATATCTTTTTCTTCGAAGGGGGGGACCCCTCTTTTCTTGCGCGATAGTACGTGGGGCTTCTCCTAGCATTCTTTCCACCCTTCTTCATCAGATCCATCTATTCAGAGGATAAGAAGGACCTTGTCCTTGAGGCCTGGGTAATCTCTGCAGGGGGAAAGCTACCCATCTTTAGAGGGGGGGAAATCTCCAATTTATGGAAAATCCATATGGGACAATCCGCTCCGTTCTCGAAAGTCCCATCTCTTTTAAATGATTTCGTCGAGAAAGGGGGAAAACCATTTGGTGATGTCAAACTTCCTACATAAAAGAAGGAAAAAGGGAAGGGTGTGTAATAACATCGGGGTGCCTCACCTAAGATGTCAAGGCAGGAAGAGGTGCATACGTGCAACCAGGGGGGGGGGAAGGGGGGGGGGGATTATTCTCACAGAAAAATGCATCCACACCGTTGGGGTTTTTTAGTACTGAGCCTTCTAACATGTTTTGGTGGGAAATGATCAATTGTTCTCTAAGGAAGCAGTCAGCCCATTGAAATTCGCAAGGTGGGAAAAGAGTGCGACTGAGTTTGGTGAAAGAGGGGGAGTTGTTATGAATACTTACCACCGGCGGAACTCCAAAGTCCCCTGACGGGCCCCTGAAGAACTCCGCAGAGCAGGGGCTGGTTGGAGAGGGGGGAGCAAAAGAGTGGGCCAGTGGCCCCCTTTATGGTGATCCTCCCCCCAAAGGAATGGTTTTTTTGTGGTAGGGTGGTCCCTATTTCATAGTTCTCGCTTTCCCCTCGGGGAATGTTGGAGCAGGTGGGCAGAGGGCGCTCCCACGGGGGTGGCGCTGGGGACACCATGGGGTGTGTAAGGGCTCCGCTGAAGTTAGAGGGAGGGTGGGAAGAACGGAGTGGCTCGGGGGGGGATCCGCGCATGAAGGTCGTCGGGAACTCATGCTGGATGGGGAGTTAGAGTCCTGAAACACAGCTTGTCAGCCCGACAGCGCTAATAAAAGCCTAGCTCCATCGCGGTAAGTTTCGGGTAGGTTTGTATCGAAGCGGCCCCCCTGTCAAGGAGGGACCCGCTGGGAGGGAGGGTGCCGCATTGGGGGGTGCAGGACTTATTCTACCTGTTTCCGCTTTGCTGTGTGTAAACCGGTGGCAGAGGGCGGTCCCTAACCAGTTTTTAAAGACTCAATCACAGCAGAAAGACTAAGTGCTCGCCCGTCGTTATCCTTTCAAGCATGTGGCTCCATTATAGTCTAGGGAGAAAACGACCCGAGGAGAGGGGGGGTGGGATGTCGGAGTAGGGGGGTCGGTGGGGGGGGGTGGGGAGGAGGAGGGTCGGATATTGCCGCCCGTTTAACGCAACATGGGGAGCTCATTTACCAAAGCTACTCCCCTGTTTTGTGGGAGGGTAGTAAGTCCCCCCTCAACTAGAAAAGTTACCCCTGAATGCGGGGGCTGGGGGGCTTGACCTATTCTCTCGAAGGGCTTCGGGTTTGTTGCTTTCGGTGTATGCATTGAAGAGTGCGTTTTCTGGAAATGCCCTTCGCTCGGCTTGTCTTTTCATAATCGAAGGGGTGTTGTTATTTGCCGGAATTTCCACCCAAAAGCATGGTCTTTACTCGGGATAACGAACTGTTACGGGGGGAAGAGGTACCGTTCCGCAAGAAGGGGGTGGGGAGCAGACTAAATAAGGTAATGGATGTGGGGGCGAAGTGGAGGTCCTCTCTGTTCCTGGAGGGATCTTTGTTCCCTGATTTGTATCGCCGAGGGGAGCTGCCTCTAGGGAGTGTAACGCTCCTCACACGCTCGGCCGGAGTAGGGTTGGGCCTTTCTCTATCTTGTAGGCGGGGGGCGCTTCCTTTGTTCCGGTGTGCTGAATCTATCTGGATCCGTGACCTGGGGATGTTAGGTCTTCCGTGGAGAGAGATTTCTCGCCTGTGGACCTCGTGGAGGGGTGGGAGTACTCGTCGTGAAAAACCCCCCGGCGGGGAAGTAGGAGGGGATGCCCCGTTCTCCCCATTCTGTCTCAAGATTCGCCTTTCCCCCTTCCACTCCGGAAGAGATCCACCTGTGTCTGGGGGGGTCCTATCTTCCAGGTTCAAGGAAGGGCCCTCTCTTCAGGGGAGGGGAAAAGGCAAGTACCTTTCCTCTGATAGGCACTTCTCTTTTGCAAAATTGGGAAGTCTGCCTCACAGGGAAGTCATCCACGAGATCAAGTCAGTACACATTGTTGGGGTTTTAGGTTTAGAAAAAACAATAGTGTTGGAAAGAAGGAGGTAAGTTGTCAAGTGGGTCCCCGGAGACCTATCTCAATTGTTGGAGGACCGGGGTTCCTCTGGCGGGGGGGGGAGAGGGGGGGATGTCCTTCTAGGGGGAAACGTTCAACAGGCTCCAAAAAAATGTGTGTGAGACTTCCTTTTGTTGGAACCAGGAGGGAGAAAATGTTTTCCAGTTTGTTCCGCAAAGAGTGTGGACACTGACCAGGGGTCTGAGGGATAAGGTGAAAAGGAGGGGGAAGAACTTACATCCAGGGAACGAAAAAAAGGGGGGGGGATGTCCATCCCTTTTCACGGGGGAAACCTGTTAGTTTTCGTCAGGGATGTGTGTACGGGGGGGTACGTACCTTTTGCAGTCCTCACAGGGAAAAAAAGGGAAAAAACCTCCGTCGGCACTTGGGGGGAAAAAGGAGGCAGTTGTAAATGTGCTGACTGAAGGGTGGGAAATAGAAAGAAAATCGGGCAATGTACACACTGTTCCAGGGAGGAAAAAGAGGGGTGTGTTTATGGTGCATGTGTGAAAGGGGCAATAACAAATGAGCAAGGTTTCAGGGGGAAACAGCTACTGCGACAGGAGAAGGCATCAGGTACAAGATTAACATCGTAATCTTGTGTCCAAGAGCTGGGGGGGGGAAATTTGACATACAAAAAAAAAGGGGGGGGAACGACCTAAATGTGTTAGCTTTAGAAGGATGATGCGCTTAAGAAGAGGGGATGATTCATAGGGGAAGAACCCCCTTCCTTCGGGGGAAGAATCTTACCCATTCCCATCAATAAAAAGGGGAAGTGAGTGATCCTCTTGAGTCCAGGAAGGGAATTCAATTTTTGAAAAAAGGGAATGAGAATCATTAATATATATGACTAACGGGGGGTGGAAACTTTCCTTCAGATCATAACATAATGAAGGGGAGGGGGCACCCACTCCTTGCCCAGTGGGGGAAAAACGCACCCCTGATGCCCTGAGAAATGATCAAGGAAATAGACAATTTGATAGAAGGGTGTTTTTTCCGGGGGATCAGAAGCGCAATCGAGGGAGATAAGGGGAGAGGAAAGTTGGCGCCAGGAGGGGATGGAAAGGTGCTGGGACAAATTGGGGAAAAGTTGAGGGTGGTTAACATGGGGGGGGGGAAGGAGGAACACTTTTTGCTTTGCAAGAGAGGGTTCTTCTCTTGGGCAAAACCCAATCTGGATGGGGCATACATGAAAAAGGGGAATAGAGCAAACCCTCCCGACACAAATAGAAAAAAAAAGGAAAGCCATCTTTGGAGAAAGAACTGTAATGCTTCTGAGAAGAGAAAAAAGATATGTCAGAAGTTTATAGGATGGAGGGGGGGAGGGTTTTTCTTCTGGGAGACTTGCTTGACGCAGCAAAACTGAGAGGGTACAGTGGCTAAAAAAAATTCAATATTTCCAAAAAGAGCAAGACTGGATTGAAACGGCAAGTCCGGGGGGAGTGAGACACTCAAACATAGAAAGAAGGGGAAACGACTTTTTTTATGGGCGAACGACTCCTGATGGCCAGAGGGTAGGGGGGAGCCTTGTCTTTTTGGAAAAGAAATATTATCACAAAGCTGATTGGCAATGGCATGTATGAACATTAACGGAGAGGCCGCCCCCAAGGAAGGGAAAAGGAACTCCATTCTTACCGAAAAGAATTGGAATTTTTACAGTGGTGAGACCGGAAGAAGAGCCCTCATCTTGCAAAGAAAAGGGAAGGGGAGATCCCAGTTATTTTGGGGGGGAGAAAAGGTCTGCTAACTCATTTTGACCAAAGGAAAAGGGGGGGTTCATTTCCAAAGCAACAGAGATGGGAAAAAAGAAAAACTGTTTCCCTTCTCCTCGGGAGAAACTCTCACACAATCTGTTCACCAAAAGGAGGGTTCCTTTCTCTGGGGGGAGGGAGGTTTCGCTGTAGCCCTTCTTGGAGATGTTTGGGAGAAGGAAGGGAAGGGGGATGAAGGGTTTTCCCGAGCATTTAATGGAAAATTTCATTTTCTTCACCAAGAAAAACACCCCTTCCCCCCTGAACGTACCCCCTGAAAACCGTCCAACGGCCCCCCTACCCCTTAGCAGGGTCAGTTTGGAAAGCACTGTGTGGGTTCTACCCGGGGGGAACCTCCATCTCCAAAAAAAGGCTGTCAGTAGACTGATATTCAACTACAAATCAGAATTTATGCAACAAACAAGGGGAGCTTTGCTGGAAGGGAGGACCACTGTGGGTGCTTAGTACTATAGAGGAGCCTCAGGGAGGAGAGAAACCCAATTTTTAACTGTTGATGCTAGAAGGAAAAGGATTGCTCTCGAAAAGAGGAGGTAAGAGCCTAATTGCGAGGTACTCAAAAAAAAAAACACCCAATCCACCAATCAGGAGGGTTCCACTTTGCATCTGGTGGGGAGGGTTCTCTAGTATCAGAGGGAGAGGGTCCCTCAAAAAGGGACTATCAAAAGCTGGTAGTACAAGGTTTCAGACGGGTTCTTAGGGCTCTCACTTATATCGAAGGGGGCTATGGAGGAGGGATAGGAGGAAGTAGTCTTTCCATTGAAGTGAAGAGAAAAAAGGGGCAGGAAACAGCACACTTCACTTTGAAAAGGAATTGAAGTCAGCTTTCATAATGTGATATACAGGGGGAGGAGGCCACTCCTGTTGTTGATTAAGAAAAGAAAAGGTGCAAATCTCATAGAAAAAGAGAGGCTGATTTTTGTGAGGGTGAAGAGTCCAAACGCCCAGAGTATGGCGCAATGGCTGGCAGAATCACCTTAATGGAAAGGGGGGACTCAGTGGTCAATTCCTGTGAGGGCCGCATTGGTCAAAGGGGGTGAAGACGGGAACTCTTGGAAAAAGGGATGGGGGGGTACCCTTTTTTGAGAAGAAAAGAAAGGTGTGGGATTGAAGCATAGAGGGAAAAGGGGAATATGCATATATCCGACAAGGAGGGAGACCCTTCACCTCTTTTGGGGGGAAGAAAGAATCAAGCCGGACATGCACGATCGGTATTCAAAAGGGGGTGTTGTAAAGCTTTTACAGTAGAAAGAGGGGGAGGGGGTGAAGTTGTGAGGGGGAACAAACGGCATTTGCTCTGGCTCCAGGTGTTAAAGACAAGCATCAGTATTGATGTCGAGAGGGAAAGAAAAAGGAGTCCCTGCACCCTCGGGGGGGGGGCACATAGGGCAGTAGTGAATAGGTTCGGGGAGAGGGGGCATCCAGGTGGTCCATTAAGAAAAGAGGAAAAGGGGGGGGTTTGTCTTATTGCAACGAAAAAGGGTGATGGGCTGCCCTGT
>Ga0179593_1552452_pt1 | contig 11686 bp, 21 predicted proteins | sample CZODoug2_1_08_16_FD_185931 | JGI IMG/M metagenome (GOLD analysis project Ga0179593, IMG submission 185931) | Vadose zone soil fungal communities from Angelo Coast Range Reserve, California, USA - CZODoug2_1_08_16fungal (PacBio error correction) | ecosystem: Environmental > Terrestrial > Soil >...
TAACATTAGAGCCCTTGAGTGCATCATGAAGGAGGCAGGAAGGGGTGCTGTATGTCCTCGGGGTGGATGTTTGTAAATGGAGGGGGCTGCTTAAAGGGATGTTGTAAACACTTGCAGTTTTCAGGTTAATCATTATTTGGGAGAGGGTAGGGGTTAGGTGGAGGGGTTACGATCCAGTCACTCTGGGAGGGAGGGGGGGTAGTGTGAGGTGGTTTTAAGAGAGGAAAGACACAGGACATTATGCGGGGGAGGGGTTTGGTTCCCAGAGTGGGGTAGGAATATTAGAATAGGTTATTTTCTTATCAAAGGAACAATGACTGTGGTGACATGGGAAGGGGAAAAGAGATGATAATGTAGGCTTGGGGATAAGGGGGGTGTGTGTGTTTCTTTTGGTGGGACTGGGTATTGGAACGGTGTCCAAAGGTAATACCTACGGGGGGTATTTGTATTGTGTTTTATAGAATTATCAGCACGTTGGGCAGAGAAGGATTTCGCAACTTCACCAAGAAGAATAACGAAAAAGCAAAATGACAACCAAGAAGAGGGAGGTATTCACATTTTGGTTGGGGCCAGCCTAAGGGGAAAAGGGGGGGGAAAAGAGCGTACTCTTCATAGTGCAGGGGCTTTGTTCCTATAGGGTTTTTTAGTGTTTGGAGGGGGGGCCCGTTTTTGGGGAATTGTGATGTTGGGATAAAAAAGGTTGTTTGAGGGAGTCATTCGGAGGGGGGGTCTTGGTGAGAGGTGAAAACAAACAGTGACTGTTGTGGTAGTTTCAAAGGAGGGGGAAGGATTAGTTTGATATTTGAGAGGGTGCAGTTCCTCTCTTGGGGGGGAAGAGGCCGAGTCCCCCGAAGAAGAATTTCTGACAATGAAAGTCTGCCTTCAGGATGGGGTCACACATTTTTGATGGAAAACCTCTCCAGGGGGAAAAACATGGAGGTTGGAGAAACCTGGGGGAAAGTGAAGTTACTGATTGCACACGGGAAATTACAAGACTTGGAGAAGGGAGGGTGAATGTACTGTTACGGGAACAGTATGTAGGAAGGGGGGGGTGGGAGGAAATTGTCAATTTGAGCATTACGGGGCAGACATTTTTGTCTGTCAAATGGGGGGGATTCATTCCAAGGGGGTGTGAACAGAGTTTAGGGGGGGCTTTGAGACAAACGGTTGATTGTTTGCAGGGGGGAAAAAAAAGGAACTGGGGGGATTGTTGGGGATGTCAAGGATACGGGTTTATGGTTTTCAAGAATTTGGGGGGAAGGCTGATGGAGAGGGGGGGGAGCGCACTCATTCATGTCAAAGTGGCCTGTTTGATCAAATGAAGAATGAATACCATGTTCAAAGTGACAATGTTGAAACTTTATGGGGAAAGGGGTCTGCGGTCGTTCAGACTGGAAAAAAAACCCGTTATTGGAGTTTTCGAAGACAGAAGTAGAGTTCTGTCCAATGCAGCCGCCCGGAGCGCTTGTTCACTTTCAAGGACAGTGTAGGAGTGAAGTTATGCAGGGGGAGTGTGTTTTGCATAGATCCATAAAGGAAAAGGGTGTTCACAGGGGCGCTAGTCCTTCAGACAATCGAAAAAAGGGGTCATTGTGGAGGGGGGGGACCTCAAACAAAACAGAGGAAACTACTTCTTCAGGGGGGGAAGAAGATACTTGTTGTGCAGCATGCTCGATATCGTATTTGATGGGGGGGTTGGGAGTGGGGGAAAAGGGTCACAGCCTGGGGGGTCTGGGAATCAGGAAAAAATATTTTTAATCAGGGGAGAAGTAGAAGGAGGAAAGTTGGCGGGTTGGGAACCTTGGGGTTCAGATCCAAGGTCGGTTGAACCCAATCATACGAGAAGATAAATGAAAAGGGAGCTTGTTGTGGAATGGCTAAAAAAAGGGCAGAGACAGGAAGTCGGGCGCTGAAAAATAGGAAGACATTTTTGTTTCCAGGTAAACTGGACTTGAAAGATGGTGGGGGAACCAGAGGGAGGATAGGGAAAGAGCGAAGTGTTGGATATACAACTGAGGAGTGAGATTAGTTTCTCAGACCAGGAGAGGACATTGAATATTTCCATTTCCCTCAAAGTAATTGCAAATCTCTAAACAAGGGGGGAAAATTGATGAGGTGCATGATTTTTGGGGGGAGCACTCCAAGTATGAAGGGGGAAAGGGCAAAACCTCTGGGGGACAGTGGGAGAAAGGGGGAAACTTGATTGGTTGAAAAAAACTCTTTAATGCAGGAGAAGACATGAAGAAACACAGAAAGGGGGGAACCTTTTCAAATGTTGAACATGAAGAAGGGAGGGCTGGAGATGCTCATAAACTTGCGCTATGATATAAAAATCCAGTGAGTCCAACACGGGAAGAGATCTATATCACTGGAAAGGTAGGGAATAGCAAGGCGCAGGTAAGAGCGGCAAGCCTTAAAAGGAAACATGTTCAACATGAAAGGTAGAAGAGGGGCTGAGCTTTGATTGGGGAACATGAGGGGAGCTGGTCCAAAAAGGGCAACACTTTATCCACATGCAGCAGAGGGGGTTGGAGGGGGGGAAAGGAACCGCATATGGGGACAACAAAAATGCAAATTTGAGGAAAGCATCAATCATGGCGGTAGAAGGGGGGAAAGATTTAAAATCACTGGATGGTAAGCTCACTATCAGGAGATGGTGTAAATCAAAAAAAACAAGTAGCTCGACACCAAGCAAATACCTCTTCCTAAAGAAGAGTTACCAAAAGGGGAAAAACCCACAAAAATGGAGAATCCAACGAAGGAGGAATGACATTGAAGACAGGCAAAAAAATAACAAAGGTTCATTTCAGGAAAAACTAAAAAAAAAAAAATGGAAACGACGAATCTTTATCTACCAAAAAACATGTTCAACAAACACAGAGGTCACTATCAGAGGAAGGGCACAAGCAACCATGGATAAGGGGGGGGGGGGGGGGGTTGGGAATGTACACGAACATGTCTGTGATAAATGAGGAAAAGCCAAAAGCATCACCATCAAGATCAAGACAAAAGGAATCAGATTGCGAATGCCTGCAAACTTCTCATAAGTCAGCAGCTGGGAACATCTGCGGTTGAGGGGGGGGAGTTTAATACCTACAGAAGAAAAAATGACAGGGGGGGGAGTGAGGGGACGAGCGAACAGGTGGAACCCACCCGGGGGGTCCTGGAGAAGTAAGAAAACACTTGTTTTCAGCAAATGTGATAAAAAAAGAATCATAGGATAAGAAAGGGAAAGCACTCTTGGAGTATCTGGCAGCCTGGAAAAAGTCTTCATTCGGAAACTCGGGGTTGCGAACAGTAAGGAACAAGGAGGAAAAGCATATGGAACTGCACGGGGGTCATACCTGGGGAAAGAAAATGGAGAATGTGTAAGAAAAACTCCCTTCCATGAGTGGCCGAAAAGAAAAAAGAAGCCTTGGCAGTAAACCCAAAAAGGTATCAATTGAAGGGCACCTCTTCAACGAGAAAGGAAGTGACAGAAAAATTCAACAAAGGGGTCGAAAGAACAAAAAAAACCTAAGCTGTTAAAAAAAACAACAAACCTTTAATGAATACGAAAAAAACAAGAGATCGAAGTGACAATGGGAGAGACCCCATATCACCCAGCACCTCCCTGAGGAATTTTAAACACAGGAAAGGACAAAGATTATGAGCAAGTGCAGGGGGTTGGAAGGGGCAGGCGCACAAAAAAAGGAAACACCAAAGAAATGGGAGGGTATTTCATCAAGCAAATCTTGGAGAAAGAGGAGCAGAATGGGTTGGGAAAATAAATATTATTCCCAGGGGAGGAATGGGCAAAAAAATCGTCTCAATACCAGGAAATAGAGTAAAAGGAAGTTCAAATCAACGAAAAGAAATGAAACGCAAGGCCAACTGGCAAACCTCTCCCAAGAAGCACACTGCAAGACAACCAAAACGAATTAAGATAAGGCCTTCCAAAATGAAAAATGAAACAAGGAGTTCCAGGGGAAAGTTCCTCCAAACGTCAAAGAAAAAAAAAAAAAGGAGTAGTAGGTAAACCAACACAGGAAGGAAGAAGAAAAAAAAGAAGTTCAATCTCTTGTCACATAAAAAGTAGGCTGGGACCACAACAAAGGAACAGTCCATGGAGGGTTTGAAAGGGGGTGATTTTGACTGGGGGTGAGTGGAAAGATGTCTCATTAGATACCCAAACAGGGTGCTGAGGGGGAAAAAAGTTCCTATAAACCATACAAATACAGTAGAAAGGGGGAAAGGAACATCCACATACCAGAGAGAAAAAAAAAAATCTCCTCCCGAGGGGAGGGGACCTCACCATGCACCCAGGCATAAGGGAAGTTGGGATAGCCTCACATCGAGAAAGTCAGGAAAAACTTCTCACAAAGAGGGGGAAAAAGAAGCATACTTACCTGAATTTGATGGGGGGGGGGCTTCCAACCACCTCACAATAAACACTGAACAGAGGTGAAAGGATCGGAAAACGGAATACAAATCACAAGGAGGAAGACCATCTACACCCAGAAACTTCAAAAACACAAATCCATCCTCTAGAAAAGGGTACCCAATTAAAAAAAAAAGTCAGAGGAAAACAGGAGGCATGTGATTCAATGAGAAACAAGCTAGGGGATATCTCTCTAACAAAACAGAATTAGAGGAGATCCCTTAACAGTAGATGCCCTTGGGAATTGGATCATGTCAAAGGAGGGGGGGGGGAAACTGACGGGGGTGTGGTGGAAGTTAAGTGAAGGGAAAAAATGGGTTTATAGATGAGGGAAAGTGTGGGGATGAAAAGGGGTCTGTGTGTAGAGTAGGAGGGGAAGAGAGTTGATTTGTAGGGGGGGAAAAGAAGACTCGGTCGTTTTGGTTTTATTGTGTTGGGAAGATCTGGAAAAGAAGATTTCGGAACTCCGGGGGGGTCAGGATGCTTTGTATTTTTTAGGGGGGGGAAGAATTTTGAGGAGGCCGATCTCCTTTATTTCTATCAATAAAGTATGAGGGTGGGGGGGGGGGGGGGGGGGGGGGGGGGGGGGGGGGGGGGGGGGCTGTTGCTGTCGCAAGGAGACCATCTTGCGAGGGGACTTGTTTTCTCTGGGGTTTGTTCGGGTGGACAGCCTTTGGTCTGTTTTCTGTTCCTGGAAAACCTGGGGTTCATCCTCCTGTCTTTGTGAGGGGGAAGGGGCCAGGAAGGGCATCATCAGGCAAGATTTCGCCAACTTCACCACTGAAAAAAAAAAAAAAAAAAAAAAAAAAAAAAAAAAAAAAAGAAGCAATCCACAGCTTAAAACAATCAATGGCTGTTTAGGTCAACAGGAAAACCCAAGATCGGTGGAGTCCTTCTTTTGTGGGGGAGCAATGCATTGCCTGTTATGACGCAAAACGCATGGGGGGGGGGGGGAGGTCTTGTTGATTTTGCCGGGGAGGAAAGCAGTGTGTGATTGTGGGGGGTTGGAGAGGAAGGGTTTGAAGGGAGATTTTTTGCAGTGCCTGGAGGTGCAATTTGACGGCTGGATGTAGGAGGGGAGGACGGGGTGCGTGCTCATCTAAATTCTAGGGGGGGAACGACCTGGCCTTAAAAGAAAAAAATCCCCGCGAGAGGGAACAATGAAAACCCAGGGGCAATTCCTTATCGTGATGAAACAAAAGGGGATTTGATGAAAGAAAAGGATCCCTTCGGGGGAGGGGGGGGGTTGAAAGAGTTGAACTGAGAACCATCCCTTACAAGCAGTGGAGCAAGAAGAGGGGGGGGGGAAGGGTGGGCTCAAAATTCAGGTAGGGGGCCTGTGTGATCTCTGGGAAGGGGAAATTAGCAGGCGATTTGGGGATGGACCAGTGATCCTTAAGGGGGGGGAAACTTAGGGTTTTCTGGTTGATGTACAACGGGAAATGCCTTGTTGCAGGTATTGTCCACATGAAGGAAAGGGAGGGGGCCGATGGGGGGGATATCATGGGGGGGAAAGAATTTTTCCAAGCTGATTTCGGAAAGAAAGAATGATAGCCGGGGAACGGGGGAAAAAGTAAAACCCTGATCATGGAGCAGGGAAAGGCCGAAAAAAAAAGGGGATGGGGAGGACAGATGAGGTGGGGAACTTGTTCCCTGAAAACGCAGGGGGGGTCCGAATTAAGACCTTAAAGGGGTCGGAAAAATGCACGCTACCGTTAGCGGAACGGCAAAGAGTCTATCACAGAATTATGAATTCAGAATCACATTGGGGGAAAAAAAGGGGAGGACATTTCCTCCATAAAGGAAAATGGGTGGAAGGGCACTCTAGTCAGACAAAAAAATCAGGGGGGGTGGGACACATTCTTAAAAAAAAAGAAAATCATACGAGGATTCTATTCATCTACTTTTGAGAAGAAAGGGGGGCAGCATGAGCACTAAAAAAGTCAGGCATATGAGGGGGGGGGATTAAGTGGGAGATATTGATTTATGGAAGGGGTGACGACCTCATTGAGACCCAGGGGGAGGCTGACGCAAGCGGATCCATGTGGATAGACTTCAAAATCTTTATCGTGAGGGGGGAGGGTGGGGTAGATCAAGGGGGGGTGACAGATGTGAGTCTGGTGTTATGCCAGGGTTGTGAGCCATAATGAAAGGAAAGGGGGGAGGACTTGGGAAGTGGACGCCAATGTCATACGCTTCTTCGTGAAAGCCAATCCCATACGGGTTGGGGAAAGTTCTTCTGAATTGAAAGAAAATTGTAGAAGATGTATGATTGCGGAAAGGGTTAGAAAGGGTGATCGGAGTGGGGAAGAAAACCATTGGCCTTAAGGGGGGGGACAGAGGTAGATTTGAACACCGCAGCAAAAGGGTGCAAAATCTCTACCTTTATATTGTGGCACAGAAGGGGAGGATTTGGAAACCTCCCAAGTGCGGCATACCAAGTCCCCACTCTTGCCGTGCAATGGGTAAAGAAAAAAGGGTCGGTGGCTTAGAAAGGAAGGATTTGTTGAAATCAAAAAAAATATTCTACCACGTCATGTTGAACAGGACCCTCTGGAAGGGGAAGATGCTTCTTAGGGAGAGAAGGGATGGGCAAGCCGCGACTCAAAAAAAACACAAGAACCTAGAGAGTATTACACTGGAAGAAGAGGGGCACAAGGGGCACCTATCATAGCAACGGGTGCAGAGGAAGAAGTACAGAGGTGAACATGTTCAAAAAAAGGTAGAATATTGTCGAGGGGATTTAACAAGCAATATCAGCATAAAGAGGGGGATTGAGATGGACAACAAATCCCAGCTTGGGTCATAAGAAAAATGCACGGCACGATTTGTGAAGGGTGTATGTACCCATGCAGAACTTGGATGGAGAGAATGCAAAGGGTACATCATGTCGGGGAGGGGGGGCCATTACTTACTGGGGGGGGAGGGTGTAATTAGGGGGGAATGAAAGTCTCACTGGTTATCTAGATCAATAAGAGGAAAAAGGGATAAACAGGGGAAGAACATAAAGCAAGAATAAAAAAAAAAGGAGATCATTATCTTTCACTTCAGAGGGAACAACAAGGGGAAATTGAAAGACGAAGGAAGCTAGACATGAATAGCCATTCCCAAGATGAAAAAAGGGCATTTCATATATGGGGCTCCACCAAGGAAAAACATAAGAAAAGTTTAAAAAAAAAAAAGAAACAAGGGAATACTATTACTTATTCACAATCAAAGACGGGTGGGGGGGTTTGGGCAAAGTTCAAGAAAGGAAACCATGAGGTCGTCACAAAGAATCGCCCACTTAACTACACCAGAAGGAGGGAGCGCAGGCAAAACATAAATTCTCGGAAAGGGGCGGCCATCTGGTATGATTGTTTAGTTTGAAATGAAGAAGGGGCGCGCAGGGGGCTGGGGGTTTCTGAGTGGGGGAAGGCAGCCACACACTTGTGACCACCGCAGGTATGGAGACAATGATTAAAACCTGGGTTTAAGGGGACCTCACAGAAGAATCATAAGGGAAACTGTCTAGCACTCGTTGAGGGATGGGCTGCAGAATTGAAGAAGAATTCGTACACTCCAAGGGGCATGGAACAGTCTGACAATAGTAAAAAAGGGCGCACATACATGGGTCCAGAAGAACCTTGAACAAAAGGGGGTTACACATTCCCAGGAGACCTGGCACGAGTGCCTCCACACTGAGAACATCCGGGGACAAGTCTTGAAAAAACAAAAAAGATAGGGACCACCACTTCAACTAGGAAAAACGGAGGTGGACATAACTGGGGAAAAAATCGCAAAAAACCAACACCTTGGAGAAGGGAGAAAATACCAATTAGATCTGAACAGTTATAAAGGGAAAATGAAAAGAGACATCAGAAACAAAGCAGAAGGGAATTTTGAGCACCCAGTCCATTTCAAAGGAAATGAGCAGTGCTTTGTAAGGGGGGGGAAGCATGAAAGGTACAACCCGAAGGGGAATTTCTTCATCCAATCACAAGAGGGGAAATAACGATAGAGCAGGGTTTAGGGGGAGATTAGTCATGTCATAGAGGGGGGGAACAAGGCCAGTGCCTCGTCGAGGGGGACAAGAAATAATAAGAAAAAAAAAAGGAAAAAAAAAAAAAACCGTGTCAAACCCTAAAGAGAAATGGGGAAAAAAAAAAGTCCAGAAGGAAGCCTTAAGGCCAAAGGAAAAAAAAATCAGGACCCAGACCACATCACAACTTAAAGGAGGCAAGCACAACAAGACCCAGAAAAAGGGAGTAAGGGAAATAGATCCAAAAAAGAAGAAAGCGGGGTCCATAAGACGAACATGGGGGAGGGGCCAAAAAAAAAAAATTACTACATAATTATGGAAGATTAAGCGGGATGGGAATGTGGTGAGTGGTGAAAAAATATGTCTCATGAATGAAAAACAGAGGGAGTGTGAGGAAAGGGAAAAATTCACTTGAGGCCTAACAAAAAAAGAATTAGAAAGGAAAGGTGGGACAAGGAACATACAAGGAAACATAGAAAAAAGAACTAATTGAAAGGAAAAAAAAACAGGTCATTCGCACTTTATTGATAGCCATCAAAGGAAATATTTCCTAAAACTTAGTCACAAAAAGGAAAAAAAGTCCAAGCATACTGACACAAAAAGGGGGCCAAAAACCTTGAAGGGGGCAGGAAAAAAAAGAAAAAAATAAAAAAGCGTACAAAACTAAAAAAGACATCGGACACACTTAAGATTAACCCTAAAAAAAGGCAGTGTTCAAAAAAAGGGCCATAAAGAGAGGTTAAGCAAGTAACTTACCCAATACAAAAAAATCACCACGGTCAGAGGAACAAAAGGAAGAAGGGGGGACCAATGATAAATCTCCAAAAACGAGGATGGGAAAGAAGATGGAAAGTAGAGTCCCGGAGAATCAGGGGAAATGCAATATGATGATGGCGTATTGACGACAGTGGTGAGTGGGGGAGATTTTAATTGAAAGGAGAGATGGAGGTGGGGGGGGAACCTTCCTTTTTCTGGGTGTATCTGGGGTAGGGGAATGAAAAAAAAAGGGGGATGGGGTGGGGTTTTGGGGGGGGGAAACTCTGGTACGATCTGGTTTATGGGTTGAAATCTTAAAGCAATAGGTGCACAAAAGAGAAAAAGGGGATTGTAGGCATTTGGTGAAGGGGGGGAGGAATATTCTAATCTATTGATGGCTAGCAAGGAAACTGTTGTGTGGGGGGGGGTTTGAAGGATAGTCATAGGAAGGAATGTTTTATAAGGTGGGTGATCTGTGGGGGTGCGGTTAGAGGGTCCTGGGGGGGAGGTGGGGCCACCTGTTTAATACCTATGTATTTGGAGTAAGGAATTATTAAAGTTTAAGGGAAACTAGGTCATCAATCAAAAGAACATTCCACAAAGCATCAAGAAAAGAAGATGACCAGACAAATCAATGGCTGTTTAGTCGGTTGTGTGGGCCATCCTATTCGAAGGCAGACTTGCTTTCTTTTTGGAAAAAGTCATGCATTGCCTGGGGAAAAGGAAGAAGGGGGTGGTTGTTTGATTGGGGCGGGGTGGGGGGACGTGCACCAGGAGTTCAATTTGGAAAGGGAAGGGCGTCGGAAGGTGGATGATGGAGGGAAACCAGGAGGTTTTTCTGGTGAGTGGGAAAGTGCTGGGAGGGATTGGTGAGGAAGGGGGGGATTTGAACTTTGAAGTGTGATCTATTCTATGGAAAGAAAAAGGGGGACTGGCATTGAAAACATGAAGAAAGGGGGGGGAATGCACCCCCATTCTTCTGGAAAGGATCGGGGGATGAACACGATGTTATGAAAGTAACTCTCGGGAGCCAATTCGGTGTGGGAAGGTGTGGGACCTCGTTGAGTGACTGATTTGGCAAACAAAAAAAAAACAGCCGTGCTCAGAACGGTTGCATGGGGGAAGGTCAGGTGGATGTGTGATCTCTCTCTTTCCATTGTCATTAGGGGGGGGCAGACTCATTGTTGATTCTTCCATTGGAGGGGGGGGGTACGAGTTGATGAGGAGAAAAGTTGCCTTGTTTCCTTAGAGGGCCCCACAGGGGACGTGAAAAGTGACGTGGGAAGGGGGTATTCAATTGATCCATGGGGGGAGGGGTGCAAGAATGGGGGGGGTACAGCCAGCAAGGATATGGGGGTGGGACCTGTGAGCAAGAACGGATAGAGCATGTTTCAAATGGACCCGGACCCTGTAAGGGGGAAGAAAAATGCCTGTGGGCTTTTGGTGGAAAGACTGTGCCCTTCCCACCATTATGGAGGGGAAACCGACTTAAAATGTCAAGAAGGGAGAAATGTCCAATGCTGCAGAACAAGAGCTTGTGCACGGGACAGTTACCGAGTCTGGGAAGGGGAGGAAAAGGGGAAGAACAATTTTGTTTTCTATTCAAGAAAGGGAAAAAATGGGTGACAATGGGGGGGCGACTAAGGGAAAAACAATCAGAAACAATGTCCCAAATGGACCACCTAAAAAGGGGTGAACAAAAAACCTACCAGCATACAGTTCCAGACTGAAACTTCTTCACGACGTTATAGAAAAAGGGGGCAGCCTGCTCTAAATCATGGGGAAAGGTGGGGGATGGGGGGGGGAAGGAAGATTGAAGCCTGTGTTACTCCCTCAGTGGTTGACTGGGGTCTTCTGAAGAAAACAAAAAAGTACTTGTTGGGTTTTGTGGGTGATATAACTCTTATCTTGCCATTTGAGGGGGGTTTGAACATACCTTGTGGAAACAGGGCTTTTGTTATGCCACTCATCTGGGGGCCAATGAGAAAGAAAAAAAGGGGCTCTTCCACCCTTCTGTTGGGGGCTGAAAAAAAAGAAAAGTTTGTGCAAAGGTCCTTCGAAAAGAAGGGAATGAGGGGGGAAGAAAAGTTGGAGGATTGTATGTACCACGAGCAACGTGTTGCTTCGACAACAGAGAATGCTAGTGCTCTGGAGTTGTAAAAAGGCCTTTCAAGGGAAAGGTCATTTACCCTCAAGCAACCCAAGGGGACAAAAGCGCGCTTACCCGCCATTGATTGATGCTATTGGGGAGTCCAATTTGGCATTCCGGGAAACCATTCCGGAATGGGGAAAGCACTTCCCAACCTCTTGAGAAAAAGGGTGATAAATTTTTGCAAAGCAGGGATGGGGGTTTTAAATCTCAAAAAGAAAGAGGATTGAGAAAGATGCCTAAACAGGGAGTCTACCGGGGGGGAATTTTGAACATTTTCAATCACGACGAGAAATGGGGAGATGATTAGACTAATGATATGGGAAAGGGTCCACTACAG
>Ga0179593_1534822_pt1 | contig 11685 bp, 8 predicted proteins | sample CZODoug2_1_08_16_FD_185931 | JGI IMG/M metagenome (GOLD analysis project Ga0179593, IMG submission 185931) | Vadose zone soil fungal communities from Angelo Coast Range Reserve, California, USA - CZODoug2_1_08_16fungal (PacBio error correction) | ecosystem: Environmental > Terrestrial > Soil >...
TTGGGATGCAAACAGAAAATTGACAATCTTCAAAAGGCCTCAGGGGGGAGATCAAAACAAGATCCACCACAGGCACTAATTTCGTCCTCCGGGTGAGAGTCAAGGGGGTGGGCCATCTTCCAAGATTCAAACATAACAACTCTGGAAAGTACAATGAAGAGGGTGCGAGGCTTCAAAGGCCACTGGGGAAGGCCTCAAATCATCCGGTATCGGGGTTGCCCAACGAAAAACTGGGCCAGAACCGCCGAATCACAAGTAATGGAATAATTCCGATAAATCGGAGGGGGATGATGCCGCCTCCTTGCGGAAAATGTGAGGGGAAAAGTGGGGAAAAAATCTGGGGGACCGTTTATTATTTTCCTTAAGTTCCGCACAGAACCTCGGGGCGGATCAAAAGTAGAATAAAAAACGTTACAAAAGCCAATCGTGGACGTGTCCACCCCACCGATATACTACAGAGGCGCAGAGAGAATCCCGATCAAGGGGTGGGATTGGCGCATCGCAACTCTGGAGGGGTCGGCCCCGGACCTCCGGCACCCTCTTTCTGAAAAAAAAGTGAAAAACTCAGGCTTCCTCACTAATCATTTGGGAACACTAACAACGCCGCGGAAACAAAATTGGGAGGCGCGGCCGATATCGGGTAACCCCGTTTCAACGGGGGGATTGTAATGAACAAAAAAAGCTCCGGGAAAAAGGTCCGGAACTGGCCGGGCCCAAAGAGAGAGCCGGGGGTCCATCGAGGGGTGGCTATGACCAGTAAAAAAAAGGGAAAATCCTACCTGCGAAGCCTTCCAAAGAGGTCACCAGGAAAGAATCCCACACCGGAACGGTGTTAGGAGGCAGTGACACAAGGGGAAACCAAGAGGTGGACGGTCGACTTTGACGGGCAAAACTACCCAGCTCGAAAAACTGGTTCAGGTAAAATTCGGAACCGTGTTCTAGGCCCGGAACCAGGCGACGGTGGGAGGGGGCGATGGTACTAACACTATACCGAGTGCACTATTAAGCCCGCCTCAAGGTGGGTTGCCGCTTCCCTCTAGCGGTTCAGGTTGGTCACCACAGGACCTGCAACAAAGGGGGGGACAGACACCTGGGGCCCGACTGTGGGGGGGAAGGTGCCCGAGGGCTGAAGCCCTTCCTAGGGGGGGCTCGTCCGCGCCACGGGAAAAGGCGGGGGGGTCTCGCGACTGGTGGGAGAATGAAGCGGGGACCCGGGGGAAAAACTCTGGCCGCTGGAAAATGGCTTTGAACCGGAAAAATGGCCCGTCCGCTTGCAGTCCCGCTTGGCCCAAAACCGCGCGCGGGTTTGAAAACAGCCCGCCTGTTGGGAAAAAAAAAGGGGGACGAAGGATCTGCGCGTCGGCGGCAAAAGAGTCCAGAGTCCGCAAAATGGACCAGCGGAGGGGAGGGGAACGAGGGAACGGAGAAAAAACAAAACCTCAAAAGGTGTGCCCTCCTCTTGCGCATTCTGGGGGGCCGGCCTCAGGCTGTATGAAAACAGTACCGGGCCCCAAAACTGGACAGAAGGGCGCTAACCATCAGAGAAAAAAAGGGCTGTAAACACCGAGCGACCACGTTAATCGCCGAAAGGGGGGGAAGCCGCGTCCACAACACTTGACGCTGTTAGTCAGCCTGAGTTCACAAATGCCGATCTCTCATCCAACAATCAAAACACAGATTCGGCAGGATATCTTTGTGAAAATCTACACGATTGTCAGCGAAAAAGGGGGAATTAGACGGCAAAAGTGTCTACTCTTTGGTTCCGGGGACAGTTAGGTCTCTCCAATATCCCGTCAAGAGGTACGGACAAGAGGGGTGTCCCCCTGTTACTTGGGGGAAAAGAAAAATAAGGTGACAAGAGAGCACACAATATGTGGTAAAAAAACTACAAGTGAAAAAGTGCCCTAAGGGTGGAAATGGCAACTTAAGCCCGCCCAAGAGGGGGGAAATTCAAACATGAGAGCTAAGAAAAATATAACGCTGCACTCAGGAGTCCCACTTCACAAAAAATGGCTCCTTAACCAGGGAGAGAGAGGGGTCTCAGAAACCGCGACAGCGACTGGGGGGAACCAAGCTATTGGACGCAGCCCTGCCCGAACAAAGACACCCGGGCGCCTATCTCACAGTCGCAAAGCCCCACGGGTTTCGGCCTGAGAAGGAACTTCTTCGTCCGGTTTTTGAATGGACGGAAGGTTTACTGAAGCCAGCCAAGATGCGGAAGACTAATCAGGTCCAGCTTGGTGGAAACGACCAGCTGATAAGGGGCAGGGCAACCGGGGGGGAGCGGGCTTTCCGAAAAGAGGAAGAGCGTAAACCATGAGCCAGAAGAAAAACCAACCCAAAGGAGAAAACCACGGGCAGAAAGGTAAAAAAGGGGAGGACAGGGGGGGTGATCCCCAGGGGACGCTGCATGGGAAAAGGGGGGGGGGACAGGACCCCCTTTAAAAGGGGGGGGAATAAAGGTTAATCAGAAACACCGTTCAGCGCTTTTTGGGTGATATGGTATCAAACACGAGAAACCTCTGGAAGTTCGGATGTATGGGTCAACGATGTGAGAAAACGACAAAAGAGGGTGATAATCTTCGCCCCCAAAGTAACAGACCCAAAAAAAACTTCCATGGTCTTAGGGGGAAAACCGCCCATTTTTTTACAGCAAAAAGGTGACAGGAAAACGCCGGCGAATGGGAAGGAGTCCGGTCCCTTTGGGTAGTCAACCACCGAAGATCACCCCCGAGAGGACGAGACCTTGGCTAAGCAAAAAAAAAATTTTCGAAGGGGGCCCCAAGGAACGTGCGAGTACCGAAAAAAAACGCCACGGAAGCCAAGGAGGCGCCCGTTCCATCCACGCGTTAGCGTTTGCGGAAAACCGGAAAAATCCCGTCCCAAAAAAGGGGGGAAAAACACAAAAAAAAATTTACGAAGGTCTCCCGTCTGGCCACCCGGTGGTCCGCCTAAACGAGGACTCAAGGAAGAACACAGGAAACCCTCCTCACCTCAACCAGGCATCAAACGCCGCAAGCCGCAGTAAAAAGGCAACCCCTTCAATCGGAAAGAGGCAGTGTGCGCAAGGAGCGCATCAAGTAGTGCCTTGAGTGGGAAAAGAGGGAATGCTGGCCAGGGTCCCTCGGCAGAAAGAAAAACAGCTTGGTCGCCACGATCCCGGAAAACACAAACACGTTTGGGAAGCAACCGACACGAGCAGGGTCAATTGTGGAGAGGTCGGCAGGGGGGGGGGAGAGTACCTTTTGCGGGAAAAAAAAAAAAGGATAGAAACACCACAAAAGGGAAGGGGGGGGGGAGGAGGAGGATGGTTTGACTGGGAAAGGAAAACTTGGAAAACTAAGGTCACGAGGACTGCCCCATCACACCTCCAAACATGGCCAAGGGCATGGAAGCGTCAATAAGAAAAGAACGGGGTGGGTGCAAGCTCCTGCAAAAAAGCGGGTTACTGCTGTTGGCCTGTGAAGGAGGGAGAAACGGAACTCAGGGCAGGACTCTGAAAACATCAAATCAGTTATACGACCAGAGATTTGCCTCTCTGCGAACGGACTAAAACGTCCGCCGATCTGCAAAGGGGGGGGGCACAGCAACCTGCTAAAGCCTTCGTCTGTACGTGGGAAAAAAAACTCTTGTTGGAAATTCTTATCATTCGGGGACGAAATAGTAAACTGGCGGAAACGGGGGTGGCACAAGGGAGGATTGAAGAAACGGGAAAAAGGTAAGACGTGCTGAGGTTGAATGGGGGGTTGGTTTTTGTTTTGGGAGGGAAAGGGAACGGGCGGCACACGCGCCCACAGAAAAAGACTAGCGGAGCAGTTCGCAAGCATGGGTTGTCTAAAAACCCAAAAGTTACCACTTCTACCAAAAGGGATGAACACTTCATTCCTCGGGCAGGAATTGAAGGAGGGAAAAGTAAGACCTCCGCGGGCAAAACAAACCAAAAGTTTCGCATCCCGCTCCTGGAAAACCTGATGTCGACCCGTGGACGGGGGAAGAAAAAAAACTGCTTAAACCGGGAAACCCGCCGGCTTGGGGAGAAAGCCTTCGATCTAAAATCAAAACCAAAAATGCAAAACAACGCGTACCGGGTGGGGGCAAGGTCGTATTTGCCAGGTCCAACCCGAAAAAAACGGGAAAGGTTACGGTACTGCGAGGAACCACCGGACGCCCCTAGGTAGGCTTGGCCCGGCTGGAACCAGCGCGACCTCGACCGTTAGGGAAACGTTCGGCAACTGGGGGGGGGCTCCCTGCCCAGAATTTGGGAGAGTACGGGCAGGCAGGATTGTCACTAAAAGCGATTCACCGAGGGATAAAAGGACCCGCTCAACTGGGGCCGATCAAGGCGAATAAAGGGAAAACGTTTTCAAAAATAACCTGAAAAACCGCAACTGGGACTTGAGAATATTTGCAAGTCCAACCAACGACAACGGGGCGAAAGGTCCACGCCAACCGGCCGTACAAAGGTCTTCGCAAGCAACCAAACAAGGCGGGTCGCGGACGGGGGGGGCGACGGCTGCCGCCAAGCCGCTTGGGCCGAGGGGTCAGCCCTAAAACGAGTCCGCGTGCCACAGGAGAGGTTTGGGCTCAAACGCCGCCGTGTAAGGCAAAGCAAAACGGGGTTGACTGGAAGAGCCACAAAAAAAGGACCTCTTCCATCATCCACGTCCAACTTACGCAAAAGGCCTGAAAACCAAGAAAACGGAGGGAAAACTCTTCAAATGGGTGTACCCCGGTAAGGGGAAACTCCCAAGGGAAGGCGGGGTCAAGAATCCGTACAAACCAAAGTCCGGAAAACAGGCAAATCAAAAGGAGTTTTCTTGAACAGAGTCTGTCACCACGGGAAAATAAAAATGCGGACACTTGGTTACTGAAGGCCACCGTCCCGGGTTCCTTACATTCTGAAAACAGCAGCCCTCGGACAGCCAACTGGGTGGGCGACAAACCCCGTTGTAGAGATATAGATTCTTGCTACGTTTGGCGGTTGCGTTTTTGGGCTTGACCATAGATACTTGGTGGCTCTCTTAACAAATCCAAGCTGTACTTGAGGGGTGAAGGGCGAAGGGGGTTCCGCCTTTATCTGCTCGGAGAAAAATCCTCACCGCATATGTGAAAGGGGAACCGTTAAACGGAGCAACCAGCCCAATAGCCCAGCCCTTCTCTAAAACTGATTAAAGGTGGAGAACGGGGGTGAAACGGGTGACCAGGGAATCCCCCAAAATCACCTGCCCTCGGAAGTGCTGTCTTCCTTCATGCCCACTCTCGGTGCCTTACGCAGAGAGAAGCCCACCCTCCTACCGGGAAGTACGTCGGCTTACTTGTCAGAGGTCCTCGGCCATCAAGGCCCATCTCCACCGCCGGGGACTAGTTGCGGGGGCTAACGCAAAGGAGCCCAGAAACCCCCTAAGGTGAACTTGCGTGTGTTGGGGGGAAACGAACGCCCAGTTCATTAAACTGGGTTCGCGATGTTGCCTATTGCAATCCAGAAGCGAATTCGAGATCCCAGTTGCGGCAGCAGGTCAAAAACCCATAGGGAAAAAACAACGCAAAACTCGTGCATTCATCATTAAAGTTGTAACAGAGGGGGAACTTTTTGGTTTCAAGAAGAATCGTTAGAAAACGCGTGGAAAAAGGGGGGACGCGGGCCCGAAAAAAAATCTTAAATCTGGCGCCGACAAAATAAATGAAAACGGGTTCTGAAAAAGAGCCCAAGGGCCGATAAGCGCAGGAAAAACCCAAAAAGCCGAGCCGAACCGCGCGCGCCCCAAGGGGGGTGGGACCAAGGGGGACTCCGAACCCGTGAAGTGGGTTTTATCATGGGGAACGTCACGGCAACCGAAGGAGGCATCCTTCTGGAGGGGTGGTACAAAGGTAAGTCGCCACCGGGGGGCCCTCTATGACGCAAAACAGCACGACAACTCGCAAGGGTGACAGTTTTCACAATGTCAGCAATTTTCACCCCAAAGGGGGCAGGGACATCCAATTTCAAGGAAACAAAGAGGGGGGAGCCGGACGTAAACGAACATTGCCCCAAAAGGTTGAACGGAAACTGTCATGTGAGTAAAGAGCCGACGAGCCCTCATGATGATACCAACTTTCGCGGCGGCAAAAAGGGGATTCGGGGGTTCCCGGTGGGGCCAACCACAGCGGTGCGGCTAACACTCAAAGGGGTCGCGTGTGGAGGACTGGTCGTCTAAAGGGGGGGAACCAAGCCTTGACGGCCCCCGAGGTCCTGCCCGGAAACAAATTGGCAACAAGTTTCCCCACCGGGCAAGAAAAAGACCCTCACAGAGTGGAGCAGGAACTCACCTCAAAAAAACAGACACAGCATAAGTAATCCTAACCACGCCCGGGCCAAAGAAAAGGAAACAACGGGCAGTCTCGGCCGTATCCGTTAGACGCAGGAATCTTCGGGAGGAAAAAATCTCAAAAAACTCATGATTCTCCCGCATGCCAAATCGTGGTCCCACTCAGAGTCAAAATGGAGACACCAGCAAAAGTGGTTACGTATGAACCGGATCGACACCCCACTCTGGGGAAAAATAACCTCGCCTGAAGGACCGCTTTTGACATGCTATGTCATGGGGCGATCGGGCACAGATAGTTTCGTGCAACCAACACTGAGTCAAAACAACAACAACAATTAGATAAAACTATAAGTAGTGGTTTCAAAAAGGGTCACGAAAAAAAAAACATTCTAGCGAGGTCGACACAAAAAGCGGCCCTGCCTGGGGTCGAAAAACTTTCGGGGGAAGGGGAAAATCCGCCAAAACAGGGGGGTCTAATGCTGTGGCCCTCTCCCGGGAAAAGAACCTCTGGCAGGCCCTTACAGCATCGGGGGAGTTGCCCGGAAACCTCCATACAAGATGGGCAACGCCTCTGGAAGGGAACGTCACCAGGAACGGGCTAGCTGAAGGCCTGCTCTTGATGGGATTATCCGACGTGAGACACTGGATTTGTATGGTGGACCTGGATCCAAGTCCAAAAACGAATGGAACTCGGAAGTAAACGGGTGCAATAGAACGGCAACGGAAAACAGAAAAAAACGGGGTGCAATACTTCTGAAACGGACCGTCAACTACTGACTGAGCACGGCCCGGACTATAGGGGAAGGGGGGGATCAAACTCGATATAGCTTGTAAGGGGAAGGGGCCCAAAGACCCTCGGGGTCACCAAGGGCGGCCGATGAGAAGGGGGGGCCCACTCGAGGGGAAGGAGCGCAGTTCTTAAACTAATAAATTGCCCTGGGGAAAAACATTTCAAAAAAAAAGCGGCCGCTATTGACAAGAGGGGAACAAAGAAACGAACCTTTTCACTGTTTAGAAAACAAGTCACTCCTTGGAAAAAGGTCCCTGCTTCCTGCGGCGATGAATACTGTCTCTATGCTAAAAGAAAAGGATAACTTAAACGGCTGTGAGCTTCCGGTCAACGGACATTATAAAAAAAGGAGGTTTTTGCCGGCGAGGCCACCGTGGCGCCCCGGAGGGGCTGAACGGGCTCCCCTGACCGAGAAAAAAGGGGACGTCCCGTCGAACGTCGAAACCTGGTGGAAAGTTCGAACGTTTGGGCACAGGGGGCAAGCCCAGGGCGGAGTCTACGCGAAAGACAGAAATGAAGGGGCAGGGGTATTAAGAAAGAAAACCCGTTATGTTCAAGGGAAGGGAACGGCGGGGTCCTGGTCCAACAAGATTTACGCTGAAAGCACAGGTCTTCCGGGGAAGAGAAGGGGCAAGACTGCCGAAATGGAAAACGGAAAAGCCGCCCTGGGGATCGAAAGAACGGGGGGTCCAAAAAAAGCACCGGGTGACTGGCCGTCTTCCGAGTTATGGATAAAAGAAGGTTCAAAACAGGCCGCGGGCGGGGGAGGGGGAAACGCTAAAAAAGGGTGGGGTCTCTCCGGCCCTACACCAAAACGCGGGTACAGGAGGGGGGGACTGTGTATCTTTGCCGGGAGGCCTAGGAAAATGCAACGTAAAAAAACAGGAAAACGCGTCCCCGCCAACCTCGGTCAAAAAAGACGGGGTCTGAAGAATTACAAATCCTATTTACCCTTAAAGGGGGGGGCAAACGTTTACCTATTCCCTCAGCGTTCGAGAGGGGCCTGACTCCTGCCTGGTTACCATTAACGGAACAAAGAAAAATCCAGGGAGTGATGAGGACCCTGGGGATGGAAAAGGGAAAAACCAACATCGCCATCAAGGGCCGCGGTTGGGGGGGGGGTCCCAAATTTGATCAAAACCAACCGGGGGGGACTGTCCGCTGTTCAAAGAAACAACCGATTCTCGAAAACCCACCACAACGGGAGTAGAAAAGGACAGGGGAATAGACGGGGAGGGGTGTTGTGGACGAAACACGAGCGGACGCCCGTGCGGGAGGGGGGAGACTTGGGACACAAAAACTAGTCATGGCCACGGGGGGGGGTACAACATCCTGGGACTGAATTAAAAGAATCCTACGATGTGACGCATGCGGGGGAACTTTGTCCTGGGTTCATACAGAAGGATTACTGGCCAATAAGGGGGAAACTAGATAGTTCCAACCTTTCCATGGGAAACCGAGGGAATCAACCTTCAAGCTGGCCAGAGGTCGGTATGAAAAGAAAGGGGAGATTGAAACTATAAAAGCCCACAATCTTCCCACTACAACAAAAAGAGGAACCGACTCACGGGGCAGCGGGAATAGACGCCCGCTAGGGCGCACCGCCGTCGCGTACATCCCCTCAAAAAAGCCAGAAAAATTAACGCCGACAAACAGGTGCGGGCAAAAGGGGCTAATACCGAGTAGGGGGGAGAAAAACCGTGTTTGACAAAAGGCTAAAGGGGTTGTGCGATGAAAAAAATCAGGGCGAATGCCAATTTGGGGAAAGAAGGGTCCATGGGGGAACCACTACCACTCGACCATCCACCTTGGGGAAAGCCCGTTTTTGTCAATCGCCATAGTGTGAGAAAAAGATAAAAAGTGAGGGGGGCCCTGGAGGTCAAACTGCCCAACGTTCGACTCGAAAGGGGGGGGGGAAACCGGTTTGCGAACCGTGAGGGACAAATGTCGAGGTAACGCGAACCTCAGCAGAAGGGAAAATTAATAAATATCGTCGGGGACGTTGGTCACTTCCTCCGAAGGCACCAATGTGTGGGATAGAAAAAAACAGGGTCACGAACCTGCAATAACCGTCCTAGAAAGGAGTTTCTAGATGTCTCCCCTGAAGGAACCCGGTGCCAGCAGACCAAACGCCCCAAAAAGGAAGGTTCTCCAAGGAGGCATTTCCCTGTCCCGCCCCGTGTAAAATCAGGAAAGCGCCAACAAAGACCGCAACCGGCCGAAAAGGCAGTTTGGGGACTCGCGGGTCTTGGGAGGTCTAAGCTCTCGAGGACCTAAAAACTTTTCGGCCCCCAGGAGGGGTAGCCTGTGGGTCCAGGGGGGACTCGGACCAAAAAGAAAAAAAGCTTGAACTCGCCAGCCTGCCGGGGACGCGTGAGACCCTCCCGGGCAGTTAATGTTGAACCGAAAAAGCGGGCCCCCGTTCAAATTTGAGGGGGAACCCTTCCGCGACGCGGTGAAACCGTGGGGGGAAAAAACCCGTCCGCGAGCTCCAAAGGGAGCCAGGAAACCCAACCAACAGAAAGAAAGCTCGCCGACAAAAGCAAGCAGCAACCGCAGCAAAAGGAAAAAAAACACCTGAACACTCGACAAAAAAACCGACGTTCGGGTGTGCTCGAAATGCAAGCGGATGCTGCTCTTAAAAAGGCTCCACGAGATTCGCTCCAAAACCTACGGGGACTCGAGAAAAAGGGAACCCGACAGGTACCGGTGTAGGGAAAGATAAAAAAGGAGGCCCAACCCTCCAATTTGATGACGATCAAAGAACCCGGTCCGGCTCGCGGCCTTTTTCGAGAAACGGAAGGCATATGCAGGGGTCACGCAAACACACAATCGAAAAAGGGAAAAAAAAAATCAAACCCACACGGAAGGAGGAAGGGGGGGGTTGGGGTGCACGAAAAGGACATCAAGAGGTCGAGCAATAAATCATCAAACGTAACGCGAAAGATGTGTTGACGTCAATCAACGTGAGGGGGGTGGGGGCATCTCCGGAGATCGGACCCAAAACGCCTTTGGTGAAGGGGAAGGGGGGCCTGCCTCAAAAAAAAAAAAAAACACTAGTCGGGGGACAGTCCGGGGTCCTCGCTCAGAATCGGGAAGGTCAAAAAAACCGCAAAATCCGCTTCTGGTCCTCCTCCGGAGCAACTCTACAAAAGATTCGGAACAACTTCCATCCTCTTCTGGGGAAGGGGTAAATCCTACAGGGGGAAGCTTGACTGAGGTTGGGAGTGACCTGATCACGGTCTAAAGACGCCTGCCGGAAAAGGGGGGGGGGGAAAAGCAGAGACTGCAAGAAACGGGGCAGACGGAGGGAAGGGGTGTACCATGTTTTTGCCAAAAAAAACGGTAGAGCACGGGCACACATGGCGACGAGCAAACTAACGTTTTCCCGTCGGCAAAACCAAGGGCCGGGACAATACGGGGCCCGAAAATTAAGGGCCAACCTCAACGATGCCGTCTTGAGGGAAAATCCAACGCCGAAAAAAGTTGCCAAGTGTCGCACGCCCGGCGTGGGACCCGGTTTACCTAGGGAAGAAAACCAGGTTGGACGTGGAAAAGACCAGAAGGAAAGAACACTGTGGCCCGTTTAAAAGGGCGAGATTTTAAGACATCCGGGGGGAAGAAGAGAGGGTATCGAGGAACCAAAACTAATCTACGGCCTTTGGAACGGAAAAGAAAAAATCACCCGGCACCTGGAAAAGGGGGGGTATCTGAGAGTGCCAAACCAACTGGACTAAAGTGTTAAAAAGATCTTGAAGGGGCCAAAATGCCCCGGGCGCAAACGCTGCGCGAGCTAGAAAGGAAAATCGAGACGCTTAAAAAACGGTTCAAACACCGGCCGAGGGGTTAAAGGGTGCCTACAGGGGGAACTAACGGGAGAGGACACCGAGGGGCAGGAAAAAAAAAAAAAAAAGTACCCGTGCATCGATCCAATCGAGCTGGGGTCAGGGGGTCAACAATATGAACCTGGAGAAATGGGCCGTTGAAGAAGGGATGGCTTCCCAGGCAAAAGGGAAACAAATTTTCACCAACAAACGAAGTCGCTAAAGAACCCGACGGGGGGGGCGGTGTCAGGGAAGGACCTCGGGGTCTGGGCTCCCCGACGGCTGTCAAAGAAGGGGGGACGTCTTCCCCCTCTCACTCAAGATCTGGGCGTCCAATACGAAAAAATTTGGGAATAAAAAGCAAACGCGCAAAGGGAGTGGGAGCCCTGCCCCCTGGGGACCTGGTCGAGCCCGAGAACCCGGTGATTTGGGCAAAAAATCGTAGTACGGCCAAGTTGCGGAAATCCGAACCGGAACCATCGTTGTAGTGTTCGGGAACGAAGTATTAAATCTGAACCTTGGGGGAAAAAAAAAAAAAGGTTTGTCTATGAACTCATCGGGGGGTCAGCCTCGTTGGAAAGCGGCCCGGTCCTCCTTCCTTTGAAAAAAGGGAAAGGGGAAACCAGCCTTCGGAAAAAGGCTCACGGCGGGTCGGGGACCGAACAAGGTCCGTCCCAAGTATAAACGTACTTTCGGAAACAGAGGGGGGGGGGCAAACGAGGCAAACAAAGTGCCGGGGTCTCCAGACAATAGGGTTCAGCACCAT
>Ga0179593_1567445_pt1 | contig 11685 bp, 13 predicted proteins | sample CZODoug2_1_08_16_FD_185931 | JGI IMG/M metagenome (GOLD analysis project Ga0179593, IMG submission 185931) | Vadose zone soil fungal communities from Angelo Coast Range Reserve, California, USA - CZODoug2_1_08_16fungal (PacBio error correction) | ecosystem: Environmental > Terrestrial > Soil >...
TCCACCAATAATCAAACGGAAAGAACGCCCTTAACAGAAAGGGGCGCGGGGACAGTTTGGAGGGGGTTTTGGGGTTTTGGGTGGTGTTGGGTGTGGGGGGGTTGGGGGGTGTGTTGGTGGTTGTGGGGGTGTGGGGTTGTTGTCAGCACAAAGAAAGTAGACGAAAGGCGAAAATGACCATTTAGGGACGACGAGGGCCCGGCTCTCTAAGAACCGTAGAATTCCTAAACCCATTATGGGACGTCAGTAGGTAGGAAAGGTGGTGAGTTTGTCAAGAGTCGGTGAAAAGGTGCGTGAAAGGTAACGAGTCTAAATGGATCGGGGAAGTTCGGAATGCCGCAATAACTGGGGAGTGGCTACAGGTTTTGACCGGGACTAAGGCAAAGAGGTAGGCTTTCTCAAAGATGCTCTGTTTTCAAAGTAGTATTGTGGGCCGAAAAAAATTTTTGCCGCGAGAAAAAAAAGGAAGGGAAGCTAGTAAGGGGTCTGACGATTCAATCGGTTGGCCGTAGCCAAGTAATAAACATCAAGGGGGAAAGGAGGGGGGTAGGGACGATGTCGCGGGGGGGTCGGAAGGGAAGTTCGCGTGGTAAACAAACGCACAAAAGGAGGATGTGGTTGGTAAATTGAGAGGAAAGGTTGGAGAGCCTGGAAGGGGGAGGGGGGCACGGCTGAGATGACTTTCCAAGAAAGCCCATTCAGGAAAAAAGCGGGAGTCGATACACGGCATAATAAGCTCCGAGAAAAGGCATAGGGAAAGGGTATCAAGCGGGGGGGGGCCGTCTTGTGTGGTCGAGTCGCCGCAGATGAAGGGTAAAGAGCTAAGATGTTATCCGATGTGAACCCGATAAGACAATGAAAAGGGAGACACGGCGGAGGTGAGGAAGAAAGAAGCTGCTATGGGTGGGTTGTAGAGCTAGGAGGGCGAGGGGTAAAAAAACGTCACTCGGTCCGGTGCGCAGATTGCGGGAGCGGGAGGGAGTGAAGCAGAACACGGCTTGTTGCGATCGCAGCGGACACAAGGGGGGGGGAATGTCCGAGGTAAGTTATGGGTAACTGTTCATAAAAAAGGACAGGCGAAGGAGGCGTCGAAATGAGGAAAGGGTGGCGCGAAGGCATTTTGGGTCGTTGCTTCTACCTGAAAGCAAAGGGGGGAGTCGGGGGAAAAACATACGGAAGTTGCATACCGGGAAAGTCTCCGACTATAGAGTAAAAAGGGGAAAGGGGGAAATTGGTGAGATAAAATGTCGCGTACCCTAGAAAACGAACCGAAAACGCGTCGTCGCGGTTAGCCGCGTCATCGAGACAAAGGATGCACGATAAAGGAGGGCTCTTTTTTACAGGTAAATAGTTCGCAGTCGCAAAAGGGGACTCTTCGGACGTGAAAACAACGCCATTCTGCGAACGAAAAGCAAAGGAAAGTCCCAAGAGTAAATTATCTTTATTTGAGGAACCAAAACAGTGTCCCGCACAAGGGCCAGAGAAAACTTCGGCAACATAACCAAGTGGGGTACCCAGTTTTAGCGGCCACACAAGGGGAGTTTGCAACTGGGCGAGACCAGGGGGTAGAAACAAAGTTGTTCCTCCATGCCTGAAAGTCGGACAGGGGCATGGATGACACGGACGAACCGAAGGGAGAAAAGGTCCTCACTGAATCCCCTTGAAAAAATCCCTTTCTGCCACAAGTAAATGCCTCGGGGTTTTTCAGGGTGTAAAAAAAAATAATGCAAAGTATGGGGGTGGCCGGGCAAGGTACACCTATTACTCAAGATAAGGGAACAAGGAAACAGCCTAAATAAGAGTCAGGTCCTAATCAGAAAGCTTCCAGCCAAAGCGAAGGACAGAAAGAAACAGGGGGGGAGTTCCTTCTTCCCCAGGGAAACATTATGGGCAAAGAAAGACAATCAGCAACTCATTTAGAATTCCTTTAAAAGACCATTTGACTGAGGGTGAAAAAATCTCAGGCATCGAGAAGTTGGAAGGGACCCAGGGACTATTCAGAGAAATCTGCAAGTGAAAACGGACAGCTGGAACCAGTAAAGTCTTCTCACTCGGGAAAAGAATGGGCCAAGAGTAAGCAAATCCATCCAAGGGTCTTTCAACTCAAAAGGTGCGCGGAACTGCGTCAGGGATCACGAAGGGGAAACGAGAAAGGGTTACTTCCCCTGGAAGGGAATGAGACAAGTTATTCTACAGCCTGCTGGAAAAGCCAAATCGAGCGACGAGACTAAGAAATGAGAGAGAGTTCGCGTCAAATACGAAGAACAACTTCATCCGTTCAGCTAAGTAGGGAAAAGGAGAGATGAGGAGAGCAGTTGTTAGTCTATGGAGCGAGAAGGAGATCTATCGAGGGGGTCTCTCAGGGCGGGGCAGGAAGCGGTCAACGAAGTCTATGTAGAGGAATGTATCGATATCAGGGAGTCAAAAAATCGAGACATCTTAACCGGCCAGTCGACGCGAAAGGGAGCAGAAGCCAAAGTGAGGAAAGGAGTCGCGCCTTGAAAGACATTTCAGTTAAGGGGGGACAGCCGGTTTTCGCTAAAGAAAGAGAGAAAAAGGGGAGGTAGACGGGGGCGAGGGAGCGCCGAAATTAAAGGGGAGTGAGTGGGAAAGGAGGAGTGTCCGCGAAGGTCCAAGGGGTAGGTGAAGATTGGTCAACTGTTCAGAAATTTTGGGGACAGTTCTAAATGATCCCTCTTGGACTTGCTAAGGTTGATAAAGACCAAGAACACTATCAGGTCATCATTAAACGGTTTGTCCATGAAAGAAAAATGCGGAGCGGAGTGATGGTCTCTGAATCTATTCGCTCGGATTATGGGGGTGAATCTTATTTGACCTATTGTGGGGGGGATCCAAGGGGGGGGGTTGGCAAAAGAAAGGGGGTACCTTCAGATCCCGATAGATTGAATCGAGGTGGGGAGGAAAGGAATTGTCTGCATAGGGAGATCTGTCGTAAGGAGGGAATCGGAAGGGGAGTTCGAGCGTTTCCTAATCAGGAGGGAAGAAGGGCTGCATGGAGGCACAGCCCGGGTTGGGGGGGAAAAACTTATAAAGGAAGAGACCAGGAAAAAAAACTCTAAAACCTCTTCAATTTGTGGTGAGGAAACCGGGCTACAACTGAAGGTTCCGGGGCTGTAACGGGAACTTTTGCTGTACCTGATTTCTTGGGGGACCAAGGTGAGAAAAAAGGAAAATACTGAACGGCAAAGCTTTTCAAATCTATGTTTTCGGGAGGTGAAGGGCCTACGCCACAGCTAACTGGAAGGGGAGGTGAGGAAAAATAGACTGCGCTTTCTCATAACGTCTGTCCAAGAATGTAGCGAAATCTCTCTTTTTATTAGAGTAAAGAGAAGGGAGGAAGAGAGAACTCTATGATCGACACTTGGGGGTGTCTACATCTTTTGACAAAATCGCATGGAAAAGAACCAAAAGAAAATACCACTTACCCGTCGGGAACAGGGAATCGAAAGTGCTGAATATGACCCTGTCTTCCTATTTTAACGAGTTCCATAGGTGAGCGGCCTTAAGGTTCGATAAAGCCACGGACCAATATCTCTAATTATCCGCTCTGCTAACCCGGGGAACTATTATAAATTGCCGTCATTTGTCAATTATTACCTTAAAGCATCGAATCTAAGATACCGGGGGGTGGAGCTCCGGGGAGAGAATGAACGGTCTGATAGGGGTAACTTCCCTACGGTACCACGAAACGCCACATCTGAAAAGGGGCAACACAAAAAAAAACCAGCCACCCACAACACAACACACAAGTAGACAAAAGGATCAAAAATAGGAAAGATAAAAGATCCGAATAAAAAAAAATACAAAAAACCACACAAAAACAAAAAAGAACATCACAGGTCAGGAAAAAAAGTCTCAAGCCGTACCAAAACTGGGGATTAGGCTGCGGTGGTTCACATCTGGAGGAAGGGAAAAAATTTGAGGGGAAGGATAAAATGCCTGCCGGCTACTCGACACCAAAAAAAAAAATTCCCGAGGGGAAGAGTCTTGAAAGAAAGAAGAGGAAGTCGGCGCGAGCTTTGCCTCAGTATATATGAAACGGTATGCTTCTCTACGTGGCAAGGGGAAAATGTCGGTCAGGAAGTCCTAAACCCGTTTCCAAATACAAAGAAGGGGCGGGGTGAGAACCAAAGCACGATAACCAAACTCCAATGGGACGGCGTCGAGTGTTTAATAACGAACTCAGGAGCCTCTCGAATAAAAATAAAAAGGTCGCGAAGAACGGAGTGGAGGAGTATTTCAAACTTGGCTCGTAAAGATTGAAAGGTATCAATGACAGATGGACGTCTCTCAATAAGTGAGGGGGATTGGTGTGTGTAGACAACATTTTGAAGAAAAAAAAAGGGGGCAGTGCTAATGCCGACCGGAGGGTTGCAAGCCTGTGTAAAGTTGGGGGTCGAACCGAGCACGTTCTCAAGACTCAACATTATGGAATCAAGGGAACGACCGAAACAGCCGACGTGGTAAGGGGAAAGAGCAATGTGAAAAAAAGGACACCTCTTGAGCGATCAAGTGTAATGGAAGAGAAAGGGTTAAAAATTCGTCATCCTCCCCAGTTGACGCTGAGTGCCCGAGTCTGCCCGCACCCAAAAAATAAGGGGATGTCAAAGGGGACGGGACTCGTGCGTTGAACCTTGAAGGGGGCCCTTGAAAATGCCTTGGACAGGGCCTATGGGTCTGGCCAGGGGTTTGGGGGAGGGGAGAAATGGGGGGGGGGGGGGGGATTCATGAAAGATAGGAAAAAAAAAACGTAGGGGAGGAAAATAGATAGATTGGTCAGGAAATTAAATGTTAAAAGGGACAATGGCGCCCTAAATCTCACCAGGAGCCAATGGGAGAGGAAGGGAATGTGAAGGTTCAAGAAAACAATTTGCTAAAACTGCGAAAAAATCAAGGGGTTTGGGAGCGGCCGGCTAGACGAATGGAAAGGGGGCAGGATAAGGAAAACCAGAATCAAAGACGTGAATCTCGCAGAGGTTGGACGGGGACCAGAGTAAAAAGGGGCGGCAGTACAACGAAGTTCCGGCAAAAGGGTCAAGGGAGTAAGGGGTTGCTGAGGACTTCTCTGGGTCTAGGAGGTGGGAAAAAGGGAAAGCGGTCGGATGACAAAATTTGCTAGGGGACTTAGGGGGATTTCACACCAAAATGGAGCGGCTAGCAGCCAAAGCGCTCTTTCGATGGGTACTCTAGAGAGGGGGCAGAGGAAAAAAGGGAATAAAGCACTGAATGCTGCTTCGCGACGAGGCTCTGGGGGGGGGGAAAAATCGAGCGAGTGGAAAGGTTAACCACGAGGACGCCCTCCCTTATGATGGGGTGGGGGGATGGGTCTATGTGGGGAGATAAGCGTTGGCGTCGGTTGAAAATTAGGAGGGGAAAAAAAGAAACTACCGGGCAGGATAAGAGGAGAGGAATCATCGGCGTCCTTATAATAACGGGGATATAAAGCTAGAAAAGCAGATCGGGTATATCGGGTCCAGCGAACCGCTGGTTGGGGGGGGGGGAGGTACAGGGGGAGGGGGGTGGATCATCAGGGGGTTTATCTATGTCCACGTCTCTCCTAAGCCTGGGACGGAGAAGGAGGGAGGAAAACGCGGTGCGATGGGGTTGAATGAGAGGTCGGGGGGGGCTGGTGCCGGGAGGGAGTGGTTTGCCGGGGGGGCTGTCTGTGTAGAGAGAACGGGGGGAGAAACGCTCAGACACTGCTTTTGGCGAGAGGGGGATAATAAAGGGAGGGGTACTAGGAAGACGGTGAGTGGTAACTGGTAGAAAAGAACATTCCATGAGAGAGTAATTATCGGGCATTCTCGTATCAGGGGTTGGCTTGGGGGAACGGGCGAGCTCAAGAATATCGTGGGGCGACACCAGCTTCCCCAGGATAAAGAAAGCCTGAGAGTAGCCCTGTTTATGCAGGAAGGGGGTCCTTGGGGAAAGGTACTAAGACAAGGGAGGCGACAGTATACAACGACAGGCTGGGGAGAAGATTCCTGTCTGGTTAGCCTGGATGGAGAGAAAGAAGTAGCGGTAAGAGCAGATCTTTTGTATAAAATCGAGGCCCGCGCGAGGGGGCCTAGAAGGAAGTTCGAGAAAACGACGCAAGGAGGGGCGGACGAAGAGCCCCATCGATGCAGAAACGAAGGAGGATGTAAAATTGAAAGGGATAAAAAAAAAAGAAAAAAAAAAAAAAAAAAAAAAAAAAAAAAAAATCCAAGGAAACAAAAGGAAATCCTTCGGCACTAGCCCATGTCTGAAGGGGGTGAGAGGGGGTTCCACAAGAACAGGTTGCTCGTATGGTGTGAACTGAGATACCAAAAAGGTGATAAACGTCTTGGTGCCCGAAAACCATTAGGGAAGGTAAGAGGGAAGGGCTTATGAAAAAAAAGAAAACCGATGCACCACTTCGAAACTATCGAAATTGAAACTGGAACAAACCGGCGGAGTACCACGCGCCTAGTTCCGGAATGCAAGGGGGCCGCAAAATGGAAAAGGAAACCACCAGGACAAATATATTCCACAAATCCGCTCTCTAAGGAAAAGGCAGAGGACCCCTGGGAGAAAAAAAAAAAAAAAAGGAGGGGGAAAAGATAGGGTGGTAAATTGGAAAAGCCAATGCCGCAACAACTATGAGAATATTTAACGTACCAGTTGGAAATGCCTACGGGAAGCATCAAGAAAAGGAGGGATTAAAAGCACGGAATAAGGACTACGAGCGAGTTCTCTACTAAGACGAACATTAGAGTTTCACGAGTGCTAAAACAATTCGGGATAAGTCGATCAAATCCCTAAGGGGACTTCACTTCCACTAAGGAGGACAATTGGCTGGGGAGCGAAATCTCCGATCTTATCTAGGAAAAGTAATCGGAGGGTAAGGCCGAATTGCAGGTCAATCTCGCTACATGGACGAGAGAAAATAAAAAAGGATCTGCAGGTGCCGAAAGGGAGATCATACTACGAATTCGAGAATTCAACGCGCAAGAAAAGGTCAGATCTGCAACAACAAATTAATTAGGAAAAGAGATAAGCGCGGATAAGTTTGGTTCTCGACAAGGAGAAGGGAAAGAGCTAATTCAAATCGCGGAAGACTTTGAAGGGCGATTTATAAGGATTTCTGAGATAAGAGTAAAGGGGGGGATCCATAGGACTCCCTGTCCATAGAAAGGAACGTACCTTAGAGACAGCTATCCTCATCATAAGACGCGCCAAAAGGGAGATTAGAAGGGGTCGGTGGCAGGAGAACTTTGCCGGGTTGGTGCTGGGGGGAAATCGCTCCAGTTTTGGGGAAAAACTTCAGAAAATCGGAGCAATCAGGCTCCTGTTCGTTTGAGCGCCAAGTCGAAGAAGTTCGGCTTCGTGCTTAAAGAAGCAAACGAAGCCAGGAAGCTGGGGGGGGACAGGACGGACGTCACTCGATTCTCGAGGGAAGGGGGCATTGAGAAGAAACATGGGGACCAAAGACGGCATTAAGGAAAGCGTTTTTTTATGGGATACCAGGGGGCAGTCGGACAATCGCTGACGATAGGGGGGGGAATGGGAGGGTCGGGGGTAGGGGGGGTTCAGGGTAGAAAATGTGGAAAAAAAATAAATTATACCGTCCGAACTACCAGGAAAGCTCTTGAAGAGAGAAAGGTGAAAGGGGTTGTCTCCAGAGTCTTTTTCTGGGGGGGGGAAGCACAGGGGGAAACGGGGGAGGGGGAAGAGGTGCCGCGGGGCAAGGAAAAGAAATGGTGGGGGCAAAAAAGGAGTTGAAGGGGAAAAAACATCCTGTTTCCCGAAGAAGGGAAACCGGGAAAAAAAGGGCAGTGGGGAAAAGAGATAGAAAAAGGGTAGCGACACTGGGCGTCCGGAATGTGGAGCGGGCACTGGGGGAATGGAGGTTGTTTTTGCCGTGGTAAGAAAAGACAGGGATAAGCACAGTTGAAGAGATGGTTCTATCCGCATATCAAAAAACTTAAGGCTAGACGTCCATACTCTGCAAGGGAGAGGGAGGAAAAGGAGGGGACCAAAATGAAATCAAAAAAGAGGCTTATCTTCAAGGAGCTCTATGCAGGCTACCTCAAGAAATGGGGAGAGGAGAGACGAAATGGGGATAAATAGGGTTCGCCATTAGCGTATCTCAACCAAGACACCGGAGGAAGGTCTCTGAATGCGTAGATCGGGAAAGAGACGAAGGAACGGCTTGAGAATCTAGAGGGAATTCAGAAAAGGGATGAAGGGAGCTGACACTCCCCACCTGAGGAAAGAAGAACAGCAACCAGATAAGAAAAAGAACCTATTTCGAAGCGCAGACTTATTCGGGGTTTATGGGGAATAAGTTCACAATAGGACTCAAATCTAAGAAAAAAAAGGGGTTTGTGGCAGAGGGGCTATACAAACAATCTAGGGTGAGGTCGTGGTGGAGGTCCCTAAGAACGAAGCCGGTCAAATGAAAGACATCGAAAAAGGGAACCGAGAATGGGGAGGACAGAGGAGAATCATCCTCTTCCAAAAAGATATGAATGAACGTTTATCCGGCCTTGTCTAACCGAGCCAGGGCTTAGAGGAGAGGGGGGACACATAAAATAAGGGGGAGAATTGTACTGGACCGTAATCCAAATACTGACGGGAGATACTCAAGGGGAACCGGGCGTGGACACTATATCTTCAAGTACAGAATTAATTGCGTGCAGGGTCAGAAAGCGTAAACTGTGACCTTCGTAGGAAATAGATGCCTTAACTATGAGGCGCGACATGGGAAGTCTTGGGGGGGGGGGAAAGACCTGGAAGCCGTGCACCCGTCCAGGGGGGGCATAAAGAATAGTAAAAAACCCGGGACTCCCTAGGGTCTTCGTCTTTTGGGGTTAAAATCGAAATGGGTACGGAATCGCGCGACTCGAACCAAAAGAATCGTACAGAAAAAAAAAAAAATTCATAAAAGAAATGGACCACTGGGGCTCGTAAATAGTGTAGTCATTTAAAAATGAAATCCGAGAAACGAGGCTGGAGACGAGATCAAATTGGGGGGCCTGCAAGGCTAAATCTTTAGAAATGCGACCTTCTTTGGGGGGAAAACCGGGGGCCAAGTGACGCAGAGAACTTTGGATCGCAAGAAACAAAAAACGTTAGGGGGGAATTCCACGAGAACGAAATCAGGCCTACGTTTTGGAAAAAAAAAACCAAAGAACGAATAGTTTTAAAAAGATCAAAAGAGGGAATTGAAGAATTTTCAGTGTCCGGGATGGTCTAGGAGAAAATTTTGAGGAAAGTCATCAATACTGACAAGGGTTTTTTCCAAGCTCTAAGAGAAGACAGCTCGGCCGACCAACCAATGTTATTTGGGGGGTCGGGGGAAGGAAAAGTCCTGAATCAAGTAGTGGGGAACCCGTTCAAACGGACCTAGGGAAATGACCTTGTGAGGGAAAGAGGGGGGAGAAGTTGTTCTTTGATGAATGGAAATGGGGGACAAGCAAGGAAACCAAAACAAAAAGAGGAAGGAAAAAGAAGAGAGATAGGAAAAGAAAAAGGAAACACCTGGAATCCCCGCAATTAGAAAAACGAAAACGCATCACAGGGGAATTAAAAGGTTTCAATGAAGGGAACTATTAAGACGGCAAACGGAAAGTGGGGGGGGGGGGCAGGCGAAGAGTTCACAGTCTAAAGGGGGAAAAGGGTTTAAGATTTGACGAAAGAGAGATGGAGTGAAGTGACACATACGCATCTAATAGTGGGTAATTGGGGGCAAATCGTCGGTGGGTTAAAGGCTTGATCGATGTTAGGGGGTCTGGGGGGAAGCAGAAGAAGTGGATTTCTTGAAACTTTCTCTTTAGGAAAGAAGGGGAACGGAAACTGCAAAAGACGTCAAGGGAGAATAGGGCTAAAGGTAAGTGGAAAAGGGTTGTGGCTCGACACAAAATTTGCTCCTAACCACAATAATACGAGGGGAGACTCGCAAGTGGCCGAGCCAAGGGCGTCATCAAGGGGAGAAGTCTTCGAAGAAGGGGAAGGTGTGAGTCCGATCTACTGGTGGCAAGGGACACTACGAACGCCAAAGGTGGGGTAGGCGAGAAAACTGGGGGGATTCACTAAACTTCCGTTGGAAATGCGGAAAACGACTTGTGGGAGACTCATCGAGAGCATCGTACGAGGGAGATCCAAGAAAGGGGAAAGAGTCTCAGGAGACGACAATCATCGGGAAGATATCGTGTCCGCACCTGGCAAGGTTTCGGGGTGGGGGGAGGAAAAAAGTGGAAAAAAATAAATCCTAAGTAGTGTTCCGATTGCCACAGAAAGGAACCTTGAGAAGGGGGGGGAAGAGGTACGAGAAAGAAAAAAGAATGAGAAGCGGGGCTAAGGGTTTGAAGTCTTCTTAATAGGGGGGGGGGGCGGTGTTGCCCTTTGGTGGGAGGTGTGGGGAGGCGGCATAGAATTACGCGCATAACCTGCTTTTTTGAATAAGAGAGAAGATTGTTTATTCGAGGGGAATGAAGGAAGTGATTTTTAGCTGTAAAAGATGAGAAATTCCGAGTCGAGAAAGTCGGTCTTCTTTCTGTAGGAGAGGGAAGGTGGGTAGTGGAAAGCACCGATCAATCGGCAAAGGAGTTCGTCGCCGTTTCAGAGAAGATAAGGGAAAAGGGGGAAAATCGGTCCGTGGTCTTTGGGGGTTGGAAAAAAATCAAACCGAGGAAAAAAGGGGGCGACCAAGAATCAGGGAGGTATAGCGTACAATCGAAATACCACCGCGAGCTTTGCAAGCCGAAATGGGAAAGCGGAAAACAGCGTTCTCTTCGGCCAGGCGGACAGATTGCGGAGGGGAGGGGACGTGTTAAAACTGGCACGCTGCTCCAAGTCTGCTTAATCCAGAAGAGAAGAAAGGGGGAGGACAGGGATTGTAGGCCACGGATCAAAAGGAAAATGGCGGGAAGGACCGCTCAACGAAGGAAAAACAGTGTCTCGAGTTTGGTATGTGCTTCACAACCTTCCGGACGGGAGGTAAAACTTCGGGCTCGGTACAGAGGGAGGGGGGGCCCGAAAAAAAAGGAGGGGTCCTACATGCGGAAAGATTGTAAAAGTCAAGGCGTATTAAAAGACTCTAAGAAATCAAAAACCCGAACGACCTTTCTCAAAAGAGCTGCCACACAAGGCCAAAAAAAAGAAAGGGGAAGGGTGGGCACTTCTTTTTGAGCCCAACTGGATCATTAACCACCTAGGCCAGCAAAATAGAGACGAGAAGAGGAGAGGAAGATCAGGGAAAGATATTCATAATCTCCAGAAGCAATGACAAGGGGAGGGAAAAAATAAAAAAACTGAAGGAAGCTGAAGATGGGGTAGATGTATATTTACACAATTCCGAAGGAGGGTAAAGATGCATGGGTAACAGCTCCGAAGAGAGAGTTTGAGCATCCTGGTCAATCACTTATGGATTTGGAAAGGGAGGAAGACAGGGGGTCCTCCGCGACTGGTCACTCTAGGGGGCTCGCGAGCGGGCAGAAAAACAGAAAATGCTTTCTATCTTGTGAAAACGAAACGCCGGGCATCGAAGGAGAAAGGTCTTACAAGGCCACTCGACGCACTATAAAGGATTGTCGCGCTAGCGGGTCTAGGGCGAAGTATCAGAAGGGAGGGGAATCGATTGGGAAAAAGGGGATGCCGATCTATCTCGACTACGAAGCTCGAGAATAGCCTTCGTTTTGA
>Ga0179593_1263038_pt1 | contig 11684 bp, 10 predicted proteins | sample CZODoug2_1_08_16_FD_185931 | JGI IMG/M metagenome (GOLD analysis project Ga0179593, IMG submission 185931) | Vadose zone soil fungal communities from Angelo Coast Range Reserve, California, USA - CZODoug2_1_08_16fungal (PacBio error correction) | ecosystem: Environmental > Terrestrial > Soil >...
GGGGGGGGGGGACCACTACGCTGCGAGGGAAGGCGATTAGAAAAGAGACACAGTCCCTGTTGAAAGCGTTCTGGAAGCGCAAGGGGGGTGTTGTTGGGGAGGAAAGGAGGACCGGAGCCGAAGTCCCCGGCAAAGCGGCGTGAACAACGAGCTAGTAAGTGCACGCGGGACAGGGGAGGATAAAATGTTTGTCGACTGCGAAAGCTAAAAACTGGTAACGCAGCTGGTTTCTTTCCCTCTAATTCCGTTACGAGCGTTGAAGGTAAGACAAGGCACTCCGCCGTCAATACATAATCCTTTCTAAAAAAGCACCAAGACTGGGAGGAGCTACAATAAAAGAAAAAGCTGTGGCGCTGGGGACAGCGTCCGCCCGACAAGACCCTAAAAAACCTAAGGTCACGATCTGGGGAGGTACCGGGAAAAGAGTGTTTTTCTCACAGACAAATAAACAAGCGGGAGGCATTCGAAGAGGAGGGTGAAAAAAGTGTGCTTAAATGCAGGAGAAAAAAAACGTACGAGAGAGGGCCCGGCAAACGGCCGTAGTCAAACTACCCTTTCCGGAGGCGGATAAGGCGCTGGATGAAACGAGAAAGCTTGGCGTCCTTAACGGAAGACCCAACGGGTCGCGTAGATCATACGATAGATGGATGCCGGACTTATGTGGCAAAAGGGAGTTCTATGTGCTGAATAAATAAGTGTACGGGAATGTGTGGGGGAGGAGGGAGTAAAAGGCTTACGGTCGAACACAGGCAGGACCCATAGATCTGCAGAAAGCCGGCGGCAGGGATGAGCTGGAATGCCCGGATCCGGTGCGGAAAAGTAGGGGGGAGAGGGCAATGGGAGGAGTCTCAAAAGATCTAAGCTGGGTGAAGTTCATAACCCCTGGCACGCAGAAACGGGATGCAGAGTCGAGCGAAAAAAAACTACCCCGGAAATCACCATCCTTGGCGGACGAACTCCATTCAAGGGTTTTCGAGATGGGTCCAGCTTCTACAGGTGACGAATGGAGCGCTCGAAAGGATTTACACGACCTAAAAAATAAGTCCAAAAATAGTTCTCTGATGTCGACCCGTATTCTTAACGGGGTTAGATAATCTTTTCAATAACACCGTGGGCCGCACCGATTTCCATAACCCAAATGCGAGATAATTATTCAAAAATCTGCAAACGCCCTGCTACTCTGTCCTTAAAACAGGGGGGGGAAAGCCGCAATACGAAAATGGCTACATTCGACCCAATAAAGCTATGAAGAGCACAATCCGCGAGGGGGGGAAGGTGATCGCCGCTCTGTCGCAAGGCAAGCAATCAAGAAAAAATACAAGATGGGAAAGAGTGTGGACGAAAAGGCTGTCGTCCTTCATCAAGTCCCGAGCAACAATGGGGAGGGACTGAAAAGGCCTTTCTTGAGTACGAGTCGCGTAATGGGGCGGAAAAATTACCATGCTGTCGAGAAAAGAAATCGGCGGATGAGGGAACAAGCCCGGGCGGCTTCTTGGGAGTGCTCACCCCTAAAGAAAGCGAAGAGAGCCTGCAGCTCAGAAAAGATTCGGAGAGGTTTGCCGGTCCGAAACAGTGCAGGTACCAAAACTGTGTTCGAGTAAAAGGTTCCGCTAAAAAGATCAGGCCAATGGCAGGGGAAACAGGCAAAACATCTTCTTGGGGAAAACAAAAGCAGGAAGCGCATATCGCATTCGGAGAGAACCTGGGGAAGTACCGCGGCCCGTCTTTCCCGTCATAAGGGGTAATCCTATTAAGAACCGACGGCAAAAAATACGAGAGGCGGAAATTCCAACGACACTGACGATCCCAAAGCCGACCAGGCAAGACAAGAGAACTAGAAGAAGGGAACTCCAAAACCGATAAGACAGACGGAAAAGGGAAGTATCTCTTTAGGGCGATCAGCGCAAAAGGACTAACGATAAAGGCCGGACATGAAAAAAAGAGCAAGCAGAGGAGCCAAAGACGAGACGCCACTGGTGACCAGGGGGAAGTTTAACAAAATCGAGGGCTGGCAGCAGATCACCTCGAGGATACACAGTCAGCACACCACCCGGTTAGGAAAGATCAAAAATCGTGCTAGGCTGGGGAGGAATAGTTCTCAGAAAAACGCTCAGAAAAACAAAAAAAAACTTCCTTTCTAAACTCTCAATCAACGCAAAGGAGCTGGGGGGCGCATAATAGGCGGCATAGAAGGGAAGAAAAACATCCTTCTGTCCCATAAAAAGGGAAGTGAGCTCCGATCAGAGGTCGGACACAAATAACCTAAAAGCGTTTCCTGATCAAGAGAGAGAAATCCGCGATAGGGCAACATGACATATTTGCCTTCTAGAAAAAACTGACGGAGGGGGAAGGGTCGATATGACTTGATCTTCTCAAGAAGGGAGGAAGGAGTCTGCCTGGACCTTCCCGAAATTTGTGCTTTCAAGATCGTAGGTCGCGCACAGGGCGGCGCCAAGCAGGAGGGCTGTGTCTTTGCCGTGTTCCTGGTAAGGGGGAGGCCGGATGTGTCTTAAGGTCTTGACTGCTCACGCGATAAACGAGGGGGCCGAAAGGCGGGCCGGAGGTGTGGTCAGTTTCGGACGGTTACTCTACAGGTGCACTGTCCGTCGTGGGCTGGCGAGTTCGCAAGCCTGACGCGTAAGGGGGCCCTGTCGTCGGAGTCGGTGTCCACCAGGGGGGAGGGGAGGACTACCTTGCATCTTTGAAAAAACGGGGGTGTTGCAAAGATGTGCATGACCAAAACGACCTGGCATAGCGCAGGCGGGAAGACCATGGAACCGCCCATGACAATCTCCTGGAAGTTCAGAGAGCTGCCTGGCCGGAGAGTCTGCATTGGGGGCCACAGGGGAGGCCGGGTCGTGCGGCAAGGTTAGGGGGAGTCCGGGACATAAATTAGGTCAGGCCATTGGCTTTGACATTCATACCGGGGGGGAATAGGGGGGGAGAGGGGGGAGGAAGGGAATGGAAAGGGGGAGAGGAAGAGGGTGTAGGTGGAGAAGAGATTAGGGGGGTGGGAGTTGTGAGCAGAAAGAGAATGGAAGGTGGGGGAGAGGGGCAGGAGATAAGAGAGAAAGATGGAAGTGAAAGATGGTTAGGGGGGATAGTGAGGGGGGGGGTGGGGAAAAGGGGTGACGCAGGGAGGTCCTTTTCCGCAGTTTGGGGGCGAGGGTATGGTAGGGTTGGGGGAAGGGGGGGAGGAGTTAGTGGAGATGCTCTGCAAAGCGAAAAGAAGGGGGCACAAACAAACGTTCGTGAAGGCGTGGGACACGCGGTCAGTGACTCTACGGTACCTAAAAAAGGGAACTGGAGTTATCAAGACAAGCCAGGTGGGGTTCAACTAGTCTATAGGCCAGAGGGTCGTTCCAAGGCCGGGGCTGCGAAGGGGGGTATCGGGTACGAAGTGTAGGGTTAAGGAATGCACGCTCCGTCGTAAGCTTCATGTGATTGGTGCAGGACTTGACAGAGGGACTTCCCAACATCAAAAGTGCGAAATTCGTGGGTTGGCCGGCTGCTAAGGTGTAAAAACGATGTTCCTACGCTCAGGGCCCATTCTCATTCCGGGAGGAAGGGCGGCGTCCAGCGGTCATCACATATGGGAATCAAAAGGAGATACTCTCTTGTGCTTTACTGAGATCGGAAATTTGCCTTCACGCGAGGATTGAGAATGGCATAATCGACGGAAGCCTAAAGAGGCGGTCGACCGACTAAAGATCTCTTCTCGACTTACGCTAACGCAAATGGGAAAACGCAGATTAGCTAGTGTTCCTGACAGGGACAGGTGGGGATAGGGTGATTCAAGAATAGAGCCGTGAAATCAAGGGGACGAGATAAGGGGACAGCCGGAGGGGGGGGGGGGAGTACGTACCCATCTTTCCATTCGATCCTTGTAGGCCAGCCTCCCAGCCAAGCGGGGAGCGACGCTTATTGAGGACTAGGGCCGATTTGTCAGGGGGTATCTTGAGCAGACGCCGATTAATCCCAACTGGAGAGAAAAAGGCCGGTTGGTTTCATATGATCATCTCTTTAAGTGGATGACCGGCAGGCTGAAGTGTTGTCTTCACCGAAAATCGTTCAAAGCTGGAGCGTAGGGGGCGCGTCATATCAGGGGGGGAATAGCCAGCGGAAAAAAGCGGGGGGATAAAGGAGACGGGACTTTCACGGGGATAAAATCAAAATCGGGATAGCGTCGGTGGGACGTGGCGATGGGGGGGCGGTGGATCTCGCCTAACGCTAAGGGGGTTCGGCTTGGAAGCGGAGGACGGCGGAGGATAGACAGTGGGATTAGGGACTTCGCCGCAGGCTCGTGAGTTGAAGCCGCGTGTAATAGTAAAACCGCTTGGAAGGAACGGTGGAGAAACGCAGGAATTAGGCCAGCGGATGCTCGGCCGAGAATGCGGTAAGTGGGGGAAAGTAAACTCTATTTGCATAATTTACAGGAAACATGGAGAGGCGCGACCGAACCTCAAAAACACGAACCCCGAAAGGTGTGGACTAAACACCTCGGAGGGCAAGGTCCGCCCGTCTGCAGGCTCGAGAAGCGTATTGTCGTGCGCTCGCCCGACCAAGCAAGTGCGGGGCGCCGCTCCAAGTCCCTCCAGGAAAGGGAACAAGCAAGAATGTCGTCCGCAACAAAAACTCTACGGAGAATAACTCGGGGAAAGGACAGCCATTCAGAAAATAGTCCTGATGAGCAACGAAGGGAGGTGCCTACCGTAGAGCACTTAATTGTGGCATGGGGGAGGGACCACATCTTCCCTATGCGTGGAGGAAGCACCGGAAGTCGGGAGGGAGTCTCCTCGAAGTGATAGACCTGTATGTCCATGGGGGATTTAAAAAAGCTGATCAGGAAGGAAAGAGGTGAAAGAAGCGGTTTGAAGATCGAAGAAGGCTTCTCCTCGAGATGACCGTTTCGGTGGGAAAACTTGGAGGAACTGTTCGCTGAAGCCGCGTAATCGGCCTGGAAGAAAGGAGTCGCCCATCAAGATACTAGGAATGCGTAGGGTTATGCCGGGCGGTTACCGCAGCGCGAGCCCCGAATCTCAGACACACTTTCGACCGCGTGACCCAAAGCGCCAAACACTTCGGCCTGCTCTGCGAGGAAAAGGGGAGGGATGCGGGGGGAGGAGCGAGCCGCTAAGCCCAATTGAGGAGTGGAAGGGTCTCGACGGCCTTAACCAGCTTGAGGTCTGAGAGCGGCCGCCAGCACTTTCGACGATCGTCAGGGGTCACAGCACAGTCGAGGGGATCAGGACGCTCGCCGCCGGCGGTGGATGGGCATAGATAACTCGTGGAGGTCCAAACGGAGTCGAAAAACGGGCGAGAAGGGGTAACTCAAATCCGAAGAGTGCCCCGGAAAGAATGTTATGCCGCACAAAGCGTAAAAGCCCTGTTTCTGGGCAAGGAAGAATGTGGTACACTCAGCGAAGGGACGGATTCGCACTACAACGGTGGAAACAACAAGGAAGCAACAGAAGAGACCTTTGTTAATCAAAGCAAAAAGTATCTTCGCCGCAGGTACCTTTTCCAGGGTTGTCACCCGGGAGAGAGACGGAATTTTGAAAATGTTCCAGCAGGGACGGTTAGGGAAAGAGGTAGAACGGAGAAAACGCAGAGGCCTAGCTATCGCACTTGGCGGTAGAAGGTGCGGTAAAAACAACAGGAAACGGGAAAGGGGACCAAAAAAAGACGGTAGCAGACCCAAAACTTGTCGGGTCAGAGGGGCAGGGTGTAGGCAGAAGAGGATCACAGCGAATCCGCGGAGGGAAAATTGTACTATAGGAGAAGAAATATCTTTTAGGAACGAAACGGGCTTGGAGGGTGGCCACCCCACAAAGGGTCCCTGAAGCGCGGGCATTGACTGAAACCCAAGAAAAAGGGAGAAGTCAAGAGATCCAAAGAAAAGCGCAACTCTTCTACAAAAGTGCTAAGGGGGGTCAGTTCCCGAGAGGGAGAAAAAGGTTCATCAATGTAAAGAGATGCACGTTTTAAGTACACGTAACCGCTTAGGAAAAAGCGACGGGATTTTGCAAAAAAGGGGGGAGCGGCGGCTTGACGGACGAGAAGACGAGGACCAAACAGAAAGCAAAAGAAAACTGATCGCCTGTGAGGGAAAGACATTGCCGGTTGACCAGAAAGAGGAAATTGGGATCTTGACGGAATACAAGCGACCGACATCTGAAGAGAGGAGACATCTCTATAAAACAAAAAAAGAGAGTTATTGAGGTCTCCGCTGAGCCAGGAAGTCCTCTGAAATTCAAGACTAAGTAGGAGGGGGCAGAGGGAAAGGAAGCAGAAGGCGCCGGTTGGGATGTGTGCTAGAGAGAGGAGGCAGGAAGCGAAGAATCCGGGAAACAATACCAGGGAAATCCCCTTCTTTACCAAAGGGGCAGTGAGAAGCAAATAGGAATAGAGGGGACAATGTGGGTAGGGAAGATCAAGTGACCTCAAACGGGGGGGAGCCCTTTTAAAGGAATGTTTAAATGCTTGGCCTATCCTTCAAGACGCGTTTTGCCCTGTGATCCAGACAGAAGGGCAAGGGCCCTTGTGAGGAAAAAGCGTCTCCTGAAAAAGATCGTCGACATCGAGAGGGAAAAGTGATACGAGCGGCAAATGAGGAGGGGTGATCTCGTCGCCTACGACTGAAATCAACTAAAACCCCACGACAGGTCGAGATCCTCTGTTCGAGGGTTCGGTCCACGGAGAAAGAGAATCTGGGAAAAAACTGACAAACGCGACCGAAATCTGTTACAAGAGCAATGAATCTAAAGGCGTTGGCTGCAAAAAAGGTGGGCTTAAATACTAGAAAAAACCGTCAGAGAACGTTAAACGTGCAAACGCAGGAGATCAGGACCGGGGCAACTACTGTCAAGGTCTTGAACATAAAAAGGGTCTTCTTCTGGGAAAAGGACGGCTATAAAGGGGCGGCCGTGGGTCCATTGCAAAAAAGGGGTCGCCTGCGAGGAGTACGAAAAAAGGGGGGAGGAGTTACCACCTGCCAGAAGACAGGGCTGCAGCTATGGGAGGAAAGACATGAAATAAATGGGGGAAATCGGTGGACTGGGATTCTATCAGTAGAAATTTTGTGGACAAAGTTTCAGGGAAAAAAGGAAATCTAGCTAGGGCACAACTAAATCGGGGAAGGGGCGGCTGATCATCGATCCGGCTGAAGGGATCGCTATTGCTTGGCTAGACAAGCAGCAGGGGGGGAAGTCTACCATATGCAACTAAAGAAGGACTGGTAAAGGTAGGCGAGCTGGAGAGGATGAAACCCCTGTCACATCATGTAGGAAAGAAAGGCCTACGGGTTCAATGGAAAACCGACAGTGGGTAGAGCGATGTGCTAGAGTCTCGACGTAATGTCAACCCCCATCCGAGAATTAAGTAAGGGGGTTAGAAAGGAGTACTTCAACGATACGCTGTGGATCCGGGTCAAAGCCCAAACGATGTCAAGGAAAGCGAGCAGGGAGATAGTGGATTCGACTCAGCATGAAAAAAGACTTAAAGACGTTGGTTTTGACAAGTCCCATGAACGAAAAATTTCTAAAGAAAAGTCCTCCACATCTCCTAGAGAGAGGAATAACTCTTACATCAATAGATCGAACGAAAGTGTCGAGCTGAGGACAAAGAGGACCAAGAAGAAAGCTCTAGGAGGGTTGAAGGCGACAACAGCATGCTTGCCTGCATCAGGACATCTTTCCAGGCAGGGGGAGGTACTTTGAACGCGGTGAGGAGAATCGGAAAGGAGGGTCGGTGTCCAGACAGTAGGCTTAAAAGACGCTCGGGAGCGCAAAAGAAAGCGTATTTAGGCGCGCTGAAACCCTAAACTGAGATCGACGAGCTGGAAGAAGTCGGCTGAGCGCTGGGGCCGCAGCACCTGAGGGAATTGCGTGTTCTTCTGGCGCGTTGTATCGAAGCGCTCCGGGGGCTACCGGGAAAAAAGGAACTGTAAGGGCCAAAGACGGGCTGGGATACGACGAGGGCAAGCTACGCCTGAATAAGTACCGCTGGTACGAATCTTTAAAACTGAAGTAATCAGATTCAACGACGCAAACCTGCGAGCAAAGAGGAGAGCCGACGACCAACAGGGACGCCTCCGCCTTTTCAAACTACGATTACGAAAAGGCGTAGCAAGAAACGCCAAAACGCGAATCCCACGCACTAGACGAACGATGGAGGGGCTCTGAAGGAAGAGACTCCCTCCTACGAGGAAAGATCAAGCATAGCGACGAAAGAGCGAAGAGAGGCCAGCGTTTGCGTGGTTAGGGGAAGCACAAATCAATCGCGTAAAATCAAAAAAGAAAGGGAACGCTGATCCGAGGAAACCCGGCGTAAGCTCCTCGGTTAGTCAGCGTAGTCGCACAAGACAAAAAAAAGCGTAAGAAAAAACACTCCGCATTCGCGGGCAGATCGAGCCAGCGTGGCATCTTCGAGGGAAGGGGGGAGGGGCTCACGAAGTAGGACGGCAAGATGGTGAACCTTCGCCATACTGCTGGCACACATCTAGCGAGATCTTCGGCCGCGCGAAAGAAAGAGGACCCTCGCCCCGACAAGGGTGCCTGGCAAGATAAGCTAAACTATCGTGGAGCGCCCAAACTCGGATGGCAGGAAAAAGCTCGTCTGTCGGAATTGCGCTCGACAGGCAGGAAAATAGTCGAAGAAAGCAGACACTGAGATTCCATCAATTTTCCGGCGGACGCAATCAAAGAGAGGTTTCAGGGACCGGGAACGCTTGTTGGTGATTGATAGCCTCTAGCCGACTGCGGCCTCTCTTGGAAGATGGAGGTAAAGAAGAGATTGCAGGCCGAGCAAAAGGGGCCTTGCACAGGTGGGGTTGAAGGCTAGGGGGCTGACAACAAATCCTCGCCAGGCGACCGCCCGCAGTTCACTAAAGGAATCAAAACGGAAAGAATCCTATCTCAGCAAGACCCAACTCGGCTGCGGAAAACGAAGGCGGGCACGTCCGTGGAAGTGCTCTCGATAGAACAAAAAAGAGGGAGGGGAGGAGGCTGAGATGCCTCACACGGGTCCCGGCGTGATAACCCTACAGGGGTGGTACCGCGAGCAGAGGGCATGGTGGAGACAGTACCGATATCAAGTGGCGTAGTCGGATGGATTCGACCGTATCCTTTCCGTATTTGAGTCTGGTGATTCATCCCGGCAAAACAAGGAAGGTTGCGGTTGTTCCGAGGGCGAATTGTATACTGGGGGCACCGATTCGGCCAATGAGGTGGAGGCTGGAGAGAGAAGAAGTAAAATCTGCCGTCGAAAGGAAGTGGAGGGCGGCTCGATTAAAAAGGGAGTTGCCTGGCACTGCCGCGCTGGCTATCGACATATAGAATGGACGGCGGACACCCTCTGCGGCAAAAGCTGAATATCCGCGCCTGTAGTCCGATGAGAGCGGATCTTCCGGCCGGGACAAGGGGAGGACTTTTTCTTAAGCGCTAAGCGTCGAGCGCCACTTCATGCAGAAGATATTGCTTCCGGACCCATCTTGCCGCAGGGCGCTACCTTTAGGATGAAAGAGAACGCGGCTAAGATTGAGGGGACGAACGACGGCGGTCTTAGCGGTTCGAGAACTCGAGAGCACAGCTGAGCTGACGCATGAGGTGTCAGAAGGGAAAGAAGCGCGGTGAAGTTGGTTTAACAGAAGATGAGGTGCCACGAGAAAATAGGCTCTCGCTGGCCGAGGAGGGGGATTTTTCAAAAAAAAAGCTGCGGGAGATGCAAAAGCAACGGAGGATGGGGACCAAACTGTCATGATCGCCTACACGGGGTCGTCTTCGGGGACCGTTTATTCGGTTGGGGACGGTCTCCGTCCTCGTAATCGAGTAGGTGCCATTCGAGCGGCGGATTCTCGACTTGTCGTCGGGCCTTCTCCGCCGGCTCTTTTTCTGTGTTGGCAGCGGCCAGCGAAAAAGTACAGGCGGCCTTCTCTAAGCTCTCGGCCCGCCATTCTCAAGCTTCGATGGAGCGCGTCGAAAAGAGCTGTGGGGAAAGGCCGATCTGCGGATTAACGGTTGAGCAAAAGTCCGGGAAATCTGCAAAACAAGAAGAAAAAAGAACCTCAGCGGGAGGCCACAGCGCGGACTCATTCAGAAGGCTGCGCTCTCTTCGAAAAGGTATGTAATCAGCGAGCCAGACAAGCCGTGCTTGGGGGCGCGATCGAATTTTATAGATAAATGGACGAAAAGAATATGAGGGCCTCAAAATAGAATCAGACCGGAGGTCAGGCCATCCAATTGCGTCATGTTATGAGGCCGACGCCAGTTTTGGCCGGAACACGAACATCATCTGTGCGGATTGGGAGATTGAAAAAGGGGTCCCTACTTCGACATGAGGACTTCGTCGAGCGCACCTTCCACAGAGGGGGTAGCAGCTGACACAATCGAAGGGTTAGAAAAAAGGTAGGTCATGGGGCCGGGAACCAGCGGGCGTAAGGGGAAGGGACTGACCTGCGGTTGAGATCGAATCATAGGCGAACGTCGCTGGACGTAGTTTCCTCGGTTCGATTGAAAAACGGGCGGATCACCAAAGCGGAGAGACGTTTCTGAAGCGCGCAATACTGACTATAGAAATCGCGGTACTCGTGGCGTTAAAAAAGAAGAGCAGGAGCCCTCGATCTGAACCCGGGAGGGACGTAGTTGACCAATAGGTAAACAAGTCGAAGTCACAGGAGAGCAATGATGGGGGGAGGAGTTTGATGCGCAAGAATCCGAAACTAAAAATCACGGGGCTGGATTCAGATGGTATATCGGCCGTCCACATTTGCGAGACGCGAAGAAATGGAAATATATCGACCTTTAACACCGAAACGGGGGGTGGGGGATCTGCCCGCAGCCGAAATTCTTGCAAAAAGATGCTGTAGGTCCCAGAACGAGGTCGACAATGACAAGATAGGGGTACACCGCAAAAAGACTCTACATTAGAAAGGTTGATCACTCTTCAGCCAAGTTGCGCAATTCAATAGAGGCCGTGACCGCCATCGAGACGAGGGTATTCAAAGGACACTTGGGGAGAAATGCCTCAAGACGAACGAGGGATAGCCTTTCGGCAAAAAAGAAGTATCGTCCGACGCCTGCACAGTGTGGCAAAGGGCACCCGGTGATGAATCTCCGGCAGTTGCTTTTCACCTCGACGTGCGACTTAGGTAAAGGCCACTGCGAAAAGCTCACAGTGCGCAGCAGTACGAAAAGCTGGCATTTCTGACGTGGGCCGGGGCGCAAAGAAACCCAGGGACCCTAAAAGCTCCACAGAGGATTCGGGCGGGTACCGTTTAATTTTCTTAGAATTTCTTAGGAGACTCTTATGCACCAGCGCCTGACTTCGAGAAGGGGGGAGAGAAAGATGCAGCAGTGGGATAGGCTCCGCGGGTAAATGAAAAAAAGCCGGGAGTTCTCGGGATGGAACCCCGGGCAAAAAGACTGCAGTACGACAAAGCAGCAACGCTTAACTAAGGGGCAGAAAAGGGCTAGATCTGGCAGAAAAACAGCATCCCTTTAACGAGAGCAAGATGTAGGAAAAAAGCCTTCGGCCCGTACGCCGGTGTTTGCAGGTGGAACAGGCGCCTGCAGACGAGAGAGACGCACCTCCAAAAAAAGGAGCTAAAATTTGCTGCTCATTGACCGAAAATGCCCACTGTAGTCTGCGGCCTCATCACTTCCGCAGCCAAGGAGAGAGGGAGACCT
>Ga0179593_1319388_pt1 | contig 11684 bp, 10 predicted proteins | sample CZODoug2_1_08_16_FD_185931 | JGI IMG/M metagenome (GOLD analysis project Ga0179593, IMG submission 185931) | Vadose zone soil fungal communities from Angelo Coast Range Reserve, California, USA - CZODoug2_1_08_16fungal (PacBio error correction) | ecosystem: Environmental > Terrestrial > Soil >...
TGTGTCAAAGCGGGAGGGGGGGGGGGGGGGGGGGGGGGGGGGGGGGGGGTGGGGGGGGGGGGGGGGGGGGGGGGGGGGGGGGGGGGGGGGGGGGTGGGGGGGGGGGGGGTGGGGGTTTGGTGGGGGGGGGGGGGGGGGGGGGGGGGGGGGGGGGGGGGGGGGGGGGTTTGGGGGGTGGGTGGTGTGTGGGGGGGGGGGTGGTGGGGGGGGGGGGGGGGGGGGGGGTTGGGTGGGTGGGGGTGTGGGGGGGGGGGGGGGGTGGGGGTTTTGTGTGTTGGGGGGGAAGAGGTAACGTCTCACTGGTGGGGGGATATTTACTCAGCGAGGGAGTAAAACCTTTCAGGATAAAAGGGCAAAAATAGGAAACTTCGTGAAGCCCCTTCTTGAAGGCTCTGAGCTCGATTCCGGAGAGTACACCGAAGAAGACGCGGAGCAGTTCAAATTGGGGCAACTATAACTAGATCAGATTGGGGGGAGCTGGCAGTAGAAAAGGGGAGAAGAGCGGAAGACTCACGCAGCTTGTTCAGGTCATCCAAGGCGACAGAAATGTCTTAAAAAAAGGCAACCGAGTGCAAAGGCCCAGGAGGAGGAAACGAGGGTGGGAGGGGATCAAATCAGTTTCGCGGGAAAGAAGTCAACCGTCTTGGGGACCCGCTTTTCACAGGGCCGGTAGCCAGGGAAAATCTTTATATAGGTAAAAAAAAAAAAAGGAAAAATACTCCAATCGCCGACCAACTGAAGTGAGGAAGAGAAGCCAAGAATTGAAAATCTGGGGATCTAAAAAAAGGAATAGTTGGTACTCACATTAAAACAAAGTGACCCAGTCAAAAGCAAAAGCAACCAATCTCGAGAAAAATACAGAGGGGAATCGAAAAAAAAAACGAACAGCACTACAGCAAAGGAAATTGTCTAATTCTTCGAACAGTTGAATGCAGGGGAAGGAACCTGCCCACAACTAGAATAAAATAGTGTGTGCACCAGAACAGGAAAGAGTTTGTACTAAGGAGATCAGTAAAAAATGGTATAGAAGATAAAATCGCAGGCCAAGGAGGATTCCGAAGACTCGGGGTGCGTGATAAGCTGGGAAGGGATATGTTCCAAGGCTTATGGAGCTGCTGAATAACCGGAAGAAAGGGGGGGAAAGCGGGAAGGAACCAGATTCGAGCGTTACTAGAAGGGGGAATGCAGGCCAAAAGTTAAGGGACTCCGAAATCTATCAAATCATGCCAGTCGAGTAGACAAGAATTTTTGCGCACCCAGCAGTCAGGGTATATTTAAAGAAAAACAAAGGGGAAAAGCGATGTGGGAGGTGGTCGAACAAGAGAAATGCTTCTGAATGCGTGGAAACAAGAGCCGGACAAAGAAAACCAACGAAAGAAAAATAAAGAAAATCCTGACGCCCAAAAAATCCCACGAAAAAACCTACAGAGAAAAGTTGTAGGACCTTGACTGGCAAGAAGGGAAGGTCGGTCTCGGGGAATATGGCTAGTCCCGCAGCTGAAAAACCGCTCAGGCGCAAAATGTAAGAAGGAAAGCTAAGAAAAGGAACAGGAGACAGGGAAATTCCTCAAGCTTTGGAAGGGTAGGAGACCAAAGGAAATCTCGGGAACACCCCGGGTGGGGAGTTACGATAATGGGGGACGTGGCGACGCGATGATTAGGCGATGGAAAAGGAAAAAGACCATTGCGGAGTTCTTAATGACCCCCACACAACTCTAAGATCCCAAGACTACCGGAATATGAAAAACGAATAGGGAAGAAAAATAAACAACAACAGGGAGGGCAAGGATATGATCCATAATCGGTTCGAAACTTTGGCGATACTTCAAAAAGGGAGAGTGAATTGGGGGGTTAAGTGGAAGGGGAAAAGCAAGAAATGGTGAAACACGTAGGGGAACATAGCGTATCCAGCGAAAAAGTCCAAACTAACTAAAGAGGAAGGCCGGAATGGAACCAAAAAACCAGTAATTGTGGTGGGGAAAAGGTTGACCAGACACCGATTGTGGGGAAAAGAAGGGGAAAGGATACAGGGCTAGGTATCACTACATGAGACTAAGCCCGCTAAATATTGGGCGAAATATGTGACGATCGAAGATGGTGATCCGGAGCTTCCTGATATCGCGAGGTCGGGAAAGGGTGGAAAATGAATGCTCAAGAGGGAGGATGGGGGAGCTTAGGTTTTGTCCGGAAATAGTTTAGATGAGCAAGTGGTTGTTTACTTTTTAGGAAAAGAAAAAAGGGTGTAAACTGAATGGAAGCACGGATCTCCCGAAGGAGCAAAGTGGAGAAAGACCACGTGGGATTGGAGTTTCTCCTCATAATTTGTGTATCCCAGAAATTGAAAAAGGGTATTGCAAGAGGGAAGAGAGAGGGGTACAGAGGTCCAAATATCATCCTGCGAATGTTGCCAGGCGCTTGCGATAGACCGGGAAAGGGGGATATGCACCGGGGAGGCCACTCGGGGCTCTTAGGAAAAAAAGGAAGGGTATCAAACGAAAATGAACTTAAAGATGAACAAGGAGGCCGCCAGAGGAATACAAAGAAAGAAACGCGCGACAGTGGGAGGAATCGCATTCACCTGCCGGGGAGCCCAACGGCTTATCCAAGAAACGGACGGGATTACACCCAGAATTGAAGGATTGACGATAGGTTAACGGGTCGAAAGACCAGAGAAAAGACGCACCACTTCCACAAAAACCTGGGATATTGGAAAAACCCCAAAACAAATCGGTCAGAAGGGAGAATTCAATCAAGGGGAGGATGGGTAGAGATAGGGGTTTCAGAAGATGCGTGGGTCGAAGGCGCATACACTGCTGTTTAGCGAGAAAAGGCCAGAGTGTCGAAAAAATCATTTCGGCGCTAAAAAGGAAAGGTTGGAGGGAGACGTGGAGGAGTTAAATACCAATGTGTTGCTTAAGGTTCTATACTGTCCGTTCAGTCTCAGCGTCGCACATTTTTTTCGCATAGAAACGGGAAGGGGGGGGATGAGACAAAAAGAGGTTTAGAATCCTTGAAGAATAAGAAAGGACCCACGTAAGATAAAATGTACAAACCTGCAGGATCTCAGCGGGCGGGAATAAGAGAGACTAAAATTTGTCCAGGAGGTGAGTCCATAATGCAACAAGCTGATCATCCAGGTAGGTGAACTAAGAAGAACGATGCTGGACAAAATAATTCTGGTGGGTGGAAAATCTGAAAGAATCTGAGCTGGAAAAAAGAGAAGAAAGGAAGGGGGCATTTGCAATACGGATACTTGCTTCAAGGACGATTACTGAACTTGGTGAAAACATCTAAGCGGGAAAAGTGGCACTCACAAAAAGAGAGACTTAACACGGGTCACCTTCAGCTTGAGTTTGCAACAGGCAAGATCCAGTCTCTGAAACAAACCATTAGTAAATAATCTTGGGCTCTGGTGAAAACTCAGAGAAGGAAAAGATTAATACGCCGCAGTGGTTGAGGGAGGGACAATAGACGCAAGGCATGAGCGCGGCAGTGCAGTCATGAAAAACACCTGGCGAAAGGAGATAACTTGCCATGCCCCTTCGGTGATAGAAGAAGGCAAAGCGCTTCAGGAGATCAGGAACCAAAAAGGGGAAGGGCGGTCGCTTAATCGAATAGTGAGAAAAGTTGCTGGGATCCGATGTAAAACTCGATCAGAGTTGGGCAAGTCGGGGGGGGGCAGGATTTTAACGCACGTAAGATAATATGAATTGGCGAAATGGAACGCACCGCCCAGAGGAGATATAGGCGTAACCAGGTGATAGGGACGGGGGAAAGAGGATAAAAGGCAGCACGAGCTGCGGAGAAAATTGTGTCGAAACCTCCGGTTCAGAAGAAAAGAGAAGAGGGGAACGCTTGTGTCGACTGCAAAGGGTACAGGAGCTTGTCAGAGACTTATCTAGGTCAATCATAAATCCACGAACCGGCGGCGTAGGTCCAGAGGTGCCAGAAAAAAAACTCCAACCCAAAAAAACATCAACCAAAAAAAAAACCAAAAAACAAACAAAAATCGGGGGGGGAAAGGGGTAGATTGAACCCCGAGATTCGTTTAATAACGCAATTCCTAAAAACGTCCAGAAAGACCAATCGATAACTAGAAGTGAAAATACCAAAGAGAAAAAACAAACCACGAAAAACAATCTCAAGTGATACGGCCTGATTTAGCTTTACGACAACACCATGAGGAAAAGTAAGGTGTTGGAACAAGAAAAGATGGTACACTTACGCAGGGGGGGGCGGCGCTAAAGGTTACGTGCGCCCCGCGAGAAAACCAGTCGCCGGGACCCGATCCGGTGGGACTCAGGAGCACCGTATACGTTAAGGGGAGTTCTCGGGTCCAAGGAGGTATAATCGATAATGAACGAGCGAGGTTGAAGCGAAAGAGACACGGAAGAATAAAATCCAGGTGTTGGAATGAAAATTGCAACATTCACGGGGTTTATCATCAGGGAACTCATAGGCACCGTAGTTACTAAAACATCTCAGAGTTGAAAACCAAAACGGATTGTGATGTAGTGTTCTCACCCGGGACATGTGCCTTGGGCTGGGTTTTAACCGCTGAGAATTTTTGGCGCTTTGTGATTTGGGTGAGTGGTGTGTGAATACGTCACTTTCGTCTGCGGGTCGGGGGGGGGTGTGCACGTGTTTCATTGTCGTGGTACTTGACATGAAACCGCTCTAGGGTAATCCATGAACGAAACCGGAGCTCTCTAGAACAAAAAACAGGATAAACCGCTCACTAACAAAAAAAAACACAAAACCACACCCAGCATGAATTGGGGGGTGCCCGGGGAAAAAATGGAGACCGCGCGATAGCAAAAGACAGACGGGCACAAAATCTCTCCGTCCCTTTGAAAAACATATGCTCGTAAAAAATGAAACTTCTCCGAACAATGTGAGCATAGCAAGAAAAGGCAAAGTGAATTCCACTTCTCAATCGTGTTCATGGAAAAAGGGATTACGACAAAAAAGAGAGGGCATCATTACAAAAACGAGCTAGTGTATCGATCGATTTTTGGGCCTGTGTTAAAATCAGTCTAGAGAATATGTCCCGCCAAAATCATAGGGGACAAGGGCATGTAAAAAGGGGGGGAAAGATACACATGAACAAAGTAGATCGAAGGGGATCTCCAAATCGTTTCAATCGAAATTAAGCAAACCGTCAGAAGGAGAAACACGACAACACACAGGGAGGGATTAAAAAAAATCTATTCAATAAGGTAGAGAAAAGCGACCGCGGGGGACGAGAAACCGTGCTATTTGGAGGGGGTGGGGGTCCTGAAGGAAACCATCATGGTGAACACGGCACGTTTCCTTTACAGATCCATCATGCGCGCCAAGTCCAAAACTGATCGTATACTACAAACTAGTGTCGCACGGGGACCTATACTACTCGAAATTTTGTGGGAAAAAAGAAGAATTGGAAGTACAAAGAGTGAGGAATTTACAGTTGATAAAGGAATCGCTTCAATTATTACATTTTCGACAAACAAAAAGGACCGTGTTAAACTGGGAGGGGATATGGGACTCACTCAGCATCCCAAGATTCTGGGGGGTGTGTGGAAATATCGCGCGGGGCAGGGGCCAGTTTTTACACTAAAAGAATGACTGCAGCTGTTGGTTGAGGGTTGGGGACGGCCGGAGTCGTGTTGCGAGCAAGGGGGGGTCAGGGAAAGACCAAAGGGAGAAAAGCCACGTGTCACAGTAGTAAAAGTAAACCACCGGAATTGCTACTTTTAGGCAATAACGCTCAATTCAAAGAAGGTCAAAGTTGTGCGTGCAACAAACTGTAGTTTCTAAGCAAAACGTCAATTAATTATTCCTTTTGTTGCATAGAAAATACGGTTTTACAACGTGTTGAGTCCCTAATACTAAATTAGGCGTTGGGGCACCTCCTTAAGGAGTCACCACTTGTAACGACGCTGATATTCAAACTGTGGGAAGAATTTAACGAACCAAACCTTGCCCCGCCTTCAGCAGGCGGTCCGAATGGAAGCGCTACTTCACGGACGCAAAAGCGGGTCACGTAGTTCAAAGTGCGGAAGAAGGCGACGGGAGGGGGAATCGGCGGATTACATAAAAAAAAAAAAACCGAAGCGAAATACGTGGGTCCCTGAGTAAACTCTTGGACGTTCGGAAAAAAAAAACGCCAGAGGTTCGAGTTAGGGCGAAATGCAGATTGAGAACGGTCGAATAACAAGATTCAAGGACCATACAGTTTTTAAACTTTTGCCTGGGGGTTAAGCTACAATCTTAATATCTTGCGAGAATGGGGGGGAACGGGTGGACGGAGGTCATTCCACTAGAATGGCTGTGGGGTGTTTTCATAGAGACCGACAGATTTCTAAATTTCTTAAAGAGGCAAGTTTTGGGATCTTGTATTGTACTTGACTATATGAAGAATGGAAGAAAAGTCGGGAACTTTGAAATTCTATCACATATCTGAAATTCTTGGAAAAAGTGGATGGGGGGAAAGATCCAAATCGACTTAGAAAAACGCCGGTGAAGAATACCGCGTGCCCAGAAAAACACCAAATGGCATCAAAAAGAAGATTGAAGAGCGAGAGGAGCAGACATTGCGAAGACAGCAGTATTGAACAGCTGATCGAGAAGGAAAGAGAGGGAAAGTACAGAATAACCGACCGAGGAGGATTCACAACGATAAGGCGTGGGTGCGTCTCACGGTCGAGCTAGAATCAAAAAAGGGAAGTGTCAAAAAGGGGAAAGCTGAGGGCGCAATGCACGAGGACGACTTTGGCAAGCAGGGAATTGAGCAAAGGGGAAAAGACGACCTTAGAGAAAGAGTTCCTGTCAGCTGTGGGGGGGCCACAGAGGACCAAGGCCAAGCTCTCGAAAAACAAAACGTAGTTGAAAGAAAAGAGATTATGGCTCTTTTGCAAAAAAAAGCGAAGTTGAATCGGTTAAGCATCTGGGGGTGGGAGGCAATTAGGGCCGCGAGGAGGCGACTCAAAATGCCGTCCTCGGACGGACGCCGAGCTTGCCCGGCACCTTAAGGCATCTGCCGCTCGATAAAAGAACAAAAAAATAGATCGCGGGGAAACAGAGGGGGAGTATTCGGTGCTTGACCCTCCATGGGGACGGATCGAAAGTCCAAGTACAGGTCGGGAACGAGAAAACGGAGCACAAAGGCACCAATGTTGCAGTGCTTCGCAAAAAAGAAAGGCAAGAGGCGACCAAGGTGATCTGGAGGGACAAGAAAGTATTATTACGGCTCGTACGATTTGGGATTCGCCCGCACGGGGGTCGGGAAGAAAAGGCAGGGTAATTCGAAAGACTGTGGGACTTGCAAGGAAAGGGGCAAAATGGTCAAAAATCCTTTATATAGGGGCCTACGGAAATACAGAAACGATCCGCCAATCTTCTTATAGAAACCAAGCGCGGGAAGAAATGGAGTGCGCTGAAAAAAAAATGAGCTTGGGAAGCGCCGTCCGACACCCGTAGGCCAAGACAGACGAAAACTCATGCTTGAAGCTCACAACAATGCGCAATCAAAAACAAACGTAAGCCGGAGAAGGGTGGCCCTTGGAAAGGTGGCTTCCCGTTACTATCAGGCTGGCATCTCCAGTCTGGTCGGCAGACAGGATATTAAGGGAGGGTAAAAACCGTGCAGGATGAGATAGAAAGACCACTTCAGCCTTGAACGAATCCATGGTTAAATAGCCGGCAGCATTGCAGGTTACGTTAAAAAAGTTAGAGGGCGCGCTGTACCAAGGCGGAGAATAGCGGAGAAACCGGGAAGGGGTGTCCAAAGTTAAAAACTTTATTCATCGGAAAAAGTGATAATTTCCAACAATGACAAAAAGATGAAATGGAGACAGATGGGAACAGGAAACCGCCAGTTGACATAAAAATTCTCATAATGGATTGGGCGAACCCTCAGGGTCCTAGATATTTAAACATTTCCTTCGCTTTGGGGGGTTTTTGGAAAAAGTAGAATGAGGGAGGCAGTGGGATGGCAATCATGCCAACTATCGCTGTTCCTTTCAAAAATTAAAAAGCAAGCCAAAACAAAGTCCTCTCAACAAAAGACATAAAATGAGCATCATTGTCTACAAAAATGGAGGAATCAAAGGGGTAAAAGCTACGAAAAAGCTCCATCCATATTGAGAAAGAGACGGAAAAAAACATACTAAGATTGAAATGCTACGAAGGCATTTAGACGGTAAGGTGAAGAGTTTCTGGAAAAGGAAATACCAAAAATTCTAGGGCGTCTCTTGGAAGGCCCGACGAACCTCCTTTTTAGTCTGGCGACAATTGAGTCGACGATGGCGCAACATGAAGCCAAAATCATCGTTCCAGGGCTTGTAGGTGAACATTGAAAACAAAAAGAGAAAAGGAGGCGAATTAGAGGGAAAAAGTTTCGATTCTCCACAGAAAAAAAACACAAAAACGGAGGAGGAAATATTAGATTCACGATCATGGACAAACCGCGGCGATCCGAAACGCATTATAGGGGGGGGGGTCATTAATGGAAAACGAAGCAGGGTGGGAACTATGCAAACGGGTTGCTTTACATAGCGTGAATATATTACGCCAAAGGCAACGTAGACGTAGAAAAAATGCCAGGAGTCACCTGGGCCCATGAGAAGGGTTTGGTAGTAACTTGGGTAAAGGAACGACTGAAAGGGACCAGAAGCAGGGGCCTTTCGATCTTGAGAGGACATGCGACCTTCGGATTGGAAAAAGTGTAAAAGATTGAGAAGTATTGAGCAAATAGGGAAAAGTGAGGGGAGAAGGGAGAATCGCTTCCTGATATCGCGCGGGGGTCAATGTGGGAGTTTGCCAATAAACGCGGGTTGGAGTGTTTGGGCCGAAAGGAATGGGAATATCTTGTTGCAGGGGGGAAGGAAATAACAGGCGGCTGGTCACGGTAATTTCACGAACGCCCGGAATGAATACGGGGAGACAGTCCCAAAGGGGTTCGGGGAGAAGGGGAAAAAGGAAAGGAAAGTTGCGCCCAAAGGGTGAAAGTGTTCCCTCAGGGTATGGTCTGGAGCGATGGGCACATCGATCCGAAAGCTGGGACAATTCACTGAAATTTATCAAGGGGAAAAGAAAAACGGGGGGAAGGTACCGGGGAGCATGAGCGCCCTTTCCTTCGTTTCAGAAAAAGTCTTATCGATGGAAAAGAGAACCTTGAAAAATAAACAACGAAACCCTATGGACGCGGAGAAAATAAAGGGAAGCAGGGAATAGGCAGAGGGGTCTTTATTGGCGCGGAAACGACCAGCGGCAACCGTCTTACAGAAACTGATGAAATCTTCGGTGCTTTGTAAAGAAACGAATTGGTACTAAACACGATTCATAGTAACGGGACCTAGGCAACTACAAATGAGAAACCGAGGGGGGGTATCGTGTGAAGATTTAAAGAAGAGGGGGGGGGCCGATGTTTAAAAAAAACTTTTTGCAAAGACCGAAAGGGGAATGCTGCTGTGGGTGAACGCTACCTTACGAGGGGGTAGAGGCGAAAGACATGCAGGGGAGTCTGTGAAAGATATAATGATGGAGAAAAGGGGAGACTGTAGGGGGAAGTTAACAAACGGGGGGAAAGGCATTTATCAAACGGCACGTAAAATGTGAGCGAAAATAAAGTCTACGACTTCAAGAAAGCAGAAGGGGGGAAAGCTCCGTGCAACAAAAAAAAATCACAAGGGTCCTGCCCTAATCCGAGGCGTGAGAATATTAAACGAGATAGAGCGGCTTTGGAGCGGAGAGAGTCGAGAAAAAAGTAACTTTACAATCGGAAATCTGCAGGAAAAACTTTTAACACGATGCACCTATCGGGTCAAAGATTCGAGTGGGGGGGGAGAATCCTAATCGAGCTGCGAAAAAAAGAAAAGGGGAATTGTCAAGAACATGTTCACATCGGGCAAAAATCTAGGAGTAACTTGGAAAAAGCACTCAGTGAAAACACAGGGACGTCCAAAGGAAACACGATTTGAAAAGGAAGATGATTGGGGGGCAACCAGTCCAGCACAGCTATCACAAACTCACAACATTATTATTAACAATAGGAAGGGAACTACTCAAGCTGAGGGGGGGAATTTTTGGCTCCACGTCGGGGGATTGATGATTAGGGCATCAGAGGGAGGAAGGATGGAGTCTCTTCCACAGTTCCAAGGATCAGGCTCCTTTGACATCGATGACAGCTGGAACGGACCAAAGGAAGTATCTGAGGAAAAGATAGGTTCAGGATATCGGAACAACATGGGCATCGAATGAGGAGCACAGCAGAAGGGACGTGGGCTTGACCATACCGAGTGGTACAAGGACTCGATCAGATTGTTCAATTAGTTTTCGAAACTTGAAGTCAAACGTGCACTAACTAGTTGGCTTGGGCGCACCGCCAGGTATGAGTGCAGCAGGATTCAACAGGGTCATCTTCAGGGGGCACATCGATCTTGTCAAAACTGAAACGGTCCTTAATCGAAGGCTTAGAAAAGTTGGGGGGAAAAGAAACAGAAAAACTTTTCCGTCGGATAGAATAATCCCTCGGGCAAAAGGGCTAATGCCGGAGACGACGATTTACGCAAAAGAGGGTATAAGTGCTCGTCCATCAACACCATATCAACCCAAGAATTCGAGCAGGCCAAAACTGGGGTCTACAGGATGAAAAAAAAACCGAAGATCGTGGTATGAGCCAAAGTAAAAGACCCCGGAAGGAGACACGCAGCGGGGGGAAATCAAGATCTGATAAACGAACGTAAGAAAAATACCGAAACACGCAAAAAGAAGAAACCGCGCTGAAGTGACTTTGAATAGTGTCCGTAAAAGCGAATCCAGGTCTCAGGACCATCAATCCAAGAGTTGTGACAAAAAGAAGGGAAAGGGGGACGGTACTACATGGCGTAATACCGTGAGCCTTCTTTTAATAAAAGACGGGCAAGTTCAAAGGAAGTGAAGGTCCAGAATGAAGGGGCCCGCATGGGAGGGGACGGGGGGGGGAAAGTAGATTGGGGGAAAGGGTCGTTATTGTCAAAAATTCTGTCCTCAGAGCCGTGGGACCGCGAAAGAAAAGAAAAGTTCGTCGAAATAATAAAGAAAGGAGGAGGAGTAGACAAGAGGGGAAAAAAGGAAAGAAGAAGGGGGACTACATGAGGAAAATTGCAACCCGGGGGGGCGAAACTCCTTTATCGGAAAAGAACATTTTTGGTTGATGTTTGGGCAGACAAAAACACTTGCGTTCAGTGATCAGACAGCCGGTATCAGTCAAGAAAAAGGGGGGAAAAAAACGGCTCGCTAAACTCCCGAAGGAAGATCCGGCGACACATCCATGCATAGAGCCATGGGGGTCTACACACGATTACCAGCGCAAGAGTCAGGAAGACAGGATCACCATCTGGCCATCAGAGCAAGAATGAGACAATAGAAGAGGGAAAAAGGACAGGGGGGGAAAAAACTGCCTCGAAGTCCAATTTGAAAATGAAGCAGAAAAACCAATGTAACAGAATATCTTCTTTAAAAAGATCTAATCGAGGGAGTCGAGGTGAAGAAAGCCCCGCTGTTGCTAGATACGGACCTGTGGGAGGAGAAGGAATGATTACGGGGGCGAAGGGAAGACCAAAAGAAGAGGGGGTGGGGTAAAAAGGAGGAAGGTTCCATTAAGTAAACCACAGATCTAGGCGACCCAATCGTCGAGAAGGGAAGAGGGAAAGAGAAGTGAA
>Ga0179593_1364241_pt1 | contig 11684 bp, 11 predicted proteins | sample CZODoug2_1_08_16_FD_185931 | JGI IMG/M metagenome (GOLD analysis project Ga0179593, IMG submission 185931) | Vadose zone soil fungal communities from Angelo Coast Range Reserve, California, USA - CZODoug2_1_08_16fungal (PacBio error correction) | ecosystem: Environmental > Terrestrial > Soil >...
GAGCGGTGCAAGGGGGGAGGGGAGATTGTAGAAGGATGAGGCGGGCCGCCGAGAAGGAAGGGAGGCGAACACAGCGGAGGGTAGGGAAAAAGATGGGTGGGGGAAAAAAGCCTGGGACCGAGAAGCAGACTGGTCTATTGCCTGGGCAGGTCTACTGAGAGGAAAAGGCTTAAAAAGAGGGCCAGAGACGACTTGGGGAACCGTCAACGAAAAGGCCACCGGACCGGGATCAGGGAAGCTTCGGCCAAAAGGGAAGTTGGTTTTAGAACCCGTAAAGGGAGGGACGACGTTAAAGCGGATGGATGCTCGGCTGACTAACGAGGGGTGAGAATTTATCCAAGGAAGAAGTCTAGAAGTCAGGACGGGTGGGACTTTTCTATGAAAACGCAAAGGGCCGATGTCAGCTTGAGGGATTGGAATGAGAGCCGATGTCTCGAAAGGAGAGGAATTTTGATGCAAGGATTTGTGAATGTGTGGAGAATAGGATCGGGGGGGAGTCTCCAGGAGGCGTCATCTACTCAAGGGGAGTGTAAACGGGGGGGATCTCAAAAAACCTGGAAGGCCGACAACTCTCAGCGCCGAAGGTTGCTTATCGAAAGAAAAAAAAACACAACAGAAGGAGGGGGAGAAGGAAAGACTAACATCCGTGTGTGGATTCGTAAAGACCTTACAATCCGTAAGTAGGCAGAGGGGTTTAGAACAATCGCTCACAACTTTATAAGAGTTCCAACTCTTCTAGAAAAATCTAAAAAGGGGGCCCTCCCAGTCACCATAACTGCAAGGGCGGCTGCCACTTATATTTAGAGACTCTGGTAAGATCGAAATGATCAACGCAACGCCGAATGGGCTGGGAGGAAGAAAGACAGACAAGAGAGACGAGAAGCATTCCAAGAAATCTGAAGCCGAGGACTCCTAAAGAAGGAGTTAGGAGCGGCGACCAGAAGAAAACCGGGGGCAAACAATGCAAAGGATTTGACGCGGCGATCGGGAAGGAAGTGGCTGATGGGTCACGGCGAGTGGGGGGGGAGAGACGGCGACCGGGAAAAAGGAAGCTCGAGTACGAAAGAAGGATAGAGACAAGGCTCTGGGAAGGGGAAAAAAAAGACATCTGGGAGCGGCATAGGTAAAGAAAAAAGAGGAAAAAGAAGGGACGGAGGGCCCTCCCTCGGAAAGACTTTGGAGAAAAAAGGAGACGCCTTGGACGCAAGGAGATACCCTTTCTCGTCTCCGAGGCTGTCCGCAAGGTTTAAAGGAAATAATAGCATCCCTATCATTTACTAAATAAAAAGATTCATCAGCTGAAGAAGCAATAGAGTCAACTGACAAATCCTGGGGCCGGGAAAAATCTATGCGCAAATACTCAGGGGGGTATCGGAACATTGAAAAAAAATGGAACGAACTCTACTCTTAGGGACAAGGAGGCAGACGAAGATGCTGTCATCTTAGGGGGGATGGGAAAAGGAAAACCTTCCAAAGCGAATAACCCAAGAAAAAAACCGCTACAAAACGACTTTCGGAAGGATGCATGATTCTAGAAGACGGTGGGAGGCTCCAGCGGGGGGAGGAAAAGTAGGAATCTTCATTCCGGGAAGGAGTGTCAAAAAATTAAGCGGTGACGAAAGGTTCAAACTCAAGGAAATCAAGTTTTTGGGTGTTATCGTCGGAGAACGGTTTAAAAAAAGGGATGGGGGGTTGTCTGTATACAGCAACTTAAAGAGAACGAACGCCAATTGCTGTGGGGGGGAACAACGGCGGCGATACTTCACAACTACGGGGGGGGGTGAAAATGGATGGTCAACAGAAATTGAGGAGAAATCCTCGGGATTCTCTGGTACAGGAAATTGGGCAGGGTAAAGCGTGTCCATAGGAGGGAGAGGGAGGCAAAATGCGAGGTTCATGGATACGAAGACGAAGCTCGAATTGTGGCGCCGCCAACCTCATCAATAGAGGAACCAAGGCCGAGAAGAAAGGAAGATAGGACAGGAGTCTACAAAAAAAATACTCATCAGTAAGCAACTAGAGAAATACACAGACCTCTAGGGGGGAAGGCATCAGGGGGGGAAAAACGCTCTTTAAAAATACGACGGGGGATGAGCAACGCGGGCTGGGGGACAATAAAAAAACAGAACGAAACGCGACCTCTAGTACGCGATAAGGAAGGGAGGGGTGCAGGATACGCGCCAAAACCGCGAGGGAAGAACAGAAGGACGAAAAGAACCCCCCACTATAGTAAGGCAAATACACAAAAAAGGCTCTTGCTAATAAAATCAGGGAACGGCCCTCCACTACTGAGGGCCGTACCCTCAAGCAACAGACTCAAGACGAAGTACTCGAGGCGAATTCACGACTTCGCTTTCCTATCTAGTTGGTGGGGGGGGGGTGCTATCGCATTGGAGAAGACATCATAGGGTAAAAAAAAGGTTGGAAGAGGGGCAAAGCAGCGCGCGAAAAGATCGTCCGGCATCAGAGGCGGCATCGATCGGCGACTTGAACGTTAATTGACGAAGTAATACGCGCATTATCGAGAAGTATAGACTGTGGGATGCACTGCGCGCTAAAGCCCATCTTAGGTAAATCCAAAAGGGGGAAAGCGATACGAGAAGAATGACTCGACAGCCAGTTCCTAACACGGGGGGGGGGGGGTGAGGAGCAGTGAAGCTTCGTTGGGGTAGAAGGAGATCTACCCAACCAAAACAGGGGGCCTTCGAGAAATCCTTCTTGTGCTGGAGAAATCACATGAACGAATCTAAAAAAACTGAATGGGGACGCGAACCAAGTCGTAAATGTCAGTACAATTGGACTCTTACTCTTCAAGGTGCATACGAGGGCTCAAAGAAAATAGCAGAAGAACAAAAAGGAAAAATACAAAGAGAAGACGGGGGGGCAAGTGCATAACTTCTTAGCGCGAAGATATCAACATGAGTGGGGAAACCGGGGCTACATATAATATAATAAATGGGGGGCTGGCAGCAAGGGGGGAGCGTATCCCTGCGATCAATCGCAATTCCAAAGGAAAAAACAGGCTCATAAAGCAATTCGTGCGCAAGGGTTCAACCGGAAAACTGGGATTTGGGAGAGGTTTCTCTGTCTCTCCGGGTGAAGGGGGGAAGGGGATTTCAACAGGGGCTTGCAGTTTCGGGGAGTATGGGTAGGGGGAGAGAAGGAAATGGGAAGCCGGGCTTGAATATACGGACACTCCGCTCGACAGACTTGGCATCTCACGACACAGCAATGGTCTTCTCTGAGGACGGAAAGGAGGGGGGGAAAAGGACTTGAGCCGCAACGTCAATAAGCAAGTTGAAACCCAGGAGAGGATCCGCTAAAGAAGAGAGAAAAAACCAGGATAAGGAAAGATAGAGTGAGACTACCAAAAATTGCGGGAGTTCAAAACCGTTGTGCGGAACTTAAACAATATAATTTAAAAGACGTGTGACGGACAGGGCAGCAAGAATAGGAGAAATGCGGTGAAGAAAAAAAGTCCGATGGGGAAAGAAGGGACCTGGGTTGAACGGAAACAGGTCCAGGCAGATGAAAGAAGTTCCCTGTCCTACACCTGCAAAGAGGGGGAATCATCACTCTCCACATTAAGGGACAAGGGAAAAAATCGAAAAAAGAAAAGACCCGCAGACTTCCGAAAATGGGATAAGCATACCCGAGCTCAAACATATGAATACCTGACTTGCCGTGCCGTCATGCAACCATGGAGGGATTTCACCCTTGCTATACTAATTGAGAGGTAGCGGGAACGGGGAAGAAGTAGATGATAGGCGTAAAAAAACAATAGGGCAGCGAAGTCAACGCAAAAGCATGGCATGCCTTTGGGGATAGCAGGCAAAGATTTGCCTCGAGCCGAAGTCAGAGGGAGTCAATAAATCAGCCAATGTTGAAGGACATCTCGAGGGGTTCGCGGATCATGGAAGTTGGCATACGTTGCCTAGATATAATCTTTAACAAAGACCAACAATCCAAAAAGCCAAAATAACCAGGGGGTGGAAAGGATAATTCTCTCCAAACCAAAGCCAAAAAAGTCTCAATGAGAAACAGTCTTAAAGGTTTCTTAGGGACGTGTCACAGAAAAGGAACGCGGGCAAGGGAAAAGAGGGCGTGTCCTCTAAATGGGGGAGGGAGGTAAAGGGAATGACGCAACGGGGAAACGAATCCGGAGGACTTGCTGCAGGCAAACTTCAATCTTGTGGGACGTTGTAAGAAGAGGAGGGCGCGTAGCACGGCGACGGACGCACCGCTGGGAAGAGCGAGAGTGCCGGCCCCTCCAGGTTGATAGAAAACTCTGCTAAACCCACGAAATAGTAAACGAATGTGTCCCTGAATTAGCAAAGTAAGAAGGTCTTTGTCCTTTGAACTGGAAGGGGAGGGGGGACTTCCAAATTGATCGAACCGAGGAGGAAGAGGGAGGGTCATGCCCTCTAAGAGCGGTGTTGGTGAGTATTCGGTGATAGGGGGAAAAATAGGGAGCGAGTTCGCTTGCGCGTCAGGAGACTGCCGGGATACTACAATATCGGAGACTCTTAAGGCAGGGGAAGTCCGACAATGCCCAAGGAAGGGCGAGAGAGAAGTGGGCAAGACTGGATTGGGTTCCCGGAATCTCGGAAAAGCCCATTCAAGTGGGGCTTCCAGCTCCTCAAGGGAGGTGTGGGGACCTGGGAAAGGGTCGAGGTGGTATAGGCGACAGAGGGGAAACGGGAATATCGGCCTGTTAAGATCGTAAAGGAGGGGGAGCTAAAAGTGGAAGAAGTGGCAAAAAGTCTGGAGGCGTCTGCCATCTCCATAGAAGGGGGTGAGACTCCGACTCCCGCTGCATTTGAAGAAGATTCTGCTCTAAAAGGTAGAGAAGAGAGAAGTCTTCGAAAGCGGCGGGTGAAATAAGGCGTAACAAAAAGGGAGTTGTTTATGCGCGCGAAGGCTGGGAAAAACCAGGGAGTCCGTTGCGGGGGAGGAGGAATGAAGCTTATCCATAACAACCGGGGGTTCTGTCACCTAGACCGACCCAAAAAATTTAATAAGCGCAGGAAAAAAATCCGGAACCCCAAAGGACAAATGAGTGAAGCAGCTCCATGAGACGGGGAAGCTCCACTGCGCCATCGCCACCGGATTAGAAAACAAGATTGGCGCCCGCGAGGCATACTCTTCCATCTTTTTTACCTTTTAGGGGAGGGGGATAAACGTATGGGGGGACGGGGGAGGAAAAAACCGAGGAGAGGAGATGCTCTCTCCCGCCGGGGAAAACCTCTATCTCTATCGGAGCTTTTTCAGGCAAACAAAGTGTCGTTGAAGCAGGACATCCGAGAGGGGAGGAGAGCGCGTGGCACGGAAAGGCGTTTGATTCTTCCGTGGCCGGAGGGGACGAAGGGAGAAAGAAAAAATCGACGCGGGGGGAGTTCTTATAGAAACTGCTCTGCGTCATTATAAACCCTGAAGAAACAGGGCTATGGGAAGACTCATGGGGACACCTTTTGGCGGGAGGAGAATACTTGAGTGCGAGCCTGGGGACTAGGACAGGATTCGAGGCATTTCAGCCTCTCAGGTGGTGGGAAAGACCCTCTACTGAGAACATTGCCATAAAAAGGAGTGTAAGACCCCGAAGGAAGAGAAAAGAAGCTGGTAGGGATCAAATCCTGGTCACAGAGAAAGTGACACCCTCGTAAGGGTTCCTGGCCATAACGGGAGAGGGTCAGGAATACCTCAAAAAACCAAGGATAAGAAGACGCAACTGCCGGAAAACGGGTTGGGGAGGGCCACAAAACGGGACTTCTCTCCGACGGGGAATCTTGGGAGAGAACTAGGGGCTGCAAGAAGGGAAGCCGGAAAAATGAACGCGTACTCTAAGAGAAGAGGCAACAACGGGGCGGAACAAGAGGAAGCGGGCGTGGATGTCTTAACCGGGGGACAGGAAATCTAGGATAACATTAGGTGGCGAGGTGGGGGGAGGGTGTCGGTGGGGGAGGATCTGGCCTCGACGGGAATTACAGATTCTCAGGGACCGGCGGCTACGGGGGTCTCCTCAGAGCCCATGGCATAGAGAATGAGGGCAGGAGACATTGACTTCCGTTAACTGAGTGGGGGCGCTCTACTCTCACAACAACAAAATGGTATTGGAAGATAAGGAACTCTGATGATCCGGGAGAAAATAAGGAACAAGTTTACTCGCATTAGCCTGCACACAAGGAGTACTGCACCTTGGGAGATGAATACAGCGATCCCTAAACCGGAAATAAAAAAGCAAACATCAAAAAATATTGCAGTTGTAGCAGGGTCGGACATCCTCAGATAGAAAAGGGAAGAAAATCCTGCCACAGAGGACGGGGGCTGGGAAGCCAAAAAGTAGAGCAAAGGTAGAAGAGACTTCAGAATGAAGTAACAGTACTCTGTATATCCTAACTCCTCCAGAAAGGCGGAGAGACTTAGCCGGGGGGCAAAATGAACACTAATGTTGCCTAGAGAGTTCTACGGGCCTTTTGGTAGGGGGGGGGGGGGGGGAGATATACGGTCGAAAGTTTGGCTATGACGTAGATGGTTCCTAATGGGTTGGAAAAACAGTAAGAAGAGCCGACTCTTTAGGAAGGAAGGGGGGACCTACCGGACAGCTCTTGGACTAGCAGGTGTTATCCCATGGTATTGAGAAAGCTCAAATCATTAGTGAGGGAAACCCCGCTTCATCCGGTCACAATCTACAAAGCCTGGGCCTGCTGCTCGCCGAGACAATACCTGAGAGGATCCAAGAAGGCAGGAAGTTTCGGAAATTTGGTTCCAATCTAGGGAATATTCGGAATAATCAGTTACGAAACGGCTGCCGAAGCCGGTCGAAGACGGAGAAGAAAAAGCATAAAGACGAAGCGATGCGCACGAGAATTATGGCTACCTAAAGCAGTGGCAAGAAACCCGAAGCCGTCTACGAAGAGCATCAGGGGAGAAGGAGCAAGAGAAGTACCAAAGGAACTTACTATCAGTTGGTGGGAAGGAAAGGAAGACTAACCGCCCAGACCCCTTTCAAACCCTCGGGCCTCATTTCGGGCGGGATTGCAATGGAGAAGCATCAGGGGGAGGCCAGCCTTTTCTGAACAGTATAATGGTAGTTAACTAGGTTTTAAAAACTTTGCTTCGGGGAAATGTTCGGGAGGGGGAGGAAAGATCAGTGTTGTTGGTTAGAGGCGCTGAAAGGGACGGTCAGAAAAACACTGGATGGGTGATATGGATAGATGGTCAGTCCGGATCAAACCACTGGGCGGTTTCCACAGCCGGAAGCGCACGGCATCAAAAGGGATTTGGGTGAAAAAGAGTCTAAGGGTCAACGAAGATTTTGGTAAAAAACCAGATCGTGGGAACATACAGGGGACAAAGAAAGGACACGCGGAAAGGAGGACAAACACCTTCCGGAATTGTCCGCGGCAGCGAGGGAAGCCGTATCAAAGGACTCACAGAGATAGACGAGATGAAAAAAGCTTAGCAAGCTACAACCACACTCGTCCATTCATCCTATCCGACAAAAAAGAAAAAGGGTAGGAAGGAAGACTAATTTTTCCACGAGGAAAGTACCGGGGCCACGTTTGGGAGGCTAAAAAGAAAAAAAACAAAAAAATGGGTTTTGAAAAAAGAAAAACATATAAAAAAAAGAAAGGCTGCAAAAGAATGTCTCCCACCCTACTTTGGGGGTCTGATTAATTCCCCGAAACGGAAAGGTCTCCTATATCAATACTCGGAATCCTCCCTCGACGACGAGGATAGCGCGATGGGGTAGACACTGAACCAAAAAAACGGTCTGACTCGGACCTCGGCTGTGACGCGGGTGAGAAGGACGCCTCATAATCCAGGGTCCTGCCATCAGCGATGACGCAAGGGATCTCAACAAAAGTAAGGGGGACTATCGGAGTTGGCTTCTTAGAAGGGCCGGAAATAAAAAGTGTCATGGGCCAGAGGGGGCAGGCTAGGGTTTGGCCGTTGCCACGCAATAGAAGCATAAATACATATGTCGGTCGAACGGAAATTGGGGACTTGAACCCATTAAATAAAGAGAAAGGAGACGGATTCTTACTCGCGCCTGGCGTGCAATGCAAAGAAAAAAATACCACAGCCGTAGAGCAAAAAAGGGAGGGCGATAGGAAGAGGGATTAGTGACACGACCCTCCGCAAGTTTTCCGGAAAGGAAGGGATTAGTATTGAAGGGGGATGAAAGGGCGTGGGTGTAGTAAAAACAAAAAGGGGAAATACTGTCAAGGGGGGGGAAGCGGCTGGGCGCCAAGAGGACAATAACTTCAACAGGGTCCATTTCCTCGAACCGCACGATGTCCGTAAAAATTGGATCGCAAAATTACCCGTTGAAAGAGGCGAAAGAGAAAAGCTCGAACGGGCAAGGACCCAAGGCAAGCTCACTTCTGTGATGCTTCGGGGGGAGAAAATGAATAAGAACGGTTAAAACCATGCTTGGGGGTGGGGGGGTTTTGGGGGGGGGTTTTGGGGGGGGGGGGGGTTGGGGGGGGGGGGGGGGGGTGGGGGGTTTTTTTGTTGAAAAGAGAAAGAGAGAAATCAAGAAAGATATACAGTGACATTTCAGGCAGGGTCTTCTGTCTAAGGCCTATCGAAGGAGGGGGGAGCCACACATGATCAAGTTCGAACTTGTGGCCAGAAAGAACGGAGGGAGATTAGAGGGGACGGGGGGGAGAGGGAGAAAAGGGTGCCCGTTTGCAGGAATGCCTGACGGGGAAGGTGTAGATATTCAGAAAAGGGTCACTGTCAGTCATTCCTTTTTCGGCCCTGCAGAAGATCCGTACACTTAGCTGGGACTCGCCGGAGATGGACCACAGATACGGGATCAGGCAGGGGCGCTTGCAACGATCGAACACGGAAAAGTATCTTTGAAATGACTTCCAACTCGCCGGGTTGGAAAAGGCAGACTAACGCTAAGAAGCCACAACAACAACGGAGGGAAAAGATAGATATGGCGACGGAAATAGAGATGGGGGAAACAAGAGGGAATGTTGTCGGGGATGCATCAAGAAGATGTACACCTCAAGGGTCCGAACTTGAAGAACAGCATTCTGATCAGAGGGGGCTGGGTTAAGAGAATGATGCGTGGGAGAACATTCGGAACGTGGCGGAATATCAGAACGGAGGACTCATCCATTCGAATGAAAGACCAAATGCACGTATTCCGGGCAACCGACACTGCGCGTAAAGCATCATATGCCAAATTTGTCGCAACGTTAGCGCGGACAAAAGAGTCGCGAAAAGGCTAAAGCAAGTGGGGCCGGAAAAAGGTTTTCGCAAGCAAGGACGACTATTGAGCATGCCTGTGACCTGCCTTGCGCGTAGGAGTGAGCCACGAAGACCCTTTCTTAGGGAACAATGATAGATAGGGATTTAAGAGGCCGAGGGACAGATGGGCGGATTCGGGCAGGGAGGAAATTTTCATGAACGAGGCCAAGTTTCACGCGGGGGACCTTTGTGCGTTTTATGCCCGGCTGGAAAAGCTTCTCGGGCGCAGCTCTAAGGGCATGGAAGAAGGGCAATGCTGAACGGACGCGACTCGTTGGGAGGCGGCAATGAAAATTTTGATGCATTTAAGAGTGGTCCAGCAACTAGAGAGGCGCTCCCAGATTGACCTGTGGAGTGTGAATTAATGAAACATCCGGGGAACTAGGAGCGGAGGAACCGTGTTGCTGGCGGTCGGGGGCGAGTGCGATCTCCAGCCACCAGCAGGGGGTAGGGTGAGCACGAGCTGGTGGGGGGTTATCGAGGGGTGCACCACAAGCTAGTAATGACGGTCTGTTAGGAAGGGGGCAACGTAAATTGCCGGAGACGAAGAGGATCCTGCTGCAGTCTCGCAGGGGAACTCGACTTGAAAACATTAAACAAGAATCGTGAAAAAAAAGGTGACGAACCATCCTCTTATAAAAAACCAATCTGAAAAGTCCACAACCTCTAATGGGGTTACTGAAAATTCGCAGTCAAGACGTCGGGATTCAAACTTGACGGCCGAAGAGTGTACTCCTTAAACCCACCGGACGCGGATACTCTCTTGGCAAGCTCGGGTGTGTGTGTGCGGGGGGACTGGCAATCTTAGCAGAGCGCGAATTTCTCTGACGCTCGAGCGGAGGATGGCTCGCGAGTCTCGGGGCAGCGCGTTGGAAGGGGGGAATGCAATCAAAAGTCTGGGAGATGCGAATAGATCGTTTATCAAAACACCGGGGGGCAAAACCGTTACTACTTCGAGAAGGAACGCGAGGCGGTGAGCAGCTCAGAGTAGGTTGCGGGCAAGTGAAGGGGGGGGCGGTACCCAGGTTTCCGGCTTAGGAGGCAACTGGGTCGAAAATCAGAGAAGGTCTGCGAAGGGAGACTAGCTGGAATGAAGTCTGCCATCCATGAGGGGGGGAAACAGACTCCGACTATCATTGAAGTCAGCACTGGTGGATATCAGCGGAACAGTACCGCGAAAGAGGGAAGAAATTTAGGGTCGTTCAAAATAGTGAAACAAATCAAGTGTCTAAACCACAAAGGCTTTTGGGGAGGCGGAAGGAAAGGGCAAAAAAAAAGGGCGACGTGCAGACGGACATCATCGTAGCCATAGCCAACCCTAGGGGGGGATGACGCAAAGGCAGGCAGGACGATAAAACAAAAAGGGAGGAAATGGCTCTCTCAGAGTCGTCGGGACAAGAAGGTGAAAGTCAGAGTGATCCAAGACCCGGCAAAAGAGCCGTCACACCTAGATGACTGATCCGGGGGGGACGACGAATCCGCCGCCTCGAGTTCAAGCGGGGGTTCAGGTCTGGAGGAGATCATATGGACGGGGAAACCCTACGATCCAGGACGTGAGGACTCCGGCCTGCCGTGACACGAGTCAGGGGGGAAGCGAGGCGTTTGCTGAAAGTGTGCGGGAGGAAATCCTCTCGAGAGGGAGCAATCGTGCAGGTTGAGACTTAGCAGTGTCCGGCAGAGGCCGAAGAAGATCAAAGCGGCTCCGACGGTCGGGGTGCGGGGGACGGGAAACTGACTACGCGGAAAAAAAATTGTTTGAGGACCCACCGCTCGACCTTGCGGAATTACTGGGGGAAGAGGCATCAGGTTGCGCGGCAAGCCGCCAATGGCTTTGGGGGGCGAGTTCCTTCTGGAGGGGGTCCTCCGATGGTCGTCTGCAGGAAGCTGGGGATCACCTATGCCGACGAAATTGTCATGGTCTGGGGAAACCCACTTCAAAGCGACCAAGAAGATGGGAAGGACGGGGGGGAAGACGATATAGAGAAGCGATCTCCATCTCCGGACAAAGACACGGCAAACGTCTACATGAGGAAAAGGACAGGGGAACAAGCAAACGGGGGCATTTGGTGGGTAAAACCAAGGATAGTCCGCCCCAGGCCGTTAAGAGCGATGGAGGGAGCTTAAAAATAGAGGTTCTCCTGTGGGGCACCTAGATGTATAGAAGATCCTGTGAGAGGAAGGGACTATCTAAGCCGCGGCCCGCGGTCGCAATGCCTGTGATTCAAGCTGAAAAAAAAAAAAGAGCTCTACATGGTGAGGTTTTCGGGGACGGCAAGGCGGGGGCTGGGGGGGGGCGGCCTAGTTTGATCTGCGCCGAGCGGAAAGCGGTCTCACGGGGGCCGCAAAACGGCGGCAGACGGGGCGGAGAAAACTTACTACCGGGGAAGATAGGTCTAAACGGATCGAAGGGTAAGGGG
>Ga0179593_1633619_pt1 | contig 11684 bp, 14 predicted proteins | sample CZODoug2_1_08_16_FD_185931 | JGI IMG/M metagenome (GOLD analysis project Ga0179593, IMG submission 185931) | Vadose zone soil fungal communities from Angelo Coast Range Reserve, California, USA - CZODoug2_1_08_16fungal (PacBio error correction) | ecosystem: Environmental > Terrestrial > Soil >...
GACGACTACCCCAGTGCGGAGAAAAAGAGCCTTTAGTTCTTCTCCCATCAAAAGGAAGAGGGCAGAGATACACTGGGAACTATCTCACCGATGTAGGAGGGGGGATCCCTCGGGACCAGGAAGGGGGGGGGGAGAAGATAAAGCGTGATCCCGGTGGAAAGGAAGGATCTCATATCCTGTAAGATTTGAGCGGCGGCGAGGAGGCGAGAGGAGGAGAGGAGCTCTAAAGGAAGTAGGGAGGGCACCCGGCACGGTTCCCATCCTTAGAAGGAGCGATCATCTTCTATCTTCTAGAATAAGCTCAGCTTTCAAAGAAAAAGGTCTACGAGCTTTCTCGTTGCAGCAGAAGGCAGGGGAAAATCCAATTTCTCGGAGGAGACAAGTCCTTAGGGTTCAGGGAGCGCTACCAAATTAGGGAAGGAACTCCTTTTCGGGTTTTCTTTTAGGGTGGCAAAGTGTAGTATCAGGAGGGGGGGAGGTAGCGTGTCTACTTGAGCTAAGAGGGCTACTCCTTCGGCAAAGAAGACGGTTAATACCCGTTTTGCCACCAGAGTGAAGTCAATTGCAAGACAAGACGTTCTTTCCGCAGCACAGAAAAAGCTACAACAGTCTTCAGAAACCGGACGCTGCGTCGGAAAAAAAAGAAAAGAGCGCAGGGAAAAAGCAGTCCCGACGAGCATTCGCGAGCGTGATGGAAGAGTACCGGCTATTTTACGTGGAAAAAAAAAGAGGGCGTCAGCGCGAGAACGCCCAGGGAGGCGGGCAGGCCAGTCGAGGCGGAGAAGAGGAGGATCACTATCCGAAAAAAAGGGAGGAGTGGGGAACTTCTTCAAAGGCTAAATGAAACGAAGGGAAGGGAAATAGGGCTGGCTTATTGCAAGGGATTCTCTTTCAAAGGTGACCATTCTCTACGATTGTCGGGCCTTTAGGAAGGGTGAATGCGCCGCCTCAAGTAACGATAAGGGAAAGAGGTACTACACATTCTTTCCAGAAAAGAGCCCGAACGTCTTGAATGTTTCGCACTGAAAAAAGAGGAAGGAGGTGACGCGTCATTGCGGAACGGGGCGTCAGTTGGGCGTCTATTTCTAACGAAAAAAGCGACTCTTCCGCCGAAAAGGGGGGCCCTGGGAGGGGGAGGGTGAAGATCTTCTGGTCGAGACGGGGGAAGACCGTCTTTACCTTCACTCAAGCTCGAAGCCTTCAGCTCATCCGGGGAAGGATCGGCGGGAGGGGGGGAAGGTCGTCCGACGCCGACGGAGAACTGATAGGAAAGGAAAGAGGGTTCTCTCCTTTCTCTCTATAGAGGGAAGAGACGGATGATGATATGGATGCGCGGGGGGGCAGCGGACGCAGAAGTCGTTGGGGGCAGGAAGAGATGGCACTCCACTATCTTCTGAAAGAGGCACGAGGTGGCAAGGCACGGAGAGGAAAAAAGGAAGCGACCGCCGTGTGGCTGAGGCGGCGCGAAAAGGAAAAAAAAAGAGGCTCTTTGTAACCCGCAAGAGGAAGGCAGACGAATACTATGTTGCAGCGATCGCCAAGACAGCCACGGGGAGAAAGAGAGGCGAACATTTCCGCGCGCCGAAACAAAGGGGAAAGGGGGCCTGGAACCCTCACGGCGAGAGAGAACACGGATTCGGAGCCCGTCTCACTCGGGCGCGCCAGGAGAAAAGGGGGGAGCGCTCGAACTCTCTCCATTCGTAAGAGGGTGAAAAAGAAGCCTTCTCGCTCCCTCGAAAAAAGGGGAAGGCACTCCTCGTATCTCAGATTTCGCGTCCGCACTCAGCGCGGGAAGAGGCCCCGCCCCCCCCAACCCAGGGTGAAAACAACCTTCTTGAAGCGGGTGGGGCCTCGGCATCTGAGGCAGGAGTTGGAAAAGAGAGAGGATAAGCGGAGCAGGCGCTCTAGCGGAACGGGAAAAAAAGTCTTATTTTCTCTAGCTCGGAAGATCGGAATCGTTTTGAGGAGAGGAGAACGCCTTACAGTCCGGTCGCCCCGAAGGAAAGGAAGAGGAAGGTTCTCGGAGGGCGCACGCGCCCTGAGGGGGGAAAAAGAAAGGGGAGGCCTCTCGACGTGGTTGAAGGTAAAAAAGACTCGCCGATCCACGTGGTCGAAAATCGTCTCAGGGCAAGGAAGGACGGACGCGGGGAAAAGGAAGTTTCCCACTCGCCTATCATCCGATAGAGCGGGGAAGACGGCTTCTGGTCGGGCTTCAGGCACCGAGGTGCAGCGTGCTACGCAGCGTTGCCGCAGATCGTGGTGTAAAGAGGGGGGGGGGACGATAGCGGCTCGTCACCACCGAAAACGGCGGAAGAACCACCTCGCCGCCATCTCCATCAAAAAAGGAAGGATCGAGTGGCAATCTAAGAAGCACGAAGAATAGGGAAAACCGATCTGTCTTTTTTCGTCGAGTAAGAGGAAAGGAGGAAGCCGGAAGTCTCCGGAAAAATAGGCCAGAGTATCTGAAAGTCGATCGTTTCTTCCGGAGGGGGGAAAGGAGGGCAATCACTTCCTCCGAACCGCAGATCGGCAACCGGCCGCACTCTGAAAAGAACAAGACGTCCGCTTTCGCTCACGACGAGTTCGCCATGAAGGAGAGACCGTTCCGCCATGACGTAAAAGGGGCCGAACGTCCTCCAACTGGAGAAAGCGAACTTCACACGCCGTGAGTCTTATGAGGGGCGGACTCGCAGGGGAGGAAGCGACTTTATTCTTCTATTCAAAGGGGACGACAAGTCCCGCCCGCCATCGTCAGAGAAGGCGAGAAAAAGCGGCGCGCGTGAATCCGAGACATCTCCTCCTATTTAAAGGAGTCCCTCTTATCATGGGGAGAATAGCCTCAAGAAGAGGCGGATCTTTCTCAGGCGAGGAGAATTCCCTGAAAATCGGGGGTCCGGAGGGATGCTGTACGAAAGGAAAGATCGACCTTCACAATCTCCTTACAGGAGATGCTCCCTTCTCGTCGGGAACTCTAGGGAAAGCTGGCCTCTCCGTACTGAAGAGAAGTCCTTTCTCCCTTCGGACTTTTTTCTCTTGGTTCTCAGCTGTCGGGGGGAAACACGTCTTGAGAAGGGCTCCCTTTCCTGCACGCCGGGTGGCCCCGGGGAAGAAACCGCGGACCTGGCCCGGCGATAGGGGGGCCTTGCAGCGGGAAAAACAGCGCCTTCGACAAAGAGAACATCTTTCCCTCCCTACCAGAAGGGAAAGAGCGGCGACGAGGTTGGTCTCGCCAAAACGAAGACCGGGGAGGTCGAGAGGACCTTCTTCGAGGGAAAAAGCTGCTGCGCAACCGAGACTCGGGACGGGAGCTGCGTGCTCGGACGCTTCGGAAAACTCTCTCGATGCGCGCTACAGATTGCGCACAAAAGAGAAAGTCTTTTTGGAGATTTGGTGGACAGCTCTCCTGGAAGGGTAGGATCTCTTTTTCCGCAAGGAATCGCCTCCTCTCCCCCTCCTTCGTGAACCGGGAGAAAAAAAAAAGAGACGGTGTGACCAACTTATCACGCTCACAGACCGGACAAGAGCCTCTAACTCGTGGGGGACGAGGAAAAGGAGCGGACGAGAGAAGTCGACCTCCATTGCGAAGGGAAGGGGGAAGAAGACGTGGCGTATTAGTCCTCTCTAGAAACAAAAAAAAAAAGGGAGGAGGAAGGAAAAGGGGACTACTACAGAAAGAAGGACACTGAGGACGGGAGGAGGAAGGGAGGTGCGGCGCCAGAGCACCGCTCGCAAGGCGATCACTGGAAACACGGAGAGGGGGAGAAGAGGCCCGCAGCCCGGGAGGGGAGCGTTATCCCGGGGGGGAAACGGATGGAAGGGAGACTCGAGAAGGTCGGCCGAATAGGGCCTCCGCGGAGGGAAAAAGGAAGAGCTTCTCAACGGACGTCGACTAGGAGCCGAACACCCGGGAAGTCTTACTCAGGAGGGGAGGGGGCGTCTATCTGCGAGCGCGGAGACTATAGTCCTAGCACCTTCATCTCTACGAAATAGAAAGAGCATCTCTTTAGAAGATCCAGTGACTCGAAGAGAAAGTATTCGGGTTTCATGGGGCACCGAAGCTTCTACTCCTGACGTGGGGGGATGGAAGTGTCGATGTGCTTCTTCGGAAAGAATCTTAGCTTCCATTACACGAATCCGGGGGGAAGAAAAAAGAAGGCGTTACGCGGGTAGAAAAAACGGCTTTACTTCACTAGGGAAGAAGACCACGACGTTCTTTCCTCCCGCCCAATCTAAAACAAAGAAACAGTCTAAGCATTGCAGAACCCGGAGAAATCCGGATCTGCAGTTTAGTCAAAGAAAAGGGAGCAGATCGGGATTCTGTCGGCGATGTGAAAAAAAAAGATCAGGGCGTCACGAGAAAGAGACAAAAGGCGCTTCCCTTCAGGGAAGAAAAGGGTAAGATCCTCCGCTTATCAGCTTGCGAGACGGCTAAGAAGAGAGGGACTACGGCCTACCTCTCTGGAAGTTTCTTATTCAGAGCAGCGATCAAGACGCGACGCACTTGAAAAAGGATATGGAGATGTCGGTCTTCCTTTTGAGGAGTCCTCTCACCCTTGGGGGAAAAAGGAAGGGAAGACCCTCGGGCCATCATTATCCCGAACGAGGTTTAAGAAAAAGGGGTGGGCGGAGGCGTGACCTTCATGGCGGGGAAAGGGAGGGGGGAGAAAGTTTATCTTCGAGGGGAAAAAAGAGCGAAAGCGACGTCTTTCTCCTAGTTGTGGCCGCTGGGCAGAGGGGGAAAGGAGAGGAGGGTCGTATACTTTAGAAAGGGGAAAAACCGTATACTACCAAAGCGAGAGAGCATTGCAGCTCCTCCTTTGACGAGGTTTTACCTGAAAAAAAGGGAAGACAAGTCTCTGATCGGAAGCGCAGGGGGAGCTCCTTCTCTCCTATCTTCGTCGCGAAAGAAAGGAGAGGATGATGGAGAATGATTGCTCGGTGGGAGCAGCAGAAAGACGAAAGGGAGGTTGGTACGAGCCGCTATCGTAAAAGAGGAGGGAGGATGAACTCTTCGTCTCACGCTGCAGAGTGATAGGAGAGCCCGAGTAGAAAAGGGGGGATTGAGTCGGCGAGCACGAAGGGGCTTCTCTCTTATTTGGAAAGGGAGCGCTCTTCCTTCAGGACTCTCCTATGTTGCGAAGGGAATACGCCAAGACAAGACGGGGGGGGGGGGGAGATCCTGGAGAGGGAGTAGACGAAACCACGTCCTTAGTGCCTCCTCTGGCTTTTCTCTGTAACGACGGGAAAAAATAAGAGACAGCGAAGAGAACGAAAAAGGAGAGAAGTCTTTATTGAGAAAAAAGAGTTCGCGTCTTCGGTAGTATCCCCCAAAAGGAACCAAAAAAGGAGGTGAAATCTCTATAACTCCTGCCTTCTCGAGCCCTGAGAGAGAAAGGAGAGCCCTGCTCCGCGTATCGTCATATTCTCGTCAAATAAAAAATTCTAATCTCTCTCAACAATAAAGAGAGAAGAGAGTCGAACGCGGGCCCTCTTCATCCACGCGCTCGTATTTTTAAAAAAAGGAGATACGCGGAAGAGTTGAGATGGAAGGGAATCTCATTTCTCTATCATTCGGAATGGGGATTACACAGCTACTAATCGAGAGATTTCGAAAAAGAGAGAGAAGGAAAGTCGTCGCTCCCGCTTCAAGGGGAAAGTCCGTTTTCTTCCTGAGAGCTCGCCGCGCAGTTAGGGGTTGTCGGCAACGCCCAAAAGGTCGTCGGGGGGGTCAGACGATATCTCCTATCCACCAAGTTCGTTTGGAAAAAAGGGAGAATGTCCTCGCCTTACGGATCGGCGCAGAGAGTCGTTTTTCCTCCCCGAGAAGCCGCTCAGAGAGTGCTCGCAGACGAAGCCACAAGGGCGGTCGAGTCGGGCGAGAAGACTCGTTCAGCAGGGGAGAAGAGCAGATATCGTTTGAGTGGACAATCGATTAGGGGATGAAAAAGGAAAAAACCGACACTAGGAGCTTCTCCCAGAAAACCTCTCCTCCATCTCCATCATACTTCGGGGGGAAGAAAGAGGAAGGCGACGAGATCTTCGAGCAAGCGCGCACCAGATCGGGGAAGGCTCTCCTTCTGAGGAGAAAAAAAAAAATCGGCCCCACGGCGTATCTTCAGCAGCTGGCAGCGTGGGAGAAAGGGGACGGAAAGACTTTCTTCGTCATCAACGAAAAAAAAAATCTGCACCCGACGACCCGCGGCCACCCCTCGGCGCAAGACGTCGCGTTCGAGAAAAAAAGACCGGCCGTTCAAATCGACGGAACCGTTCCTCCATGACGTTCAAAAGACAAAGGGCGTTCCTCAGCGTACTTCACGACGTTAAGGGCGAAAAAGAGGTCTGGACCTGCATGTGTCGTATAAGGGGACTTATGCAGGACGAAGCACCCTTGCACCGCCTCAAGGCGCAAGGAAGAGAAAGGGTCCTAACCCGGAGAGGGGAAGCGCTCATCTTAATACTTCAAGAAAAAAAAAAGAAGTCCATAGTATGTCCTCTCCGTAGTCCCTCAGCAGGGGGGAGTCTCCGCACTCTTGATATCGAGAGACGGGGAATGACGACTCCGCCCCATCAGGAAAGGAGCTAGGGGACTTATTCGAGCTGAAACAAGACTTCCCACCTCTCCGGGAAGGAGAAGATGCCCCCTGCTCTGGAACAGTAGCGTTCTACAAGGAAAAAAGCGTCCGGTTCGGCAATGGAAGCGCGGGTTCGCGGATCGGCGGGAAGAGGGGGGAGTCGGCGCAAGTGACGGAAAGCCGTTTGTCCGCCAAAGGGGGGGGCGGTAACCCGCCTACCGGGCTGCGAGAAGGAAAGGAGTCGTGGAATGGCAGCGGAAAAAGAAAGCGCTACGGGTTCCGACAATACCAGGGTCATCTACAAAGGACCCGCCGCCGAGGGGCTCGTCGACTATGTGGGAAAGAAACGAAGACTTGCTCTGTCGAAAACTGGATGCGAAAGGGAGCAGAGAACTCGGCTGCTAGGCAAACACTCGTCGAGCTGCCGGTGCGACGGATAGAGGAAAAAGGGTCGCCGCTGACGAGGTCAAAACCGATCTCTAGGGGGGGGGGGGAGGCGGCCGGCGACGGTCCGTGAGAGGGTAGATCGCCCGCCGCAGGCTTCGAACTTCTGAGAGAGGTCCGGGTGTGGACCAACGGGATCACGCTCTCAGCAGGCAAGGAAAAGGGAGGATACTCGAACTCGGTGAGCTCGTAGGAAAGATCTCATTCTTCTAGGGGAAAAAGAGGCTCTAATGCCGTGGGGGCTTCGAAGCGTGGGGAGGATAGACTCCAACAACAAAAAAAACTCTCCCCTTTTCCTGAGAAGACCTTTAGTTCTTGCGCCATGCGTACTGCGAAGCTCGTCCTCTATACTGGGGAAGAAAAAGAAAAAGTTCGATTCTCCCGAAAAGGATAGGAAGCTTTATCCCTTTGGTCAAGGAGAAGGGAGCAGAGCCGTGTCGAAGGGAAGGACGGCTCGGCGAGCTATTCTTACAAAGAGAACAACGTACTTCGCTCGGCGCGCACCCCAGAAAAATTAGAGATCGGCGTAGCGACGAGCGCCGACGCTCGGGGCAGCCCCTCGCGAGACTTTCGAGGGAAGGGTCGAGAAGAAGACTCTCCAAAGGGAAAGAGCCGTCTTCTGTTTCAGGCGCGCGCAAAAGAGGGGAAAAGAGTCAGAAGCCTGCTCGGGGGAGGGGCCGGGAAGATTTTCAGTATGTCTGCGGAGAGGGGATCAGCTTCGCTTGTCCATTCACGAACTTCTGGAGAGGGACAAGTACGCGTGGGGACCCCCTGGATGCCCTGGGGACGAAAAAGACGACGTGCGGAGATCCTCGCACGCAGCGCGAAAAAAAGACAGACCGTACTCTGACGTCGCCAAGGAAAGAGGGTAAAGCACCGTCCGTCACAAGAAAAAAGGGGGATGCTGTCCGCGATGTTACGTGAGGGAAAGGGCGTCAATCTCGACATAGGAACCGATATCAAGGGGCAGGCGCTTCGGAGTGAACAAGGGGAGAAAAGAACTCTATCAAGCGTGAGGGAAAGGAGGTACTAAGGCGCAGAACCTCGAGGGGGCGCTGATTGCCTTATTCAGCTGAGAGGGAACTGACTCCCTTGTTCGAAAGGAGAGGGAACTGGAGGCGGTGCAAGGTTGCCTGCGCAGCCGCAGGAGGGAAGAGGGAAGACACATGCAGGTCCGACAAGAAGACGCGTTAATTTCTCTGCTGAAAGGTAGGGGAGTCCATGGGGAACTTTCGATCAGTTGCGTTTGATCGGGGAGGAAGGGGACGGCGTCGTTAGCGAAAGCAGACGTAGGGGCTGCCGGTTGCAGATAGGAGGAAGAAGGATGACGACCCCGTCTTTACCTTCACCCGAGCGACCACGCTCGGAAAAGAAGACGTGGCCGAGGTTTCCTGCGACTGCCGGCGGCGACGAAAGACGGCGACCCAGACCGATCTTGTGCGCGCAGAAAGGAGTCAAGCTTGCACGAGATCCTCCGATCGTGATGGAGATGGCGAGGTGGGAATGCCAAGGAAGGGGGTGACGAGCCGCTATCTTACCAGAAAGGGACCACTCGCCACCTATATGATGAAGAGCACATTTTAAAGAGGAGAGGAAAAGGAGGGGAAAAAGGGGTTTGCTTAGGCTTCTCTCACGTCGATTCGTGGCGGTCTAGTGGAAAGAGAAGAAGTTAGAGTTCAGAAGTCGTCATTCCTAGACGATGTTAGGGGACATTCCACTTTTCTCTTCTATACGGAGAAGAGAGAAAAGAAAGTCGAGAGCCTCCTCATTTCTTTGTCAGGGACAACCGCTTGGAATGAGAAAAAGGAAGGAAGAACCCTTATTTCTTACTCAAGGGCGATAAAAGCGCGCTCTAACTCTCTCCTAGAGGGGAAAGAGAAACTCCGCTGCCTCGCCATGCTATGGCGGAAGGGAAAGGGGAAGCGTATCTCAGATTCGAGTAACAAGGGGGGGGAAAGATGATTCCCGCTTTCTAATCAGAGATAAAAAAGGAAAGAAGGATTCGCCGCTTTGGCCTCGCATCACCAGACGGATTGGGAAAAAAGGGAGGAGACTCGAGCAGCTCTCGAGCGTCAAGAAGGAAGGCGTTTTCTCTAGCTCTTCAAAAAAAAGAAAGGGTCGGAGAGATTACTCCCTACAAGGAACGCAGAAAAGGAGGCCGAATCCGTGTTCGAGAGGAGAAAAAGGTGCTTTTGTCCAAGGGAAAATGAGGATGCTCTCGACCTGGTTTCAACAGGCGCGCTGCAGATGTTCGCCGAGAGGGCATGGTTCCTTGGAGGGGGGGGGAAAAAAAAATATCTCGGCCTTCCTGACGACGCCGCGAAAAGAAAGAGAGTGTGCAACTCGCCGATCCGTCCGCTAGGGAAGAAAAAAAATCATCTAACCCGCTTTTCGAGGAAGGAAAAAAAAAGGGCCGTTCACTCGTCAAGCGGGCACGCAGGAGGTGAAGGAAAGAAGAGGTGGAAGGGGACATCCGAGGTACGATAGCGGAGAACCGCCTGCCTTGCCCCCCCCGCGCCTCCATCTCCATCAGAGGAAATGAGTCTAATATAGGCTATCAAGGAGAGGTAGGGTCTCTATTCCGTATCAGCGCATAAGTAGGCGTAGGGGGAAAGTAGAAGGAAAATGGCCACGGAGGACGGAAATCTTCCCTCCGGGGGAAGGGGGCGTCGTCATCACGCCCGGACATATCTAAGGAACCTTCAGCCAAGAGAGAGAAGGTTGCTTTCGAGAAAGGGAAGGTCTCCATCGACGATCAAGAGCAAACTGTCGCAGAAAAAGAAATGACGGTCACCGCCGAAAACTTACTTCTGTAAGGGAGAATGATGGCACAGAGTTCACTGAGGGAAATAGGAAAAGGTGATCGGACTTGGAGGAGAGGAGGGACCTCCTCAATTCGCCATAAAAAGAAGGGGGGGCACCGGTCTTCGCAGCGTTATGAGAAATCAGCGCCTCCTATAGAGGGAGTCCCTCTCTATCCTGGGGAAAAGCTTTGATATCGTCGGATGCGTGAACACGCGATGGAAAGTACCGAAAGCGGCCGGGGGACCCTCATCGAGGGAAGAGGAAGCACCTAGCTCTGTAACGTTAGACGCCGACAGCATCCCGATCTGCTCCCAGGAGGACCGCGATGGTTCTACACTGCAGCTCGGACGGGGGGAAAGGAAGAAGCGTCCGTTCGGCAATGAACTGTTTCTCTTAGAGAAGAGAGGGGTACGTGGTCTTCGTCGCAGTGAGTACGAAAAGGGGGTGGCCTCCACTAAAATCTTACCTTTTTCCCGGAGAGTTTCGTTAATGTCATCGGGAGAGGGGGAGGAAAGTACGACCCTTAAGGGATAATGGACATGGAACTGTCCCTCCATGAAAAGAAGGGAGTCTGAATATCTCTTCTACCGATTTTTCTCCCGCACCTAATACTTTCTCTGGAGAAGGAGAGCTACTTCTTTCTCGACCCGGCTGAGGTTAAAAAAAGAGGACGAGCTGCCTTTTCTCAGCCGAGAGGAGGAAGGGAAATTCTCTCAGGGGTCAGCGTACTCCTATCTGCGAAGGAGTGGGGGAGAGGGGGGCGTCTTCCGAGCGAAATCCGTGGAGGGGGCAGAAGCTTCCGCACACCTGAAAGAAGTAGGGCGACGCGTCTCTGCGCTCGCGGAAAAAGCTTCTCATCTCTATCGGGAAGAGAGAGGTGACTCGGCCAGTGATCGTCCTAGCGGGGATCTATAGGTGCGAAAGAAGAGAAAAGGAGTAGGTTTCTTCTAAGAACGTGGGCGTAGTAGGAAAAACAACAACTTATTATTATTAACAGGAAAAGAAAAAGTCTCTCCTACCCCCTACTTCATCGCCTGGAGGGCGTCGCCCCTTACTCCGAAAGAAAAGAAGAGTTCACGATACATTCACTTGTACGATCTAAAGATTTCGAGAGAAAAGGGCGTCTCTGATAGCAGGGGGAAGAGTCCCAACACGGATTCCTTCTCTCAGATCCGGTTCGCCGAAGTAGTTAGGGAGGAGGCGCGTCTGAGCTAGCGGGGGGAAGAAACTTCTCTCTTAGAAAGGGAAGAGACAAGGAGCGATCGGATTACGCTACCGCGCTCCTCGTCGATCGGAAAGCCGAAGGAAAAACGGCAGCTCGACGATCGAGGACGGGTCGCGACTCCGCGCAAAGAAAAAAGATCGCACCTCGCCCTTCTCGGTAAAAAAAAGGAAACACCGAAGAGCTCTTAAAAAGAGGGGTAGGACTTGCACGAGTGCAGTCTGTGGCTTACTGGGGGGGGGGGGCGTCGCTGCCATTCCACGATCCCCGGGAAAGGGGAAGGCAGGTACGCGGTTGCGAAAAAAGGCGTTACGTCACGGGAAAACCCCTACGTGCTGTCAGAAAGAAAGATCCGCTAACCAGCGCGACACAGGAAGAACCGTACCTGCGTCCAGGGAAAAAAAGAGGTAAGGCCCCGATCCTGTCCCAGAAGAATGGAGGGGTGCGTCCTTCGATTGACGTGGGAGGAGTCCCTCTCTACATCTTCCAAGAAGGGAAAGGAGACGTCGTCATTGTCCATCGCGTTCACGAGAGAGGATAAAGGCGTGCTAAGAAGGAGCTACTATTTCTAAAGGGAAGAGAGAGAGATGAAACTTATGCGCTGATTTGGCCGGGAGGGTGGCTCGCGTATCACGCGCGGG
>Ga0179593_1298948_pt1 | contig 11683 bp, 16 predicted proteins | sample CZODoug2_1_08_16_FD_185931 | JGI IMG/M metagenome (GOLD analysis project Ga0179593, IMG submission 185931) | Vadose zone soil fungal communities from Angelo Coast Range Reserve, California, USA - CZODoug2_1_08_16fungal (PacBio error correction) | ecosystem: Environmental > Terrestrial > Soil >...
GGACAGTTGGAATGGAAAAACAACCAGAATACATGCAAAGAAACATCAAGGTGAACACTCACCACCCAGAGACCGCAGTGCGGGGCAGAAGGGGCTCGCGATCGAAGAATTTCATGGGCTACATTCCAACTTAGATTAGAAACTGAAAGGAAAAAGTACTATGGTGACGCCATTAATGGGATCAAGAAAATCATTACATATAACTACGCCAATCAAAAAAAGTTCCACAGACAACGAAAAAGGTCACTAGGTCCCTTGGGTAAATCAGAGGCGGGAGGGGGAAGGGGGATGGGGGGGGGGGGGGGGGAGGAGAGTAGGGGGGGAGGGGGGGACGGGGGGGGGGGAGAGGGGGGGGGGGGTAAGGTAGTGAGAAGGGGGAGGGGTCCCGGGGGGGGGGAGAAGGGGAGGAGAATGGGGATAGGGAGGGAGAAGGGGGGAGAGGAGGGGGGGGGGCGGGGGGGAAGGGCGGTAAGGGAAAGTGGGGGGAGAGGAGGGGGGGGTATAGGAAGGGGTGGGGGGGGGGGCAGAGCGGGGGGGGTGGGGGGAGCAGGGTGGGGGGGGGGGAGAGGGTGCGGGAAAAGAAGGGGGGGGGGGTGGGAGGGGGAGGGGGGAGAGGTGGGGGGGGAGGGGAGGTTGGGGGGGGGGGGGAGGGGGGGGAGGGGGGGGGGAGAGGGGGCGGGGGGGGTTAGGGGGGGGAGGTGGGGGGGGGGGTTAGAGAAGGGAGAGGGGAGGAGGGAGGGAAAAAGGATGGAGGGGGGTGGGAGAAGGGGGGGGGGGAGGGGAGGGGGGGACGGGGTAGGTGGGGAGGGGGGGTGAGGGAGGGGAGCGGAGGGGGCAGGAGGGTAGAGGGAGGTGGGAGGGGGAGGGGGGGGGGGGGGGGGGGGGGGGGGGGGAGGGGGTGGGGGGGTGGGGGATGATGGACAAAAGAGAAGGGAAGGGGGGGGTAAGGCGGAGGGGCGGGGACGAGGAGAGAGACAGGGACAGGTAGGGAGGGGGGGGTGTGGGGGGGAGGGGGGGGGGAAGGGGGTGGAGGGGGCGGGGGGGGGGGGGGCGGGGAGGAGTAAGGGGGGGGGGGAGAAAGGGACATCGAGGGGGGGGTGGGGGGGGGGGGGGGGAGAGGGAGGGAGAAGGGGGGGGGGGGGGGAGCGGGGGGGGGGGGGGGAATGGGGGGGGGGGGGGGGGGGGGTGGGGGGGGGGGTAGTGGGGAGGGGGGGAGGGGGGGGGGGGGTGGAGTGGGGAGGGGGCGGGGGGGGGGGGGGGGGTGGGGGAGGTGGGGCAGGGGGGGTGCGGGAGGGGGAAGGGGGGGATGGGGAGGGAGTGGGGGGGGGGAGGGGGGGGGGGGGGTGGGGGGGGGGGGGGGGGGGGGGGAGCGGTGGTTGGGGGGGGGGGGGGGGGGAGGGGAGGGGAGGGGGTGGGGGGGGGAGGAGAGGGGGGGTAGGGGGGGAGAAGGGGGAGGGGGGGGGGGGGGGAAGGGGGGGGTGGGGGGGTGGGGGGGGGGGGGCAGGGGGGTGGGAGGGAGAGGGGGTGAGGGGGAAAGGGGAGGGGGCGAGCGGAAGGGGGAAGGGGGAGAGAGGGGGGGGAGGGGAGAGAGGGACGAGGGGAGGGGGATCGTGGGAGGGGGGATGAGGGGAAGGGGGGGAGGGAGGTGTGTACGGGGGGTGGAGTAGAATTGTTGGGGAGGGGGGGGGGTGAGGGGGGGCGGGGGGGGCGGAGGGGGGGGGGGGGGTGGGGGAGGGGGGGTAGTGGGGGGGGAGGGAGCAAAGAGGGGGGAGACGGGGGGGGGGGCAGGGAAGGGGGGTAGGATGGAACGGGTGGGGCTGGTGGGGAGGGGTGTTAGGAGGGGGAGGCTGGGGGGGATGAGGGGGGGGTAGAGCGGGGGATTAGTGAGGGAGGAGGGGGGGGGGGGGGGGGGGGGGGGGGTGAGAGAGGGGTAGAGGAGAAGGGTGAGGCGGGGGGGGGGGGGAGGGGGGGGGGGGAGAGGGGGGGGGGTTGGGGTACGGGAGGGTGGAGGGGGGGGGAGAGGGGGAGGAAGGGGGAGGGGGGGGGGGGGGGGGGGGGGGGTGATGGGGGAGGCGGTGGAGGGGGGGGGGGTGGGGGGAGGGAGGGGGGAGTTGGGGGGGGTGAAGCGGGTGAAGGGGGGGGGGGGGGGGGAGAGAAAAGAAGAAGGGGGGGGGCGGGAAGAAAGAGCAGGAGGGGGGAGGGAGGGCGGGTGAGTAGTAGGGGGTGGGGGGGGGGGGGGGGGGGAGGGAAGGAGAGGAGGGGGGGGGTTTGGGGGGGTGGAAGCGGTAAGGTAAGGGGGGGGGGGGGGAGGTTGGCGTGGGGGGGGGGGGGGGGGGAAGTGGGGGGGGGTGGGGGGAGGTGGATTGGGGGGAAGGAATGGGGGGGGGGGGGGGGGGGATAGGGGAGGGTTGGGGGGGGAAGCAAGCGTCATCACTCTTTTCCCAGACCCGACAGGGGGCCCAGGGGAAAGAGGAAGCGAAGAGGCGCGCCGGAGCGCGCAATGCACTGGACCCTTTGGACGCGGGGAAGCAAAAAGAAGGGAGGTTACCGGCAGCCAACGCAGCGCCGGATGTCGTCTGTTGGAATGTTCAGCTCCGTTCCCTTCCTCGCTAAGTGCCGGGGGGAAGGAGATATGAAGAGGGGAAAATGAGCAGAAAGCAGAAATCGAAGAAGGAAGGTTTGGTAGTACTGGCACCGGAGGGGAGAGGCAAAAATGGAAACGCAGGTTTGCATCAGCTCACTACGGCGAAACTTCCTGGTGAAAAGAAAGCGGAAATCGGGATAATTGGGGGGAAGGGGGGGAGCAGAACCAGTGAAGCGCGCAAGAAGGAGAGCAAAGTGGTCATCTAACGATTGGAAAAAGGAAAAAAAGGAAACTCCACCGAAGATGACGACGTGCGGTCATCCTGCCTTGCTCATCAAAGGGCGACTCCAGTTCGAGGCGCACAGATGGGAAGAAAAGGGAAACATAAGGAAAGAGAGGGACAGAAGAAGCAAGACGACGGACTCCAGTAGGTAGCGGGAGAGAAAACAAGATCAATTGTTCTTCTGGCTCGAGAAGGGAGGGGGAAAAGGGGGGGGATAATTCTTCTTGCAGAGACCTTGACGAAAAAAACGGAAGAGCCTCATTCAAGAGAAAAGAGCAGAGAGAGAAAAAAAAAAAACGAGGGAAAAAAGGGGGGAAAAAAAGAAGGAGGGATTTGATGGGAGATCAATGATCGAAGATAAATGGGTTGGGTCGGCAAAAACTCTCTGAAGGAAAGGATGAAAAACGGACAACTTATCGAGATTCAGCAAGCAAAGGATCCGACTAGAAAGAGAGAACAAAACCCGCAGAAGGCGACGAAGCGAGAGAGAGGGGGGGAAAATGCGGGGAGGGCATGGGCACTGAGAAACGGCCACGGAAGGACGCCCAAAGGAAATCTTACAGCAAGGCAGGTTAGACAGGAACGAGAGGGACGCAACTGAAGAGGCACGGGGAAGTCCATTGTTCATCGCCAAACGGGATGCAGAGAACGTGCGTCGAATGGAAGGAGAAGGGAGGCAGAGGGAAGAAGCAAGGTGAACGGCACCAGGAGGAACGGAGGAAAAAAGGGCGTTCGCATCGCCTGGGCGGGGGGGAAAAAACGGAAAGATTGAAGAAGGTGGCAGGGAGGACTAACAAAAATGGCGAATGGGGGGGGGGGAGGAAAACGGGGGCGCATCGCGAAACCGGGAGCGGGCCCCGGCAAGTATTCGGAAGGGGAAAGGGGAAAAGGGAAGACCACTGGCCGGAAAGCGGACATTTGTGACGGGACCATAAGAGGCTAACGGGGAAAAAACCTGCACAGGGAAGGAAAGACGGAAGCTGTCGCGAGGACTATGTCCGGGTGATAAAAAAAGGTGTGCCACGGGATGGGTAGAAATCTGTTGGAGGACAGTGGGAGAGGTACCAAAGTGGCGGGTAGGGGAACTGTGGGGTGTAGGGAGTTCAGTTGAATGATGAGGATAGATTAAAGGGTAATTTGAATCAACCGGAGGGCCCCCCTAGTTTAAGAAGAGGATACTGTTAAGAATCAAATCAAGTTGGAACATGGTACCCATGAAGCTGATGCAGAGCGCGAGGAAATTCCCCCCGTGCAGTCGGGAGTTCTGGGGGTGACAGCAAAAAAAAAGCACGGTACTTTCAGGTGATGCTGGGGTCCGCACCAAGTCGCCTCTGGAGATAGGGCGCCACGGATCTGGAATAAATCTATCTGAGGGAAACTGGAGGGTCTTTCATTTACATGACGAAAAAAACAAAAAGCCGTAGGAAAACTTTGGTATATTTTTTGCGAAAAGAGGCGGGGATGGAAAGGTTGAATTTAGCTTCACACGAAGAATATTCGGCCAAGAAAATAAGAAGCATAGGGGAGGATCGCGAAGCTGACCGGGCGGTTGGAAATTTGCCGGTAGTATGACAAAAAGGCAGAAACCCTTCAGCTGCCTCTAAGTACCGGCATGAAGGGAAACAACTGCCATGGAAAGGGAGCAGGAAGGATTCTGAATTGACGTTGAAGAATGCTGTTAAAGAGCTGGTGTTTCTTTCGGGAGAAAAGGACGTTCAAGCCTCGGGTATTCTAACTTCGCTTTTCTAAAAGGCCAAGAATGAAAGAAGTGAAAAATACCGGACGAAAAGGGCGTCGAGATCTGAGCGGGGGAGGGGGACAAGAGGGTTGCGGAGGTGGCGAGCAGGGCACTACCAAGGGAAAACTTCTGACAGTCGGGGCTTCATCACGGGGAGGAAGGAGGGGGGTACCGTTCCAAGGAGTATCTGAGACATGAAAGAAGGAGAACATCCGACAAGCCCTTACGGAGGGGGAAGAGAGGGAAGAAAGTATCTAAGGGAAAAGAGCGGCCAGGATGTAGAAAAACTGATATTCCGCGTACAAACAGATAAAAACAGTCTTACCGGTAAAGAAACTGAAATGAAAGAAAGCGAAAAAGGAGAGAGGCGGTTACTAGGGGGATCCTCTGATTGGGGTAAAAAGGATTAACTTGGCTGGACGCCGTCACCATCGAAGACGTAATGATATCTCACGGCTGAGCCAGAAGGGCACTGATTCGCTCACACGGTGCAAGAACGCTATTGATGGAATGAGTTCAAGGATGATCAAGTGGCCTGTAAAGATTGCGAATAAAGAGTTCCAGTCTTCGGAACTGGAATGGGCACTCAAACAAACCAATTTGGGGGAAAAGATAGTGAAAATTTTTTTCAGACTGGAAGGGAAAGGACATGGAAAATTACTTGCAGCCCGGACTCAATGGTCCCCTGCAAAGCCATCGAGACATCACTAACAGAGCGCGAACTGGGGAAAGGTACGGTGTGAGAAAGGCCCCCAACTGGGCGGTGAGTCAGCCGAGCTAGACGTTAGGCCAAGAGGAGGGAAAATCATCTGGACGACAAATGACGTGACCCCACCTAGGATCAGGAACCGAAGCGATCGAGATCAATAGGCAGGAAGAAGGATTTGACTCTTTACGTAAGAAGGGGGTTTAACAAGGGGGGTGACGCGAATACGCGAGATGGCAGGGAGGGAAAAGAGTCATTCGCTGTAAGCTCCTTCAAAAAGAAAAAAGTCTCAGAGGGTGTGCTAACTTGGGCGGGCGCGCGGGAATGAAACAGAAATACCGTAACCACACCAGCATCAAGCTGGCGTAAGTTAAATAGGGCGGATGAGAGAGCGAACGTGATTCGGTCCCGATAAAACCTCCCGATTCGCCTCATCGGGAAAGAAACATGAAGAGAAAACGACGTTGACGGCGGAAAAATGACCTGCTAGAAAAAGGAGGGGGGATTTGACAGCGCGTTTCGCATATCACTGAGAATGTCTATGCAAGAGTTGAAACTCAAAAAGATCAAGAGGGAGGTCAAACAATTCCGGAAATTATAACGAAAGAATGATGAGACAGGGAAATCTGTTCTCCCGCGCCGAAAATGCACTTGGAGGAGGAGGCGAAAGGATGAGGGAAGGGAGGGCACTAACGGGAAAAAAAGAACAAGCATCAAGCTTATAGAGAAAAAGAGTCGGCCGGGGGGGAGGACTCCGTTCTCGCATACACAAAAACGGACTTTTCAGGAAGGATAGAAAAAAAAAAGACAAAAAGGGTGAGGGAACTAAACACTAGGTAGACGCCTGTACTAAAAGCAACCGAAGGAACCCTCTATCAGACCGTAAAGAAGAATTGCCTAAAATTGACAGAGTCCTTTTCGAAAAAAAAAAATGAAATTTGCCCAAAAGGGCAGGGGGCGAGGGGGAGAAAAAAAAAAAAGGGAGAACCCGCAGGGGGTTACAGAATTTCTCTAGCCGAGGCCTGAAATTTCATGGCATAACGATGAAAGATGTAGAGGGTTTCTTACAAAAAGATTACTATGTTAATGAAGGGGAAAAAAGAAAGGGATAGCGCAGGAAATCCTATACTAGCATGGAAAGAAACTAACGAAAAACAAATCAGCACTTGGCAACAACAAATGTCGGTCTATGTGGTTGGAACCACAGGTCATCCAACAGGTTAATACCCTATCACGCAGGGTAGAAAAAGTGTAAAATTAAGCAAGGGGGAAAACAAGATGTCAGAGCTCAATCTGTTATGACGCTTGGGGGGGGGGAGCTAGGAAAAAAAAAAAAAACAAAAGCTGGAGGCACGCCCAGAAAACCCCGCTCGAGTACGGACAGGCGGGGATTGTGGTCAATCGAAGGGGCAGTTGCAATCGCTACGGGGCCAGTCCGCGCTCGATCTACAGGCACGTTAAATGAAAAGGAGGAAGCATGGGTCGAGGCCACCGGGCTGGGGGGATTTTCATCGTGACACAGGTTTGAAGGGAGAGAAAGGAGCAACGAGTATTCAACGAGTAAGCGGTCTTCCGGTGAAGTGGGAGTCGCGGAAAAAAAAGCAGGGAGAGAAGCGCTTACACAATCACGAGCAAGGTAGAGTCGAAGAACGCTGAATGAAAAAGAAAAAAACTCCAGCGAAGATCTACGGTGACGTCATCCCTAGGGGGTGCCCTTGCAAAGCAGAATGGACTCAGTTGCAAGTCCCGGAGATCAAAGGGGAACGGGGAAAGGACCACCAGGGAAAGAATTTCAAACGAAAGAGCCGGAGAAGATTAGGGGGAGAGAAAAGAGAGGTCGCGAGGGTCACTTGCATTCTGAATAGATGCATCTCTTTTGAAAGGGAATAATCTTCTGACAGAGAGGATGTTCCGAAAAAAAAAAAAATGAATTCTCAATTGAACCAATCCAAAATCAGAGCCTAAACAAAAACTGTAGGGGAGGGAAAAGAGAAAAGAAGAAGAGTTGGAAGGGGTCTCATTAGCCCGGATGGTCAGGGTTTGGAAAAGGACCAGATAAAAGAAACTGAAAAAAATGGAAAATCGCTGTCAGCGGAGAGGCAGACAGAAGGAGGGGGAAAGTTCGAGAAACAAGGGGAAGACGACATCAGAGAATCCGATGGAAAGCCGGTTTCAGGGTTTTACCTGGCATCGAAAGAATAAGAAAAGGGGGTCCCGTAGCATCTAGGAGGACAATGCCATCAGAGAAACCCGCAAAGGAGAGAGGAAGAGGAAGGGTGCACAATTTTTCCAAAAATATGACTGCTTCGATCAAGTCTAATTTGGAAGGACGCGAGGAAAGAGGGGGCGGAAAAAAAAAAATCAACAAGTGAAAACGCAGACACGGGCTGGGAAGGGTCGTAAAGAAGCCAACGAATAGAAGGGCTCTTAGGGAAAAACTTGTCCGATGAAAATCCAAAAAGAGTTTTCCGATTACTACCAAATCAGATGCGGATTGGGGGGAGGGAAAAGCGGATTGATCTGGAGCGCGGCCAAGGGAAAGGAGAAATGGATGGGCCAATCTGACAATAAGAAGAAATAATAGAGATCGTTTGGGCTCTGGGACAAAAGGCTTGTCCACGCGGAAAAAACTCAAGAAGGTGCAGCTAGAACCGGTATCGGCGCACATCTGAGAAGGGAAGGTTGAAAACCTTTTGAAAAACTGAGGGAGAAGGGGTAGGGAGCGGGGGATAACGGTTTGATCCCTATCCCACAAATGACTTACAGTTGAGAGGGATGGGAAAAGTGGCACGGAGGGGGGGGTTCGTTAGTGGGAGCAGGGGGAATATTAGGATGGATTAATTGGAGTTATCAAAGGAAAAAAACCGCATTAGATAAAGAACTCTGTGCAGAAGGAAATCTAAGATTGGGAAGACAGGGGGACCATTCACAACGCAGGAGAGCGGAGGTCTTCTTTGGGGACCACTGCAGGCAGGGACGTTTTGAGCGCGACCAACGAAGACAGGGGCTGCCACGGTATTTGAGGGGGGGGGTGGTTAATCAAGGCCAGAGCACCTAAACGGCCACGGAGTCTAAAGTAGAAGGGCTCGTCCGCGGGGATTTTGCTTTTCAGGACAGCGGCGAAAGCCCGGTACGGGGGCGGAAAAAAGTTTGGGTGAGGTTGGAAGCGAGACCAAAAGGAAAAGGTTACACGGGTCTGGGGAGGGACACTGAAGAGAAAGGCGGCAATACATTCACTGTGTACGTTTACTCTAAGAAATTTGACGGGGAAGGAGGACATCACTGACACGCAGACCTGCAAGAGGACAGCGGCAATAATTGGGCGGCCTTGAGGGGAAAAAACGCAAGGTTTTGCCTTTCACACAAATGAGACGGGAAGGAAGACTTGGGGAAAGAGATGCGCGTTTTGCTTTCCAAACAGGGGACCAGACTACAGCCTAGACAGGCGCATGGGCCAGCCAAAGATAAATCATCAGGTCATCTTGCCAGCGGAAAGCTTGCCTCGAATTCCCACGAGTGCTGACAATGAGGGGGGAAATTGCTGGAGAGAACGGAAATAAAGGTGCGCGCCAGTCACGCGGCGAATGTACAATCGCTTCACACTTTAATGATCTAAAAATAGATGGTTTTCCGCAAGGGAGGATGGAGAATCATGAATGAACGGAAGAGCAAGCCGACGGAACATCTCGCAGGGAGAGGATACGGTACCATTAAACGCTATAACAGAGCACACGCAGATGGAGGAAACGACTACGCGGATTCGCGTAACGTGAAAAACATTCTTGGTGTCATGGAAATCTTCCCCACTAAGGGAGCAGAAGAGGACATTTCGTTGAGAGGGAATGATATAGAGTGGGGGGGTTAAGTACCCTAACTTGGCGGTCCCGCGCGCCGAAATAGATGTTCGTATGGGAAAAAGGAGAGTAGGATGACAGAAAAAAACAGAAAGGGGAAGGGTCTCGTAAAGAAAATGACAGTTCTCTCTATTTGAGGGGAAAGGGCCAGGGAGGGGATTAGATGGAATTAGACGGTAAAGTAACGTATTTGCAGATCTGAAGTAGGCTGACGGAGAGTACGACTCTCACAAACCCTAACTTGAGGGAGTAAGAATGAATGGCCAGAGACTGCAAGAACTTAAGAGTTATTGAAGAGGATAAAGTCCAGGCATCTCAAATCGAATAACACATCGAGCATGGGAATGTTCCGGGGATCTGAAAATAAAAAGACGGTTGCGAGTCAGGCCGACTCTACGGACCTGGCAAAAGGAGGGAGGTCTCTTCCCACGTAATGAAGGTGAAACCAATAGGAGAGAAGGCCATGGAACCTCTATAGCAAGTCAAAGACATAGGAAGGTCAAGAAGTCGAGGGACGGGGAGACATTTGTTTTTCTTGACAGTTGAATCTAAAAGAAGAAATAAGAGATAATTGCCCTTGACATGTGCGACGGGCGAGAAGGAGAGAAAAGATCTCAGGAAATTGAGGCAGGAGGGCGCGGCTTTGAATTACTCTAAGCCGGGAAAAAGGAAAGAGGTCCTGCTGAGAAGTGAAGCAATTCTATCTGGGACAAACTTAGGGGATGCCGGATCGGCACAGACGCAATTCACCGCATCGGGTCAGCACGCCGCTGAAGATGAGCACTCATTTGCACTGAACTAATGAAAGCATGAGTCTTTTCTTTTGTCGCAAAAGCGCAGGCAAAAGGCGTGCAGATCACTAGTTAGTAAAGGAACGACAAAACCAGATCAATAATTTACCAAAAACGACAAGGTCATTCAGGAGAAAAGAAAAGATTCTCGGAAAAGGATTCTCAAAGCGAGCAAGAAGGCGGAGAGCGATGAAAGGTCTGCAGGTGCAGGGATGTAATCAAGAATTAAGAAGACAGACGCATCTTTATAGAATAGGAAAAGGGTCTTGGCGGCGGGGTATGACATGGCGCGGACCAGGCTACGCGACACAAAATAAAAGGGGAAAAAAACAGGTCCAGGGGGGGATAGCTCCTCAAATATAAAAAAGTGGTTTTGTGCGGGCAAGGCAACGGGGATTTCACGGGGCTGTCTTTCGAACAGGAACCAACAACATCTGAACTAGGCATCACAGGACATATATAGTGCTTAAGGAAAGGAACATACAGTGAAACGGGACTAACACAGTGCAAATAAATTGGGGGGTACCTGTCTATCGGTGGAGAGATAAACAGAAAAAAAGGGAGGGGAAAACGGGGGGGGGGGGGGAACGTGCACAAGGGGTCAATAATGGCTCGAGTCGAAGGAAAGGGACAGGGTGTCCACGCCGGCGGCCCAAGTGATTTAAAAGTCAGGAAAGAGAATTATGAACAGGTAAGGAGTTAAGGGGGACGCGAAAATCTGGGGAGTAAGAGATGAATCCTACTAATCAAGTACCTAACTATACGAAAACAAAGCAACACTTGCTGACCGGCTAGAAAAACGTCATAGGGTTGCCGGGTGTATCTTGAGAAAAAAGGAAATCACAACAGGAGTTCTACTCCTAATACCGGCAGGAGGAAAGGGGAAGAGAGGGTAGAATAGGGCTGCACAAGGTCCTCAGGAAGAAAGGACTTGAATAAGGCGGGGTCATCTGCGTGGGAAAGACAATCTAGGGTACGACAAGCGGAAAGAAAAAAGAATCTGAAAATGCACAGGAAGGGCAGTGTTAAAATGTGGTGCGTCAGAGCCTTGGCACCCGGCGATCTCGACTGGCAGGTTCGAGTGAAAAAAAAAAAGGGAAAAAAAGAAAAAAAAAAAAAAACAAACAAAATCAGGATCGACTTGCAAAGTACTACAACAAAGACCACAGCAGGACATCGAATTGGGGAGGCTGCCGTCGTGGAGGGGAGATGAAAAAAAGAGGGGGGTGACGGTTGGTACGCTGAAGAACATGGGAGGCGGGGACAATTCAAACTTCTAAATCTCAGCAAAAGCGGTCACGGTTATGGGAGGGCGGACAGCGGAGGAGAGGAGCACCATTACATATGACACCAACGGTTCTATCGAAATCCAGAGGGGGGGGGGGGGGATAAGGAAAAAGGTGTCATAACATATCGTACGGTGTGGGACGGTCATAGCGGCTTGGGCGACACATCAAAGAAAGGGCGTACGGAAATGTACAAAGGGACTAGCCGCTGTCGATGGCAAAGTTGAACGCCATATCAACGCGGGAAGTCAAAACTGATAGGACAGAGCCGTTTCGATTAGGGGGAGCGAATCGCGGTTCAAGAGAACTTGGCTCTGGGACTAGTCGAGGGTAGCGCGGGGAATTGGGGTTGAAGAAAATGCGGTCGTGTTTTTAAGCGGTCTTTCCTACTGAAAAAAAAAAAAAAAAAGATCGTGCGAATCATGGAAAGAAAGCCCAACG
>Ga0179593_1310923_pt1 | contig 11683 bp, 12 predicted proteins | sample CZODoug2_1_08_16_FD_185931 | JGI IMG/M metagenome (GOLD analysis project Ga0179593, IMG submission 185931) | Vadose zone soil fungal communities from Angelo Coast Range Reserve, California, USA - CZODoug2_1_08_16fungal (PacBio error correction) | ecosystem: Environmental > Terrestrial > Soil >...
GGGTAGCGAAAGAACTCCGTAGAAGAATAAGTAGTGGCACGGAACATGGAGACGGATTGGCCGGACGTTGTTGAAGTAAGCGCTTCAAAAAAAGACTCGATTTTTTATCAGGGGGGGGGTAAGGGGAGACATCACAGGGGAGCTAAAACCGACTCAAAAAAGGAGAAAAAGAACGGAGAGGACAAGTTAAGTGCCGGAGAGGGGATTGGTCCACGCCCTGGAACTTGAGCTCTTTCATGCATCGGGAGGACAAGCTCCTTGGAACTTGTGGGGGAAGAGATCAAGTTTCAGAAAGCGAAAAATCCGAAGGAGGGGGGATGAAGACATAATCCAAGGCGGTAAGGGAGTACCGAGGGGGGGGAAGAAGGCGACAGAGCGCACGGGTGAGGGGAGGCGCTCCGCGCGTCCCCTCCCATGGGCTTACATCTAAACCTAGCTGTATCTCGGGGGTAGGATCAAGGGAGGAGAGGATAAAATGTTTTGACACAACCTGGGGTGTCGCTTTCGAGAAAAACTTCACGAGGAGGGAAAGGGGAAGGACAGGGTCGATATGAGAAGGGTCAGAATCGTGCAATCGCACGAGAACATTTTCTTTACCTTTCACGGGTGATAGAGGGAAGGATGTCTTCACAGGGCTTGCCGGTGGGAAGGAAAGCCGTCGGCTCGTTATTTGGTTCACAAAAAGGTAACGGTCTGAACAGTCACCTTCGTGGAAAACATTATAACAAAACGAAGGACGGGAGAGAGAGGACACTTCAGGGGGGCGGTTGGAGGGAAAGGGGTGTGAAAAGGGGGGGGAGAAAAAATGAGAGTGCACAAATCACGGATGTCTCGGCAGGGGGGAAGGAACCTTTGGTTCTTACAAGAAATAAAATCGCCATTCCGGCTTCCTTGAGATGAACGTGGAATGACGAGCAGAGAGGAGGCCGCAAGGAAGAGGGCAAAAGAAAAGCGGGGGACAGAGAAAGAAAAACGGTTCTGCATCAAGCCCGATAGGCAACAGCTCTGATTCTCTCCGCCGGACAATGAGACTAGATCGGGACTGGTAACCGCGAGGACAGGAGAGAGAAAACAACTGCTTCGATGTGACAGGGACGCGTGCTGGTGCAAGGATTTGATACGCCGCGAAAAATTTTTCAATCCCAAATGAGAGGAAGAGGAGGACGGAAAAAACCTTCAAAAGACCACGCAAGGCGAAGGAGACATCGGCGGGAAAACAAAATCTTCTTCAAACGCGGCGAACGAAACCTGAACCGTTCAGGGGGGTCTCGCGTTAAAATAAGGGAAACCTCGTTTACGGGTCATGTTATATTTGCCCTCGAAGGGGTGGACTTAGGGGGGGGAAGCAGTCAGAAAAACAAAATGAAATGACAACCGCCTTAACTACAGAACCTATGCAGCACAGGTCTCTCCCAATTAGAAGGCTGATAGAGAAAATTGCAACTAGTCTAGTGACTAAAGTTAGACCTCAACTTGGGGGATTTTAGTCCGAGGGTTGAAGGGTAGGGGTGGGGGTAAAATAGGGCGAAGTGGGGGACTTCAAAAGAACATTGGACGGGGGAATGCAAAAGCGAGCAACTAGCCTCGAATCTATCGCACGGCGGGTGGGGCGAACACGATTTTCAAGAGTCGTGTAGCGAACGGATAGGGAAACATCAGGAGGGGCGGTCTTCTATCTAAATCAAAGGAGTAGGCTCTTCGCAAAAGAACGGGGGGGTGGTGCCTTGAAAGGTCTATCTCTACCCTCTGACGCAAGGGGGGAGGAGGGAGGCGACAGGGACGGGAACGTCGATATGTAAAATTAAGCTCGTGGGGGAGTGCCATCGTGGGTGCGCTCTAAATAAGGGAGCTCCTATAGAGACTCAGTAACACAAAGGTAGGAGAAAGACAGGGAAAAGGGCCACGTGAAATTCCCAGAAGGTGGAAAAAGTCGGGCCAGGGTGATGAATCTGATTATGCAGAGCCATGAAGAGAGTCTCTTCTTCTAGGAACTCCGGGGGGATGGAAAATAAGGGGGGAGAAACCTAGAAGGGGGGGGAGCTCGCCTGGGAAAAAGATGGGGGGAAAAGGGGAATTCAACGCGCCGTTCGGGCAGATATTAGAGCCAGGAGAGAACTTGACCTTTGAAAGAGGTTTGTACACTCATTCCTAAAGAACGCCTTGCAGAGCTGGGGAGGGGTGAGGGCTGGGAAACACGGTTAAGGGGAGACGAAAGGCCAAGGCTGATGAACTGCGCCGTCGGCCGGTTACAGCAAGAAAGGACAACCGGATTGCACGAGGAACCCTCTTAGACATGCTGAGGGGGAAAAAAAGACTGCGGCACGAAAAAAAAGCCCGAGGCTCGATATAGAACGGCCTCAAAAGGCTTCGGAGACGACGAGCGACCGCGAACTAAGAGAGGGAAGAGAATCAACACCCGGCATATCAATCAGCAAGGAAGAAGTCTGTCAACTACGGGGGAGGAGTAGGAGTAACAGGGGGGTAAGGAAACGAAGACCGAGAAAGAGGTTGCCCGGCCCTACATAGGCAGGAACATAAGAGGTATCTCACAAGAGGGGGGAGAAACAGGGATTCAACCGCATGTAGGCGCTGGGGGCTGTGGAACTGAAAAAAAAAAGGAAAACTTGGAGGCCGCCGAATGGCGACCACGAAAGAATAGAAAAAAAAAAAGTCAGGGGATGTTACAGGGAAACTTAGTAAAATTGCAATACAGAATCAACCAGAAAGGAAAGCAAGGGACTGGTAAAAAGAAAAAGTTGTCGAAGGAAGAGGCTGAAAAAAGGGAGGGAGGAGGACCCCAGAGAAATTTGGGCCTAGAGAAAAAAAAGTGAGAATATGAAGGCCTATACGGGGGTGGCAGTCGAAGGAGCAAAAGAATGGAGGGGAAAAGAAAGGCTGACAAAGAAGAGTATAACGCGGGGGCAAATCCCATCGATAAGAAGATACGCGGGCAGTGCACAGGACCCCCGTCGTGGCCGGGAAGGGTGACATCTATGATAAAAAAAAAAAAACTGGAGGCTTAAAATATAGAGAAATGTTGCACATCATGAAAAGGCGTCGTCCAAAAGAAGAAGACAACCAGGGGATAGAGAGGGGGAGTTGGGCCCAAAATCTTCGAGCCGCAGGGTTCATAGACGGCAAAGCCTGGGGAGAAAAAAGAACATAGTTCACGCGGCTCGGGTTCTCTTATCAAACCGGGGAGAAAAAAGGACAATCAACTGGGCGCTCCGGCAACTCATAGGTTGGGCTCTCCTAAAGTATCAAGCATGACATACTTCAGGGAAAGCATCAAGGAAACCCGGCAGGACCGGTCGGCTGGTATGGTAGCTAACCGACGGGGGGGGGGAATGGACACTACTACATGTGCAAACTCGTCACTTCCTGGGAGCGAGGGTGGCAGGTGAGTGAGGACATTCGTCTGAAGCCAACTCAAGGAAAAAGCGAGACCAGAGGGGGACCGCGGAAAATGAAGACAAAAACGTCATGAGGAGCCTTGTTATGAAGTACCTGCCGGACCAGTAGCCCTTCTGGGGGCTAACAGACACCAGTTAAAAAAGCCGCTCAATAAACGGACCGAAGACCGCAGGAGGGTGCGGAAAGGGGAGCGACGGGGGTCCCTCTACATGGACTCTGACTCGCGAGGCAGGCTCTTCGTACGGAGGGTCAATAATGGGGCTGTATATCTAAAAGGGAGGGGGGAAGCTCCTCAAGAGTTTCGTCGCAATCGTCCTGGATGCAAAGAGGGACCTAGGCGGCAAGAACGTCCACTGAGGTTGTCTTCAGACGGGCGAGGAACCGGAAAAGCAAAAAAAAAAGCTTCAAAAAATAGGGCAAAGCTGCTAAAAGTGGAAACGCGAGAACCAGCAACAAAGACATCGGCAAGGCGGGTGTGCCCTTAGGCGTCACAAACGGGACGTCACTCTATCTTAAGAAACCCTGAGAAATCCAAATCGGCACGAAAGGCCGGGTGACCCCGCCTGGGCAAGATAGCACCGGAAGCTCAACCCGGAATCAGGTCTGACGTCAATAGTCGGGAAGGAAAATAAAAACTCGGGTTCCTCTCAGGAAGCAAACGCAAACATCGGCATGGAGCGAACCTATCAGAGTAAAAACTTTCTCAAACGCGAACACAAATTATTTCGGAAGGTCACAGGGCTGCTAGAGGAAGGAGAAACGGGGGAAATAACAAGAGAACGTCATCGGGGGGTAGGAGACCTATCGAATAGGACCACTCTTCATCACTAGTACCAAAAGGAAGGAGCAGACCCGAACCGAGGTCCGCAGAAAGCCTACGGCGCGCAAGCGGGAAGATCGACAGGTGGCTCAAAAAAAAAAAGTGCTGCGCGCGACGAGCCCTAAGAAGGAAGGTGATAAAGAACGAAACGATTGGTTCACTCTTCGCGGGACGATCACCGAGTGACCATCAGGGATGAGGAACAACATGGGAAAGTTCTGCTCGAATGTCGCTGGAGGAAGGGAAGGGCGGTCAAAGGGGGGGAAGGAGGGGAAGGCACAAGCCCGAGGTCGTCGACACACCAGGGAGGTCTACGTGGGGCATAAGCGCGACTGGCCCTGATAAAACTAAAAAAACGAGACCGGTACTAAGAGGGGGAGGTGCGGGGAAAAAGGTCGTGAAAGGGCGAAGGCAAGGCTTGGGAAGGGTCTTCTTCCGCAAACGAAAAAGGCGACAATAAGACGGCACGGTCGGAATCTGGACGCAGCAGGCCCACGGGGCAGAAGGGTGTTAGGTAAAAAACTTGCTAAGAGGGGACGGACCCAGCAGATTCGCTGGCGCTCGTGCGGGAAGTGCAAAGCTGGCCGCAGCACATTCAATAAATTTCGGAATGAAACATCGGGGTCAGGAGAGGCCAAAAGCACTCAGGAAGCCCAAACCGGCAGAGGACCGTGGGAACATGGGTGAAAGAGAATGTCGCAGAACAGAGAGCGTCGCACTTGGTACCGGCGGAAGCATGGGGGCTGTGTCAGGGAAGGCGGAGGGAGAAAACCCTCAGGGGCTGCGAAGCCGTCGGAATGCAGAAGAAAGAAAGTTTGCCGAGGGGGCGGGCCCACGGGGGTGAAGATACAAGAAAGCGAGGTACGAGGGTAGGGTTGCTCCAAACAAAACGGGGTCGGGATGCCTACGACATCGGTGAGGTGACACTGCGGCCAGGGTCGATTGACCTCCCAAAGAGGCCGGAGAAAACAGCAACGGGGGGCGCGATGCTTTCAAGCATAGTGTGTTCGGGGAAAGAAAAGGGAAGTTCATGGCGGAAAAGGGAACAAACTCCTAAGGCGGCGCGCAGAAAAACCTCAAGCCGGGTGAGAGGATACAAGCTCAAAAAAACACCGGAGACATGCACGCAACAATTCCGGAGGTCCAAGCAGGCGAAACAACCTCATCTCGAACAGGGAGGAAAGGGCAACCGCGAATGCCTTTCGAGACAGCCGACACACGCTGGGCAAAAAGAAAATCAAGACAAGAACCCAGACGAAAGGAGCAGGAGGGGTGAGGAGAAAAGGGGAAAGGACAAGACGGATAGCCTTCCCGCAGCACCTCTAATACACGACGCTCGAAATCGCGTTGACAGAAAAAGGCCATGAAAATACGTTTCGGCAACAAACTCCCCGACAAGGGTCGCAAGGTTGCGGAAAACATGATCGACTGCAACGAATCTAAAAAGCTAGCCGCAAAAGGAGTTGGGGACAAAGGGGGGATCCGGAAAAAAACCCGTATCTTAAGAAAAGGGTCAGTCCGGCGTTGTGTGAGGAAGAAGACGAGTAGTCGGGGGACCAAGGGGGGATATAAAAAAAAACGAAAAACGGCTTCACAAAACAGAGATCGTGGACGCGCTGCTACTTCAAACAACGAGAGCATCCGCGGAACATGAAGAGGGGCAGCTGCAAGATGAAATTCGACGGCGGGCTGGAGCGAAAAAAAAAGAAAGGCTCAAAGAAACACGTGAGGAAAAAGAGAGAGATGGGGCTCTCCAAACGTCGAAAAAGGTGAAGAGCGAGCATGTGTTTCATCGGGATGGGGAAGTGAATGGGTTGAGGAGACGAAAGAAAAGGGGGGGGAGGGGCAGCACAAAGGGGGGAAAGGGATACCATCGAGCCAGAACGGGAGCAAACGCTGGCGACAATGCCTTTAAAGGCTACGTTTGTCAGGAGTGAAAAAAAAATTGAACGGGGCTGAGGAAAAGGGCACGCTCGCCCAGGTGGCCGCTTATGCAGTCACCGACACAGAAAAGCGCGCCCAGCGGGGTGCTTGCCGAAAAATCGGCAAGTGCGGTAAGGGGGAGGGACGCCGTGAAGAACGGGATAGAAACGCAAGGTGGGAGTTTTGGGAGGAGCCAGACTGAAGGTCCAAAACCAAGAGTCAAGACGCACCGAAGCGTCGAACGGGAGCTGCCTGGCTTTCGGGCGCGGAGGTCCGAAATAGGTTGGGGGGGCCAGCAGAAACGGGGGGCTGCGAGAAAACGGCCGGAGGGGGAAAGACCCAACCCAAACCCCAGACAGGTGAGGGAGGAGGGGAGTCTAGGCCGCCGCGGCACAGGGGGGCGACATGGGCGGAAAGGCGAAGGGGGAGTCAAGGGAACAAATTTAAACCAAAAACAAAAAGGGGGAAGAGTAAAATCGCCGCAGGGTCGAGAGTATTTGGGGATGCCGCAAAGGGAGGAACGTCCACCCCGGTTGGAGGGAAAACAGAATCAACAAACAAGATGGCTGGACAATCGAACGGGACGGGGGTAAACGTCGGCAGCGGGGGGAAAGTTCAAAGGGGGACAGGGACTTAAAAGCACTGAGTCTCGCGATGTACAAGATTGGGGGGGGGGGTGAATCAACACCAGCAACGATCGACAGGCTCGGCCGAGGGCAGCACGTGGCCAGGAATCGTAACAAAGAGGAGGCGAAAAGAAAATCCTCCGTCTGCGGACAAAGCGCCAAACTAAAAAGTCGCAGGAGCCGCTATGAGAAAAAAAAGAGGCTAGAGGCCTGCAGAACAAGGGGGAAAGAAAAAGATCGTCGGGAAAACAATTAAGAAGGGAAAAAAAAATACCCTTGATATAAAGGGAAGTGCCGATGGCCTTCTCGGGTATGGGGAGGAGAAGGCGAACCTAGGGTTTGAAAGCTCAACGAAAGGCTCTTAAGGAAGGTGCTCCCTGCTTCACCAAACAAAAACCCCCCTCAGAAAGCAAAGCGAAATATGAACTCGGCGATCGGAGGAACACGGCTCACTGACAGGAAACTTTCCTTGGCGGAGGGCATTCCACCGTTAAGGTTCAAAATTTCGAATTTGGGGCAGATCCTTTGAACGGCAGTCCCCAAAAAAAGGACTTCAGAAAAAAACAACAACCTTCAACGAAGCTGCGGCAAGGAGAAGGAGTCGCATAGGAAGGACCGAGGACGAGAGTGCCAGTAACCTACACTGGTTTGGGGGGGCGGGTCGTCGAGCTGGGGCTTTTTCCTTCCACTGAACTTGAAGAATCGGAGCCACCCGCGAAAGCTCAAAGGGGAAATGGGGTTAAGAGCACGTGGAACTTCGAATGAAAAGCGGGGCAAAAGCGTACTTGGAAAAAAGAGGAGGAGTGAGATCAGGAAGCGTAGGGCTCGTCGCATCAGCACTTGGGGGTTGGGCGCACGTGAAAATGGCGAGATAGAGACAGTAAGGGAATAGGAGGAGGGCATCTTTCTGTCGGCAGATTCAGCTTCAAACTATCGGGGTGCATCGGGGGCGCGATCTCTGTGAGCTTCGAGACAGGAAGCGATGTCGCAAAAGGTACTTCGAGGACCCGGTCACCGGGACATTCCGACGATGTTTTAGAGGCAGGATTATCTGAATGGGGAAAAAAAAAGGCCGAGTGGCACGGATTAATAGACTAAAACAAACAAGTGTCCTGGCACCAAGCATATCTTCGAACGAGTCTGGGGAGTCGCCGGTTAGGAGCTAAACAGAGGGGGGGGTAGTGAACTCAGAAGTTAGGGAAGGGAGTGAACCGCTCGCCCATCGAAAAGAAGAAAGATGGACTTCAAAGGGTTGGAAAGAAAGCCCGCCAAACTTGGCAGAGAGGGGGGAAAGGGGAAGGAGGGCAAAAGGTTGAACATTCTCCAGGGCGGAGGAGATGACACTTCTCCGGCGCAAGAGTGCCCTCCAAAAGGAAGGAAAACAGAACTGAAAGGAACTATGCCAAAAGCACAGGATGACAAGCTAATCTTAAGAGAGGGAAAATAACTCGAAGAATAAGAGAAAAAAAGTTCATTTACTAAGAAAAAAGGATCCTACGAATTCGGGTCCGATCATGTCAAGGGTCCGCTATCACCCTCAGAGAAAAATCGGCCTTTCGGGCAAGAAAGGGCTGAACAGTGTAGTAGAAAGAAAATACAAAGCGACTGGAAAAAGGTACAGCAGGCAAGAAGCAGGACCCAGAAGGAGCCCAAGAGGCAAAGCAGCGATGACGTCTCTTCGGGGAGAGAGAATCTCCGAAGGAGAAAAAGCACGAGCAAAAACGAACCACATCGCGACCAGGGGAAGGGGGAAGGGCCACGTAGTAATGAGCTCGGAGCGGTCAAAAGATAGACTGTGACGGCCAGTGTGGGAAACAAAAGAAAAATTCAATTTCCGGAGGGGAGGGGAAATTAGAGGGACACCAGATGATTGCCGAGCTCAAGAGGGGGGGATGATGAGCAAAAAACTTCAAGTTGCGCGACAGCGCCACTCGCGGAGGGAGGGGGGATCCCAGGGAAAAAAACCGACTCAAGCGGGCCAAAATCCCATCTATATCAGAAGCGTGACGTGAGCCTAACGAAAGGGGAGGTGGGACGAGGAAAACTCTTCAGAAAAAACAATAGGGGATGAAATTTTTCAATCGGCAAACAAAGGGGGGAGTTCGAAAAACGAATCAAACTTTATCAGGAGAGAGGGATTTGGCCACCGCGGCTATCCTCTTCGCTCTGGTCGGGTCAGCGGCAAAAACCGCCATATTCGAACAGGATGGCGCTGCGGAAAAAGCAAAAAGCAAATAGCTTCAGATCAACGCTGGCGAGACGAATCATGTCCTAAGCTGGAGAAAAAGGAACGGCCCAACGAGTCAAGGAAAAAGCGTCCCGTGAAGGGGGAGTGATATGGGGGGCGCTCAGAAGTCAACATGAAAAAAAGTGAACAGTGTCTCTATTTGTGGGAGGGGGGCGATGCCGAACTTAGGAACAGGTACGGCGCACAAAGAAAATGAACAGACGAACAAAGCGCCGCATGAACGCGGCTGGGCAGAAAAAGAGGGACACCAACGGCAAAAAAGTCGGCCTCTAGACAGAGCCGGATTAGTAAGAAACAAAAGAACCCGGGAAAACAGCCGCAACCACGACGCAAGGAAGGAAGTGATGAAATCTGGCCAAAAATGAGCAGGACCGGAGTTCGGGAAACAAGGGCCAGAGGCAGCGCGAGGGGAGAGGTCACAAAAAGTAGCGGGAGTCTCAAAAAACGCGGATGGTCACTCCGGCAAGGGTCGTCCGCATAGTCAGCCTGAATGCCCGATGGAACCTCGGGGGAACGGCAAAAAGCCGCTCGTTGCGGCAGGGCTGCGGGGCAAAACGAGGCAAGGGACGAAACCATCTGCGGCATAGCGGAGGAAGAAAAAAAGGGGGGGGTGAAACCAAGCGAAAGAAAAAAAACAGCTCTGCAGGGGAGTTTGGTCGGGGCCATGAGCGTCAAAGAAATGACTCATCACCCGGGCAAGGTCATCGGGACCGAACGGCGAGAAACCCAAACTTTAGATACATCATCTCATCAAAAGGTATCAGCACTCCTTTCTAAGGCAATTGACAGGACTACCGAGTGCCGACAAGGCCAGGAAGCACTCACCTCGGCAATGGAGGAAACCGATCCCTTGACCATTTCTAAAGGAGAATCTTAGAAATGTAAAGAGGGGCGCGGCTCTTGGCGTTCGAACGGGTGGGAATCACGCCGAATCAGGAGAAAACCTGAACTCTATCGGAGGACAACTATAATCCAAAAGGGAAAGGGCCGACGATCAGAAGAAAAAGACCGCTGTAACTACGGGCGGGAGCGCAGGCGTGGGGCGATATCGGACAAAAGGGCAACGGCGGCTGCTCGGAAGAGTCAAGCATGTCGATCGACGCAAAGGCGCATGTTAAAGAGAAAAAGAGCGGGCGCGATCGCGCTTGAAATCGGGGGGAATGAATCACAAAATGGACGGGGGATCGAGGGGGTAACGGGAGGGAAGGAGCAAGAAGGTTGTGCATGGTCGGCAAGGTTGACGGGGGAGAACAGCCGGAGGTCAGGCACGACGCCGCATAAAAGGGAGGTCAACTTGAAATACGGATGACATGAATCTTCAACTAAAGGACTAGGGCGAGAGCAAGGGGGAACTTCAAGCGTTCCGCTGGGGCGGAGGTCCTAGGTTACTGTGCGAGGATCAACTGGATCGGGAAAATCGAATATGTAAAACTATGACTGCTGCGAGCGACACCTCAAAGGGGAGATTCGGGAAAACGGTGAAACGACTCGGCAGAAAGCAAACGCGTATAAAGCGTGCTCTTTTCCGGCAGGAAAAAGAGTAAGGAACGAATTTCGTTTTAAGGTGCGGGAAAACGATGTAATCGCGCAAGCCGAAAGCCGCGAACGAGACTGGAAGATGACCGGGGGCGGCATGGGTTTTTGACCCGAAGGTCAATCTGCCTCTCCAAAATTCTTTCTCACATTCCGCAGAGAAGGCAGGAAGCCAAAAAGGGAGATCGGGTCCAGGGAGAGTCTGCAGAAAAGCGAATGATGGGAGCCGTCCGGGGAATGCTTTATCCTCGATACGCAAGGTCATGGGGGGGGGGCCACGGTGAGGCAAATCACAGCGGAAGGTCAGACTTTCATGGGGGAGCCAACGGGTCAGGGGATCGCCGACGGAAAGAGTTAAGTTTGGGAAAGACCAGGTCGGAGGTGGACCTCCAAAGCGAAAGGGAATCAACAATCGAAGAGAAGACATCTTATATTTTTCATCAGGGAATTCGAAGGGGCGGACAGTGGAAAATACGGAGCCGACGGCGGATCAAAAAGCGCAAAAAAGGGAAAAGAGGGCCTAATATGAAGACACGCGACAGGAAAAGACAAAGGTCAGCTGGTCCTAGCGGAGGAGGATCTGCAACCCCGAGAGAGACTGTCACGCTCGGACGTTTCTCGACAGCAACCAATCAGGAGACAGTATTGCGATCCGCGAAGCCAGGAGAAGAACCGAAGGTACTCCGTTGCAGGATCGGCCATGGGAGGTAACTGCATATTAACGGGCCGCAAGCGAAAAGGACAAAAAAAAAACCGTGCCGGAACGTCGTGGAGACGCCTTCAGACATCAAGGGACGAATGGGTCGCACCACACCAAAAGGCACTGTCGAGGAGGCGATGCCCGGCAACGACTAACAAGGGGGGGGGCGGGCAGGAAAATAGACCTTTCACGGGAGGGAAAGACTGACAACGTAGCCGTGGCAAGGGAGGGGTCCGATGCCAGATCAACTTAAAAGTGGGGCGCCGTTCTGTCAAATCTCGAGGAGCGAAGGAGAAAGTTTGAGAGCCCCAACGCTTCCCGCCGAGTTTGAATCGTCTACTGCAAAAGGGTTCATCTCATCAAAAGATACGAAAACCATTATCTCGCGGCACTACGGGAACTCGAACGGCGGCGGAGCC
>Ga0179593_1316447_pt1 | contig 11683 bp, 10 predicted proteins | sample CZODoug2_1_08_16_FD_185931 | JGI IMG/M metagenome (GOLD analysis project Ga0179593, IMG submission 185931) | Vadose zone soil fungal communities from Angelo Coast Range Reserve, California, USA - CZODoug2_1_08_16fungal (PacBio error correction) | ecosystem: Environmental > Terrestrial > Soil >...
AAAGTTAAAGCGGTCAGCCCGTTTTAAGGGGGAACTTCTCATTCGAAGCGAGAATCTGATTCGTCTCCCGATTTTTCGGAAACGGAGGAAAGGGTGAAGTAGGTGGAGCACTGGAAGAGGAAAGCCTCGCTGACTCGCGCTTCGTCGAAGAACTTAGCAGATCGCGAACACTGGTTCCTGAGCTGCTCTGAGAGGAATGAGACGTACAACGCAGGGGCCTCCGCAAGTAAAAAGTATGCAATCGTCTTCCTATGGCGACAGCAGTAGAATCGATATAGACGAGGAGAGAGGACCATAATCGAACGGTGTCGACCGCCGGTGGCAATACGAAAGAAATGGTTCAACTAAGGGCACTGCTCCCGGTTCCCCGGTACTCCCACCAAAACCGGCACCAATAAGGGGGGTCAGGCTGGACATCAAGGGGGGGGTGACAAGGACGGTCCGCACAAAATGCTCCCATTACAGACCATCAAATCTCAGTAGAGAGAGAACTGGCGCGAGGAGGAGAAGACTTTCTATCGGAGCGCTCGGGGTCCGGACGTCGAAAAGTAAGAAAAAAATCTGAGAGGGGGCGGAGGGAAAAATAAAACAATTTCGGGATTATCCACAACTTCACCGGGACTGCATTGAGAAGGGCAGAACCATTCCCGATGGCTCATAAAGAAAACAACACGAGGGGGACTTTAGCGGTTCGCGGAGTCAGCTAAAAGCGGGGACGAGAAATCACTTCCGAGAAAAAAAGAAAATGCAGGACGACGCAATCGACTTACCTTTGTACACGGAATGCGAATCCACGGTCAGACTGAACCCACAGAAAACGGGGGGAAGACTGATCCAAGACAACTGAGCAAAGCAACCATGTTTGGGGGTTGTTCACCGGGCAACGTCGAAAATCCCGAAATTGAAGTCCAGGAGAGGGAGCAGCGTGATTCAGTCCTACTAAAGAGTTCTAATTTCCGCTGCTCCTCAATCAACGGTCTTCGAAAAGGTACACGACGGTCCATGACAGCACGGAACCTGGGAAATGCGCAAAGCGACACAACAAGGCGAGCCGAGCAACGAAGCTGGAACCGGAGGAGGAAATTTCCGGATGAATCCCAGCGTCAGCGACTTGCAAGAGACACCGCTGCCCATAATCCGTTCTGATCACCCTGGCCGAAGAGCAAACAACAAAAGGAATAAAAGGGATGCGGCTGGCTCCCAAAGAAAAACTGAAAAGACTACCTATGAAAAGTAAGACAAAAGCGCATCATCAAAGACTCATACTCTTTATATTCAAGAACCACTATCCCTAAAGCAAACGCAAGGTTTCGAATAAAGAGGACGCTATTGACAAACAACCACAAGAGGCCCGGAAAGGATGAACCATTTATGAGCAAGGGATGCTGCTATACGAACACGCAGCTGGAAAAGACGACCATCTCTGAACTCATGTCAACCACGGGTGCACCGCAACAGAGAAAAAAGAGAGCTTTTGGAGAGTGTCCTAAGGTGCGCGGAAGAAAACAGCGTCCCAAAGAAGGAGGAAGAAAATCCAGGTGAAGGCGGAAAAGAAAATGGAACGAGACTTAAGTGCAGCAGTATCATTACGAAAGCTCGTCTCCTTCTAGTACGAGCTTGCTCCAGTAAACGGCTGCGATCAACACAGGTGGTGGGGTGGAGAGGCACTATCCAACGAGGAAGGGATGGGAAATAGTACATGAAGAGGGGGTGTACTGCACCTGAAGGTCGGCTCTTGTATCTACATTTCTCAAGTGGAGCGGGCGCCCCCGACCGAGACTCGTCAGGGATATGACCGAGACTGACAGGAGAAGCCGCGTGCATAGGAGGGTTAGAAGAAGATAGATCGGACGGTTTATCTAGACAGAGTAAAAAGTCTCAGTCAATTACAACAGCAAAAAAGTTCGAGAGAGGGTGAGGGGGCCTTTCCCTTCGTCTCAAAGGAAAAAGAGAAAGAAGGGCGAACCTACAAAGAGACCGGAGGAGTGTGGCCCTATTCGCTCAACAAAAAGACGGTTTGATGAGCCGTCGAGTTGCGAAAACAAGAGAGGGACAGGAGGATCTACGCCGCCTGAGCAGTAAGGTTCTGGGCCGGGGGGGGGGAAAGGGGGGGAAAAGCTTATTCAGTTAAAAATTCTCGCAATTCATTCAAAGCGAAGAGAATGATGCTTGTAATCAGTCACATAGTATTCAGGGTGATCGTGGTCGGCTCTGCACCGACACCCTTTGGATATCGACTCTGTACGGGAAAGAAGGAGGGAGAATTCAAGAAGGGTTGTGGAGAAAAAAGGGACAGGGGGGGACCTGCTGTTCGCGTCGTCAGGAGCCGCTGGGGGTCGAAAGATAGACGGAGTGCATTTCCTAGAGGGACTGCTGAGTAGGCGTCCGGATTAACCGAGATGTCGAAGGTGCGGTTCCTGCATGAAGAGTTAGCCATGAGGAAAGGACGTAGAGCCGGAACATGTGTAGGAAAAAAAACAAAGCTCCGTTTTGAAAATTGGCCTTGTGAGCGCCGGGGGTTTTCGGCCTGTGGGGCATCCTCGAGAGCCGGACGGGGGAGGTTCTCCAACCTTGCTCGAGAAAGAAAGTGGTTAAAAAAAACAGGAACGATCGCCCGTCCTGGGAGAGCGCTGGTAGGTAAAATTGCGAGAAATTAAAGAGTCGAATTGGAGCAGACGACGATTAAGTCATTCCATTTTGAGCGCAAAAGAAACAAAAGGCACAGGTTTACCGAATGGAGAGGTCGTTGGGGAACCCGCGGGGGATCCAAAACAAAACAACTTCTTTCAATCGGGTCTCCGACCCGTTAATTATAATAATAGAAGCGGGTAATAAACAAGAGGAGGAGGGGAGAAGATTCCTCGAGGGGGGAGTAAGACACGGGAGGGAGGGAAAAAAAAACGACGGTGTGGTGGGGGATATCCCGAAGTCATGTTCCCAACACGAAAAACGAAAGCAGCTGGACTGGCACCGTAACCTTTTTTAGAACAAATGGGGGGCAACAATTCGTGAGAATCTGAACAATTCGCTAGGAAGACAGTCTGTGAGACAAAGGACGACCAGCAAAAAGACTGAGAGGACGCCGGACGTTGTCTGTCAATTCGCGTAGCAGCGCAGGTTGATCATCACTAAGGCCATTGAGAGCGAAGGCAAGGAAAAAGGCCGCGAAATACTAACCACGGCGCGTAGCACGATGGACAACGAGAAGGGAGACGGCCAGGACCGTCGGTCTTAAAGGGAACGAGCAGGACCGCACCTTCGATAGAATTTCCCAATAAAGACTCCGAGATAACCAACAAGCACTATACCGTCTAGGAGTGAGAACCAGCGGAGCAAAAAAAGAATCATCCCTGAAAAACGAGGAAGAAATCGCATGTCCAGCACCGCCACCTCCAGAATCTGCAAAAAACTTCCTCGAGGATACCATGTTCCATTTTCCGCGGGCCGACCGACCCCCAGCCATGTGGGCCGCCAATTGTGGAAAAGAAAATCTTTGTTGGAAGGAAAGGGGGGAGGAGAGCCTCATCTGGTTGATTTCCTATTCCAAACAAGCGAAGCAATGAAGGGTCTTCTGCCGCAGAGATCAAAAGGAGATAGAATCTTCTGGTTCCCCGAGAAAATGCTGGGACCCAAAAAAAGGATTGGGTGGTCTCAAGCTGGAAGTCACTCGGGCGAGATCCTACTGGGGCTGTTCCCTTTTCTCTCTTTCTCCAGAGGGAAGAAAAGGGTGGGGGAATCGAATCCTATGCAATAGCTATGATGTGCGGATGGGTAAAGAAGAAAGGAGTGATCAGCCCGATAAAAGGGCAACGGGGAAGATTCGGAAGGCATAAAAACTCGAGGTCCTCTTCAAGGGCAGGCGAGGAGGAAGAACCCTTCGGGCGTCACCGGTGGGGAGAAGCCTGTACTTTCAAAAAAGGTGAATCGGGGATAATAAGGAAGCCAAGGGCGGGAAGTAACCTTTGCTGATATCAACGCAAGAAAATCGTTATCGGCGAACCACAAAATTTTTCTTATCGGGGGGACACAGGTTCAAGCCCATGAGACCGATTGCCGAAAGACGGAAAAGACGGGAGAACTCGCATGAGTAAGTACTCAAAGGAAATTTCCGGTCCTATTTAAGCGGACGTTGCCTAGCTTCTTGTTACAATGTGGTTCCGTCTTTATGGAACCCGTCCAAAGTAGATGGAAAAGATATATTTTGTGGAGGGGGGGGAGGGGTGGAAGTGTGGGGGGAACATCTGCTTTCACCGGAGGATGACGCGGCGAGTTACCAACTGAATAAGCCGGGCGAAAAAAATGCCGTAAGAAATGGAGAAGTTTGGGGTGGAGGGGTCATGGGGTCTAGAAGCAAAAAAGAGTCAACGTTGCCTTCTGGATCCTTTATGGATATAAGAACGGATAGAAAGGCCGCGGGACAGTGAGAGGGTTGTCATAAAGGAGTCGCGTTCAATGTGGGAGTGGGTGATGAGAAAGACACAATCAGTGGGGGAAAGGGGTTTTGTTCGCGGAGTAGACAGCGGGGTTGGGCTAAGGCGCTTTCGACACATGATCAAGGTGCTCAATTCGTCGAAAGCGTTCGCAAAGGGGTTACGACGGAGACCCGATGATCAGTTGGGGGTGGGGGAGGGCACCCGGGCGGAATTTATCAGAGGTGAGGGGGGTCTAAATCCTTTGAATTGAGATGTCATGCTTAGAATGGATGGGAAGACTGAAGCAGTAGAATTAACCGATCCGGACGAGTAGGAGTTGAGACCTGGGTGGTTTGGGGAGGGGGGGGACGAAAAAAACGGGTTGACCCCGCCTCTTCCCAACTGGATTCAGGAGCCAAGGGGCTTTCTGTGTTTGAGAATCGACCGGGAAACGTAGGATAAGTGGGGACAGGCAAACCGTAAGAGGCCGGGGGGAGTCGTCGGAATCGAATTTGTTTGAAGCTGCGTGGATCCGCTGGAAGTACGCGCGTAAAAGGTATCCCAACACAGGGGGGTGGTTGGGGGAGGGGGGAGTATTCAGCATTTGTTTCCCGGTGAGAAAGGGAATAAAGGACATCAAGTGTTAATGAAAAAAGGGACGGATGAATGCCTTTCTCCTGGGGAAACACGGCAATTCCCATCGCCGATACGGTACCATCATCAAATGAAAGTCGAGATTTATATCAGGACGCTCGCGAAAGTTTACCGGTGATGGAGAGGTAGGGAGCCGATAAGGGGGAAGGGGAAAACGGGGGGGAAGGCGGGTGAACGCAAGTTGGGACATACCCTGTCTTGGACTTTGCGGGGGGAAATTTGTTTGTGAAAATGGGGAAGGACGCTGACATTGGGTGAGATGTTGTTGGTCGGCGGCGAACCCCACCCCCCACCCAAGAGGGAAACCCGTCGCTCAAAGATGGGAGGGGGCGGCGGATGGGCCGGTTTTCTGCTAGAGGGGAAATATAACTGGCGCACACCGACGAGTGCAGCGTGCTTGAGGGCGGAAGGCCAAGCCGTTGTGGGGGTGGGTAGGGAAGCCTTCTCTGAAGCTTCTAGTTCCTATCGGCAAACAGCGAGAAGATAAAGTGACGAGGGCCTTTCATTGCAAAGTTCGGGGGAGGGAGGAGAGGGAGATGTCTGTGAAAGCTTGTCCCCTTACTGACCAAATTCCTCTTCGCCCGAATCTGTAGAAAAGAGGAGTCTAGGGAGAGAAGGGGAGAGTGTGAAAAATGGCAGACACACGGCTTCCAGACTTGGAACGGAATTAGGCGTACGGAATCAGAAAAAAAAGCAAAAAGGATTGGTAGTAAGAGAGAATACGTAAGACTACTACCTTGGTGGGAGAAAGATCGATTTAACTCACAAATTCTCGAGATAAAGGACTTCGGGGAGAAGATTTTTTATGTTAAGGGAATAATTTTGAGGATGTAAGGGACCACCTGTTGAAAAGCCGGGAGACGCGGAAGCTCGCGCTTGGAAAAATGAAGTGCGTCAGCCATAGTAGCGTTCTCAGCTGGTTCGAATTAACATGAAAAACAAAAGGAGGAGAGATCCTAAGCAGAGGGCCAAGGAGGAAATAGGTAAAAATGCAACCGGGGAGAACGATCTCGACGAAAAGAAGTCTAGCAAGAGGGGGGATCATATGAGCTAAATGGTCTGGTAACGAAGGGGGGGGTCGAAGACGCCAACGCTTCACGGCAGTACAGAGGAAGTAACACTGTCACAAAAATAGGTGCCACCACCCGAAAAAAAGTCCGATGCGTTGGAATCAAAAAAGTCTCGTTAACGCTTTCCCACTTTCGGACTGAAATACATCGGAGTACAATAACAAGGAAATGAGGAGTAGAATCGACGAGGGGAAGGAGATAGAGAGAAAGCTATTGTGGGGTCGGGGGGTCTGCCTTCTAACAACGCTAGAATAAAGGATGTGTCAAGAAAGAAATTAGGGAATGACGTCCTGCACAATTGGCCCTGCCATTTGTCTCAAAGGCAGACGAAAGTGTGGAACAGAATAAAAAAACCACAATAGGTCTGGCTGGGTACTATCGACATCTTCTACATCAACTTAGAACTACAATAGGACATCTCCTACACCCAGAGAAAATATTCCGGGTGGGAAAAAAAGGAAATACTTCAAACGATCGCATCCTTCCCCACATAGGAATCGACGGCAACTGAAAATGGCGCGGTCTTCGTAAAAACATTTGTTCGTCACATACAACACATTCGGGGAACGAAAAGCCCAAGTTCCATGAGGGGGTTCTATAAGTTCTTCAGTACTCTCTACGCCTTCTCCAGAAACGGCTCGTCGACCAAGTCAAAGGGGAAATTGATAGGGACGCTGACTGGCTTCGCAAGAACAAACCAAGGAGAGAAGAGACGGCCGGACCAGGGAGAGAGGAGGGTTGCCACGATTAGCAGTCGGCCGGAAGCAAGAAACTCGAACAATCCGCTGCACTCTTTCTGAGAACCGGTACGGAAGAGAAGAAAAACCAAGTGATATGATGTGACTGGGCGGTCAGCAACTAAAACACAGGGAAAAGGGAAAACGAGAGGCAAACCGCTCAGGACAGGGAGAAGAACAAGAGAAGGGCGTTATACCCTCCAGACGAGAACAGAACGCACGCTAAAAAAAAGGACTGCTATGCCACACCATCACAAATATTCATCCACTGGAAGGAAGGGGAGTCTAAAGGCTTCTTCTATGGCTAACTAGAACAGGCGGACAGAAAAGAAAGGGGAGCCAGGGGAACGCATGTTCAAAAAACTCAAAGCAAAGGAACCAACTAGAGGAGTTTCAAGAGGGACGCAGGTTTCTGAACGCTGAAAGAATACTAGGGTAAAAGTTCAGGGAATCAATCGAAAAGAAAAAAGGACAGTGCTGAATCCATTACTAGGAAGGCGCGTCGATAGTCTTCGGGAGGGATTTCCTTCGGAATTGAAAACGGCGGGAAAGACACAATTTTGTTGTTTAGCGGGAAGGAGACATGCCGGAAGGGGAAGAGGAAGCAAGAACGGTTGGGCCTACTAAGTGGGAGGGTCTGTGACGATAGATTTATCCAGTCAAGGCGGCTAAAACGACGGGGAGAGAGAAGGACGACGGAAGGACAGAGCAACGACGGCGTGGGAAGGGGATGTCTGCCTATTGAAATGGGTCCGGTTTAGCGAGCGACTTCAGGCGAAGGGAAAACAAGTACAAAATAAGCAGAAAAAGCCTAAACGCGAGAGAGGTTAATGGCAGCTTAAGCATTCACCTCGGACCATTAAAGGAGAGGAGAGACCGGGACGTCAGGAAGACGATTTTCGAGGCTCAAAATTCAAGACAACCGATGGTTCTTGGCCAAAAATTCGTTACGACGCTCAGGGACGTGAGAGGGCTAAGCCGAATAAGATGAGAGGGTCCGGTGGAAAGGGAGGGGGGTGGGGAAAAGGAAAGTTACGGCACCCGTCAGGAAAGCGTCGGCCAATCGCACTAAAGAAAATGTATGGCTTGGCACAATTGGCTGACAGTCGATCGCGCTTTGGCTTAGTGGGCGGCAAACGGGATCTTCAACCTTGGTGAATATAGCTATAAGGGAAGAATGCGCATCAGCCGTTGTGGCGGGAAAAGGGGAGGGGGAAGGATGCTGTGCAGGCTTGCGAATCAGGTCGGCTATTTTTTTCGAAGCAGGTTCGGAACAAGATATACGGTAGTGGCTTCTATATTGGTGCCTCAGGGGAGGGGAGACCCGCGATGTAGGGGTGAGGGGATGCATGAAGGCAGTGATAGGGAAGGCGAAGGAGGTGGACGTAGCGAATGGGGTTGGCGGACGGAAAGCGCAGTCTTTTCTGCCTCGAGGAAAGTCGCTTTGGGAGGAGGAAGAAGCGGTTAGGCGTGCTGCTCCACCCTTTCAGAGGAGACGAGGAAAAAAAGGCAAGACAGAATAAAAGGCGAAAAAGAGAAGGGCTCATGGGGGCCTTGGCTAGAAAGTGGGGCGCTCGACGGACATTTTGTGAAGCCAGGGAAATAAAAACAAGGCTACTTTGGGTTTCCGTCCAGGCTGCAGGGAGGTAGGTTTGGTAGGTGGGAACCGGCAGAGGAAGGGGCAGGGGGGGAAGAACACCCCAACTATGACAGGGCGTCCGCCTAACAGGGGGAATGAAGACTAATCCGCGATAGAACGTCTCGAAAGAAAAACAAAAGGATGGGGGAAGAGAATTCTCGAGGAGTAGTGCTGAAGACTTACAAGGGTCCGGCGAACAAAAGGTCAACGAGACGGAAGGGGTGGGGGGGGGGTCCGCAAAAGTCTATGTCCCGTTTCCCAAATCGGAAGGCCTGGACGGCTTAGCCTTGGTGTGTGGTTTTTCCGCGCACACAATAAGGGGACTATGAGGAGATCATTAGCTAGGAATACCGTCTGTGATCAGGGAAAAGGAGGAAAACTCCGAGCTTTCTGTCGGGACCGGGACAGTGGGGGATGAAGAGGTGCTGCACGTGGGGAATTAAGCAGGGGAGCGAAAGACTGACGGAGATGAATTGCGGAAAGACAAGCAAATTCCTCCCAATTAATTACCAACGTTGAGTAGAGCCTATAAAAAGTGCAGGCCGAAGCAAGAGAGGAGTCGTGCTATGGCAATATGCGAATTCAAGGAAGGAAGACATTCTGACGCGAAAGGTTCCAGAAAACCTAAGAGCAGAAATAGTAGACAATCCTGTCCTATCTGAACCGCGGCTCAAAAAAAAATAGCACGCCGCTGAAAAACCGCGTAGCATCAAGAAGAAAGAGTCAAAATCCAGCCCGTCAAAAAAAAGGAGAGTCAAGGCAGGTTCCTATGACCCACTACCTCGTCAGGAGGCCGGACCACGAAACAGCCTCGGACAAGACTCCAGGGTTAAGGCAAAAGGGGAAAGCAAGGATTTTCTTGGAAGAAGATGTAGGGGGAAGAAAACAAGGTCGATAGATGTTGAATGGACCACCAGACTGGTAATCTTAATGGCGCGAGATCTCAAACAAGAGTCACTCTTAGTCATAATGCCGGGAACCCATACCCAAAAGTTTTTGGTTTGTCTTGAAGATTATGACTCCGCCTAGAATATATAAGAAGGGGGATATGTTCACGGGGAGGCTGACAGGTGCCGAAGTAATTAGAAATCAAGACTCTCGAATACCTGCTGTTTCTAGTGGTAAGTTGGGGCGAAGGTACTGGTTGAGCCGATAAGTGCGGAAGAAAAAAACGGTCGGCGCGTCGCAAGGCGGAATCAATGAATGAGAGCGTCATATCCGGCGAAAGGGGGGGGGGGCGGTCAAATCTTGGGAGCCGTCCTTATGCAAGGGGGAGAGACAGTAAAAAAAGCAACAAAATGCAAAGTAAAAAACGCTTCATGACTGAGGCTTCCGGCGCGGAACTTCTGAAGGAATAACAAAACAAGGGGGCTATCGGAAGAAGTTTCACAAGGAAAGGGCAGAAAAGAGAAAAATGACCAGGAAGCGGGGAGAAGAAAGAATCCTCGATTAAGGGGAAGGACTCATCATTTCCAATTCCGATGGGGGAAATAGGGTGGACTAAGAGGGAGTGGGGGGTGGGACGCGTTTTCTTGCAGACAGGAGTCAACGGTCTGAAAAGAGAACATAAGGTGTTGAGGGTTAAAACGGGGTTGAAACATCTGTTAAGACGGTAGGGGAGGCCCAGAAAAATAGAGATAGAAAATCCGCGGGAAGGAAACAGGAATCAGACACTGTAGGGGTATTTGCGTTTAAATAGAAGGAAGAGGGGGATTCTCAAAGAAAGTTTGCGTTTGGAGAGGGGGTAGGGGATATGAAGAAATTAGTTGAGGAACCGACGGTCCTGGGGCAGATGGTCGGTCAAGGGGCGTGGTGGGAGCGAAAAGCCTCCGCATGACCTGTGGGGGTTGGGGGGTTTAGGGGGTCAGGGGCCCCGCTGGGGGAGACAGAAAGAAAAAATAAGTGCACTGTATGGTGAGAGGGCGAGGAAGGAAAAAATGCACGTTGAGAATCGAAAACGCTTTAAGCATTGGTTCCTCACCATAGGGATCGCATTGGTTTGGGGGGACTAGTTGCTAAGCCCAGTTCGCGGAAGGGGATTGGTGAAAAGAAATGGGAAAATGTGGCGATTTTGAGAGGAGGGGAGCGGAAAGTATGCATATCAGGAGAATGAAGGAAACTTGAAGTAGAGACCGATCTCGTACAATGAGGAGGGGATGGTTCGAGCGCGGCGTCTTTTCTACTGTGGTACCGCGGGCCGAGGAGTATTCGCGGAACTGGATTAGGCGTCGGTTCCTTCGGTGGGGCAGGATGAGAAGTAGGGGTGAAAAGTCATGTGGTCAAAAAGGGAAAAGGAAGAGCGTCAGGTGCTGCAGATGGGGGCGATTTCTGGAAGCTGCAGGTGAGATGAAAGGAAACAGAGAACCGAATATCAACATACAACATCGTTTGGGGTTGAATTTCTGCGAAATCTTCAGGTTTGAGGGGGGAGAAACTGGGGGGGCGAAAATGTGCAGAAGGGGTTGAGAGTCCCGGAAAAAGTGGGGTGGTAGTACTCAAGCATCTTATCTCAGCGTTTGTGTGGTGAAAAACGGGCAGAAAATAGATCACCTATCTTCTCATAATGAGGAGATATATCAGCATCTAGCGATCCTACGAGTAATTGCGGGGGGGAGGGCGATTAATGGTAGCAGGAATGATGTTCAAGAAGGAACATTCAGCTTTTAACAGCGGTTGGGGAGAAATCGACACGGGGCGGGGTGGAGGCTGGGTGTTGAAAGTTCGGTGGGGGGTTCAGGGGAAGACCTGGTCGAGAAATTGACCGTTTATAAAGATGTTTGGAGGGGTGCGAACAGGGAGGGTCCCGACCGGGGGTTCAAGGCATATGACGGCGAGGTAGAAGATTCGTTTCGAGGAGAAGATGCGAAAAAAAGAGTCCGCAGATTTCCGATTGGGGCTTCATTCGGAACGGCCGAGGGGGATTAATGCTGACTCACGCGGGCAGGATCGGCAAAATCGAGACTCTTAGGTTGAAAGAAAAAAAAAAAGTTTAAGTGTCATTGTGGAGCGGGGGGGAGAGGATCAAGAATGAGGAGGCCTGCAGCGGGTCCCCGGACAATGACTACGGTCCCGAAAATGGGACACTAGTACGTATCTCAGGGAGGGAAAAGGATTTTGTAAATCGATCGCAGAAAAAAGGGGGGCTGCACGGCCTTTGGCTGGGGAGTACTT
>Ga0179593_1433321_pt1 | contig 11683 bp, 13 predicted proteins | sample CZODoug2_1_08_16_FD_185931 | JGI IMG/M metagenome (GOLD analysis project Ga0179593, IMG submission 185931) | Vadose zone soil fungal communities from Angelo Coast Range Reserve, California, USA - CZODoug2_1_08_16fungal (PacBio error correction) | ecosystem: Environmental > Terrestrial > Soil >...
TCCGTCCACAAGACATGGGGTCTTAAGAAAAACTTTTGCGGGGTCGCTCTCATACAGACGCACTAGGTGCAAGAGCGAATGAAAGACCATAAAGCAAAGAATACTTACAATCAGAAGAAGGGGTATCATCATCCGAATACATTTCTTAAGACCAAGACGGAATGGAATACACATTTTAAACGTAGATCGGGGTCCAGTCCTAAGAAGGTAAAAATGGGAACCAAGGCAAATACTCAAGTACTCTAGGGCCAAAATACATAGTTGTCCTCAAAAACACGGGGCGAATGAAGCCAGTTTCCACTGATCTCTCCTAAAATGAGTAAAGAAACACACTGGCTAAACATACAGTAAGATCCCCAGAAAAAGGGTCCTCTCCATCAGAGAATTTTTAAGCGGGAACCGGGGGCGGCAGACCAAAATAGAGAAAACGAGTAGTCCACGGTAACGTGGGAGTCAAGGATATTTCATCTTTATGGTAGGTAGGATGGGGGAAGGAAACCTCTTGTGGAAAGGGTGACAACGGTATAAAAGCCTAGAGACATTTTCTCACCAAAAAGGATGTAAAAAGGGACTAGGCACGGGCGGACAGCAAGAAACCATCAAAGCCAAACAAAGAAAACCTAGTGACCTAAGTTTATCGGAGTGGGCGGGAGGTCTGAGGAGGCACGAACAAGGCCAAGAAAGGATAGTAAACCAGGAAAAAGGAGCAAACCTATTAAGGTTAAGCGAAAGAGGCAACAGGGCAACAATGCTGGAAAAGGACCCCATCGACCAGACTTCACAGCGAGAAGATTTAATAAAAAAACGAAAACTAGTCTTCTCACTGGTCAGGAGACGGGGGAAGAATCGTCGACATACCCTTCAAGAGGAACTGCAGGGAGGGGGGGAAATTTCAGAAAGATCAGAAAATGAAAAGAGATCAGGAAAAAGAAAACCTATATCCAAGGATCCACCTGATCTAACTTACAGAGAGGGTAGAGGAGACTCAAGACCAGCCAAATCAAAGGACGCGGGAATGTTCAACAGAGAGGAACGGATGCAACTACTCCTAGGGTCAATAACTTCATTTATCTCAAAATGTCGAGTCACTAAGAGAACTGCAAGAAAACAACAAGACGAGCGCCTCACAGACCCAGTGTGGCCACAGCATAAGAGCGGGGAGGCCCTAAGGGCATGCAAAGACCCACCCCAAAACCATGGGGAACTTAGTAGCCGAGGGAAAAAAAACGTAACGGGGCAGGGGGGGAAGACTCACCATAAAATGTTATAACCAGCTCCGAAAAAAGGGGGGATAAAATCCCTACAGGAGGGTGAAGCGGAAGCGTAGGGAAGAAAGACGGAACCGCGGCGATGTACAGGGGAAGGTACACAAAAAGACAACCTTCATTGAAAAAAGAAACGTCAAAAAATGCAGGGGTAAATCGCTGCCGCCAACACAAAACAAACAACCATTTCAATAATATATGCACCGGTCAAGGAGGAGACACAGGGACGAGCAGGGATGACCAAATCCAAAACAACACCCCCCCAAACTTCGTAAACGAAAAAAAACCCTCAGGGGGTCGAGGTAGAAGGCCCCGTACAAAGACCACACGTCATGGAAAGGGGGGGGGATAAGTTACCAAACCAAAAAAAATCAGCGGACGTTGCCCAGAGGCAAACGGGGCTTTTCAAATTCCGGAGAAGGCCAGTTACAGATGATACGTGCCGTCCGCCCAACCCATCATCTCTGGGACGAATTTCGGAAACTTGGAGTGGAACTTGGGGGGGAGGGTAGAGGTGCCGGTGTCACGGAACGGGAAACCACACATCTAGTAAAAGAAAGGAGGCCAGGGTACGTCCAACAGGGCAGAGGATTGGGGCAAAAACATCATCCTAAAACAACGGAAAAGGGGATAGGAAAAGGAAAGAAAAGGGGGGGAAGTGCCAGACAAGGCGTGGCACAAGGGGTATGGCTCTATCAAAAAGTAAAGGCTGTTTTGACTCAGTGCAGTGGAGGCCAGGTGGAAATCCTGAAGAAGGACATTACATGGAGAAGGCAAAAGTACAAGAGGGCAATATGAAGGAATTCGGAGGCTGGAAGAATCTCTTAAAGGTAGGCGTACACAAAAAAGTTTCAAAGAAAGGGGGCCCACCGGCACTGCATGCAAAAGATCGCTCAAGGGTTGGGACCCGGGGAAGAATCCATCTATACGGTCTTCGCACGAGCACTCAAGAATACAACAGTCTGGGGGGATGGTGTCGTGGATGGGGGTCAGAAAAGATTCATTTGGGGAGGGGACGGGGGCTCTCGACAAAAATGGTGTGTGGGGGGGTGTTAAAGCGAACTGCGTGACTTAGGGACTGTTAGCGGCGGGGGGGGGAATGCCGAAGGGTCAAACTCCTGCAAGAGCGCGACGGTAAGCGCTGACAAGGAAACTAGATGGAAGGTTGATTTGGGGCTGAAAAAAATAAATGGTTTTTCTTCGGGCGCTGGGGGGGTCCCAAAAAAGGGCGGGGGGTGGCGGCGGCCAAGAAAGTCTTCGGAACTGGGGTTTTCGGAATAGGCGTACAGGAAGGGTCGCAAATGGCGACCGCTTAAATACCGCGGTCGACGGTAAGAGAAGTGACTGGCCATTGAGGAAAGGGGAGGGCTTCTCTTGGGAGGCACGGTGGAGCAGTTCTAGGGGCAGGGTGCGGGAGAACTGGGGGAGGGAGCGCACAAATGAAAATGATGGCCTCCGAAAAATCTATTCTTTTGGGGTCGGGGGAAGGCTTTGAAGAGGGTTCAATCACCATATGCACGCGGGGGAACTGCGGGTGGGGCGATTGGTTGGGGAGGCGCCGCTCCCAAAGGGGAGGGCACCTTTAGGTGGGGAACTTTGAAACCTTTGTGTGGGTTTTAGGACCTCTTCTTTGTACGGGAGGGGATGGCCGAATACAAAAAGGGGGCTATTCCGGGGGTCGGGGGAAGGGGAGGTAGAAAGTCAACCACAGGGGAAAGACCAGGGAGGGAAGGGGTGGCTTGCGGCATAGCGAAAAGTCTGGGGGTGCCGCGTACGCTAGTGGCGGGTCCATCTTTTTCTTTGCCCTGGAAACGGATCGCGGGACAAGACGAAAAGGTCGGACTGTTCATGGGGCTTAGTGCCGGACGAACATTGGGGTCATCCATTACTGGTAGGGGAGAAGAGCGGGGGGAACCTAATGAAAAAAAAAAGCGTGCACGCGTTTTGGGTTGGGGGGGGGGAGGACACTTTCTGGGGAGGGGGCCTAACGTTTCTAGGCAACGGTGGTTTGGCCCCTAAGAAGGTCGGCAGAGGTGGACACCCGTTAAACGGTCAACCATCATTCAGATAAGAAAAAAACAAGTCCAATAGAAGGGCACACAAGTACAAGAGGGTTTCGGAGGGCGTATCTAGTCGTTGGGGGAGGAACCAACACCGGAGGTCGGGAAATCGGCGGCGAATGATTGGGAAAAGAGGGGCTTTCCAGGCCTATTGGTCCAGATGGAAGGAGAATAAAGGTTGCATGAGACAGACGACCGAAATGAACACTAGTAGCGGGTCGGAAAAGGTATTGTCCACAAGTGATGGGAGGGACATAATAAAATGAGACTGGGTGCACGTTTTCACTCCTTGTAAGCGGGGGAAGGTCGAAAAGACCGCCGCCACGCAAGTGGTTGGTATCAATCCGGCCCAGGGCAAGCTTAGGTTGTCACAGTTGCGGGATCCGGGGGGGAGAAGCTTGCTCGAACAGAGGTATGACTTGTGAGGGGAAATCTGACCCGTGAGGGTGCGGGGGAAGATGTGACTGTGAAAATCCGGGTTGAGTATGTGCCGGCCTAATAAACAACTGTCACTGATACCCCCCAGGCTGCCTTTCGATGATAGCTCAAACACAAAAAAGTTAGGAGGAAGAAGAAGAGTGACAGAAATGGGGGTATACATTTAAAACTGGTGCTGCGAAAAGAAGGGGGGCCACCATACGCAAAAAGGGCCCGTAACAAAATCAAAAAGAACGGCAGAAATCCTCCAAAGCTCAAGCCACTGAGCGGCAAAGTGACTTCTGAAAGAGGTAGGAGAAACAAAGCAGTCCTGGCAAATCAACCTGGGGGAAAAAGCACAAGGGCTCGTCAGACGGAAGGTCAAAAGGAGAACCACTAAACCAAGACCTCATTTACGCCTGGCAAAAAAGAAGCTCTGGGGGAAATAAATCGAACCGCGAAGGGACGACTGGACTTCCATATCATCACGGCTCTATCCATAACCGTCAAAAAACACCTCATTCTAACCAAACCGTATATACCAGACACAATCGAGGGGGTCTACCCAATGGTTCTGGCGCAGCAAAAATCGAGGGAGACGGGCACGAGCCACCGCATTTTAACTTTGCATATGAACAGGATTTCATCAGTCCCTGTTAAGTGAGATACGCCAAGGGGGTAGACCGCATAGGGTTCCGGGGGCAACCGGGGGCAAAAATAAACTCCCTATTCATGGCGCACACCAACAAGGGCTGCACGCAATGAGAAAAATGGGCCAAAAAACATAACGCTACCAAAAATAGAGCTCTCGTTTTATCTGGCGGAGGCGTAACAGAAGGCAACAGTGACTTAGGGGCAACTCACTAATCTCGCCAATTACTGGGAGAGAGCCTAAAGTTTGACTAGGGATACGGGAAAGTCAAGCAAAAAAAACCTCAAGGCTTCCGCCGGACCCTACAGAATCGACATATTCAACGCCCAGTGAACAACAAAGTCGCGCTGCGATTGTCCAAAGAAGCAAAGGAAAAAACACGGCATCCTATCAGGATGTAGGGGGGGGAAGGGGTACTAATCCAAAAAAACGAAAAGAAAAGGGAGGCACAACCCATCAGAAAAGCAAAGTTAACTGCAAAGAAGGGGGGGGGTCTCGGGGACCACCGCACCACCCTCATCTCCAATGCAAATGAAAGGGATTCTGTCCGCAAAGAGGAGCCGGAAGGGAAACAACAAGCCTCCTCTCGAAGTCCGGGGAGAGGGTTCGGTAGCTCTCAAAGGTTCGCGAACAATAATAATTCAGAAAAAAAATCACCGCAAAGAAAAATTTTCTTGCCCGTTCCGCAGAATAGTAAGGCCGAAACGAGACAACAAGCGGGGGAGGGCCCATTGTCTAATGACCCGAGTGAGGGGCCGATACATAGTACATTACAGATAAACCAGCACCTGGGAAGTTATGAAGACACATTGGTACTAAGTCCACACCCGAAAGAAACATCCTGCGATGAAGGAGGTAGGGGTGCCTTGCGGGATCAAGGGGGAATCCTGACAAGCTCAAGGTAATTGTACTTCAAAACTCACATGTGCCAAGGGGACTAGCTTAAACACAAAACAACCAGGACTATATCAATAAAGCCACCTCCATCCCGCCATGGATGTAGGGCCACACTTCCAGAAAAAAAAGCAAAAAAAAAAGCCTGTCGCGAGCTCTCACAGCCGTATAAGTCGGGCGAAGTCCAGTGTCAAAAGAGAGGAGCTTCCTCCGGACACAGTGTGCAACTTTTTCGGGGAAAAATTGTGAGTTTGGGGGGGGGGAGTGGCCCAACTGAAGGGAAAGTGATGAACCTTCTGAAGCCATCATCTCGCGGCTTGTTATTAACGTCAAGGACGTCAGGATTGAACCGACTTGAAAGGTCAATTAGTCGAAAAACACAGGCAGGGGTTACGAAAGAGACAGGAAAAAGGCTTCCACAGGTTCACTCATTTCTTTAGGGAAAGAGAGAAAAACAACAACAACAGAGGAGAGAAGAGATAGGATGGGTCAAAAATGCATGACCCTGGTGCAATGTTGGCGTAACCGGATGTCGGAGAGAGTAACTAGGAGGTGGTGGCGGAGATTTCGTGAGAAAGATGAATAACCTGAACAAGGAAAGTGAGAATTGAAAACGCCAAGGAAGTACATTCGGTCGGGGGGGCCAGGCGACTGGGGACATCTCAAATCTGAAACGGAAACGCAGGACAGGAAAGAAACCGGGTTGCATAAGGGAAACGGCCCCTCTCTCCGGTGTTCATTGAACGAGAAGTCTCAATCGATACGGCAATGCTTGCAATCGCGACCGGAGACTTGGTTTTGGGGGGTTGTTTCGGAGGTGGCAACACCGAGCATGGATTGCGGAGGAGGGGGTCAAGTCTCGAGGTTTGGGTTTGGTGGGGGGGGGGTTATGACTGACCTTGGAAAAGTAAAAAATGGGGGGGTGGTACGTTACTACATACGTGTGGCTTTTCTCTCCTGGCCAGACGCCGCCTTTGGCTGAGATCCCTAACTAAGGAGGCTACGCCGACGACTATGGGGGGTGGAAAAATACCGGCGGGAGGGCCCGCTTGCGGAAATCAAAACAAGGGGGGGTCTTTTGCGCATGCAAAGAAAGGAGGAGGGTTAACGGGATTAGTTATAATGTAGGGAAAGGGTTTTTAGCAAGGGACCGACTCGGCATGGAGCGGTCTTAAGTCCGGAGGGTATTCCATAGGTCTGGGAAAGGGGGGGACTTCAGGAAGCGAGGCGTGGGTTTTCTGCAGGTCTTAGGAATTCGCTTCTTCGGGGAGAGAAAAATTGACTCGCGACTGCTACGGAAGAGCGCATTATTTTTTTGGATTTGTTGGGCCCGCCGTGCTCCGGGCGGGAACACATGCAAAATATGCTCTGTCGGGGGGTTTAGGCTGGGGGGGCGGGGAGCCAATCTAAAGCCGGGGCCGTTTCGCTCGTGATGGGGCCACTGGGGGATTATGGGTTCAGGCTGCATCTGATGGGATTTGTACTGAACTCATCCCAAAATCCGGAAGGAGTAGGGTAATGTGCCGGGGCTGGGGGGGAGGAGGGGACTGCCGGAAACGCAATCAAAGGAAGAGATCTTAAGGACGTTGGGAAAAGTCCTCTTCGAGGCGTGTGCCTAGGTCGCGAGAACTGTGCAGGTACGGTTGACCCTTACGAGAGGACTTTACTACTGCGGGCTGGGGACTGAAAAAAGTGCTCGCCATTGCCCTTTATGGGGCAGAGATCATGGCGGGGGGAGAGTATTTTCTTTACCTCCCAGAGCGCAAGCGGGGGAAAAAAACGAGTTCAGCAGGGGAATTGTGTTTGGATTGTCCGGGGGGGGGGTCACCTGTTTCACTATCTGTTGGAAGCAGGGGGTTGGGGGATAAACTTTCCTCGGGGAGTATTATTCGGGCGGCTCGTGCGTGAAAACGTGACTGCCCCACTATTGGTTTGCCGGGGAGAACCAGGGAGAGAATACGCCACTGACACTGCTATCGAACCTGAAATAATTCAATCTTTTTTCCTTCAGGGGGCTATCTCGAAATTTGTGTGAACGTAATCAACGAAAACCCTGATGTCAAAACGAATCGGCGAGTGTGTTAGATGGTTGGGGGCCGAGAGTCTCGCCACGGAGGGTTTCGGGGATGTGAGGAAAAGAAAAATGGGAGTGAGGTAAGTCACAAGGGAGTCAACATTGCCTCTTGACTGTGGATGGGAACTTCGGGGAAGGCGACGTGAAAGGAAAAAACTGGTGGGGGCGGGAAACTTGTTTACCTGGGGGGCTGACGGAAGGAACAAAAATGCCGAATCAATTGTTGCTCCCCGTTGAGTGACAAGCTCTGGGGCAAGTTTTAAGAGGTTCTCTAGAAACAACGCGTCCATAGAATTTTTTTAGGAGTTTCTTGCATGCGTTGTAAGGGACTCTGTTTCTTTAGGCGGTAAATCCATCAAAAAATTCACCCGTTAGAACGGCATAACAATTCTGTCATGTAATAGAGAGACAAACAACAGGGGAGGAGAGATATTGACATCATGGGGGAGGGGAAACGGGCAACAAGGTTCCCGGGGTGCGATCGCTGACAAAATAACAGGGACACATCATGAACCAGAAATCAGCATAGATCGCCAAGCCTAAAACTGGACGCCAGCGTACCGCTCCATGAGTCGGTAAAACATAAAATCGGAGGGACGCCCTGTACAATTGCCGGACTGATACAGACGACGCCGGTAAAAAAATTATACAACGTCAACCCAGCGACATTTACGGCAGAAGAACAATTCGCGGGAAAACGACGACGGCGCATTTTACGAAGTGTGGGGGGGGACATCTATCCTCAGATAAACATGCTTTAGAAAAAGGAACAGTGTAACAACCCCAGGCGACCATACTTCCCATGACACTCTCGATGGCAGAAAAAAGGGTACCCCGACAGAAACACCAAATGAGCTCGCATAGGCACGGAAACACGTTTTTCTGACAGGAGAAGGTGCAGCTCGGTTGACTGTAAGAGACACTGAGGTGGGGAACTAACCCTACGGGGCACTTGCGAAAGACTCAGACCACTCCGATGAAAAGGGGGAATACCACTTCTCCCATGAGACAAAGACCCCGGCCAAAAAACAACCATCCACTCCTCAAAATACGGGGGGATGGCTCGCGGGGAAATGAAGGCGTCTGCTTATGTCAAAAACAGTCCGGGAAGGGTAGGAAAAACGCAAATTCAAACAGTCACGCCAAGGGACTGTATCGTCCTAGGTATGTGTCAGACCTAAGAGGGATGCAAAAACCGTCGGCGAAGCACCACCCGCGTCACAATCAGAGACTATGATACAAAGCCTGAAAACCCAGAAGTTATGACGATGCGCCTTGAAGTCGACTGAAGTCCATCAGCAATGCAAACCCAGACATCCGGGAATGGTTAGTACAAAAAAGGATATTCAAGACGAACAACACCCATACCAAAGGGGGGAAAAGCTCGGAACTTGCCACCCGTGAGCGGGGGCGCATCCAAAAGCCACCACAAAACGCAGCGCATTCATCGTCCCATTTAATGGAAAGTCCCACTCAGAAGTCATGGGGCAATAACTCCAAGCGAACTCGTCGGAAATCGCTCCGGTAAGGGGTCAAAATGGGTTACGATCACGAATAAGACGCAAAAAAAGGCATCAGAATCGGGGGCCAGAAAGAAATTTGCCAAGAAAATAAAGGACAGAAAAAGCGTCAAGGAAATTAGGGGCAGAACAAAGGGGCGCAACAGAAAAAGTCTCTATCACGAAGTTCCGAAGCATTAAGCCGGGGGCGGGGTGGCCGCCTCAAACAGCACCTGGTTTTCACCCACCGCGCCGCGAGGAACCCGGAGCAACAGCACCGAGGAGCGGCAGCGAAGAGAAACGAGGGCGCTGCGCCGATGATCGAAAGGAAAAAATAAAAAAAGCCTGTGGAACCGAAACAGCATGTCAAAGGTCAGCAGCTGACAAACACAACAATGATCTATAGAAAATCAAGGGAAAGGACCTAATTCCGAGAGGTCCTGTCTGCCCACGCAACCACACAAAAGCCCGAAGGTCCGAGCGGGCAAATTAATGGTGCTTGGCGAATTCGGAACGGTTGCTCACGAGAGCCTCTGAAAAAAGGGAAATTTTCAAATGGAGGGGGGGGGTACAGGTGTACCGGAGGCCCTTGAAAAAGGGGGGGGGGACCCGTCAAGTCGAAGGAAATCAATCTAGCGACGGAAAATTCGGGGCATTAACAGTCCTTCGTCCTGAATTGTAACGAAAGGACAACAGGGTCAACTAAAACATCATCGGGATATCGCCTGAAAAGCAAAACGGGCCACAAAGAAAAGGTCCCCTATATCGAACACCACGAGAGAGGAAAGAAAAAAAGAGATTGAACAGACCTGCACCCGGCTGACCGGGGAACTTTAGGACTAGGGTAAGAAATGCTGTGGGGGGTTCTCTACTGGCCTGCCCGCATCCTGTTGAAATCCGAAAGTTACACTGGGGGGTTACGGTATTCCGCTCGGAAAGTCTTGTCTTCCGGGTCTAAACTGGGGAGACGATATTAGTACTCTCTAATTGAAAAGCCCCCAACCCCCTTGGAATACGGTTACTGGGGGCCACAAAGGAGCGGGCTTTGTGTTCTGAAAAGTATATTGACACGGGAAAGTGAATGACAGGCGTCGCGGGACTGAGGGTTGGGCACTTGTTTTCTTGGGGGAGGCGGGAGGACATACGCCGCGACTGGGAGTCGGGTATTGCTAGACGAGCTGGTGGGTGGTTTGTGGGTTGGGTTTCCAAAGGAAGGGAACGGTAAATAGGTTTGAAGGTTCACTACATAATTGAAGGTGGCCCTGGTAGGAAAATGACCTAACCGGTGTAAGGCGAGCCCTCATATCGGAGCAATTCGCCCGATTGATGTAGAAAATTCTCCTTGGGGGGAGGCGCGAGGTTATCAAAAAAAGCGGGGCGGGCCCATTCTTGCTTACATTTCCTCTTACTACAAGGGTTGGGCCCTGGGCGCATTGGGGAAGCCTTTGTAGGAACTGCACCCGCATGGGATGGGGTTTTCCCAACCTGGGGTGCGCGAGCCAGTGATGAAAACCGGGGGTTTTGCTGCGGGGATAAGTTCGGTCGAAAATTTTGTGCGCAACTACAGTCCGGAGTGCCGTACTCGGATGAAGTGCAGTGGTGGGGGGGGTCTTTGAATTTCACGAATGGGGGAAGCATTACCTGGGCGTCTGCAAATGCTCGTGGGACCAGGTGGGGGGCTATTTGGGTATGCTAAACCTGCGAGGAAAAATTTCCTTGCTTTGGCCTGTTTAGATGGTTTGTGGGTATGCAATGTCGTGTCGAGGCAAAAAAAAACTCGAAAAACCAGAAGCGGCGAGGAGGAGGGGGGGACTTCAGGAGGGCGCTCACGGGAAGGCCAGGCTCAGCCACGAGATGTTGGGTGACGGGCGTTTTGTTCAGAATCGTCGAGTTGGGGTGTAAGAGGGGGAGGCCTGGGAGGGCGCAGGGTATTGGGGACCTTGACGATCGCAGAATGTTACCCGGCCTCAAGGGGGGGGGACAGGGGCCAGGGGGAGGGAAGAGGGTAGAAGGCGGACCATACCCCACTACGTTCGTAGTGTGCAATCGAAAGAAAGGCAAAACCGATCGACTCGGTGAATTGGTTTCTACCGGGATTTTGGTAGGGGTCAACGGAAATGTGGGGAGGATTGAGGGGAAGCCGTTGGGGGGGCGACCCTTACGCTTAGTGGTGCTTGGCTGGGGCCGGTACAACCTGACCCAAACAGGTGCCTTGTCTAACACCCCAGAAACTCAGAAAAGGGAAAAGATGCCACTGATAATAGTGCCAAACTACACGCTGTTGACGTCTTGTGCGAAAAAGTGGTGGTTGATTCTAGATAAAGGGAAGGGGAAACGGCGAGTGATAAGGGGAACTTGTTTGGGGGGGGTGGGGGGGTGTGTGTTGGGGGGGGGGGGGGGGGGGGGGGGGTCCTAGGGGGAGAGCAAACTGGGTGTTCGTCTTGGGAAAGGGAAGAGGGAATTTGTAGGTGTATGCGGCTAGTCAATTCCCCCGTGGGAGAGGCGTGTGTCTCGCGTTCTTTCCCTATTATTGGCTAATTTGGTAGCTTTTTTTACGGTGACAAAGAAAATGGGGGTTACTTCTGACGTGGGCCTTGAAAGCCGCCGAGGGGGTTGGACTGCGGCAGGGGGTCTGAAGGCCGAGGGGGGAGGGTTAAGACTTCCAGTCAGAGAAGAGGACTACCCAAGGGCGTATTACGGGGGGGGGGGAGAGGGAGTTTTCGTTTGGGCAGGTGCAGAGGGGTTACGAACTGACTTTTGGGAGGGGCGCAGGGGAGAGCCGGCCCCAGGCCCAAGGTCGCAAGCACATAACCATGCTCATG
>Ga0179593_1487013_pt1 | contig 11683 bp, 13 predicted proteins | sample CZODoug2_1_08_16_FD_185931 | JGI IMG/M metagenome (GOLD analysis project Ga0179593, IMG submission 185931) | Vadose zone soil fungal communities from Angelo Coast Range Reserve, California, USA - CZODoug2_1_08_16fungal (PacBio error correction) | ecosystem: Environmental > Terrestrial > Soil >...
CCCGCAAACACTCCAAGACGCCCAGGCATGGGGGAACTGGCAAAGGAACCACGGGTTAAAGTTCAAACAGGGCGGACTTGAGAGGGGCTAAGGAGCTGCTTGAAAAAAAACGTTAGGGGTGGAGAAGAATTAAAGACTAAACACGGAGGTGAGTGGCGTACGAACGTGTAACTGGGGGAAGGGAGGGCTACCTCTAGGTGTGCAGACGGAATCCATGCAATGGCCCTATCCTCAGATTTCCAACCTGCTCAGCGGCCTTTGCAAAAAAGGGCCGAAAGGAAAAAGGGGCTAGAAGTGACTCTGCGCGTGAGTATCAACCTAGGATGCTAAAGGCACGGCGGGGGCATCCGGGTCTACAGGCAAAAACTTCGGACACCTGAGAAATCGGAAACTGAAATGGACTCGAACGTGGGCTGGGGAAAAACCCCTGACCGTTGAAAGCGAAAAAAAAAAAAACGTCCGAAAAAACAAGAAACCTTTAACCCCAAAATTAAAAAGGCGGGGGCCGCCCCCTCCAAAAGGGGGTCAAACCAAAGGGAAAAAGGAACATGGAGAAAAAATAACGTACTGGGTTTAAACGCGCCGTAATTGCTCCACGGGTGACTTTTTGGAAAAATCTACCGTCCGGAAAAAAAACAAGCCCGAAAAAGACTGAAGGGACCGCCAATAACCGGGGACCAGTGCGGAAAAAGGGAAAAAAGTTGCGAACAGCAAAACGGGACCACAGTGAAAAAGTGACGTGCTGTTTATTTAATGGGAAAAAGTACCGCCCGGCCCGGGGTGGGAGAAAAAAAAACTTCCGAATCCGTCCCCATCCCGGGGAGAAAAAAAAGGGGGAAAAAACCAAACAACAATACCGTTGGGAAAAAGGGTTTGCTGGGGAAACGGGACCACAGTTCCCTAAAGTTCCGGCCAACCGTACAACTCAAGCCAAGCAAAAACAAAAAGAAAATCCCAGAAAAAAAACCCGTGTGGATACTAACCAAAAAAACCCCTGGGTTGAGATAAAGATCAAAAACTACCGGAAGAAGGACTCAGGGGAAAAGCAATGGGGGGGGCTTCAACCACCGGAAAAGAAATGTAAAAACGAAAAGTAGGAAGCGGTGGTGGTTGAAAGAGGACGGAAACAAAAGCAGTTTGCACTGCCGGGCCAAACCGAATGGTACACCACTCGGGAACCAACGTCTTGGTCAAATTCTTCCCCGGTAAAGCCCCTGAGGGTACGGGTGAGACCAGGGTGAAGGGGGAACACATAGGGACCGTTTGGCGCACGAAACTGCACACACGGGAGAACCGGCCAAGAGGTTTGGGCAACCCCCTGTTCAAAAAAATGTTCATCAGAAGCCCCGGCTGAGAGGGGGAAAAATAGCACAAACGGGAATGGTACGGGAACAAAAACTGGGGTTTGAGCAAAAGAGAAAACTAAACCTCAACGCAGGGACCAAAAAGTTCCAGAACTAAATCCCCAATACAAATACATGGAGGGGGGGACACAACAAACGGTCGCCAGGGAAACTGCCAGTGAGCAGGGGGAAAGATGATTGAAATCTAATATACTTAAAAACAAGTCTATTACAAGGAAGGGGGGGGGCCAAAGGGACGGAGGGTGACAAATTTCGACTGGGTGAGGGGAGTCAGACGGCGCAAACCGTATAAAAAAACCACGAGGTCTCAAAAAAAAAGAACCAGGGTGGGGACGGGGGGGGGGGGGGGGGACAGGGGGTCCGTACGAAAAAATGGAAGGGGACCTGGGCCAAACGGAAGGAATTTATCATGACATTTGGAAACAAAGGTGCCACCAGGAGGTCCTTCGAATGGTCAAGAAAGAAAAGGGACAGGGTGAAACCCAGCTGGACGGGGGGACCATGGCCAGAAATTGAAACCCACTAGCCAATTCACCGGAACCCGGGGAACAACAGATCGCTTGCCGGAAAAAAAAAAAAAAAACTATCGCGGGGGGGGATGCGGGTCTCAGGTTGGGTCCGCTGGGATAGCCAGGCTAGCCGAAAAAGGGAGGAAGAAAGAGGTCCAAACAAAACCAAAAAAAAAAAAAAAATGTGCCAGCCACTCCAAACTCAAACCGAGTAGAAAGAAGGACGAAAGAATTGGGAAGGAAAAGAAGGAAGGCGGTTCCACAAAATGAAAAGAAGGGTAAACCACCGAGTCAAAAGAGTGGAAACCCAGGGGCTGAAAAAAAAAAAAAAAAGGGGCTTTCAAAAAAGGAAACCCGGCCCATAACGAAAATGCATGGGAAGAAAAATAGGATAAAAAGCTGGACGTCGAAGGAAAAAAGGGGTTTAAGGGTGCAGCTAAATGAAAAATACTGAAAGAAGGGGAACCGAAAATGCTCGGGGAAAAAAAAAAACAACACCCGAGGGAAACGCAATGTCGACACGTGAGTGCACCAACGTAGCCACCGGGGAGAACCGATCCCTGTCCCTCGGCAATACGGGGAAGGCCAGCTTGTGCAAAAAAAAAAACAGAAAAAGAAGAAAACAAGAACAACAATCCACAGGGGGACAAAAACCCCATCAAAGTCACGACATTTATAGAACCAGAAATCAATAGCTGTTGTACCTTTTTTCCCATAAAACACTTCACACTATACGAGACCCTTTAGGACAGGATCGATTTAGGACGCTCGCCTCCTCAACACAAAAAAAACTCGTATGACAAGGAAAGTCCCTCCGGAGTCATTTGGGAAAAAAGAAGACGGAGAACCCTTCCGTCCTCCAGGCAAAAAAAATGTAGGTACTGGCACCATGGTGACACTTTACCTAAAAAAAAAGATGCAAGCCAGCCGGAAGTGAGATCAAGGGCGCAAACACCCACACGCCTTAGTGGCGGCCGGAGTGAATGCATAAAAAAATCCTAAATCGGGAACCGCTCTGGACAACACCGACAAGCGCACCTAAACCCAGGTGACCCGAAAAAAAAAATTCAGAGAACGAGTTCCCATGGGTCCAGGCGGGGAGCACGGGGGGGGTAAATGATCGCCAGTTTTGGGAAACGGAACCACGTGTCAAACCGTCACAAGCCAGGGGGGGGGACCCAGACACCCGATCAGCCCCGGTCGTGAAAAAAGCGGCGATGGACCGCCAGAAACTTTTTGGCTCGTGACCAAGCAAAAATGGAAAGGCCACGGAATGGGAGGTGGGGGACCATCACAAAGTCGAATCCTGGCATCTGCAACTATTGGGGTCCCGGAAGAGCTACAAGCGGGAACTAAGTGGGCCCGGGGGACCAGCAACTGTGCAGATGCATGTGCTTGGGACCCCTAATACATAAATGAAAAAAAAAAACCGCGGGGACCTGAAGGAAGAACCAAGCGCCATTTTGCGGGGTGCAAAAGAAAATAATGGGGGGGTTCGGACCCCGTGAAAACCACAGGGTTGGGGGAATAAGACAAAACAAAAAACGGACAGGCCAGGGCCTCAGGGGGAAAAACTCAATCCGCACTCTAAAAACCCCTGGAAAAAAAAAAAAAACGGGGCCAAGCGGGACAAAAAAAGCGAAGTTTAAAAGGGCAAAAAACAAGGTATTAGGGGACTGACCCATGACCACTAAAGTTGAAGTACCTGTAAATAATAATCTTCCCCAAACCGGAACACAATAAAAAACGAAAAAAACAAAACCCGTTGTGGAATCGGGCCAATATGGGCTACCAAAAAAGCCAGAACCAAAAAAAGTAGCAGTCTTTTTGGGTAAAAAACAAAGAAGCCCGACCTCCTGGGAGGGAAAAAACAAACCAACTACCAAGCCGCCAAGGATGGTCACTGCAACAGCCTGAAAGAAACCTCCCTGAAAAAAGGCGTGCTCAAAGGCCGTGGGTTAGAAAAAGCGAAAGGAAACGAACGAATTCCCGCGGGGAGCACGGGAAATAAATTGTCGGTGAAAGAAGGTGCCATGGGAAAAAATCCATTTTGGGACCCAAAAAAAACCAAAACTCACGTTCGAAAAGGTAGATGGGAAAACGTACACGGACACAAAGGAAGGGTGGAACATTTAACTTCTCTAATACAAAGATACAAAAAGCCTAACAGGGTCTTGTCCCGTGTACTAATTTTTCGAAGGACTGTCGAAGTCGGCACTGAAAGCGAACCTATCAGATCAAAGACCACGGACTGAAAACAAACAACACCGATGATTGGGAATCGGGGAGTCCAGATGAGGGGGGACGCAAGTGCGCCTTGTCGCTTAGGGTAAAAACCTCTGATCGGAACGAAAAAAAAAAAAGGCTCACGTTGTCACTCGAGCGGCCTTGGTTGTTTCCCAAGACGAGCCAAAGTACGGGAACGATCGGCGACCGGGGGAAACGCACGAGGGCAAAGGAAAAGGCCAAACCCAAAAAGCAACACGAAAAACCTTGTCCAGGCAAAAAAAAAAACAACGTGGGGTTCCCATCCGGTCCAAAGACTGGGAGAGAACCAAAACCTCAAGGTGCGGGCAACAAAGGGACCGGCGCGGGGCCACCATCTAGAAGGACAACTCCAAGGAGGGTCCGTAAAAGAAAAAAAAAACAAGCAAAACGGGATTAAGGTCATCCTACTGGGGTGAGATGGTTCCGAAAAAGGCGATACAAAAACTGCCAGAGGGCAAGAAGAAATGAGGGGGGGTGGCATGCATGGGCGCAGGCAGCTTTATCAAAACACCTGACAGTGAGGGGAAGGGCAGACCACACCAAAACCACTCGCTAATTGCCAAACTGCCCGGCTGAGGGGGACTCTGCACAAGGTTTTCCCCCACGAGCGGAAAAAGGGGGAGGAATCGTGTGGGAAAGCCCGCCTGGCCGTCAAGGGGGGCAAACGGACCTAAAACCGGCACACAAAGGGGACTGGGCCAGAAAGGGGGGTCAGGAAGCAGACGTGAACCTGTAAGGGACCCATTGCAGGTCAATACACCTGATTGCACCTAAGGAAAAAACTTGACCGGGCCCGAAAGGAGACGACATAGAAATGGCCCGGAGGAGGGACCGAAAAAAACTTCGGGGTATCGACCCTAACCATGAATGGGCTGGGGACCAAAAGAACCGAAATTCAAACCCTGGAAGAGTGAAGGTGGCGGCACGCGAAACCGGGCGGAAGGGGAAACGGGTGCGGCTTTGAACCCTGACCCGGAAAGGGGGAAAGTGGGGAACAACCAGGAAATCCTCCCCAAAAAAAAGGCGAGACCAACAAGGGGCCACATCGTCTCATTAAAGTTTCACCACTGGTGTGGGGGGGGTAAGCCAGGAAAGAAAGACTGATAACTCCTTGTAAAAAAAAAAGTGCCCTGTGCAAAACGGGCCCTCAAAAAAAAAAGATCAAGGGGTTGGCAACCGGGGGGGGAACCCCATGATCTGCCAAAAAAAAGGTGTTACACGCAGCAAACTCATGGGGGACAAAGTACCTCCTCCTGGGAGGAAACAACCCTGTGAGTTGGCCTACACGAGGAACATGCGTTACAAGGGTATTTGAACCGAATCGCGTACCGAAAACGAAACGGGCGAAGATCGAAGCTTAGCATGTGGGGCGGGGGGGAGGGTGGGCGCCACGAACCAAAAAAAAAGAGGGATCTGGATAGTAATGTCTGCGTGGCCATCTGACAAAAAAGTCCCGAAGGCAAAAGGAATGGGTTACCAAAAGAATAGATTGAGAAGTTCAAGGAAGGGGCTGGAGAAGGAGCCGGGGTCGCGATCAACGGCGGGAAACTCTAATCGCCCACAAAAAGGGAGTTTTCTGAAGGCACAAAGGAACGGGCCAGCAAATCAAGCAGGATGAATCAAGTCGCCCTTCGGCAACGCGATGAAAGCAGGAAAGTGATGTGGCAAAGGTCATAACGGTGGGAAAAAAACGTGCTTGGAACCCCTGTTCAAAAAAGTGTAAACGGGGACCAAACTCAACAGGACGGAAGTTAAAACCACTTACAACGCAGGATCAGGGCAAGGGGGGACGGCCCTGCCAAAACAGGCCAGGGGCCGACCGGGGAACCGTATCCCAACCAAGTTCCAAAAAACCTCGAAGCAAAAAGACCACACGCCCAAAAGCGAGACAAGCAAAAAAGACCCCACAATCTACGAGAAAATCGGATCCCGGTCCGGGAGACGGCGGGGGGAAAGAAAAAAGGAAAGACAAGGGCCAAGAGGTCACGTCCCATCTTGGGGGGGTCAAAAAAAATGGCAGGGGAGGGACCAAAAAAAAGAAGGCCGACCTTTCAATGTATAAAGGTCACCAAAAAACCTGAACCGCCAAAAAAAAAGAACCCCCGAAAGGATCACGGGGGCAACCTGAAAGCCCGTCAGTCCACGACACGGACAAACAGTCAAAGGACCGCAAAGCCACGAACATGGTCGTCAAACAGATCGAAGGAAAAAGGCGAACCGAAGTGGCCCGGATATTCGGTCTACAAAAAAGGGGGACCCCAAAAAAGATCAAAAAAAACACCTGTGGGTAAAAACATGCAAAGAATGTGAACTAATCCGAAAAGAGTGGCAAAAAACAAAAAAAACTGGAAGGTAGGCTCCGGCACACGGAACACGGGGGGTCAACAGCCCAGTTCCAGAAAAACCCGCGTTGAATGAAAGGAAAAACAGGCCCAACCGCCCGGCCATCCCGTCGGGAAAAAGACCCCTCCATGGGACCCCAGGAACCACAGGCCCAGATCCGACGAAACTGGGGAGAAACGGGGCCCGCCAAGCCCTAAAAAGGACAGGTCCCGCAAAAATGCCAAAAGGGGAGACGGGCCAAAGGGAGAGGAACGGACCGGAAAACACGGGCCAAAAAGGGTCCAAAAAGGCAAACACTCGACTTCGTGGGGAAAACGGGCGGTGAAAAGCCCCCTCAGCTCGTGGGGAACAGCACAGGAAAAAAACAACTGCCATACGTAGCCCGATAACCAGGGGACCACGGTTTCAACGAAAAAATGACCCGCGGAAGAAGTTCCGTAACAAACGAAAGCACCAAAGGTGGAACAGGGCCCGGCCGTGAAAGCTCCGGTGAGCCAGGAAAAGCAAAGCACCGGACAAAACGGTAGCCAAAAAATATGCTTTCACTTGTTGGTCACAAGAGTCCCAAGGGGACCAAAAAAAAAAAAAGGGGCAGCCCCCGGATTTTCAACGTCAACGCCCCACGTCCTCGGCAGGGAAAAGGTTTAAGCGGACAGGGTTGACTCCTTTCCCGGAAATGTGAACGGGGAAGGCAACTGTAACAAGGACATGGCTAGGGTACTGGAGGAACTTGCCCGACCGGAGTAGAGCACAGACCCACACCCGTACAATCAACCCCTAAAAGAAAACGAAAATACCACAGCATCAGGGGAAAGGACCCCTGGCACCACGGAAGTCCCCGGGACAGACCCGTTGAAATCAGTGCGGGCAGAAAAAAACATGGCTGGCAAACATTCCATACCAAGACAAGGTCAACTGCAGGGTTCCAGCACGGCGAGAGAACGTTTGACAAAAAAAAACCCGAAGGGGGAAAACAAAAAGGGGGAGGGGGAGCTGCACAACCGGGCCAGAACCAAAACCCTCAAAAGCGTGGTCAAACCGACACGAGAGAATAGAGTCATACGCCCCTCCTCAAGGCCGCCCACCCGCCCGACCAGGGCCAGGAGACGAAGGACGCCAAAACTGGCCGATAAAGAAGCGGGACGGGGACGAAAAAACGTCAAAAAAACACGCGAACGAAACCTTCCTTCCCGGTGAAAACCGGCCCGAACGCGCACTGTACAAACACCTGGGAGCCAGAGGCCAAAAAAAACAGGCATAAAGGAACAAGGCGTCCTGGACCGGGCAGAAGTGGGAGGCGGGGAGGGGGGGGTAATTCCAAACGATGAAGATGAAAAAAAAAGAGAGAGATCAAACCACTGGTTTCACCAAGGAAAGAAAAACCATGTTCATTGGGACGGCTGCGGCTGGCGGAAAAGATGAAGGCACCCGGGTCGCTGGGGAGGGTAACTCGCCGGGGGCCCCGCCGGGTCAAAAGGAAAAGGTGAGTGCTCTACGTGTCGTGAAACTTACCAGGGAGGGGGAAAAGCCAATCCCTTGTATCGCAGCGCGTTAGGGTCCTGCAAAAAAGAAGGGAAGGGGGCAAAAAGCGGCGGCGGGCGTCGGAACGAAGATGACGAGCGCAGCCTTAAAAAGAACAGCCACACGGCCAGAGCGATTGACCCAAAACTACGCAAGCCGGGGCGGGGAAAAAGGGGCCACGCGGGGGAAAAAAAGGCCGGAATCAGGAAAGGACATGACCCCGAGTAAAAAAAAAAGTGGGATAACCGGAAAACGAAACCCCCGAAAGAAAAAAAAAAAATCCGGTTGATCTGGAAAAGCACCGAACGGGTTGGTCAACGGCCCGGCCCGGACGCCGGGTCGCAATGGTAAGGATTTGCCTTCGGGAGCGGGGGGGGGGGGGTCCCGTCCCTATAAAGCCCGGGGGCCTTCCGGGACAAAAAACAAATACTCAGGAAGACCGCCTCCCGGAAAGAGACACGCCCCGAGAAAAGGCAGGGACCTTTAAAAATTGCAAAACGTATAGGGACAATCAGTTCAAAGAAGTAAAAAAAGAAAAAAAAGGGACACATGACTGGGGACCGGGAAGTGAAAGAGAGGGGGGTGGCCCCCTGGACGGGATAAGACAAGGCCCTCATCCTTCTACTCAACAGTGAAACCCCCAGCTTGAAGGGGCCGCCAGGGGGGGGGTCAAAGGGGAGGGGGGCTGGGGGAAGGGCAGACAACGCACCAAACGCCGGGGGAAAAGACCTGAGCACCCGGGAACCCCGTCCGCAAAGGGAAGAAGAGTCCCCAGGTACTGGAAGGCGGTGTCGATGAATACCAGGCCCTTGTGACGAAAGGAAAAAAACTAAAGGAGCAAGAGCAAAGGGAAATGGCGCCATCTAGTGGCGTCCGCACTTAAAAAGAAGGGGCCGGGGGGAAAAACAAAACCTAAGAAAATAATAAAAAAAGAATACATGGCAGGGGGTGGTGAAAAGTCTGCCAACTCCTGGGGGCCGGCCGTTCCCGCGACGCCTCAAGGGGAAAGGGGGGTCCGCAGGCCCCTGACGATAGAAGTGTTGAGAAGGAAGAAAACATGGCCAGCATTCATGTGGGGGGAGGTAAAGGGGAAGGCACCCTGGTACCATCCCAATGTGGTTTCCACGGAAGGGGAGGGTGGAACCCAGGACCTGGGTACAAAAACACGCGGGACAAATAAACACGCACCTGGAAAAGTTGGGATGGAACCCATTGGGAAAACGGGGGGAGGCCCCACATCCCTCCGTGGCAACGGGAAGAAGAGCACTAGACGTAGACCAGAACCTTTAAGATGTCACGTGTGGAAACCCAGACAAAACATAAAAGGGATCTGGTACAGGCAGGGGGGAAAAACCTCTGGAAGAACCAACCTTAAAAAAAGATTCGCGAGGAAGGCGGTAGGGTCCAAAAACGTTTCAGGGCAGGGGGGGAAACAAAGGGTTCCGTTCTTCCGGGAATTAAGGGGGATACCGCCGGGTGCCGTAAAAGGTCCTGGAACCGGGACAAAAAGGTTGAGGGGGATGGAGCCCTCAAACACAGAGCAGGGGGAAAAATTGGGACGAAAGGCCCAGTACATTTCGGGGAATGGGAAAAAACAAAAAACGCGCCGTCCAAGGAACCATCAAGGGAAGGAATGTTTCTGCCGAATTAAGCAGGGGACACCAGAGGGAACAGAAAAAAACCCCCAAAAAAGGCTACATCGATTGCCCGAAAATGGGAGGGAGGGGAGGGGGGAGCCTTGGTCTCGCTGACGCTTCTCAAATTCTAGAACGAACCGTTCCTAAGACAAATGGAACCAAGGGCCGGTGCTTCCAAAAAAATACAAAAAGGTGAAAAGGGGGCAGAGGAAAATTTGGGCTTTAAGCCGTGAAGTGAAGGAAAAAAGAGGTCAATGGGGAAATTGGGTTCCACCCAAGCAAAACAAAAACGGTGGACAAAAAGCCACCCGAAAGGTGCCAAAACAGAGGCACGGTCCGCCAATCGAACAAGTCAAAGGAAAAGCCCTTCCGTGATGGAGGAAGCTAGGTGGGGGGAAAAGCTCTGGAAGACATTAAAAAGGGGGAAAGCGAAAAAGTCTTTGACCCAAAGCCCGTAGAAAAACCCAGCCCTCACCTTTTCGGGAACACGCCCAAAGGGGGGATCGCAAAAGTCAGAGGGGGGATATTAAGGCCGAAGCCGAATCCAGTCAGTAAAAAAGAACAGACAAGATGGGGAAGGGGCCGAAAAAAACCGTTCACCACCAGCGCCAACGTCTCCGAATGGTGCCAAAAACGGACAGAGAAAGGCCAACGCGAAACCGAAAACAGACACTCGTTGCAGTTGAAAAGCGACCGGTCCTAAAGAGGGAGGTAAAGCGTCGGACTGAAAAAAAAAAGAGGCCAAGCAGTGATCTAAAGGGAAAAGACAAGGGGAAACCTCGTGGGCCAATAGCCGGTAAAAAAATGAATAACCAAAAGAAACAAAGGGCTTCAAGTTTCAGACAAAACTCCCACGGGACCGCGCCCCCACACCAACCGGAATTCAAGAGGGGGGGTGACCAGGGTAGAACGCCGAATGGTCCTATTAAGAACCGGTGTAGGAAAGGGAAAAGACGGGGGCAGGTCACAGCCAAGGTGGAAACCAAAAAAAAACCCCCTGTCCCGGGCTGAGAGAAGGAAAAAGAAAGAAAAAAGGGGGAAAAAAGACGACCTAAAACGTCAACAAAACCAGGGCAAGAGAAAACTGATTGAGGGGAAAACTAAACATCTCCACGAAGTCAGATCCAAGACCTCAGAGAGAGGGAACCCTGACCCGGATGTAGATGGGCCGGACAAGACCCTCGGGGAAAAAAAGAGCAGGGGGATCAAGAATTCTGCGAGGTTCTGGTACCACCCCCAAAATAATCAAATTCCAAACGGTACCAGAAGGAAGAAAAAGTTAGCCAAAATAAAGCCCAGAAATATGAGGGGGGGAAAAGGGGGAACCGAAGGAAAAAAGGGGAAACCACCCCGCCCTCTACCCCTTAACTCACCAGGAAGGAAACAAAACAGGGGGGAAAAGCTCCCAAAGTGTTAAAAAAAAACGGCCCGCCGTATTGGGGGAGGAAATGAACAAGAACTTGCAAAGGGGCCCTGCCTCAAGATGAGACTGGCGCTGGACCAGGAAACAAAGGATTGCATGACCCAAAAACCCAAGCGTCCAAGTGCCGGTCCGCAACAAAAAAAAAAAAACCCCGCTTCAGCACGCTGCAAGTGTTGGGGACCAGGCTTACCTCCCCCTAAGTTAAAAAGAAAAAAACCGCCAAAGGGATGACCCAGAGCAAATCAGGTTCCTTCGGGATGGGTTAGCCTCGCCGGGGGGACCTAAAAAAGACATTTAAATGGGGAAGATCAACCAAAAGAAGGTGTTTGTTAAAGACAAAAAACGATCAAGCGGTGGGAGCAAGGAAAACCACCCGTCTACCTTTAAACCCGTTCTTGTGAGGGGGGGGGAGGGGGCACGACGATAAAACTAAATCGGCACAAGGGGGGTTACAAGAGAGACAACGACAAATGACAAGAATGGTTACGTGCAGGAGAGAAAAAACGATCAACCCGAAAAGAAAAAAAAACCAGACGAAAGAGGGGCGGGGTAAGGAAAAAAAGACTTACGACAAAACGGCGACCCATGAGGGCAAAAAGGGTCCTACGAACGGATGCT
>Ga0179593_1655737_pt1 | contig 11683 bp, 16 predicted proteins | sample CZODoug2_1_08_16_FD_185931 | JGI IMG/M metagenome (GOLD analysis project Ga0179593, IMG submission 185931) | Vadose zone soil fungal communities from Angelo Coast Range Reserve, California, USA - CZODoug2_1_08_16fungal (PacBio error correction) | ecosystem: Environmental > Terrestrial > Soil >...
GGAGGACCGCTCGTATGAAATTTAGCGTAGAGGCGTTAAGGTGGCACAAAGGAAACGCGGAGGATTGCTGAAAAAAAAAAGGGAAAAAGTTCACCGGCAACCCGTGATAGAAGACACGCTCCCGACGATGCGAAGGAATCAGGCGCAGGGAAAGAGGGACGAGTATCTGGGGGGGGGAATTTTTCGACCAATGACAGGCCGTCCCTGAAAAAAAAAAATCAAGGACAAAAAAGCATGAAAACAAGGCCATGAAAAAAAAGACGACAACTGAAGCTTTTGCGGGGGACGCTCTGCGCGGCCTAAGACCCAGAGATATTGACCTTGAAAAAAGCATTTTTCAGTTTACATTAGGGGAGGAGTGGGACGGGCAAGAGGGCGCGTAATTGGGGGGGAGGGGAAGGAGGGGCTTATGGCAAAATCACCTCGCTTGTTCTCAAACGGGCCGGAAAAAAAAATAAACAACTCAATGGCATGCGGGAAAGAGCAAGGAGAAAAGACAAAACCAACGCCGTTAACTGACAGGTCTAGATTCCGCCTGGCAAGGAAAGTTCTACCGCAGGAAAAATACAAAGGCGGAAAAAACGCGCTCCACTTCGTGGGGAGGTCGCGTTACGAAAAAAAGAGATTCGCAGGGCCAAGGGGGGATCGAATCGAAGCACCCCAAAAAGAACGGACAGTGACCAGAAAAAAGGGGGTCCCTACCGATGGCAAAGGAAAAAGGGGAAGGCCTAATAAAGAAAGCTACGTCGTCAAAGGGGTAAAAAACTCGAAGGCAGAGGGTCAAATTTCGCGAAAACCCCGGGCATCATCGCAGAAGGGCGCTGCTGATCGCCGGAAGGAGCAAACGTCGTGCCGAGGGCGTGGGACGGGCACGGGGAGGGAAAAACTCCAATCTGAGAACGAATTGGGGAAAAACGCTCGTCGGAAAAAAAAACGTCCAGCGCGGTTAAAGCCGGCTGCTTTGGAGTACGGGCGCGCGCTCAGGGAAAGGAAACGCCTGCAAAGGCAAGGGGGACAACGTTCATGAAAGGGGGAACAAAGTCTTTCGCCCCAAACGGGAGACATAGGGAACACGCAAACTTCTACAACAGCACTCACTCCACTCAGTTGGGGACGGGGGGGAAGGTACTCGTGAATGACACTTGGAGAAGGGGGAAAAATCTGCGAAACTTCAGGAAGTCCCTTCGACAAAATTACAGAACGGGAGACAATGAATCTTCTACGAGAAAGAAAGGGGGGGGACTTAGGTGACGCGCTCCGCAAAACTGAGGGCGCGCGCATCGACATCAAATAGGTAGCGAGAAAACGAGATTGAAGAAAACAGGCCGACAAAAAAACCACGACCTTGAACGAAAAGGAGAGAAAAAGGGAAACCAGCCCAATTAAAAAAAGAACGCCTGATCTTCTCCGTGTCGCAAGCGGTCCGGGAAAAAAGATTGAAAGTTAAAACGCCGAAAGGGCCCGATTGAAAAAAGCGTCGCGACCTCTTACCGCAAAAAAGGAAAAAAGCGATTCTGAGAAAAGGAAGTCCGTTTCAATATGCCAGTGAGTCCTCACCGACGAAGCCGGAAAATAATGAGACCGCGAGCACACATCGGCGGGTGCGTCAAAAAAGAAAGGGTGACCAAAAAAAGGCAGAAAACATCCTTGAGATTACGTGGGGGAGGCATCAAACCTTCCAAAAGGGATGACGGCTCCCGCAGTCAGGGGGGCCCTGCAAAGAAGTGTCAATCGAACCAACATATAAACATCGAGCAGGAGAAAATGTCAAGGCAAAAAGTAAGGGGGCGGTCCGTTCTGCGCGAGGAAGGTTTTGTTGAAAAAGAAGGGGAAAAACTCCGAAGAAAACGATTGACTAAAAAGAAAAAAAAGGAACATTTTGACAAAAACGAGAAAAAGGTGGAGGAAAAAAGGATGGACGACAAAAACTCCGCGAATAGGGAGAAAGAAGTCAAGCCAGACAGACTACTTGTCCTGATTGAAAGGGGAAAAAGATGCGCGCTGAATTTGCAAAGGAAGGGGGAAAAGGCTCACCAAAGAAGAAAACAATAGCAATCCTAAATCTTAAAAAATCGACCAAAAAAAAAACAGGGGGGTCGAGGGGGGGAGCCGTTTTGAGTGCGGCTGCAAGGACAGGAAAAAGCGGGCGTTCGGGGAAAAGTCTCGCTACAAAAACAAAGTAAGGAGTAGGGGTTTCCGTGAGAACCGCAGCAAAAAAAGGGCCGAACGACTCCGGGCCGCCGCTAAGGGAGGGGAAAGAACCACAAGCAGAAGAAAAAAAAGGGTTCATTTTTGTTGGGGGAGAGGGAAGGGCTTGCTCATGGTGGTGGGGGGTTTCGACCAGACCTGGCGCGAGAAAATTAAAAACGGCGAGGGCAAAATCAAGCCAATCGAGGAAAGAGATTGGATTCAGGGAGGTATTCCAAATTGATTCGGTCGGAAAAAACCGTCCGTACGCCGGGGGGGGGGGAGTCTGCAAGGGGGCTCCTATGTTTCAAAGAAGTGGTACAAAATGGTCGGGAAAAAAGAGGGCGTGCAGAGGGAACATTGCCTACTGTCAACCAACCTTGGAGAAAAATTCCAGAACGCCGAACTTTCAAAAATTGGCCGGCCGGGCATAGACGGAAAGGTTTTCTATGGTTTCGGAGGTCGTTCAAGTAAGCGGCTCAAAAAAAAAAAAAAGATCATTGTTGAAGAGGGTCAATCGCCGAAACGTAAGCGTCAGGGGCGGCCGAGAGCTTGGGGTGGGGAAAACCAAGGGGCATTGACTGCGGGCTCATTCGGGAAAAAGGAAAGGGTGAGGACTGAGGCATTATTGAAACGCTTCAGTTCATTGGAATCAGCAGCGCGTTTTCAAGTGGGAAGGTCAGCGATTCGGCGAGAATGAGTGGAGGGTTCAATGGTGTCTTTTTTCCCGAGGGGAGCACGGCCCGCTAAAAAGGGTGAAGTCGGGCGTAATTTACTGGGAAACTGATCTCCGTCGCTCTCGTTGAGGTTTTGTCAGGCTTGAGTTGGAAGGAGTCCTTTGCGCTACAATAGTTGAAGAAAAGGGTTGCGGCGCGATGTAATGGATCTGTCAAGAGAGGAACCAGAAGTATTTGCGTAGAGAGGGGAAATTTGTCTAGTCCCGCTCCCTAAAGGAAAGGGATGGGCTCAGCGAAGTTTCATTCAGATAGCTCCATACCGGCAGGCCACTAGGACGTGAGCCCGTTGAAAGGTGAAAGTTCGAGGGGGAAAACTTCTCCACTTATCGTTGGGGAAAAAAGAGCGACAGGGTTTTGCACCTGTGTGCCTTTGAAGAGTGGAAACTTCGCCCGAGGAAAATCTGCAAACGGAGGCGGGCGGGACTAGCCACGCGTAAGGAAAAACGGTTTACGAGTAAGAAAGGAGGAATAAATCGGAAGCTTTGTCACGTTCGAAAGGTCCCACGCACAACGGGCCGACCGGGAGAACACTGAAGGCTATCACCCAGCGAAAGAGAGCAGAAGAGGCAATCGAGGACGGAGAACTTGTTTGCAAAAGTTTTTAAAGGACTTTCGAGGACTATCGAGGGGGGAAAGGCGTCAATGGGCTTGAAGCGAAAAAAAAAAAATCGGGAATTCCTGCAGTTCAATCAAGCCGAGCCGGTTGTGTGCCGCCGGGGAGAGGACGCTTCGATCAATTCGAAAAAGTGAAAGGAGGGTAGGGGAAGGTTTATGGGGTGGTGGGGGGGGGGGGTCGTCACGATTTCGCGCGAGTGGGGAAATCCGAGGTCTGAGTACAAAAGTTGACCCTTCGGCCGCGCGGATACTGAGGAAAAAGGAAAGTCGCACGACGGAAAAGAGAGGGTTTGGGAAGGCGCAGGGCATTAGTGTGTTTTGACTGTGGGGAAGAACGGCAAACGAGGGACAATCTAGGGGGGGATGCCTTCTTCCTCGCCCAATTTCTTCGAAGAAACGGGGGGGGGGAGAATGTCACCTGAAAACGAAGGATAATCCATTTCTGTTCAAAGGTGCGCGATCGCGGAAACCGTCTGTGACAGCGATGTCATGACAAAGGCAGATGTAAGGAGCTTGTCCTTTTCTGCGCGGTCAGGAGCAAAAATGTCATGGCAAAAAAATGGAAAAAAAGGCTGACACCCATATACTCTTCTCGCAGAAGAAAAAAAAAAAACACAAAGAAAATTCGCCATCTCAAATCATTCGGGAAGGGCGGAGGGGGAGGAGGTCGGGACTGGAATTACCGAGGGGAAAAGGGCCACCTGAGCCGCGGAAGGAAAAAAGTCCAAGAGACGCTGTTAAATGTCAGAAAGAGAAAGAAGACATCTCGAAGAAAAAGGGGAGGAGTACATAAGAGATGACTCGGAAATCAAGCGCTATAGGGGGGGAAGGAAGGGAAAAAAAACGGTCCTAGTGGGCTGAATCTGGTCAATTTCCAGTGAAACCGAGAGTCCAACGACCCAAAAAAACCCTACCCAAGGATTTGGAAGGGAACTCAGGGTTCTGCTAGAAGGGAGGAAGGTGTTCAGGGGGGCTTAAGGACATGGCCGTAAAACTTCCAAATCCCTACGTCAGAAGGGAGAAGGGGGAGCATTACCAAGAGAAACGAACTTGTCCAACACCGACGGCCAAGGCTTATCTCGACGCGCAAAAAGCTCACTCGATTATTTCAACAAACGCAGAGCAGAGGGGGGAAAGAGGCCTCGGGTCTTTTCGGCATAAGGGGGGAGAGAACGGCAGGGAAGTCGCGTGTCCTCAGAGGCGACAAAAGGCAAAAAAAGGAATAATTGCTATAAAAGCGACAGACCAAACCACCCCATCCGTTGGAAGGGGAAGGACAATTTCAGGAAAAAGAAAAGGGCCTACTGTAACTTAAGTCCGCAGGACAGCCCGCTGACGAAAAGAGGGAGGGCTCTGTCCGTGCGAAGGAGATTCGACAAGGCTGAAAGGGAAAGAAAAGATCGCCTGACCGTTCACTGCGCAAAAAGGAAGAAGGGATTGACTTAAACCCGACCTATTTTTCTTGGGAAGAAACAACTCTTCAGGAGCAAATTGTAAAAAAAGAAAAAGAAGGTTTCAAAAAAGTAGAAAAGGGAAGAGAGATTTTGCAGCACAACCCCTGGCGGAAACTGCTTATCGCGGACTGTTCCTCAAGTAAAGGCTCGGAAGGGGAGGTTGACAAAAAGACTGGCAACGACCCCCAATCTTGCGAGTAGGAAGGCCACGAAAACCTTTTCACGCGGAAAGAGAAAGCTTTGGCGAGACGTTTGAAAGGGGGCGGCGGCTCTTCTTCGGCGACGGGAAAGGAAAATGCAGGAGAAAGTGCAGTCGGCTCTCCGGAAAAGACAACTATCCGTGCGCCGTAAAAAAAAGAGACGCGCACGGCGCCTCAAGTTGAAGCAAAAAAAAAGACGTGCTGCCGGTACACTTGGGAAGGGAAAAAAAGAGCGAAACAGGAAAAAAGCCCCTGCCCTTAGACATCATTGAAAGACTAACAAATTGAACTCAACTACAAGTGAAATGGGAGGGAGCCATACTTGACAAAAAAACTCAAAATTCGGAAAAAGGAAGAGGAACGCCGCGAATTAAAGAAGGAAGATCATCGGCGAAGGGAAAAGACCTTACGAAGCAGGACGCGCGATGAAACACCGACCAAGAACGACTCAATTCTCGCGACTAAGAGACGGGCGCCCGCTGGCAAAAAAAGAGGGAGGGAACGCCATCCATTGAAGGGACACGGATTGCAGAAATGACCGGGGGGGGGGCTGAGGATCTTCAATCAAACGCAACACCAATGAAAATGGAAGCAGAATGAACGAACAACCATGGAAGGCGTCCTGGGTGAGAAAAAATGCGCCGCAGTCAATTCCCGAGGAGGGTCGTCCAAGAAAAAAAAACCGATGCTTCGACTAGGCAGGAAAAAAAAGGTACGTTTCAAGAAAAAACCTCCGCGGAAACGCAACGGATTTAGGAAGAGACCCGCCGTCATTTTGGAAGCCTGGCCAAAAAAAAAGAAAACAAATAAAACCATCAGGGAAGAAGGCCCGGCCTAAAAGGTCCGGGGGCGACTGGGGGGGACGGGAAGTTAAGAAAAAGGAAAAATTGACTGCTCTCTCATAAAGGGTTGACCAGCAGGGGCGGGAAGAGCAACCGATTTCCGAACAAAAGCGGACCCCGAAAAAGAGACGCCTACATGCCGCAAAAGAAAATACGGAAGATGTAGAAAAATCAATTTTGTAATAAAATCCAAAAAAAAACGATCTAAGTCCATTGAGGATCGTCAAGGACTGGGTGGGGGGAATGCTCCGCCATTATGCGCAAAAAAGGGGGAAAACAAAGGACCCAAACCATTTCAAGCCGGAAGACGCGACAAAAGGAAAACGCCGCCGACCTCGGAGAAAAGGGGGTGCAGGGAACAGGGGGAAAAGGCCCGTAAGTCCTTGGAAAAGACGCGAGGAAATCGACATCGATCAAGAAAAAAAACAAAGTGATGAAATAGGAGTTTTCCTCTTTGAAAAAAACAAGAGGGGTACAACGGAAAAAAAAAGACGCCGCTCCAAAAATGCCATGCACCAAAAGAGTTTAAGGGTGTTGGGACGAATGGAGACTGGTTTGGTCTGTTGGAAAAAGAAGAGCGGAGCATTGAAAAGAGGGAAAGGAAAAAAAGAAAAGTCGAGGAAGGGCGTATTGGGAAATTTTACTTCCAAAATTGATTCACTGCTGAAATCTCACGTCGCACGGGGAAAACAGATGTTTCGCCGCGGCAGGGAAACAAGGGATTTGGAAATCGGTTGAAATCGCTGCTAAAAAGGGATTTGAACCAGGAAAAACGGAAGTCCACAAAAAAAGGATGAGTACAGACGGCCCTAGCTCACCGGCAACAAAAGATGGCAGCACGAACCTGACAAAGAGGGGATTGTTGGAAAGGGGGGGGTTGTGTTAGATTGCAATCGTGGGGGGGAGGGGGGGGGCAATGGAGGGAAGAGGGGGCTGCTCCTTCCTAAGCAGGGGTGGTGAAGACGGACGTTTTTATGGAGTCAAGGATGGGGCGGAAAGAAGTCAACGGTCTTGTTTCGGGAAAAGAAGAGGTGGAGTGAAAATCAAAAATCGAAACGGACCAAGGCGACGCCGGTGAGGGAAAGGGGGGTCGTCATTATTGAACTTCCATGTCATGGTGGCGGAGAAAAAAGGGTTTTCATTTTTCGTTTACGGAACGAAAAACGGGCCAAGCGGGGGAGGGAAACGGGGGCAATGGTTATGGCGAGGGGTTTAAAGTCAATCTCGGCGTCGAGAGGGGGGGGACGTAGGGGTTGAGAAAAAGGGTCAACTGATCGAAAAAGAGGAAGGTTTTCAGGGGAACTGGAATTCCGCCGATGTCCTGCTCGACAGGCGAGGTTCGCGGCAGGAAAGTTTAGAAGGACGTCAAATTGGAACAAAAAAGAGCGGGTCGTAATGCGATTTTCAAGGAAAAGGGGGCCTTTGCCCAAAAAGGTATTTTCCAGGGCGAACACGATTTAAAGTCAATGGAAAGAAAAACAATATGTGCCGAAAAAAAAAGGGGGGGGATGCGTGGAGGCGCCGTTGACGAGGGGCAAGGGTGACCTCTGGAAGGTTGTTTTGTGGGGGAAACAAGACATCACTGAAAAGATTTTTTTTGCACCGGGAAAAAAGGAGGGAAAGGGCCGAGAAGGGAGCACGCTGTCGCTACAATCTCTACTGCAGGGCGTTGACGAGGACGACGAGGCGCAAAGATGGGTCGTTGTCCGGGGAGCTGAAGTCAACGCCTCGCTGAGCAAAGGAAAAAAAGTGATGAACGAGAAAAAGGAAAAAAAGGAGAGCTCTCTCGAGCAGACGGTTGTCGCGAAATGAAAAATTGTTGGCAAGGGTTTTTTAAAAAGAGGCGAACGTCGATCGATGCGGCGTCAAATAGGTAACTAGGTGACTACAGAATCTGTCAGGGGGAAATAAAGCGCAAGGGAGGGAACGCCGAGCCGGTTTTTGAAGAAACGGAAAAAAAAAGATTCGATCAGGGGGAAGGTCGAATCTTCGATTTTATCAGACGGACAAAAAGCGCGTGTTCGTGCGCAAAAGGGGGGACGTCACTGGTAAGTTCCCTTCGGCCAGAAAAAAAAAAAATGAGCGGAAAGGGAAGGAGCATGTCTCACAACAAAGTCGGCTGGGGGGGTCTTGAAAAAGTGAGTTGGTGCGTTTTAGGTAGCAGCCCGCAAAAAAGAGGGGTGATTTTGTGGCATGAGAGAAAAAGTCGCGCCGATTTCCGAAAGAAACGAGGAGCAGGTCAACTGAAAACTGCAGGGAAATCCTAGTGGGGAGGTAGTAGAAGGAGAAAGCAGGAATAAGAAAACTTCGGGGTTGTCCCAGTTCGGAGAAGGGCATATGGGAAGGAAGGGAGGGGAACTTGATTTCTGCAGGAGATGTTGGCGGCAGGACGAAGTCATTGGTCAGCAAAAAAAAGGAAAGTTTACCCCAGAAAACAACTTCCTCGCGCCAGATGGGGACTTGGGGGGGGGGGGGGTGGGGGGGGGGTCGTCAAGCCTCGGAAGGGACGGCGGTCGTTGGCTATCCGGGAAAAAGGGTGAAATGGAAATTGTCCCGCTTAAGAAAGAAAAAAAAACGTGTCTTCCCGAACCAGTTCCAGAAAAATGTCATACGCAAAAAAAACCTCAAAACAAACACGGAGAGGGAGAAAGAGGAGGGGGAGGCTGGACAATAGAAACAAGGGATTACATTGAAAAGAGGTCAGCACGCGGGCATAGCGGAGAGGGGTGCTGAAAGCGTGTGGGGAAATCACCGGCGGCGACCAGAAAAAACTGACACGAAAAGCTAATTCTTGGACGAAAAGGGAAGGAAAAAGTTGCGCGCCGAGGGGGGCATTGAAATTTTGCTGCCGACAAGAAGGACCCTGCAAAAAATCAAGAACTCGCGAAAAGTACAAAACGCAATTGCAAAAAGGTTACACACCGGGGGGACAGATGGGAAAAAAAGAGACTCTCTCACGCTAAAACGAGGGGGATTATTTTCAACATTAGCATGGCGCACGCGCAGAGTTAGTTGACAATGAGCCTCGTGGGACAGGCAAGGGAAAAAAAAATAGACAGACGGCGGGGAAAAGTCAACTCGCGGAAAAGCAGCGGAACAAAAGGGCAAAAGAACACATGCAGCGAAAACACCCATCCTGCAGTTGGGTGGAACGTCACAAAAAGCGACATTGGGGAAGGGGGGAAGCAATCTCATCCCGCAGAAAAACACCTGTACTCTGTCACCCGGCGAAAAAAGCGCGCCACGGAGGTTGTCGTACTAAAGAAGGAGGAGAAATACGTCCCAAGGAGAGGAAGAAATCGCCGACGTGTGGGAAAAAAAAAAAGCGCAAAGGGAATGCCTGATTTTATTCCAGAAGTGGCGGTAGGCCAAGAATCTTCGAACGAAGAAGGAAAACGGGTAAAAAGAGAGGGGCAAAAAGTCGTCTTCAGGGAAAAAAGCAACCCCTGCGGCAGAGAGCTGCGGAGCGTCCAGGGAAAACCGTAGTGCTAGGAGGAGGGGTGGATTGCAGAAATGGACAACGACACCAATCTTGGAGAGGGAAGGAACGCAGAAAAAAAAGCAGTTTCAGCTCTGTCGAGGAAGGGGGGAAGAAGGGGCATTATTACGGGGCGAAAAAGGAAAATCGTCGAAATGAAACTATGTCAAAGGCAAAGAAAAAAACCGATTTTCATTGGAAAAGAGGCCGCGAAAGGGCTACTTCAGGTAACCAGCGCAATTCAAAAACCTAATAAAGATCCACTCAGTTGAAAAAGAAATCGGTGAAGACACTTGGAGCTTGAAAATCGGCGGAAAAAACGTCAGAAAGGCAACCGCTCCCCTGCCCAGAGGGGGAAGGAATTACTAAGGCTCGCTTACACAAGTTAACGGGCCATATCTTGACAAAAGGAAAAGAGCGCATCGGCCGCACGAACCGCGAAGGGAAAAGAAGTCAAAGCAAGGAAAGGAGAGTGAAAACCCAGGCAAAAAAGATCAAACCAGAAAGAGAAGGCGATCATTGGGGGATCCCATTACACGCCAAAACAGTCCAGCTAAACTATCTGGAGAGAAAATTGCCTGGAAAAAAGGAAAAAAATGAAACGGCCTCATTGAAACCGGATTGACCCGAGAAGCGCGACCGGAAAACGCGCAGAGGGATGCCAAAGTGGGAAAGCGTTTCAATACTGAAAAAAGGAAAAAAGGGAGTCCGCAAAGAGGGAGCCTTGGGCCAAAAGGGGAAAAGGCGCCCGCAAAAAGCGGCGGGGTCAGTCACAGGAAAACCAACCCGGGACAGACGAGTACCGAAAAGAAGTCCTTGAAAGGGGGGGGAAAAAGTTCTAAAAAAAAGATGATCGCAACCAAAAGAAAGAAGCATTTGAAAAGGTGGCAACGATAAAAAAAAAGATTGCATCGACCATAACACTCCGAGGAAAAGGCCGGTCAAAAAGTCCGGCGACTTGGGGGAAAGGGGAAAATCTTTCTGCTCGAGAGGGGGACCTCGCAAATGGGGGCGGTTGACAAAAACGCTATTTCCGACAGGATGCCAAGAAAAAAAAAATGACGGACGACCTGAAAAAAAGAAAAGCTAACGAAGAATTACCGCCCTCAAGAGGGGGGTAAATCTCGAGAAAAAAAAGGTCGACTTGTCCTTGATTTGAGAGCAAACGCGAAAGGGAGAAGGGTTTTCCTAAAAAAAAAAAAGTTCAACGAACCAAACCATGAAGCAAAAAGACATGGACAGAAAAAAACCGCACGGGCCTGGGCGGGGCTGGTTGGGGAAAAGAAGCCGTTTTTTGGGGAAGAACGGAGTCGTTTCGGGACCAAAAAGCGGCGGCGGGCGGAAAATCCGGAAATCCAACAAAAACGGAGGGAAAGAAGGGGGCGGATTGAAGAAGCCCGCGAAGCCGCAAAGAAACGACCCAGGGAAAAAAAAAAACCAAAAAAAAAAAAAAAGAACACAAAACAACCCGAAAAAAAAAAAAACCCACAAAAAAAAAAAAAAAAAAAAAAGAAAACAAAAAAAAAAAAAAAAAACCCAAAAAAAAAAAAAAAAACCGCAAAAAAAAAAAAAAAGACATTGCACCAAAATCACCGAAGGGGGCGTCTTTTTAGGGGGGGGGGTCGAGGTAAACACTAAAGAACTAATGGTGGGGGGGTCAGTGGCGCCTCATGAGGCGAGCAGGAAAAATCAGCTATCGGAAGGAAATGACAATCGCTTGCATGGAGGAGGGAAAAGTGGGAGACAATTGAGGGAAAAGGGAAAAAAAAGTCTCCGGTTCGTCCATAAAAAAGAGCAAGGCTCGGGCTCAGCGGTTCTGAAAATCGAGTGCTTCGGCTGTGACCGTGGCAGAAAAAAAAAAAAGGAGTGAGAGATACTGCGAACTTTCAGAGAACAGTCGGGCAGATGGAGGTTTCTATTGCAATCGTTTTATAAGGAATCAAAAATGACATGCGGAGATCAGCAGAAAGGTTGAGAACAATTAGGAATGTTTTCTTCCTCGAAGGGGAAAAAAGGGCTTGGGGGGAAAATTGACTACCCCGGAGGGGTATTGAGGTGCGGCGCAGTTAAAACGCGGCCCAAGTCTACTCGCGTTGAGGGGGGAGGTTTAAAACGGAGGGGGGGCATTTTTTTGCTATCAGGCAGACATGGGGCGCGTTCAGGAGGGGGG
>Ga0179593_1656332_pt1 | contig 11683 bp, 16 predicted proteins | sample CZODoug2_1_08_16_FD_185931 | JGI IMG/M metagenome (GOLD analysis project Ga0179593, IMG submission 185931) | Vadose zone soil fungal communities from Angelo Coast Range Reserve, California, USA - CZODoug2_1_08_16fungal (PacBio error correction) | ecosystem: Environmental > Terrestrial > Soil >...
TTGCCAGGAAGGGTTTGCAACCCTAGTCCAACGGGAAATTTGCCCTGCGCATAAGGGAGACCACACTGGCGACCAGACTACGGAGGGAGGGGGGAAAAGTCTGAAGGTTAGGAAAAAGACTAATTCTCAAAACGGATCGTCCGAAGGGGGCTTTTGAGGAGGGGTGAAAAATCGGGAAAGGGAAAAAACGACCGGAAATGGAAAAGGGTCCAAACGGAAGAGACTAGAACATGTGTGTGAAGGGGGTAGGAGGGTTTGGAAAAACAGTGCGGGCGGAAAAAATGGGGGAAACTGAAACTTACAAAGGGAGGGTACTTACAGAAAAAAGGGAAGAAAGCCTGTCGAGGGGGAAAGGCTGAACTTATTCTAGTCTAAAAGTGGAAAGGGAAATAAAAAAAACAGTGAAAGGGGGGGGGGGAAGGGAACAATGCAGGAAAGATCTCAACAAAAAAAAAAAAGGATGAGGAAAGATAGAAAAGAGGTGTAATATGAGGGCAACGGAAAGTGGTTAGAAAGTGGAAAAAGAGGCTCTCCCGGAGAAAAAGGGCTAATAGACCGTGAAATCTCATGCTCTTTGAATCCTTAGTAAGGAATAGGGAAAATGTCTTGGTGTCAAGAAAGGACGTTTCAGTAAAAACCGAAATGACATCCTAATTAAACCCTCCAAAAAACAAACCAAAAAAGAAAGGGGGTTGAATTGGTCCGTCGCATACGGGGGATGGGTGGCAGCCGAGAAAAGAAACCCTCAAAGACCCTCAAAGGGGAAGAACGATCCAGGATCAGGGATTAACAGGAAAAAAAAAGATTCCCGCAAAAAAGATATACCTTGGGAGAAAAACTCAGAATTGTCAAAAATTAGAAACATGTTGTTTCGTGGAGAAACAAAATGAAACCCCCAAAATAAGCCCAAGTCATGCCCTGTGGACCGACAGCTAGAGAAAATGAATGAAAAGGAAGGGGTCCTCGCCCACCCGGGGGTTTCAAAAAAAGGAAAAACCCCACGTTTTGTTTTCGATCAAAAAAAGTGTTTGGAAAAAAAGGATATGGAAAGTTTTTGGGGTTTTTGGGTTTTTGGGGGGGGGGTTTTGGTGGGGTTGCAAGGGAGTATCCTAGAGGAAACCGGGAATAAAGATAGAAGAAAATTTCCGGGGGGAGGGGAAATTCACGGAGGGGAATTTCAAGGAAAAAGAAAAAATTGAGGGACCCCAGCGCCGGAGCAAACGGTCGGAAGGGGTCCCAAAAAGCGCCGGCGGGAAGGGGGACTCGGCATATGGGGGGGTTACGGCGAGATTTAGGGAGCACCTCGGCCATTTTAAAAACACGTCAGGGGGGGAAATTGGGGGGGGGGGAAGATTTACTGAAGAAAAAGTGGGTTGCTTGGAGGTTTCGGAGAGTAAACGACAGGCAAAGACCCCATCGAAACCCGGAGCCGGAAAAAAAGTGCCGAATCATTAGGGATTTACGATTGTGGAAAGAAAAAAGCCGTGGGACGGAGACACAAGGTTGCCCCGCAAGAAGAAAAAAGGGAAAGGGAAAAAAACTTTTCTACATACAGGTCCAAGGAAACGTCAGAAGTCACCCACACCAGTCCGTATCGTTGGCCCCCAGGTCCCTGTTTTCAAAAACAAGTTTTGCCAGGGGGAAAAAAAAAAACAAACGCCGTCGGGGGGGTATGAGAGGAGGTCGTAACTCTCCTGGTTTCGTGAAAAAGGCGGAAAACGGGAACAAAGGGGTCCGGACCGATCCAAAGGGGGAGCCACGGGGGAAAGTCTCTGAGCAAATTCCGGCCGAAGGCCCATACCACGAAAAAAGAGGGGAAGGAAACTCTCTCAACCACCAAAAACGGAAGGAAGAGAGATGCAAGTCAGTCACAGTGAAGACACGTGGAAAAACCATTCGGAAAAAGTGTGAGTACCAGACGGAAATCGTACCGTGACCGGGGGGTGGAAAGAGAACCGAGAGACAAAATAAGTTAACAGACGGAGGAAAGGGTCAAAAGGTTGAGAAAAAGATACCTACTAAAAGAAAACGACCGCGTGGCTTACCCTTTCAGGAAAAGGCCGCTTGGAAAAGCGGGACCCCAACGGAACGATGCCAGAAAAATTGGACAGGGGGGACGTTAATGTTGAAAGGGAGAAGTTGGGGGGAAAAAAATGGGCAAGGTGCTCTTCAAAACCAGGGACTTACTGGCTCTGGGGAGAAAAATGTAAATACACCGGAAACTGAAGAGGGGTTGAAAAGGGCGCAGAAATGGGGATAACGGTTGTTTTAACGAAAAAACGAAAACGATAATCAAAAATCCTGGTTTGCAAAGGGAATAACGTCGCCGGAGGGGGCCAACCCAACCTATATCGGAGATGAAAGCCCTGCAGGGGGGGATTTTTTACAAAACACTGCCCGAAATTGCGCCAAAGGGGGGCAACGCAGGTTGTTGTTCCGGGACGCAATCCGGAATTGCCGCCATTTTCCAAAAGGAGGGGGGGGAGATAGGGGCGTCACGAGGGGGGGAGAAAAAAAAAAGCAAAAAAACGGACTACCAGCCATAATGAAAACACTAGATGGTGGTGGTGCCACGCTTAATTGGTGTACACCTCTGAAAAACGTGGGAAAAAAGAGGGGCGGATAGAAGCTGCAGTCACATAAAGATTAGTGGTGCAGTTTGGGTGGGGGTTCTCAAAGGGGGGACTCGATTTGGGGAATAGAAAACGAAAGGGAATGAGAAAAAAGACACTTCACCGTGGCAAAAAAAGAATATCTGTCTCGGAAGGGAGGCCAGACTTCCGAGAAGGGGTAATCTAATCCCGGGAAATAAAAGGATCGGAGGATTCCAGGGGGGGGGGTCCTGTTTTAGGAAAGTGCAAAAAAAAAAAAAACCTCCGAAAAAGGGGGGAAAAAAAGTTAATTCCCGTACGCAAGGGCCAGACGACGGCCTAGAAAAAAGAGGTGAGGAGGTTTACTTGAGAAAAGGAGGTGGGGAAAGACAGGTGGGAGAAAAGAAAAAGCAAGTACAGTCGGTTCAGGGACTAATGACCAAAGAGGAAGGGGGAGGAAAGGGCTATCCCCGAACAGGTCGTCATGGCGAGAAGATAGGAATGGATGAATGGGCAAGTTTGCAGGGGAAAACCGTTCGCCAATGCTACAACCGAAAGAGAAAACCCACACAAACGAAAAGGGAACAATCATATATGGGAGGGGTAAAGGGACCAGAAAAAAAAGAAAAAAAAGATGTTTGAGGAAACACGCCCAAGGGAAAAAAAAGAAAGTATCCGTTTGAGGGAAAGAGAAATTTTCCTCGGGAGAGACGGGGGGGGAAGAGAAAGAACCCAAAGAAACCTTGTAAGGAGGGGGCAAAACGTTTTAAAAGTTCCCACTACCAAAGGAAAAAAAACCGAAAAGGGACCTCCCTCAAGTAAACCCTACAAAGGTTTGAAAAGTGCGGAGGTAATTAAGGGGGAAGACGTTGTTTCGAGGATGGAAAAAAGAAACCAGCAAAAAAGAGGAACCCCCCGAAAGAAAAATAGGGGAAGAAAAGGAGCCTGAGAGGTTTTGGAATGAGACGCCCAGACTTTTTCCGATCAACGAAAGGCCACGCTCATTATTCAGTCAAAGTAAGGGGGAGGTTGGGGAAAGTGAGAACAAAAAAAAAATAGCAACCCAAAATCAAACGCCATCTTAGAGGAGTTTAAAAATCAGCACCATACCAAAGGGGTGCTAGGCCAAAAGACTAAAAATCCTAGCGGGAAACACAAACGGGTTTTGTTCGATCTAGTTTTTTAAGAAGTCGGCGGATGAGGCAAGGTGGGTGTGTTGGGGGGGGGGGGGGTTTGGGGGGTTTTTTTTTTGGTGGGTTTTTTTGGGTTGGGTTTTTTTTTGTTTTTTTTTTGCAGAGAAAAGGACTCAAAGGGACTCAGAAGAAGAAAAAAGAGGCCCAGGCCGGTGGAAAGGGGACAAAAATTCATCATCACAAAGTCGCCTTTTGAAAGTAAGAAAAAAAAAAGGATTGAAAAGCGCGGGCGAAAAAGGGGGACGGGAAAGGGGGTTGCACCAAGAAACCCCGCAGGGCGAAAACTGCACGGATATAGGTGGGGGGGGTTTCCGAGGGCAAAGTCCGGGGAGGGTAATTAATAAGATGGACTACAGTTTGAACCCATCGAAAAATGGGGGGGGGGAGTACGTTAAGGGATCCAGGGTTATGGGGGGGGAAAAACGACAGGAGTAAAAGAACCCATCACCGCTGGGCGCAGAACACTGTTTTTCAGAAGAATTTTCCAGGGAAAGGGCCAAGGTCCAGAGCAGTATCCACTCAGTGGTGGACTAAAAGAAAAAAAGAACGCCATCATCCACAGGAAACTTCACCCACCGGGGATGAAAAAATAAGGGGGGGAGGATATGGGGAAAAGGCCCCACAAAAACTAAAAAAAAAACCGATGCCGTAGCAAGGGAAAAAGGAACTGTTTTAAACCCAAGAAGGGTTCCGCGGCAGTGGGAAAAGACAAAGAAGAGAGGTAAAAGGAGGGGGGGAAGGGGCTAATCGCAAAAGTAGTTTCGGAAAGAAAGGGGGGGGCTCGGGTGCTCAAAAAACGCCGGGGAACACGGGACAGAAAAAAAAAGGGAAAAAAGGGTAAAGAAAAAGCGAAGGGTCCGCGATGCCGCCAGAACCCGGCAACAAAAGTGAATTCCGAATAAAGGGAGATCGGAAAAAAAAAAAAGGAGGGAGAAAAAGAGAAAAAAAAAAAATCGGAATGGAAAGTGGTTTGCGGAGAACTTGCGGAAGGAGGGGAAAAGAAGAAGAATCCCGTGGAGGGCCTGCAATTTTCTCAAAAAAGAAAAAAAAAAGTTGGGGAAAGAACCGAAAAGAAGGGGACGACAAGCGGAGAGTGACCAGTTCCTATCGATCCTCGGAACAGAAAAAAAACGTTTGCCTGACCAAGGGGGAGAAAATTCCGGCTGGGGAAAAAAGAAAGAAAAGCAAGAAGAGCATAGAAAGGGGAGAAAACGCCAACGGTGGGTGGGCAAGGTCAGTTGGATGATGCGGGGCAGGTGCGCGGGAAAAAAAAAAAAAAAAACGTTTGCTACTGCTCAAAAAAACTGACTCTGTGCACAATCGAAAAAGAAAGGGGCGTCAAAAAAAAACCGGGGAAGGAGTCGTTTTGAAAAAAAAATAAAAGGCGACGAAGGCGTTATCTAAAAAAAAAAACAATTTCGAGGGGGGGGGGTCAAATGGAGGGAGGAAAGGCGCAGGGGAAAAAACCCTATATCGGGAAGGGAGCGATGCGCCGCCGGATGGGGTGGGGGGGGAAAAAAAAAAACCTTCCGCCGGGGGGGGCTCCCGCGGAAGAAAAAGCAGGGGGAGACTTGGGGGAAATTGTAAGTGAAAAAGATGGGGACCACCAAGGCAAAAGGCCTTTAGAGAGGAAAAGGAAATGTTCTCTCGATCAGGATAAAAAGCCAAAAACGGGACAAAAAAAGGGGAAAAAAAAAAACTGAGAAAAGGTTTGGAAAAGAGAGAGAGGACCAACGGTGGAAAGAAAAGCGGTTGCTGATGAGGATCCTCTAGCTGAGAAAGCATTATTTTGGGGGAGATTGTGTGGGGGGGGGGGGGGGTCGACAAAAGAAACGATTTGTGAACCTATAAAAACTAAATTATTGAATGAGAATAAAAGGAGGAAAAACTTCCGTGCTCCAGGTATCTTCCTAGAAGGGGGACCTCGAAGGGAAAGGAAATGAGAAGTTCTCACGGAAAAATCTCGGAGGTAGGGGTGAGGTTTTCGGGGGAAAAAGAAAGGGTGTAAAAATTCTAAAAAGAAAAGACGCCATGGTCAAACGGGAAATCCTGCTAACCTGTGCGTTTTAGGAGGGAAGGAGAGGGAAAAAGGGGGGTGCGGTTTCGGGGGAGAAAGGAAAAGGGGGAACTTCGGAAAAAAAAACAGGAAGGAGTTCAGGGGAAAGACTCAAGAATCCCTGAAGAAGAACTATCCAAGGATGGTCAAGAAGGAAGGGGAGAAGATTGGCAGTGATACGAAAAGGGAAGCAAACATCGTTGCAAGGAAAAAAAGGTCCCTGAAAGCAAGAGAAAAAGGTCGCCAAACAAACAACAAAGGGTATGGGAAAGAGAGAGGTTCGGTGTAGCAAAGTTGAAAAGGGCATACGCAAAAGCAACGATGTTTTTTCGAAAAAAAAAAAAAAGAAAAACTGCCAAAAAAGAAGTAGAATAAGGGGGACGGATAAACCTGTGAAGGTAAACAGGCCTCGTTGAAGGGAAGGTAAAAACAAATCGAACAACTAAAAGGTTCCGAAGGGGGGGGGGGTCACAGGGAACCCTAAAAACCAAAAAAAAGCACCTTGTCCCATCCTAAGGGAAAGAAGGAAAACAGGGTTTCTAGCGACACGTTTTTTTGGAAAATGACGTGAAGGGTCTGAGAAGGGAGGCTGTGGCAATAAGAAAAAAGAAAACCCTAACAAAATACCCGCCAAAAGAAGACCGGTGAGAATTATGATTCGAAGGAAAAATGTTTCGAATTGAAAACAAAGAGGGAACAAAAAAAAAAAAAAAAAAAAAAACGAGAACACGGAAAGGACGCGCAGGAAGGGAGAAAAAAATTTTGACAATTAGGTGGAGAGGGGGAAAAACCATTGGGGGGGGAAACAAATACTCCCAAAAAAAATCAAAGGGATTACGCACTAGAAAGGAGGACTAATCAGCCAACAAAAAGAGAATGAACCGTTGGGAGGCAAAGAGAAAAAAAAAAACACCCAACCAACGGGGGTAGCATGTTTTTCGTCTGTAGGGGAAAGATCCCTTTTTTTTTGGGGTTTTGGGGGGAAAGAAATCAACCTTGAAGAGGAACACCGCTCAGGCCGCCAGAAAGGGCCTGCCTTGGGAAAGCGGCAAAAGGAAGCCGCTTCCATTCGGGGAAAAAAAAAAAAATTGCGGGGGGGAAGCTGGAAGTGGGGGGTTCCACAAACTCCACGCCCGTGTAAGGGAAAGAAAGATCGTCACTATGGGGTGTTTTGGTTTGGGAAACCCAAATTTGGAGAAAAAAAAAAAAATTTGAAAAACTCGAGTTGAATTGGACGATTACAGACATTACGGTACACGCCTGGCCCGAAGGGGGGACTTACAGGGAACAAAACGAAAGGCTTTTAGTAAGAAACCAGAAACGCCGGCGCCTTTTCACAAAACAGGGGGGGGGGAATCATTTCTCAGAAATTGTACGATTGGAAAGTTGAAAAACGACTGTCCAGAGAAGGGAAACACGCTGTAAACGCAAACCCCGCCCGAAAAAAAAAAACGGCACCCTGCCACACGGGGCGACCAGATCCGGCCAAGCACCCTATGCAATAAACAAATAGAAACAAGAAGAGATAGCGGCGTCCTTTCCTCCTGGGGGGGGGGAACGGGGGAGGGGACCGCAAAGGGTACTTTTTGTCTTTTCCGAGGGGGCCCAGGGTCAAGAGACTCCGGTGGCGGGTCGGATAGAACCGTAACTCCTGCTCCAGGGCCTTGTAGTTTCGGAGGAGGGGTTCGTTTTCGGGGATAGGGGAGTCACAAGCGGTCCAAGGGGGTCCGATCAAATTGTCAGGGAGGTACTCCCAAGGATATCGAAAAATGTGACGCAAGTTCCAAAGGCACACGAAAAACGAACTGAAAAATTCCCGTAAGGAGGAGGGATGAAAAAAAAAAAAGGAAAGCAACAAACAAAAGGGGGAGGTCACCTATGAAATGTCAATTCGGGGGAGGGTTAAGGCATGCCGGACCGGAGGGAAAAGGGGTAAGTAACAGGATGAATTGAAACTCGGGGCCGACCGCGGGGGGGGCCTATACCGAGAACTAAAGAATTTAGGGCGACACAGTGAAAAAAGGGATACCTCAAAAACTGGTAGACATCGCGCTTGCCCGGACCACTCGGAAACGTCCGGCTGGTGAAGAAGGGGGTCAACGGCTAAGGGGGGGAGGAAGTTCGGGGAAGGGGGTCACCGGCCACTGTGGGGCTTGACAGGTGGAAATACTGTCGGGCAAAAAAGGGGAAACGGTCAACCGCGTGGCTGCTCTGGAAAACAATCTAAAATGAAGGAAAGAAAGAGTGACGGCGCCGGCATGGGGGATAAGCCGTCCCGGTGTTAACTGAGAAACATCACAAAGGAACGGCGGGAAAAAATTTAAAGACAAAGGGGCAAAAAAAAAAAAAAAGAACGCGCCGCGGAACCAAACCTATAATCGTGGGGAAGAGCACGAATGCGCCCAAAGGGAAAAGTGGTTTAAAAAGTTTGAAAAAAAAAGCACCGCGCTGTGGAAAACCATGTTCGCGAACAGGGAAAGCAGAATCCGTGAATGAAGGGGCGGGTTCCAAAAAAGAGGGTCTAGAAAATCCAAAGAAATAAGGATAGCACCCAACAAAACAGAGCCACCGACTGAAAAAAACAACGAGAGAAAAACGTTTGGTGGGCCCCGCGATGAACCTAGGAAAAAAAGCCTAGGGGGCCCTCTAGCGGGGGGACAAGGAAAAAAAAAAAAGAACAGCCCAAAAAAAATTTTCTAGGGTGGGGGTTTGTTCTCAAAAAGGGGGAAGGACGAGTTTTTGAACCAAAAGAAAACCGTAATTTTGAAAAGAAGGGTCGAACACGGAGAGAAAAAGGAAGACTCCGGGCGGTTCAAAGGGCGGTCGGACTGTTATAGGGAGAAGAAACTCATCGTCCCTCGGGAAAAGGGGTGGAATGCAAAACAGGAAAAAAAAAAAAGATGCGAACCTTAATTCCCAGGAAAACATGTCACACGCTCCCGCCCACCACAGAAGGGAAAGGGGGTGCGGTTAGGAAAGGAGGATGACGGGGGGAGGAAAGTGGGGGAACGGCAAAAAAACGCCCTGAAAGGCGTTGAAGGGTGGAAGTACCTAAGGAATCCAAGCGCCTGCCGAGAAAGGGCCTAGAGGATTCCTATTTCTGCGAGGAGTGATTACTTTTTCGAAAAAAAAGGTTGCGTCGGGCTACACCGAAAGAAACACCCACGACGGAGGAGGAAGAGAAGGAAATTTTCGGTGAGCTTTTGCCAAGAAAGGCAAAAACTGCCCAACGATGTGGAGGGGAAGAAAGTATCACTGCCAAGAAAGGAATCCCGTTGGGAAAAACCTTTCCATCGAAGGTGGAAAATCCTTAGTGGTCACCCAAAACTAGAGACAGACGAAGGAAAAGGCCCCAAGGAAAGGGAAACCCGAAAAAAAAACCGCACCCTGTTGAAGAACTAAGTAACCAAACAACCAGGTTTCTAAAGGGTGAAATGGGGCTAATAAAGGGGAGATGTTTCAAATCCGGAAAAAGACAACCCCTTCAGACCCTCCAAACCGAGAAATCCGGTGGGGGAGAACGATTCGAGGGAAAAAAGGAATCTACTTTCCCCGCTAAACATGAAGTGCCGCGCCCAAAGTAGGAGAAGGCCAAAAATTACAGGGTTGTTATTAGGTTCAAAAATTGCAGAAAAAAAAAACCCAAAAAGAAGGGGTAATGACTCAGCTAGAGGCCGGTAAAAAGACAAACAACTAGCGGTTTCCCTAATTAAAAATTTGGTCCCGAGTTTCAAATAACCACCGTGGGTCTAGGTGTGGGGGAAGGCGGGATTGTCGTTGGGTGTGAGTGCGAATCCTGAAAGGGAAAACCGCCTTTCAGGCTCCTAGACAAGAAAAGAAAAGGTTACAAAAAAGGAAATCACGGGGGAAGGAGGACCAGTCGCCGAAAAAAAGGCAGGTGGGCACAACTCGGCGAAAAAACGGCGGAAGTGGGGTGTACAAACCACCTCCCTCAAAAAAAAAACTCAGAATAGGGGGGGGGGGTTGTCCCCGCGGCGGTAGTGAGCGCGCGAACAACCAATTTGGGGAAAACCCTCGAAATTGGGGGGGGGGTCGATTACGGGGGGGGTCGGAATCGTGGGAAAACAAAAGTAATTCCCCCAACACCGAAACCTGGGGCCCGAATCATGGCTGCGGAGGTGTAATGATGTGGTGGGGCCAGCGTCAAAAGCAGTAAATCAAACCGCAGTGTAAAAGGAAAATCCGACATCCAAAACTGCACCAGGCCACCAAGGGGGCGAACAATAAGGAAAACTTCTAAATGAGAAGGGAAATAGCAGAGAACCGTACGGGGAGGCCGTTGCCCCAATTGGTGGCCCCTGTTTCTTAATCCGGCCCCTTTTAACTTTGGAAACGCAGGAAAAAGGGTTCAGAAGCGCGACTGTTCCAGAGGAATCGGGAGGGGAAATACTGTTAAACTGTTAAAGGGGAAAAACTTCGGGCGGAGCGCGGTTCGTACGGCAACCAACATCCGGTCAAGGACAATTGCAGGGAAAAACGTGATTCGGAAAAAAAGCATGCGCAGTTCAAGAACGCAAACACTGACGAAAGGCATCTCTCGCAGAAAAGAGAGAGTTCAGTCCAGTGGGGGGGAGAGGAAAACGGGCGCATCGCCGGAGATCATAACCGTTGCTTTCACCGCACTGACAATTGCCGCGGGATAACCGAGCGAAAAGAGAAGTTCGAAACGAAGGCGAGGAGGAACAGAAAGATCCAATTCGATCACCGGAACATCGGAAGGAAAAAGGGGCCGCGGGGGGGGGGGAAAAAAAGAGCAAGGGGCAACACGGGAACTCGGTTGTTTTCATGAAGTCCTGGACGTATGTGTACGCAAACCGAAAGGTGCAGGTGATGAAGAAAGGTGCAAAAAAAAGGGCTACGGAGTCACCTGGCAAAAAGGAGGAAAAAGAAAAAAAAATGATTCCGGCTTTTCCCGTCCCGGATGTGGATAAGCAGGTCAGGTTACGTAGAAATCACAAAACGGAACGGCGTAAGAAAAAAAAAAAATTTCAGGGGGGGCTCGGGAAATAAGAGCCCGCGGGAAACAAAAAAAAAAAAACAAAAACCCCTCTATCAGGGGGAACACGATTGCGCGGAGACGGGGAGTTGTGAACACTTCAGATCAACACAAAAGGTGCCAAACGCAAAATTTGTGGTTCGGCGACTGGAAAGCGGAAGAAGGATTGCCCGAAAGGCAGGCCAGTGAAAAAGGTCCGGGAAAAATCAAGGGGGGGAGAAAAAAAAAACGGACATATCCGGCCGACGGGGGAAACAACTAGAAAAAAAAACGACAACCTTTGGGGGAAGAGGATGTTGAACCTAGAAAAGTTGAAGAGAAAAGGGGAAGGATTCGGAGCTGCGTCAATAAAGGTGTTGGGGCTATTTGGGGTTGTTTCAAAATGGGGAGGGGAGGGACACATAAACGAACCTGAAAGGAGTAATACTAAAAAAAAGGAAAGTATCAATAAAGAGGACGTTCCTCGAATTAAACGAACCTTTAATCGAAAGAAGAAGGAGAAACACCTGCTCAGGGAGGGTTCTGAGTGATGGAAACGCCGAAGGGGAAAAGAGTTCGAACTTTAATGAACCAGTCCGCCATTCAAAGGAGAAGGGCAAGAGAAACCTTTTGCAGGGGAGAGTGTTTTTTTCTTGGGGAGGGGGGGTCTGGAGGTGGAAACGGTAAAAAAACACCCTTACATTCTGTTGGGATTTTGGTGGGACTTTAAAAATAAGTATCAAGAGGCCTGCGAGGGGACGATCCTAAAAACGGAGGACTGAGAGAAGAGTGGAGGAAAACAACACAAAAAAAGGTTTGCGGCGGACAGAGGAAGAAAAACACCGAA
>Ga0179593_1359542_pt1 | contig 11682 bp, 7 predicted proteins | sample CZODoug2_1_08_16_FD_185931 | JGI IMG/M metagenome (GOLD analysis project Ga0179593, IMG submission 185931) | Vadose zone soil fungal communities from Angelo Coast Range Reserve, California, USA - CZODoug2_1_08_16fungal (PacBio error correction) | ecosystem: Environmental > Terrestrial > Soil >...
CGGGGTCTTTGGGGAAACTTATCTCACGAGAGAAAAGAAGGGGAGACTTAAATAATAATCGTGTACGAGAAAAGGACTGAAAGAACGACAATTTGGTTCGGAAATCAATACCGTCGGAACAGGAAGGGATTGGCAAAAAAGGCACTGGGTTATTCCGTGGAGGGAACACCCCCCCCCCCCCCCCCCCACCCACCCCCCCCCCACCCAACCCCCCCCCAAAACAACAAACCAACAAACCCAAAACCCCAACCACCCCCCCCCCAAACCCCCCCCCCCCCAAAAACCCCCCCCCCACGCCCACCGCCCGCCCACCCCCCCTCCCAAGACCCCCCACCCCAACCCAAAACCCAACCCCCACAAAAAAACACCCGAACCCCCCAGCGCACACCACCCACACCCCCCCCCCCCACCCCCCCCCCCCCCCCTAGGAAAAACCCAAACCCCCACCCCCCTCCCCCCCCAACCCCAACAACCCCCCCACCACAAACACATGAATTTACCATAAAATCACTAGATCTGTTAATTTCCTCAACCCAGGAGGAGAGCTAAGGGTCTCAGTATCCTTAGGGGGGGATATGTTTGTTAACTTTGGTTGGTGAGCTAGGGGGGCTGGAAGTGGCAGAAGTCGGAAAATAAAATCCTTCTAGACCAGTGATCAGAATAGGTGAAGCGTCACAATGGGGGCGGGAGGGCATAATTTTTCGTTGAGGTCTGGTATTGAGCGGCAACGGAGGCAGGAAAAAGTGTTTGAATGTCCCTGAGATAACATCCGGGTTGGTTGGACCACCGAGAAATTTGGGAAAAAGGAAAGGTAAGACAACTTGTGAGCAATGCCAGTGCGGCGGAACGAGGGTTGTCAGATCTATCGTGGCTCATAGGGGCGCAAGGACCAAGGGGGCGGCCTCCGTAAAGAATATCTCGACAGGAAGTAATGTGGGTGGGGGGGGGGGGGGGGTGGGTGGGGGGGGGGGGGGGGGGGGGGGGGGGGGGGGGGGGGGGGGGGGGGTTGGGGGTTGGGGGGGGTGGTGGGTTGGGGGGGTGGGTGTGTGGGGGGGGGGGGGGGGGGGTGGGGGGGTGGGGGGGTGGGGGTGGGGGGGGGTGGGGTGGGTGGGTGGGGGGGGGGGGGGGGGGGGGGGGGGGGGGTGGGGGGACGGGGTGGGGGTTGGGGTGGGGGGGGATGTGGGGGGGGGGGGGGGGGGGGTGGGGTGGGGGGGGGGGGGGGGGGGGTTTTTTTTTGGGGGTTGGGGGGGGGGGTGGGGGGGGGGGGGGGGGGGTCAAGTTTTGTTTCGGTCTTCCCGGAAAAAAGTGGAGAAGGAAAAAGCGTTGGGTCTCATCAAACTCAAGGGCTATACCGTGTTCGAGAAGGGGAAGGGGAAATAAATGGCTTTAAAAGTGCGTTTTGTGAAAATCTGAAGGAAAGCAGGGTCGAAGAGGACGATGGAAAGAAAGAGTTGGGGGAGAGAATCCAGTAGAGCTACCCATACCTAACAAAGTAAGTATCGACAATAAGAAATCTTCTGGCCTTTTCAGTGGGGACTAGTAAGGGGGCTTCAGAATCATCTCAGAGGAAAGGTAGGAATCTCAAGAACGAAATCTACCCACTCCCGTTCGTGCTCTTTAAAGGAACGTACTGTCGTGCCAGATAGAGAGAAAAAACAAAGGAGTTATTAAAAGAGAATATGACTTTCAGGACAGTTAAGGGAAAAGGACCGCCAAGTACAGACGGGGTCGAGGGGTGTGAAGAAGTCCGCTCCTGACCGCGATGAGAAGGAGGGAAAAGGCCGAATAATCCCTTACCATCGAAAATTCCGAAAGAAATAAAAGTATGGGTGCGCTAGAGGGACTGGAACGGAGATTGGGAAAGAGGGGTCTCTTTATTAGGTCTAGCCCGCTCGGTGTCGGGCTCATAGGCAAATGCGGCAGCCGACTTCAAATGAAAAACGCCGACGCGGCCAAGAATGAACAAATCTGAAAGAGAAAAATTATCAAGGTGCGGCCGAGAAATGTAAGGGGAAAAAAATTCATCATTCTCTATAAGCTTGGGGGACCGGTAAGAAAAAGGCGTTACTCCCTCTAGAGAATCGGAATAGGATTTTAGGATCGATCACAGGAACAAATAGTGGGACGGAGCGGCCGACCGAAGAGAAAGCTGGTAGAGCGAGGGAAAAAAGGTATTGACAATCCACGAGTGCATGGGGAGAAAAACCCATTGGGGGGGAAATTCGCAGCGGAAATAGAGCTTTCCAAAAAACAAGCAGGAAGAGGAGAGGCGGGGAAGTAAACATTTGGACCGAGCCTCCGACGGCAGTTGAAAAATAACAGAGAATGCAAAGCACTATAACAATGAGGATAAATCTTTAAAGGACGGCGGCACAGGAATTCGCTAAAACAAATTGTTCTGGGGTGACCAGCAAAAGTGAGTCATGTAGCTTGATCGGAATGAGGACGCACCGGCCCGTCGAAACGAACAACGTGATCAAAAGCCATATGATCCCTATAAGAAATCGTAGGAACCCTAGTGGTTTCCGAGAATGGGGGGTTCGGTACCCTAAATAAAAAAGAGAGCGGCCGGGAATGGGTACGTAGGGCGGGTGTAGACCGAAAAAAAATTTCAAACGTGCCGCGAGGCCGTAGAAGGAAAGGGGTTCCGGTTCAGTGCTAAGACATGAGTGAAAGGGGGCCAGGGCAGCATCCGGGATGGTAAAGGGGAGCTCGAAGAAAAAAAAAGATTTTAGAGGGAACCCATGAAATGAAGGGGGGTAAAAGCGGAGGGAAGGTCTGCTACGATCTGCTAGGAGACCGATTGGCGAACTTCGAATCCTAGCTGAACAACGGTGAGGAGTGATTCGCGTAAATGGGGAGCGGGTTTCCCGCTAATAACCAGAACAAGACAACAGCCGGGAAGGACATGTCTTCATCTGAGGAAAATCGCCTTTAAAGAAGGGAGAAAATCAGGGCCGTCGCAACCCGAAACATACATCAGTCTAGGGGAAAGAATCATCGTCCATGCAACAGGAAAATACTTCGCGGACTGGTACGTCTGGTTCGGGAAAGCGACTAAGGCATAACAACTAAGGAAACATAGCGTGAAATCTTTGTCACAGACGGAAGTTGCTATAAGGGGTGTAGGATTACATAACTCTTATTCGGGAGTGGGGAAAAAAAACAGACTACCGCATCAAACGAAGCGAGACTGGAGAAAACCCCAAAAGACTAGGAATGAACACCGACACAGAGCACATACATCGACATCGCAAAAAGGAACTCTTTTCTGGGGGAGAGAAAGGGGAAAAAAAAAAAACCAACGTGGGAGCAGAGCAGTAGCGGGGGGCATCTAAAAAAAAAAAGTTTTCCTCAAATTACAGAATAACATAAATCTCATCTAGATACTCCGCGCATCACCTGGGGATCGTGGAGCCAGTGGGCCTAGGGGTAACTATACCCGTGAAAACTGCCACCTAGAGCCGGGGGAGCTGTTGCACCAAGAAGGGTCGACGCTTATATGTAAGATAGCGCGCAAGGCTACTGTAAAAACACAAGTAAATAAAAAGCCTGGGGGACTTCCGGAGAGGGTACAGCAAACCTAGGAGGATACCCCGCTATGTGTTACGGGCGTCTTTCGGTCGTCAGGCGGCTTCGGGCCCTCTTGGGTGGCCGAACCTGAGCTTAGTCCCTCAAATTTAACTCGCACTACTGCTATCCATCCTGGGATCTTTGCGGCGGATCGAGGTTCTGGAGTGGATTAGACGATTGTGGCGACACGGTGAGAGCTCAACACAAACAGCGGGGGGATATTGAGCACAGTGGGACAGGAACGCCTCTCCAGCAATTCAATAATTGGATCAAACAGAAGAATGAAAGCGTTCAATGCTCAGAGGCAAACTCAGGGGGTCTCCCTGAGCAAAGCCACCTGAAGGTCGTCGTGAGTAAAAAAAAGTTCTGTTTAACTGACCAGTAGGTCCTCAAGGTATCTGACCTACGGTCTCGAAGGGGGGTTGGTTACAAACTGTCTTTCAAAGTCGGGAGGGGGGGAGAGATATAGTATGAGGATTGTCGATACTTTCACAGGAGAAAAGAGGGGGCGTGGAGCTATGGCGTCTCGGGGGACTTGGGACCGTCCCACTTACGACGCCAGCTACTGGACTCAATCCGTCAAAACTTTGCTGATAGGGTCTTCTTCAAGGGGGTCTTGACTATTTTAGAACAATAAAAAAGTCAAAAGTAAATGAAAGGGGTCCGACACAACCCCCCTTACTTGATTTTGGTGGAGGAGATGGGTCTATGAAGACAGTTCCTTGTCGACAGGGGGGAAAGGATGACTTACGTCTAGAAGTCACAAGTAATCAGGTGATTGTCGCCTGTAGTTGGTGCCGAAAACAAGATCGACGATTGTATAGACATCTTCGGGAGGAAGGGATAAAACATCGGAAAGGAAAGCAGAACCTACATCAAGGCGGAGGCCGGTGGTATTATTACATTTGTCAAGGAAGTTGGAAGGGGGCTAAAAACGGAAAAATAGGTCGCGTGAAGAAACGGTCGTGGAAAAAAATAGAAGCTTTGACTAAGGCAGATTCCTTTTGGAGAAAACTGGTAATCTTGGCGGGACGTGACGAGGTACCATGTCATGCTGACGTTTGATTATAGACTAACATAAGTAAGGGACCGACTGATTGTTGATTTTCGGGAAACGACAGAGGCCACCAGAACATGAAAAGGTCCTTTCTCAGTGTTAGATGGGAGTGGAAAAGGCCAAGGCTGTGCACATAAGGGAGGGTTGTGCCGCAAGTTCAGCCCTTAGGGAAAAAAAGAGGGAGGGGGGGATACCAAAAAGGGTGAATCGTTTGGTTCGGATGCGCTTAGAGACCGGAAGGTCTTTGCGAAGCTTGTTCTGTAAAGCGCTAACCTTAAGCTACTGGGGTCGAAGCAACTTTATCCCATAAGGGCTCCTTCCCTCCTCGCGGGTAGGCAAGTTTTGACCTTTTTTAAAGCCAACTTTCCGCCAAATAGGGAGATGACACCCCACCCCTGAGGAGGAGGAAACCGCTCGCTCACGCTTCTGTATTCTCCCTGTTGCGTAGCAACTACCAGGGACCCAACGCTCGGCGGGGTGCAGGAAAAGGGGATTGCGACTCTGATTTCCACAAGGACATCAGGGGGAGAGTTACCCTGAAAAGCAGAAGAATTCACAGCAAGGGGGAAGGGTCGAGGCGACCCTAAGCCCCGGACGATATAAATATTTGAACAAGGGGGGGGGGGTCTAAACAAGAAATTCAAAGGGAGACCTGAGACACCGCAGCTGACCCTTGGGACGAAGATGTCCATCGCCCAAATGCTGGGCAATCCTCCTTCCGAAGGTTAGGGTCAAAAATAAAGAGGTCAAGGGGGGCCCGAAATCAAAGGTGGGCACCGAAGACGGTTCCTGATAGAGGGAAAGTAAAAGCCAATTGGGGGCCTGGAATCGTCTGGGATCCGTCGACAGTCTCCCAAGGAAGCATTAAATATGGGAGTGTTGGGCAATAAGAAAAAGGGTCGCCCGCTCAAGAGGGGTGTCGTGGGCGCATGCCCAACTTAAATGGTACGTCATCAAAAACGGAAGCCCTTTGAAATAGGATCAATTCAAAAGATGGGCGCAAGATTGGAGCCTATCCATTGGGTCTAAACAACAGGAAGGATATATGTGGATCGGAAGAACTGTCGATCTAATCAATTCTTGGGGAACTTTCGTAACAACATGGTCGTCGAGAAGAGGAAGCTTGGAAAATGTAGGCATCGGACTGCTTCGGGCTCGAACCATAGCAGCAAACCATGAAGGACGGGGGGGGGTCTTGAAAAGGCATGAAGGCCGCTGGGCGAAAAATCGTCATCAAAAGAAAACACCGCGAGCATCAGACGCACCCGGCATGTGGAGGCAGTCGGAAGGGACGTATCAGGGGGTGGCCTGCCCAGAAGGATCAGAAGACCGCTCAGGAGATCAGCAGCGAAAAGTGCCGGTCATAGACAATAAGACGCTAAAAACGAGATCCACAGTAACCCTGTGAAAGCCACGTATGCCCAGCAATAGTTCTAAGGGGGAGAGGGGGGGAAAGCCGAATTGTGCACGGCAACGTATAATAAATAGAAAGCAAGAAAGGGAGGAAGGGAGCAAACCTCAGGTGCCTATTACAGGGGGAGTGATACCTCATCTTTCGGAGTTTTTATCACAAAAAAGAAGTGAAGCGGAAAATAGGCTTCACTGATAAGAACTGGCCATCAGTGAGAAAGATGTTTGATATATCCAAGTGCTCGACAAATTCCGGCAGCGACCAACAAACATAGATGGAATGAATTGACCGGGAAAGGGATAGCAGGGGGGGGATTTAAATGAGTGCCCAACTCATAGAATAGAGGAACCCACAATAAAATTAAGAAGAAGAAAGGGCCACTAATAAAAAAACCGGTCGGCACGAAAGCGATGGGGCAGGTCGGAAAAAAATAAAGGAATAATCCCCCATTCAGAGGGGGTTAGGGGGTGTTTTTGGGACTGGGCAGTTCTCTGAAGATTACTCAGCCAATCTAGACCAGGCGGGGGTCCTTAAATAGAATATCTCTCTAAGAGGTGCAGTTCCAAAGGGGGATCGGGGAAATAGCGCCTAATTCGAAAAGATACTACAGTAGAGTATTGGTGGATAGCATACATTAGATGATACACGTGATAAAGGACAGGGGGGGGGAGGGGGGGATCTGACATCTGGACGCTGCTCTGCAATAAGCCAGGCAGAGTAGGATGAGTCTCATAAAAAACTAAGGGACGTGGGTGAATGCAATATTGTTGGGGGGGGGGAAGGGAGTTACTCAGAGATGGAGGTTTTCCAAGAAGAGTGGGGGGAGGCAGACATTTAATTCGCCATGAATAGAAAGCGCGGGGCAGGCGTGGGTTGACGATGAACGGGGGGTGTCCAAGCCAATTCAGGACAAATCAAGGGGAATATTTCGCTTCGGCCCGCAGGAGAGTGCTGGCGGAAGCCTGATGATTGAGTTTCAGCCTGGGTTCAGATCTTCACGTGATCCATTGGAACCCGAGCGGAAGTGTCCCGAGGAAACGGTCATGGTGCGCTTGTTACAAAAATGGATGCCGTGAAGCAGCCAAGAAAAAAACACGCCGCAAGAGCGAAAACAGGAGGGGGCAATAGCAGGCAAAAGGCGCCAATAGGAATCAGGAGAACTAGGAAAAGTCAGGCGCTATGGCGACAAAGAGTACCAGGACTGTAATGGGTAACGATGAGCCGCGCGAGAGGTGCGTTCGAGATGAAAAGAGACTCGAAAAAATCGAACTCTGAAACTAAAATGCGGTAAAATTTACGAAACCGGAAGAAGGATTCGACAGGCAATGGTAAGGGGTCTACAAAGGGTACCATCAAAGCGCGGCGGGGAAGGGAAGCCCATACGGGAAACACTAAGTGGTTTACGCGCTGAGGTAGCAAGATGGAGTTGGAAGTTGTTCGCTAGGGGTGAGGGCCGTGCATAAAAAGGGTTGAGAAAACACGCAATTCGCGCAGGCCAGACGAGTCTTTGGGCGCGAAGAGGGGCGAGGTCAATTGTTTCTGAAAGGGGGAAAAAACGGGAAAGGGATGGGTCTTGAGGGAGGCGGCCAGGCGGAGCGGCAGGGGGTTTTCAGTGACACTGAGGTCTCAGAAAGGGGGTGGTACCCGGAGACTTGGTTTGCCCCATGCGTCCAACTGGGTGCAAAATGAACGCGTGGATAGTATAAGGTTTGTAAAAATATACATCGCTGCGCTAGACGACGAATTAAAAACGGGTGGTGATCGGCCGTGACTACTCGACGCGGAAGCGGGGTTCCAGACTGGGAAATTCCAGGGAAAAAAGGTTCATGTCGCGGATGTTGTCGAAATATAGCAACGCGGTAACCTGGAGGCATGTTGGGGGGGGAAGAAGGCGGGAATTGGACTTGAGGGTGTGGCATCTAAGGGGAACATTTAAAAAAAAGCTGCCTCATTCCGAGTATAAAGAAAATCGCTGAAAAGGAATCTATCCGAGCACGCTTTCTAAAAATAGCCGTTACGCTATCTGACCCGAAGGGCAGACTCGGGGCTACGGGGACGGGGGACATCTTTCATGGAACGTTGAGGGAATCAGGGAGCTCGCAACGAGTAACGGGCGTCCTACCATAGAAAAGCCGGGGCGGTTCGAGGTGTCATCTGTCGTGAAGTGTAGACTCTCAGAAACAACAACAACGATGAGGAAAAGAAGGGGGGATCGGGGGAAAGACCGGTCGGGGGAAAAAGAACACCGCGGCACCAGACAAGGATGGGTAGGAGGAAAGAGGGGACCTGACCTTCTACGCTACGTGCGCCCGGTTAACCATGAACTATTCACCAGAAAGCCCAATCATCAAAAAAGACTGATGGTCTATAAAGGGGAGGACTAAATTGGCTAAAAAACTCTCGGAGGAGGTGGAATACCGGCTGTCTCTCTCCGGAAGGAAAACGGACCTAAGTTAAAGTGCTCGCAGAGGAAGAAAAAAAAATCACGGAAGGCGGCACTCAATTATGAAAAAAAACGCGGGCAGATCGAACACTTGATAAAGCGCAAGGGGGTGAAAAAAAAAATGCGCCGTAAAAACGTAACGGAGCCATTGGGCCCGTGAAAGAAACCGCTTCCTACCTTCTATTCGAGTAGGCTTGGAGGAGAAACGAGCAAAACCGAACGGTTTTAAAATTCGCGGGAAAAAAACGATCGCAAAGCGGGTGAGAGAGGTTCAAGATTCTCCCAAAAGAGGGTCATTGGGGCGAACCAAGGTTTGAAAATCCTCTGGCAACAAGAATATCGGGGGTAAACAAAAACCAAGCTATTGATCTGGAAGTTTAACTAAATAATTTGGCAGAAAAAAGCCCGCGCACGGATCCAACATCCTTGGAAAGCCAGAGACGGCTGAAAAAGCAGATAGGAAACTATGGACCCCAAGACGCTCAATGTTTAACGAGAGGAAAGTTACGGTGTCGTGGTCCGCCTATGAGGGCCATCTCCAGTACCTCAAGAAAAAGGAAAAGACCAGTTCTCAAAGCCAGTGCTAACTTCAGATAAGACCCTAGTGTACTCTGTCCGAAAGTTTGGTTCGGACACATGAAAATCTGCTCGTCAGATTGGGGGGAACGTTTGCTTTGGAAATACCAGTGACAAACTTCGAAATCCTCAGGGGAACTCCACTCCGGGGAAAGGGTCAGGCAGATTCGTTTAGTGTCAAGCTAGCTCCGCGTATATGGGGAAAAACTCGAACAGGACGTAAACTGGGGCCGGAAGCAAAATTTCACCAGACCAGGACTGTTATTCAATCTAAGAGAATCGGGACTAGGCAAAAGGTCTAGCAATGGTCTCCTGTTATGATAAGGAGACGGCACATCCAATTGTCAGCGAGGGGGAGGCGCTGAGGGGGAGGACTTTAAAGAGCAAACTAACAGGGAAGGTCACACAAGGGAATCCTTCCTTAATAGGAGAGACGGCGGGTGAAAAGTCTGATGCGGCTTTTCCGACTAACCCGGCCCAAGAGAAACGCAGAAGCATTGTTCTCGCCAGAGGAGGGCAGAAGGGATCATTAAGGGCACTTAGGGGAAGAAAAAAAAGCTGGGAAGGTCCCCTAAAATCCTCGACCAAGCATTACAAAAGCGCTTGAAGGGTTAGGAAGAGGGAATGGGGAAGAAAAGAAACGTGGGAGGGGGAAACCAAAAAAAAACGGATTATTCGGGCCAACCCACGACCCAGGGGACCGCGCAAAAAAATCTCTCAGGAAACCTGAAGAGCTAACCTCGAATAAAAAGCAGGATGGGGGGCGGGTCCGATAAGAGTTCCATATAGGAGACTGAAGTACAGAGTCCTGTAAAAACAAATGACGAACTAGTCAGTCAGAAGACTAATCAAAACCATAACGATACCCGGGAGCTAAAGGTTCCCCAGCTACCGCTATGTCCAACCTCGGAAACTTGGAACTACAGGGGGGGTGCCACCGAAATGACAGGAAGGAGATCTGGGGGTCCGGCCATAGGGGGGGAGGCTCTTCAATGTAATAGTCTATTCCGGAGCTTGAACACAAACCTTATGAAGACATTCTGTAGAGACGAAATGTAAGACAATCCTCGGGACGGGACCCGACATATGAGGGTTTCGGCACGAGTTAGGCTGAGGGGGTCTAAGGGGCGGAACGCACTCGTTTGGGTAAAAAAAAAAAAAAAAAAAAAAACAGCTATGGAGGGACTCCCCATTGACTTCCGACCGACATATCTTCACGTGGAATGCCAGGGTGCATGCGTTCACCATTGTCTTGCTTTGGGCCGAGGACGGAAATTGGTTACAACTGGACATATAACCGCTCTACAAAAAATCTTAGAAGGATGCGCACCGTGCACTCCTATGGCCACACGGACGAACGTTAGGTGAGAAAAAAAAGAAAAACAAAAAGCAGGATCACTTAATTCTCCTGGCAAACTCATCGATGGGGGCGACCGAGCGCAAGAGACTTATTGGATTATCGAGATTTAGTGGGGGGGGGGGTAACACAATAAGTCGTCGGGGTCTAAAAATCGGGGCCGCGAACTCTGGTGTAGGGATATCTGTGTTGTAATCTCTTGGTCTTTCAAGGGTGAAGGGGGGGGCTAAGGAGGTTATTTCAAGTATTGAGAGAAAACGGATACAGGAACGTAAGGTCGGAGCGGATGAGATCTTCTTTTCATTCTTTCCGAGTGAAAAAAAGGGTATGCAGAGCGGACTGGTCAAGCAGGTTCGACAGTCGTTGGCTGAGTAGCGAGGTATGTTAAGAAAGGGTGACGCACATCAGATTCATGACCTGTTTTCATACAGGGGAAAGTCAAGGTGTGGCTGCCTAATGGGTTAGAGATAAAAAAAAAAAAAAAAAAAAAAAAAAAAAAAAAAAATCACACTTTCGAAAGGTTTAAAGCACGGGATACTCGCTACGGTGTTAAAAAGAAGGTGATTGGTTGAGCAGTAATATCTTGAAAGACCCTATCAGAGGTCATGAGTGATTGATACCGACATCCTCTATAGATGGGAGAGAGAAAGATAGAAATCAAATCAATGGGTAAGGCCGGGGTTTCTTACTTACGGGTGTAACGGGGGGAAGGATTTTGGACAGGTCTAACAGGAGACATCGGGCAGGTTATTACCTATTAGGGGCAAAACAGTCCCAGAGGGGTCCGAAGGGCTTAGTCAGTGGTTGGAAAGATGTTAGATTTACGCCGAGGGGTTGACCACAACCAAAGGTCAGTGGGTCTCAGCTTAACAAAAAAAAGTATAAACGGGGAAACCGAATTCTGTGTGGCGGGCAGAGAGGGGGAAGGGCAGCCGCCAGATGGCGAGGAGCAGTTGCTGGGACAGGGCGTGGGGGGACAGTACAAAGGAACTTCTTCAAGGGGGAGAGACTTGCGGTTCAGATCAAGGGAAGACCTAGACGGGATTAGTCCAGGGGTAAACAAAACCTTGGGGCCACGAAGGGGTTTCCATGAGAGGCTGATTATTAATCTTCATCATAGGGAGAAGGATGTACAAGGGGCGTTTAAGGTTTTAAATGAGGTCTTACCCCAATTTTTTGGAGAGGGGGGTCGAAAGCAGACGGAAAATCAGGGAGGGAACCGAACACTAAAAACAAAGCCGAGTCGGATGTCATCTCCAAAAATA
>Ga0179593_1517467_pt1 | contig 11682 bp, 14 predicted proteins | sample CZODoug2_1_08_16_FD_185931 | JGI IMG/M metagenome (GOLD analysis project Ga0179593, IMG submission 185931) | Vadose zone soil fungal communities from Angelo Coast Range Reserve, California, USA - CZODoug2_1_08_16fungal (PacBio error correction) | ecosystem: Environmental > Terrestrial > Soil >...
TGTTACATTTTCGATCCCATAGGATGAAGAGCCGTTTTTCAAATCTCAGGAGGGGCCGTTCTCCTTGCCGAGGGAAAAAGGAAGGGAGAGAAAAAGCTTAATCCAAGAGAAAACAGCCATTCTTTCTTAAAGGGAAGGAGTCGAGGTCATTTCAAGGGACCCTGCTCCAGGGGAAGCTTCGGAGGAAAAAAGGCTTCTTCGAGCAAGAAGGCAAACGAGAAGGGAAGGACGTCTATATATAACAACGAAGGCTGTTTTCCTTTCTCCGGGGGAAGGGGAGTGCCTACCAAGGGGGGGGTACATGCGTGGAGGTCGCCCTTCAAATGGACAAAGACATTCCCCACTCCCGGGAAAAGTTCCGTCCCAGTAAAGACGGAGGCGACGCCTCGGCGAGATGAAGGAAAAACGTGAAACTGAAAAAAGGTCGACGCCTATCAGCGCGAAAGGGGGAGAGATTATAGAGCGCCGGATCAGAAAAGGCAGATCGAAGCTCAATAGAGAAGAGGAACTGACACAAAAAAAATGGCGGAAAGGACGGCATGGGTCAAGGACGGGTCTTCCATCAGGTCCATGCAAGGGGGGGGGAGCCTTTTGGATCAATGGGAAAACCCCTGTAAAAAAGGAACTGCTTGCGCATCTGCAGGAAGGCGAATTTTATGAATCAGGGGGGCGAGAAGCTTAATCTGTGGCTGAATATCAAGGCTCTTCACCTCTTCGAGGGCCATCTTCCTCTCCCTAGGGAAAAAAGAAGAATGCCCGTATAATTAAGGTCACGGATATATCGAGGATAACAGATCTAAGAAAAAGGATACCCATCGCTTTCCTCTCCTGAAAACCTACATCTGCCATATCTATCTGGGGGGGAGGAACCTCCTACGAATGGACGGGGAAAAAAAGAGGTCACATCCTTCGACTAATGAGGAGCTATATAAGTTTTGAAAAGAGGGGAGAAAATGGTCCTTATCCTTCTTGGAAAGGGGGCCCTTCTCTACCCGGAAAAGAAAAGGAAGGACCTTCTTCCTGATCGGGGTGCCGCGGCAAAAGAGCCGCGAAAATCTTGTATAGATGGGCTCAAGAGGTCGAAGGGGGACATCATTCAATATCCCCTTTCCATGGAAAATCCGACATCCAGATATCTTATGGGGAAAAGAGAGGGCTTGAACTTACACTGGAAGGGGGGAAGGATTGCCTCCATCAGAGAAGGGGGGGACCCGGTTGGAAGTTCAGGAGGAGCGACACCTCGCATTTTTGAGAGGGACCCAGACCGCGCTCGTCTTGTCCGAATACTGGGCCTCGAAACCCGAGAAAGAAAAAGGAACCTCACCTCATCTTCTCTCCTGGGAGAAAGATTAAACGGCAAGAGTCCCTCACGAGGGGGAAGATAAGGAAAAGGGGGGGGAACATTTCTCTGTCCTCCTTTCTGGGCAAAGGAAAAGGGAGGAAGGGCTTAGACGCAGGAGAAAGGAGGCCCTGCAGATGCACCCTCAACAGCAAACAATCGTGCAATCTCCGCGGGGAAGGAGAAGGGGACCACGCCGAATTTTTATCTCTTCCCGAAGAACGGTGATCTTCAGGACTACTCCGCTTTCGGAAAAGGGAAAGAGAGAGCAACAACAACGGAGGAGGAAAAAGAAAGGGCCCTACAATCGGCCCTAAAGCAGACGGAGAAGGAAGAAAAGAATTATCGAGGCTCCCCTGGAAGGAGCGCTACAACCTTCGCTTGCAATTCGTCGAAGGGTGTCCTATCTCTCCGTCGGCTGTTGGGAAAAAGGAAGAATCTCTAGGTGGGGGGAGGGGGGGGCAGACACTCTAACAGGAGGAAATAGGCCGCTACCCAGAACTAGAAAAAGAAGAATGATCTTAAAAGAAGATCTTTCGTCGGAGGGATGAGGAAAAGAAGATAATTCTTCGTCGAGAAAGGGGGGAGAGGGGGCCGAGCAAGAGAAAGGGCTCTGCTCCTCATCCTCTATGGAAGGAACAGCTGGACAAGCCGCGCTCGGGGGGGGAGGAAAGAAAGTTCTGCTATCACCAACATAGGGGGTCGAGGCTCGCCTCACCTTCTAAAAGAAAACCGGCGTATTGGGGAAAGCTGAGCCAGGACGATTCCTTCACGAAAGGATGTCGGAACCAGCGTCTTCGTCCTGGGGGGAGAGGGCATGATGATCGGGCAAAGACAGGAGAGGAGTGGGAAAAAGTTTTGACGGAGTCTCGGGGGGAGGAAGGGACCGGCACTATAACCTGGGCCGGCAGTTAAAGGAGGGAAGGGATACATGTATTGCGGGGGCGGGTCGGTTCCCTCCTTCGAGGTGCATACCGGCAATCGATTACGGAAGGGAAGGGGGGGAGGAATCCTGCGCAACGTCGTCGCGCGGTGAAGGAAAGTCCGCTACAATCTCTATATGGTGGCGGCGCGCAGCGTCGTATCTTCAAGGATGCTCGATCTGAAAGGGCGATCGCTCTCGCAAGGCGAGTTCTCCGGGAGGAGGGGATTCGGAGATCCCATTAAGAGATCTTTGCCGGGAAAAGGAAGGGCGTCGCAGCTACACCCGCTTAGAAAAAGTTAGACTAAATTCGCCTATATATCCTGTCGGGGTCTTTTTTCACCCTCTCCGGGAAAAAAAAAAAAAGATCCAGTTATAGGAATGACCTCTAGAGGGAAAAGGGACCTGCCTCTACAAAAAACCCCTCCTTTTCTCTATGGAAGAGGACTTTACCAAGCGAATGAGGAAAAAGAGAGGCCTCATATACTCTCTAAAAAGGGAAACTTCTTAAAGGGTCCCAGCGCTTCTACCTCACAAGAGGGAAATATTAGTTCCGGAGCCTATCACGAAGGGGCGTCCGCATCTTCTTTTCTGGATACAAGGGAAAGGGGGGGGACAGTTTCGGCCGTGAAGGAAGGGCGTTGAATTTCTTTCCTCGCGGGTTCTACTTCAGAAAAGAAGAAGGTACACCAACTTGGGAAAGGGAAAAAAGGAAATCGATACCTCGCACTTGCAACAGAATCAATCCTTGGGCTCTCCTTCTCTGCCATCTCTGTTTGAGGAGGGGAGTCTCTAAGAAAAAGTAAATTCCTCCAGCTAAGAGGAAAAGAGGGGGGCGCCCTTTCCCAAAAGGAAAAAAGACGGTCCATTACCTCTATAAGGGAAAGACCACGCCCGCTTGCGAAAGTAAGGATAAAGAAATACCTTACTTTACCTTACCAGACCATCATGTGTCCTGCTCGGGGAAAGCTGGAGGGGAATCTTTGGAACAAAGGGGGGAGGAAAAAAAAAAGAAACAGGTCCAATCTCTAGACAAGGGAAGGTTAAATCGAGAGGGAGGGGGGGAAACATGGTCGATATTTCGAGGGCCTGTTGTCAAAGCGCAAGGACCATATGTTAGAAAAAAGGTGACGAGGAAAATTTTTCATCACGGTAGAGAGAAGAGGGAAAGGGACTGTCGTCCAACGGCGTAGGGAATATCGGAATTGCCGAAATGGGGGAGTCTCTCTATTATTACCAAAGGTCGCTTTCTTCCTTCTGCTCGAGCCAAAAAAGGGAGGGGAAGAGACGGCGAGATAGAACGAGGAGGCCGTCGCTGTCTCGATTGGGGAAGACCCAGGGTTCGTACAGAGAGAGTGACGTCTCCCTTCCAATTCTTCAACAAAGACAAAAGGAGGGGGGGAACCGTTTCCGGCCAGGAGCCGACACGAAAACGGAACAGAGGAGATAATATTCGCTTAACTACGGAAAAAGGAAGGTGATTAGCCTATCAGAGAGGTGTCCTAGAGCCGTCCCTCCTTGTGAGGAAAAGGCAGGCTCTTTTTCCATATCGCCGCTCAAGAGGGGAGAAAGTCTTTGCCTGAGGGAAGAAGGGAAGGGACTTTCTTCCAATCTATTCAAACTGCCTATCCCTGGGGGGGGGGGAATTGGCCTATCCCTTTTTCGTAAAGGAAAATCGCCGACAGTATCTTCTCGGCGAGGTTATCCTGGAAGGAGAAAGCTGGGTAGAGCGAAAAAGCTGAAGAACCGCCTGCTCTATCGGGGGAAAGAAAATCTCCCCTAATCCTCTAAGGAAGGGATAGGGTTTCTTCTATGAGAGAAAATAGAGGGATGAGATCATCCATACCTAGAATTCCGGGGGGCCGCCACACTTCCGAGAGAAAGAAGGGTAGCGTCGTTTTTTTTCCGGCACCAGGAGGAGAAGGGATGTCAAAGCATCGAAGGGGAGGAGAAAGACGATGCCTTTATCCAAAGAACAGAGCCGGGGGGAGGGAGACTGTATCCCTCTCAAAAAACCTGCCCTTCCCGGCTTCAGGGGGGGATTCCTGCGTAAAAAAAAGAAAAAAGGCCTCTAAAATCTTTTCTAGTGGAGAAAATTCGCTCCGACCTCATTCAAGGAAACGAAAATGCCCCATACCGCCTCCTGCTGGGGGGGTGCCCTTTCGCTGTCAAAGAATCTAGAAAAAAGGGAGCCAGGGAAAAAAAAGGAATAATGAGTGGAAGGGAAAAGAAAGAAGTGTCGCACTTGGAGAAATACCTATGGTTAGAGGGAAGGAAGGAAAATGACCCATACCGCTCTCTTCTTTGTGAGAAAAAACAAATAAATCTTCCATAATCGCGGGCAAAAATGAGAAGGCTATTCCGCGCACTAGATAGGCGCTAGGGGACATTGGAGGTCCGCCCTCATCAACAAAGGGCACGAAAAGAAAAGGCCGATCCGTATCATGCACGGGAAATCCCGTTCTGGGCCTGCGGCCTAGGGAAAAAAAAAGGACTCTAATTCTCAAAGACAAAAATAGGAGAGGGCAGATTCACCCGAAAAAAAAGTCGATACGTTCCAAGAGGAAAAGACGTGCCTGTCGCCGCCTTGACCCTCCAGAAAGGAAAGAAAAAAAGGCCGGTATATCCTCGGAATCATCGCCTGGGAAGAAGACGGTTCGTCCTCCCTTGTAGGCCTGAAGAAGAGGGAAACACTCTCACCACAAAAAAGGGGTTCCCAGGCAACTTGCGGGGAAAAAAGGCTCGTCCTTCGATCACTCTGGCGAGTCCTATTATCTTCCCCTTTCCGGAAAAGGAGGCTTGGTCAAGGAGAGAAGGAAAGGGCTCAGCAATTGGCGCGAGCTGCCGGGAAGGGGGAGGCGGGTTGCCATCTGCGAGGGGTTGTCTGGAGCTCTTCGCGTCCTCCCGTTTTTGCCATCGGCCTCTTCCAAAAAAGGACGTCATTCATTCTCGGAAGAAAGAGCATAGGCCCGATGTGCGGCAACATCGTGCGGCAGGAGGGGGAAATATGAGAGTCTACGAACATATCGCCTATGATCCTTCAAGGAAGGGAGAATCTTGTAAGATTTTGGGGGGGGGGGGGGAAGGGGACAAGCCGCTCTTTATCCTGTTGGCCATGGGGGGAAGTAAGAAAAGCACCCATTCTACGGGGGAAAAGGCTCCAACCCTTCTACACCTGATCGAAGGGACTATTTCCTTCACGCCCGAGTGGCTGAAGATCAGATCTTTATGGGAAAGAGGGACGGACGTCTGTTTCCTTAACGGGAGGGAAAGGAATCTTCTGCGAACCGCGAGGGCGAACCATCTCGACCCGAGTTGGCGAGGGGGCGAGTTAAAAGGAATACCTGTTCGCGAAAAATCTTTTCGAGCAGGAGAAGGTTTGTCTTTCCCTCCTTCTCATGGAAAAAGGGAAGGGATTTGAGCTTCATCGAAGGGAAGGGGGGGGAAAAGGCTTCGCTAAGTCTTTGAAGGTCAATTCTTCTGCTTTTTCCAAAGAAAAAGAACTCTCGTATCTGGAAGAAAATGAGGGAAAAGTTTGGTCGGCTCTTGCATCGGATGAGTGGGAGAAAAAAGAGAGTCTATCTCTTCGAATAAGAAAGAGGGGGAGATTCTTGGTCGAAAGTACAGGGGAGCGATCCCTTCGTCTATCTGATTTAAGAAAATCATAGGCTTGAAAAGGAGCTGGTACCCCCTCTTGGGGGCCTCTCTCCATTATCGAAAGAAGGAGAAAATCCTTTCTGAGGAAGGAGCAAGGTAGCTGGTTTGTAAAAAGGAGAGGAATTATAGGCCAACGGGAAAAAGGGATAAGGCATTTACCAGCCCTTCCTTACACATCTTGAAAAAGAGGTTCGCTATTTTAGCGGAGGAAAAAGCGAGGGGCTGAACAAAGGAGAGCCAAGTCTCTTCTAAAGAAAAAAGGAGTGGTCCTTCTCTCTTTACCGGAGGAACTCTTTCTAAACCGGGGAACTGGCGAACTAAGGGATCTCCTTCTCAATAGAAGACCGCGAAGTAGTTTCTGATAAAAAGGAAGTCCCTTTTTTACTTTTCTCTCCAGGGGCTTTCCTCTCTTATTAACGAAAAAGGGGGGGAGAAAGGGAACCGGTCCCCGATAGCTACCAACTGGGTCATTCCCTCAGGTCCCAGCACGGAAAATCCTTCAAGGAAGGGGGGGTCTCTCCTGTCGCTTCCTCGGGGAAGGGGAGAGAAATCTCCTCCTCCGTGCCTTACCCGCGAGAGGGAGACTTTTCTCCGGGGGGGGGTAGCTTCTTAGAAGATCGAAATCTCCCTTAATCCATCCGCGAAAAAAATCATACATATCTACCGTATGGAAGAGGAAACTTTCCCTAACACATTGACTGAGCATAAGAGCTTCTAGCCGCTACGTGGTAATTTAAAAAGAGAAACATAATTCTACCATTTCCAATAGAAAGGAAAAACAACAACAACTTATGATTATGGAGGGATATTTTCCGCGGGGAAAGCCGACGATATTCCTTTGTCAATCTGAGGCACAGGGGGGGGGGGGAAAATTCGCCGCTAGGAAATGCCATGACGATAGGGAAAAAAGCCTTACTTTTAGAAAGAAAGGGAGGGGCTTCCTTTCGATTAGGAAGCGAAGGCAGCGAGGGGGAAAAACCCTTCTCCAATTGTTTTCATTCCTGCGCGAAGGAAAAAAGAAAAAACATTCGATGTAGGCAGGGGGGGAGGGAGGGAACCACATTTCCGTCTTTGCAGGATTCCAAAGGGAGGTTCCCGGAAAGTGGTCGTACATCGCATTTATCGTTTACGGAGTAGCTCTGTCCCATAAATTCCCAAAAAAAAAAAAGGGAACGCTTTCCTGTCCGAAGTATAAGAAAAAAAAGAGAGCACTCAAAGAATCGCCTCTGAACTCAGAAGGGGGTCACAAAAATTGATACGAAGGGGGGGAAAGCTCGTAATTTTTGGAACGCCTTTGCGAGATTATAGAGCTCCGGGTGATAGATCCGCTATTACCATAGAGAAGGGGGAGAACTGCACGCGGTGTCCAGGAGAGGCTCGATAGGAGTTCCATGCCTATCCCTGGGGACCTTATCCCTTGGGCTTCTCCAAAGAACTGCTTGCGAAGGGAGACAGATCTTCTCGAGAACTTTCTCTATCTTAAAAAAAGGGATATCGCCGACGACAAGCCGAAGGTTTAAACCGTCCCAAAAAAACTGCAGAGGGCCGTCCTGGACGTCCAGCGTCCTGAAGGAGAATTCTCGTAGATTCTTTTGTTGGGGGGGGTCTTCGGCGAGATCGATAAGGGGGAGGGAAGCGCATCCCCAATTTTTTCCTATACGAGGGAGCCTCCACCTTCCGCGTGCTGAAATATCGGGAAAGAGGAGGGGGGTCCGGCCCCGCCAGGGAAATTTCGCATGATGGGGGGAGAAAGGGCGCACGAAGGCCTTCATCAACAAGGGCACCATCTTGACCGAAATTTCCGAAAAAAGAAAAATACTTTAGACAATGGCCGAAAAGGAAGCCACCCTCCGGCCCTCTTCGGGAGGGGGACGCGAAAAACCAACTCCTCTAAAATCTGGGGGAGGGGGACAGCTATCATCAGCAATATCCCCTTTCCATTCCCAAAAAGGAGGGAAAAAAAAAATCCAGATATCGGAGGGGGGGAGGGAGGAGGAAGAGGAGTGAAAGGTGACTCGTCCTTAATAAGAGTTGGGAAGAAGGGAGCAAACTGTGAAGAGGGGGGAGGGAAGAGAAAACGTAGCATGTTGATCGCGCCGGCCGGCAACAGGGGGGTCCAGCTGTCCTACAAAATCGTCCAGAGAGGAAAAAGGAGGACGTCTCCGGCGAGAAGGGGAGAAAAAAAGCGCTCTTGTCGTAACTCCCCCCCCACCCCCCCGGACGCATCAGCCGCCCACGATGTTTTCCAAAAAGGAAGATCCGATCTGGAGGAGGAGGGAGAGACCGAGGGCCTATTGCAACGCGTTCAAAGGGACTAAAGAAAAAGGCAACCCTCACCCCCTCCGGCCGCGCTCAGGGCGGAAAGGACTCCTGACGCACGCCGAAAAGGGGAGAGGAGGGGGGGGGAGAAATACTCTGAATATCCCCTTTTATCTGCAGGAAAAAAGAGGGCCAAGGGGTGCACGAATATCGAAGAAAAAGGAGAGTGATGACCAGCAGATATATCCGGAAAGGAGAGGCGTCGTCCTTCCTTCAATCACCGGATCGAGGATCGAAAAGTGCGGGAAAGCAACTTCGGCGTGGTCACGGGCAGAAAGGGAAGGGAGCTGATTGCGATAGAAAGGAAGGTTGCGGGGGCTCTTCCGGCCGATCTAGGACTTCGCGTCCTCCCTCTAACAGAGAAAGGTCCCATAACGGGAAGGGGATGATCCATGATCGGAAAGAGAAAGGAAGAACATGGTCGTAGGAGGAAAAATCAGAAATTCGGAGGGGAGGTGCGCTCCCTCGAAAAAAAACGCTATCTGGCCGAAGGGTGGAGGAAAAAGACCGCGCGCGTCTTGTCATTGAAGAATAACCAATTCGACGGTGGAATAAAACCTTCGACACCCTGATCTATGGAGGGGAGAAAGCCTTCATACGAAGGATTGAAGAAAGGCATTCCGCTATCTTGAGGGGAAGGGGGGGTCTGGGGGCGTTCCGGGGCCGGAATATTGCCTTCTTATCTTCTGAGAAAGATTCCTACTCATCTCGACCCGAAAAAGAAAGAGGGGAGAAGGTACTTGGGGCTCCCACTCTCCCCGCTAAAACGAAAGAGTCAATGGGTACCAGGGAGGGCGACATGTATTTTCGGGCCCGAAGGAAGATGGTTCATAACTGCATCGAGCTAAGGGGGCCTTCTTCGAAGAGTTTACAGAGCCGTCAATAATTTCGTAGGAGGGAAGGGGGGGGAACAGCTCTAAATCTAGAAAGAAGGAAGTGTTTCTGCAGGAGGAAGGGCTGCTCGATCTGCCGCGAGAGGAAAAATCTCCGAAGACCAAACGAGAGAGTTCTCCGTCCCCAAAACCAAAAACCCCCACCCCTTTCATTTCTATGGATAAAAGGGAGATCCATGAAGGAGCGATAAAAAGGCGGTGGCCGGCCGAATTGCTTTCGGAGAGGAAAGATCTCTCTCCAGGAAAATACCTTCGAAGAGAAAAAAAATCCTTTCTTCTATTCTCAAGAGGGCACCAGTATCCTCCCAATTAGAAGAAAAGGAATTCATGGAAAAAAAGACATTGGCCTCAAGGAGAAGAGATTTGCCATAAAACCCTTGCGCGATGGTCATAGAAGCGGCGATCTGACCACTTCGCCTTCGGAAGATCTCTCAAGGAGGGGAGGAGGGGCTCAGAGGACACATTCGCGGAGTCAAAGAAGGTCAGGGAAGAGGAGGGAAGGAGCCTCTCTCTCCTGGAGGGATACTGTTACCTGCCAAGGGGAGAGGGTTCTATGCAAGGCGGGTAATTTCTTTGCCGGAGGAGGGTTGTTGGGTAAGTCAAAGATCCAGGTCAGAGGCCCCCAGAGAAGAGCACTTCACCGGCAGAGGGGAGGGAGAGCCTGGAGCTTCCTCGCTGGGGGAAACGGTAACGTCGAGAAGGGACCGGCTTACCCTCTAATAGGAGGATCGAGAATCCATTCGGGAGAGATCTGCACTGAAGCAGCAAGCCCGCGAGAGTCCGGGAAGATTATCAGAGAGAAGGGGGGTACCAAGAGACGTTCAGGAAAAAAGAGTAGTCTCTTTGCCACCTTCAGAAACCGCTAACCATATCTACCATGGGGGAGAGATAAACAACAACAACTAGGAGAGGAAGAAGAAGGGGGAACAGTTTCTAGGGGGAGAGTCAAAACAGCTGAGAGGGGGGGCAAAGTCTCATTACCATGAAGGACCTTTCCTATTAAATTTTCCATAGGGATCACTTTCTCCAAAAAGGGGGAGGGACGTCCGTGCCGTAAAGAGGCAATGAGAAGTGGCTTCGCGATTATGAATTTCTCTTTTCATTCCAAGGAGGAAGGCTACTACGAAGAAAAACACGAAAGAAGGCTACTGCCGAATATATAACAAAGAGGAGGGGGGGAGGGTGAAACCTGGCTTTCGAGGAAATGAGGGCCTTACCCATTTGTACATCTCTTATCTGTTGACGGTAGATCCTAGCAGGCAAAGAAAAAAAAAATTCCCACCAACGGGGAGCGCTCACGGAAGGGAAATCCTACACTAATCTTCGGGGGCCTATATATTCTCGTGGAGTTCGGTGCAGGGAGAAAAGACAGCGCGAATTTGGAAAGAGTCTCCTGGAAAGGGGGGGAGCCGGGAATCAGCAGTCGCTTGTGTCAAGACGAAAGATGACCATCGCTCAATTCAGGGGGAGGGGAAATGCTGCCATAGAGGAGGGGGGAAGGGGAAATTAATAAAAGGAGATTTTTTACCTGGGAAAGAAGGATCCCGTGGGCGGCTCCTGGTGAAAAAGAAAGACAGGAATCTTCTCGCTAAGGGGGGGGAAGCTGTGTAGAGAAAAACGAAGGGAAAGAAAAAAAACAGGGAAAAGCCTGCTCGATCGCCGCCTGGATCGTAAATCCAGGAGGATCAGCCATGAAGCGCTTAAAGGGAAAAGAGACGGGTCTTCGGCGAGAGCGAGAAATGACGATCACTCTGCCTCTCCGGAAGAGCATATCGAGCTTGGGGAGGGAGGGGGTCCCGGACCGCCGGCGAGGAGAAAGGTAAAACGTTCGAAAAAAAAAGTACGCTATGCGTTCTTCCCCATCTTGAAAAATACATGTACCTTCTCTACTCAGGGGTGTGTGCAGCAAGAGGAGGGGGGGAGAGTGGCCGGGCGTCCCTTCGCAGGCGAAGGGAGGAGGGGGGAGAATTGTCCTAGAGGTCTGAAGGGAAAGAGGGGAAGAGCCCCGTTCCAGGCCCCAGACGCCGCCTCTGGGGTGAAAAAAGCGTTCAGCATCTCTGCTTGACGTACATCTTCCTGGGAAAAAGAGGGTTTTTCGCCCGGTGGAGAAGGACGCGAATAACACCGTCCGCATGGGGGGGAAGGGGGAAGGGGACAACAAGAAATACCGAGAGGAAGGAGGGCCGACCAAATCTGCCATATCTCGGAGAAGGCCGCGCCCTCTCGCGCTCTTGTAGGGGGGGAAGAAGGAAAGACAACCTCCCACGATGTTGCAAGACCATCCGGGAGGAGAGAAGGTCCGAGCTGCATTGCTCTTTCCTAAGGAGGGGGAAAGAGGAAGATTGTCAAAACTGGAGATTGGCAGGAAAAAAAAAAAGAATACTCTAACATACCACCCTAAAAAGCAACAGCCTCCTTCCTCTCTCTTCCAATAAGAAGTTGCCTTCTCTGCCTTGACAAAAAGAAAAAAGGGGTAAGGGGGAAAGGCACGGGGAGATCCTCTTAAGCAAGAGAGAGAAAAAGAAATAGTTCGTGTAACATTGTGGTATAGG
>Ga0179593_1599760_pt1 | contig 11682 bp, 11 predicted proteins | sample CZODoug2_1_08_16_FD_185931 | JGI IMG/M metagenome (GOLD analysis project Ga0179593, IMG submission 185931) | Vadose zone soil fungal communities from Angelo Coast Range Reserve, California, USA - CZODoug2_1_08_16fungal (PacBio error correction) | ecosystem: Environmental > Terrestrial > Soil >...
TAAAAAAAAAAACCGGGCGGCAGCATCAACAGCTCTCTCCCGATCCGCGGCGGGGCGTCTGTGGGGGAAGGGTTCACAAAAAAAAAGGGCAAAAGGCTGAGGAGCGGGAGGACGAAAACGAGGGCACGGTCACTCAGTGCTCAATGGCGTCGGAGTTTCAAATTTGAATTGAAGGCCGAGGGGGAATCAATGCCAGGAGAGGGGAAAAGCATTGCTTTTTCAGGATAGGGTCGTTTATCATGAATTTTCCCAAAAGAGCAAGAGCCAAACGGCCTATGGGAAAAAAAACACGGGCGAGAAAATCGCATTGGGCTGGTGGATGATGCCAGAAAAACAGGAGGAAGGAAAGCCCAAGTGCTTCTAGCGAGGTTTTATCGAGACTTCGATGGCCAAAAGTCGATGAGAACAAGAGAGAGAGGGCCCCGCGGCCACGAAAAGAAAACGCTGCCTGTAAAAACATTCATAAGGAGGGCGACGGGTCAAGGTGGGGTGGGAAAAGGAGCCCAAGGAACGGTCATTTCTTTAAAGGGGGAGCACAGAATTCGTAAACCCCAGCAACGATCAAGAGGGGTTTCAGGGGAAGCCGCAAAGACCGCTGCGAGAGCTTCGCACTCACTCAAAAACAAGCACCATCTTGGGTTAATTAATGTCCGTATAATCAATTGCTGGTCACCTAAGTCGTGTTCATGTGGGTCTACCGAGAAAAAGTAAAAAAAGAAAGAATAAAAGTGAGGGGGCCCGGCCGAATTGGGGGGGGAATGCCTCCCCCTTTGGTTATCAAACCACAGAAGGCTGTAGCCCTCTTTCAAAATCATACGACAAGTGGGGGTCGTCGCAAAAGAAAAAAATCCTTAACGAAAGAGTAGTAAAGGGGGGAAAAATGAAGGCAATAAAAAAAAAAAAAAACAAAAAAAAAAAACAAAAAAAAAACAGAATCGTCGTACAATCCAGCTAAGTTGGGGGGGTAGTCCATTGCACAAAAGTCCGTCAGTTTGCGTAAAAAGGCTCATAAGCGCAATCCCAAAAAAAGGAAGGAAGGAAGGGACGGGACAAAACGAGAAAAGGGGTAAATGACGAAAAAAAGCGCAAAATGAAACAAGGGAAGGACACAACACAACGGAGGAGACCGGAAAAGGGACTATTACTTTTCTAGGCACTTTGTTACGGCTGGGCTCAGGACAAAAGGGGGGACGAAAAAATCTGAAAAAAAGGGGAATGAGGGGAAACGGGAGCCGACACACCAGCCTAGAGGGAAGGGAGAATAAAAACAATTTACGATTTACTCCCGACGGCGAAAGCAGGGGGAGTGCTCGTCGGCACATGAAGGAGACTTAGGGAAGGGGTTCCGGAAGAGGGATAGAATTGAGGGCAGGCGGGCTGTGTGGGAAAGGATTACTAGATACGTCGAACAAAAGGCGAAGCCAGCGAAGGATGCGGGGGCGACGAAAAAGATATGCAAAAACAAAGTCGAGGGAAAAGATGTCAAAAGGATTGAAAAGATGTTGCGGAGTCAGGGCTCTTGACTTGCGAGCGAGAAATGAAGAAGAGTACAGAGTACTTGGAACTGTTCTGGGAAGAAGCGTGCTGCAAAGGGCCGCTTTCGTTCACTGGGGGAAGGGATGTGAGCACTTTAAAGCCCTGCGTCCTCTCACCCGGGATTGGTCTTTACCCAAATCCTCGATAATACTCAACAAAGTCAAGACTCATGAAAAAGAAGGTCTCGAAGCGGGAGAAGTCTGTACAGGCTAGAGCCCTTTATCATCTGGTCTTAAATGCGCCAGCGACGTCTTCGCCAAAAAGTAAGAGCTTGGGCCGGGGGTTCCTGTGGGAGGACGACCCTGGTAGGGATCGGGATTAAAAGGCGATCGCGAGGTCCATATACCTGTGCAGTCGAAAGGATAGGGTCTTGGGCTAAGTTCAGGCACGTTTACCGACCTGAGAAAACCGGAAATGACGGGCGGCAACCGCAGGGAGGCAGTTCTAGTCGCCAGTAGGATGCGGCGAAATGTGCAGAAGGAAAAGGCCATTGGAAAGAGTGCCGGCAAAACGAGAGACTGAGAAGGCAATGAACAATGAACCCACAGCTGCTGGGGAGTATGATCTCATATCTCGGCATTATTGTTGAAAACCCAGGCACAAAAAAGGAAGCTGAAGGAACGGACAAGAGGTGGGCTGGAGGCCGGGGGGACGAAAAGGACTCTTGAGAGTAGGTGGGTTCCGCCTCGCGGTGGCAAAAGAATCGTCCGAAATGATAGGACCGAATCTGTTGAAAAGCAAAGATGGGAGGGAGCGGCATGGGCTGAAAACAAGGGCAGAAAGTACGCGGAATGCTCAGGCACGTCGGGGTTTGCGAACGGCCGGAACACATATTGCAAGAGAGAAGGGAAGAGTGACAAGAACCGATGGAATCGAAAAAGAGCCCCCGTCCGGAATCTGAAGTCTCTGTGCGGAGCACGTAAGCTTCGGAGGAGAGGGGGACTGAAGGCCAGAGATGAGTGTCGGAGCCTGAACCGACACGGGAAAAAGCGTGGTCTCATTCTGTAACCGTTAGGCGGCGTCTTGGGCCGCACGCGACATCTGAAACGGAAAAAAAGAGACCAGGAGAATATCGCACAACAAATTAGGAAAGGATACAGCCCAATCCCCAACGAGAGAAATCATCTCTACTCTTCCGAGCGGCCTAGTACCCAACAATTCTTCCGAAAGAAAAAAATTCACGAAAAAAGGGGGGAAGATGAACGACGGCTAACGAGCCTTCATCAGACCGGAACTCATAAGAGGTTACTTTGAGGAGTCAAAGAGCAGTCCAAGGTAAGTGAGGGTTTCGAGGACAGGGACAGGTCACGGATCAATCCCTAGCATGTGACAAACGATACACTACATTTGTTAAAAAAGAGGGACGGGCGCAACCATGATAGGAATGCGCTGTGTACAATACGATCTGAACAGCTTTACTTCGCAATTTCCGGAAGTGGGGAGCATCAGGGCAAGTTCCGTTACTGCGGGGGGAGAAGCTGCGCGTGCGCGACCAGAAGTTTCCGTCCTCGCTCCATTTCATGAAGGACATCAAAGGAAAAACTATAAGTGAGTAAGGGAGGAACAAAAAATAACCCAAGCGGAAGAACATGGGCATATCCAAGACTCGCACTATATCCCGCGATGGTTGCATGGGGTTCACATATGCCGCGACTATGAAAGGGGCCACCGACGAGGGGTGAAGACAAGGGCGACGTCCGAACGCAGGTCATGGGAAGCAGGGAATTCTAAATGGGAGCACTGCCGTTCCCTAAATTCGAAATTCAGGAGGAAAATACCCAGACACTGCCGGATGCGCAAAGTGCTTTTCATTGGCGGTACGTGTCTCTCCTTGTAATTTGGGAAAGGCAGCAGGAGCTGGCGAATAACTGCGTCCATGGAGACGTTGGCACTTTAGAAAAAGGTGAAGGAATAGCCATGGCAAAGGAACAAGTGCGGTGTTTTCCCGATTCGATCGATGACATGCCTCGAAAAAAAAAACCTTGAAAAAAGAGAGAGCGACGTGAGTCGGGGGGGAGATAAAAAATCAAGGCCAGCAAAAAGGCGAGGAGCCAACCTCTTTATTGATCAAAACCCTCCATTTCAGGCGGGGGCAAAAAACTTGGGGAGGGAAAAAAAAAAAGTATGGGGAGGTAAAGGTGAGACTAGACCAACCCGCACGATCAAGAGAACGTGCCTTCCGCTCTGCATGGAAGAAACGTTAAGCATCCCCTCCACGTCAATGCTTCGACGAAAAGGAAAAAAAGCACGCAGACTTCAAGGGGTACTTAAGAAGCTCAATTGGGCGTCACAAAAGGCGTGGGTTTGTTTCTAGCGCAATAATGCGCGGGTAAGAAGCGCAGAGCATCCTTATCTCTGCCGCGCCTTTTGTCGAAGGATGGGGGGGTACCCCAGGGGGAAGAACAAAAAATACAAAGCTGCAATTATACACGCATTGTTTCGGCGAGGGAAAGAAACCGCCTCATCCGATACAAGTCCTGAGGGGGAAGCGATATAAGGAAAAGAGGAGTCAGGGTCGTCATAGTAGTGGGGAAAAACAAACATCATGGAGGGGGGTTTAAAGCCCGTTATCATCTCCCACTCAAAACACGCAAAATTGGTCATGGGGGTCATGGCCGACGCCTCCGTAGTCCCGGGAAGAAAAAGAAAAGCCGAGAACCAGGCTAAAAGGCAAACAACACCAAAAGGGAAGGGGGAGGTCGACTGTCACTTGTTTAGATGGTGCAACGTCCAGGCCCACGGGACTATAGGAAGCTTAAATAAAAGGAGCCAAATTGGAAAAAGGTGGGTGATGGGGGAAAGGACACCATGAACTGGGGAAAAAATGGCAATGAGAATAAAAAAAGGACAAGTTACAGGATGTACACGAACGCTTGTCGAAAGGGCAGGTTTACTTACAACACCGCAGTCCTGAAAAGCTGGAACGCGCAAGGGTGATGATAATGAAAGGAGAAGATCAAGCATTTGGTTTGATACTTCCAGTGTGTACGAATCTTCGCCAAAGGACGCGGAAAGGAAGACGACGGGAAAAAAGGAAGAAACAGCCACGTTTCAAAGGTCAAGCATGGAAAAAAGGGGTTGGGAAAACCCTGACGGACTTCAGTAATATGATGTCAGGGCTCTTGAGCTTGCAAGCATCCTCATAAGAAGAGGACGCTTCTTACGTTTCTTGCCGGCTGGCCGAGAAAGAGTTCATTGAAAATGGGAGAGGCGCGCCCCTTTAATACCGCAGCCCTGGGCTCGGGTGATGGGGCTTTCCCAAAACTTCAATCCCCCCCCGACTCATAAAAGACGGGAAGAAAAAGGGGCGCACTGATCGTTGCTTCCTAAGAAGGGTTCTCATCGACTTGGGCCATCGACGAGGCGATCGCTAAAGGGATTGGGGGTGACCGGGTGGGTTCAGGGCATGATGGACAACAACTTGGGGGATCTGTCCCTTTATAGAGACGCTTTTCAAGGGAAGGACATGAGCAGGATGGAAATTGGAGGGGATTAATGACGGGGAACCTCAACCTGGAGGAAAACTGAAAGCACCTGCACCGGCAGGCAGACGTATCGCCCTTGGCTGCGTCGAATAGTTGCAAAAGCAGGACGGGGCCGGCCGCATTGGAAAGGGAAAACCAATGCAAAAACGGGCGCAGCAAGAAATCTTGGGGGCAGGGCCCGGGGCATATTGTGGTTGAAACCCCAGGCCCACAAAGTACAGTTGGAGTGGGAAGGGTGGATGGCTGGCCGCCCTAGGGTTTGTACATAACGGAATTAAAACTCCATTGCGATCGTGGTCGACAATGATAGTCCTAAGGATGGGCTGATTACCGATCAATTGCGTTGGAGATAGGAGACCCGGGTGCCTGGTCAAGCTGGAAAAAAGGGATACTCACCCGCGTCTATCTTGACAGCGGTCAAAGTCATTCCAAGTCGGGCAACACTGCAAAAGGAAAAGAAGGACTGGTCGGGGTCGGATTGGCCGGATCGACGGGGAACCTCGGGCTGCCTGTTACCCCGTCTCCCAGTAAAGGGACTCCAAGCTCGTGGGACAGCCGGAAGCTTAAGTTCTTCGGGAGGATGAGGAGGATACCGCTCTCGCCAGCTTAAGAAGAGGTCCGCCTGGCGGCGTCGCCGAGGTAAGAGCCGCCGGAAGAAAAAATCTGCGGGTGATTGGACTTTGAGGGGCGTAAAGGGGAGAGAACACCACAACAACGGATGGAGGGGAGAGAGATCGCCCACGACACCTCGAATTCCAAATCTCTGCGAGGCCGGGTACTCAAGAAGAGAGTCGGAACGCGGCCAAATGTTCTGCTAACTCGCTCGGAGAGGCTAAGATAAAGACGAGCAAAGTTCAAAGGGGGCAAAGAGAAAGCATTCGGACCTTACTTGGTATTTGTTCAAGGCTACCTGGGGAAAAAAGGGACGACAGCCAGATCCGAAGATGTGAAGCAGCTGGACAGATAGGGGGCCAGGAAACCTCTGTGCGACAGATTTCTAAAGCGGGAGGTCGCCATGGGACGAAAAGAGAAACCCTACCCCAGGATGGATAGATGATAACAACTCGCGGGAATCTGTCCTCGATCAATCATTGACGCGAGCCTCTGCAAAAAAAAGCCACAAAATATTCAGAAGCGGAAAAGCCGCAGTCGGAACACAAAGCCGCGCTCACAATATCCGCGGTGGAAGTCTGGGGGGCCGGGGGGGGGAAAAACAATAAAAAAAAGAGAATGCCAGCGAAGGGGAATACGCGGGCTCTTTCAGAGAATCATAGCACGCCAGGTCACGCGAAAAAAAAAGAACCGGGACTGCTGGTAAAGTTCGAACAATCCTCAATGCGACATAAAACAGGACTGACTGCCGGGCAGTCGCGGAATGAGGGAAAGGACCGGTAGTAAAAAGGTGAATAGGGCAAAGGGCTATAGGCGCATGACGCATAGGGAAAAGGCGCGATAGACCAGGAGGAATCTCACAGTTTCTGGTGCTCGAGCGATGATGGAAATCCAAAAGTCACAAGGTAAGCGCTTTGGAGAGGGGGGGAACGTAGTTCCTCAAAGGGATTAGAAGCTCTAGAAGCAGGGAAAAGCGAACAATACTTGATGAAAGAGACACATGGAACAGGTCATGAGAAGGATGTCTAAATGGATATTGGAAGATTTTGTGGAGAACAAAGGAGGAGAAAAATGCGATGGGTCTAAGAACTAATCTTACCACCCCAACGCTCAAAGAGACACGTGGAAAGCTGTCTGCAAACCGTTAAGCAGCGGAGCGATTAGTGAATCACTGCAAGCGACATAGCACGGGAAGGGCAACATCTTCACGGGAAACCGGGAAAGAATTCAAAGGTCCCTAGGTCGTGTCCGGGGAGAAAAACTCTTAACGCGCGCAATATCCCGTAGGGAGGGGAAAGCGGGAGGGGGGTAGAAATTGGGACTTTACCCCCTTTGTGGGGGGGGGGGGGAATATCAAAAAGAGGGAGAAAGTTCAATGTAAAAAAAGCAGGGTAGCCTCGTGAAGAGTACACCATCCTAAAGAAAGATCCTTAAGGAAAACGCGGGAGGGAACAAAAGTCGGGACGGCAGAGTCGTGGTATTAAGGGTGGGGGTTATTCTACCAGAGACACTGAAAAGTCGTCAGATTGTTTTGCGGCTCCGTGTAAGGGAGCATCCGCACCCAAAATTAGTATAAGGTCAAAGAGACGCCCCAGCCGCAAAAAGTGCAAAAAAAAAAGTGGAATCCTAAACCCAAACAACGAATTATTAAAACTATATATAGGACTGTTCAGCTGGGACACTTTGGGCCTGCTGGAATGGGAGGAAAAAAAAACGGGAAGAGAACAACCCTTCAGGAAAAAAAAAGTTTGCGGTTGAAGGGGGATAAAGGCTCAAACATAACGGACGAAGGGGGAGTCGTTTTCCATTTCTCAAGAAAATCATTCCCCATTTACAGTCCTAAACAAAGTGCAAGCAAGGGGAAAACCAAGAGAGGCATTAAGGAAGAGGGTCTCTTATACGCTCTGAACCATTCTTATGAGACTTACAGGACTTGCTAAGAGAGGGTGTTGGAGAATGTCCAAATTTTTAGTACCCCAATCTGGTCACCAAAAGGGGTCCGCGAAAGGGGGGATGGCGAAAGGAAAGAGAACCGCGAGTGCGACGACACACCCTTAACACGACTTCAGGACGCCGCACCTTGAATTAAGTACGGACTGTCAGGAAAGGGAAAAAAGGTGCGGGGAAGGAATAGTCGAGAAGAAGAAACGCGGAGGGAAGGGACTTCAGGAATCGGCTGCAAGGACTAGTTGCTGATCTTTGCGGAAGACTTCGGCGCACTGGAAGCCCTTGAAGGGCCTCCAAAACTTGAGAAACGGGCTAGAAAAAGCATCTCAAAAATCGATCCGGAGGGAAGGGGTCAAGGAAAAAGGCTCGGTGTCATAGGCCCGTAGATCGGTTCATTCTAGATCTGGACTCATCTACTTTTGCGCCATACGAACAGGTAGGCAGAAGGAAGGGAAAGTTTCAGGTTTTTAGGGTCGATCGAAGTCTACTCACAGCACGGGAGATCTTGAAACCGCGCCGTGGAAGGTGGAAATAACTTGGGCTTAGGAAGGAAACGGGAAAAGTCACAAAACTAAAGTGAAAGATGCGGACCGCCTTGGCTGCTTAGGAGCAAATTGAGGGAATCGGTCAGATTTTGAAAAAAAGCCGGGCAAAACCAGTGACCAAGGCCGCGTGAATGCGGGGGAATGAAAAAAACGCGCCCGCGAACCACCCAGCTCTGTTTCCGCTATCGCCGCGGCATATGTTACCCCAGCAAACCGGGAATCCGTGCAGGATCGAAGAGAAGCCCCTGCGGCTGTGTGAACGCAATGACGACTAGATAGTTGTCTCGCGCAGATGCTCTTCAAATGTGAAGGAATGATGAGAAATGCGGGGAAAAAACGGAGCAGCCTGATTGAGGAAAAGGGAAAGACGACCATGCGACGTACATCTTGTCTTTGAAAGAACAGCGCAGCACCACGTACACGAGAACCAAAAGGTCGGATCTTGAAAGGAGCCGTGACCAAAATCAATTGCGCCTCGAACCCCAAACCCAATAACAGACAGCTTAAGTGCATGCGCATCCCGTAAACGCTTCAAAAGGCGGCGGTTAAGTACTCTACGGCTAGGAAAGAAAAGACGTCGAAGAAAGAGCAAGTGCGCTAATCATTGGCTGCTTCCTGAAAGAACGCTTCAGTAGTCAGGGACTTGGAAACGGGTCGCGGGGAAGGGGAGGAAAAAAAGAACAAAGGAGGGAAAGGAAAATAGAGATCAAAAGGCACAATCTCTACTCATCTGCTGTCGATACGCCGCAAAGACCGAGACAAGAGGGGGGAGGGGAGCCTCCGGAAGGATTTTGCTCACGAATGGGAGGGCCAAGTGCAAATAAAAAAGAGAGACCTCAGAAAGTACTTCTTCACGAATAAGCTGGCGACGAAGGGGGAGGAGTTGAAGACAAGGTTCACACTGGGAAACGAGAAAAGCTATCAAGGGGGAGCCGTGGAAAAAACACCTACGGGGCTTTGACCTCTGTCCAAAAAACGAAAACGAGAGAACATGGCCAAGGGAACATCAACCCTAAAGAGGAGGGCTCTATCGCAGCGGGGAAGTTGAAAGGGAATCTCTCATCAGGGACGATCTCTGACCGCGAGAACCCACTATACGATTTGCGTAGTTGGACCACCAGAAAAGGGAGCATAAGGGGGTCCCGATACCCGCCTGAAGGGCGCCTGGGGTTTCAAAAGCTTACCTGTCTATTATAAGCTTCCCATGTCGCATCCGGGGGGTCGCGCCAGACGGAGAAAGAAATGGTTGCCCATTTCTTCTTCCCCTTTTCCCACTGAGCCTATGTCGACCGGAAGACTCAGGGGAGGAGAAAAAGAAAAGAACTTCAAAAAGAATGGATTCCGTTGGGCGTGATTTGACTATCAAAGAACAATGACGGCCTATCATGTCGCAGAGTCAATAGTGAAAAGGCGCGAGCAGTTCAATATCTCAGTTCTGGGGGGGTTGTTTGGGGGGGGGGGGGGGGTGGGGGGGGGGGTGGCATTCAAAAAGGGGAAGTCAAAGAAAAAACAGTAATGGAACTACCAGGCTATAGCGGGACTTTTTGTTATCTAAGACGAAATTTCCGCAAAGGAGGAAAAGGACAAATACAGGCCCTAAAAAAAATCTGAAAAGGGACGCCGTCTCATTAGGGAAAAATTGGGATGGAGAGGATTTTAAGCCCCGAACCGAGCAGGGCCGGAAGGCGTAAAGGCACGAAGTATTAAACTCACCAAGGACCCCCAGCAATCAAATAGGGGAACCAGAGTTACGGACCAAAAACTTTTATTAAGCAGCGGACCTACTTCTTTCAGGAGTCAAGCGACTGCAAAGCGCCTAGCAAAGCTCAGAAAAGGGGTCAAAAAAGGGAGAAAGGGGGCGGGGAACAAGAATTGGAGGGTTCGAAAAGGTCGCATACTGCAATAGGCGTCCTCTCAATAGCATCCGTAGCTGGGAGAACGCCTTTTGTCGGGGGAGAGTTGGCGACTTGAGAAGACGAAGCGGAGCCAAGACGGGGCATAACGAAAGGGGTTTTTCGCGCGTATAGGAGAACAAAGCATCGAAAAATGGGAATTCCAGAAGCCGGGGAGTTCCCTGGGAGAGGGAGGGGACGCCGGTAAATGGGGAAAGGGTTGGTATTACTCCATTGCCCAACAAAAGTAAGTCGTGCAGAAGAAATAAGCCAAAAAAGGGGGTTAGAAGGGTTGCCATTGAAATCACTATGTCCCGTTGAAGTACGCCCAAGAGAAGTGCCAGTAGAAAAGGAAACTCTCTCCACAAAAAAAGAGAGGGCTACCGGCAGACGGAGGGCGGAAGGGGGGGAAAGGGGGACTAAGAGGAGGTGCCGAATGGCAACCTATGAACAAAACGTGTAGCACCGAAGAAAGCCTGCCGAAGTTCAGTAGGAAAAAGAAACCATGACAGGATGTAAAGACGCGGGGGGAAAGCAGGTTACTTACTCCGCGAGTAGTAGTATCGGAGTCGTAAAAAGGATAAGGAAGAGAGGGGGGGCTAAGAGGTCGGCTGGGGCGTGGGGAAGACGCAATTTAGAAAAACAAAGGGCGACGGCAGAAAATCTACGGGATGAAATGTTGCGAGGCAGTTCTACCAATGGACGTAAAACGACCGGGGGGAACGACAAGGGGGAGACGGAAAGGCGAGGTTTGTCGTAGTCTTTCTATGGAGTGACAGAGCGAGAAGAGAAGTCGAGGAAGGGAGGACCCTCTTTCAGAAAAAGTCAAGAGTAGAGGGTCACGACTTAGGGAAGCCTCCCTTGCGGGTCGGGGCTTTCCAAACTCCTTCACTCCGCCACCCTTCGAATCCGCAGAGGCGGGAAAACTGAGGGGGAAGCCCTGGTTCATCAATAACGGGTTCAGAAGCGAAAAGGGGACCATCGACTTCTCGAACAACGTCGCTATAATATGGTCGTGGAAAGGGGCCTGGGGTTGTAACAGAGGAGGGTAAGAGTCCTTTGGTCTGGCAGGAGTCGGGACAAAGGTTCACTGGATTGGCCATGCGCCCAGGCCTTCATTGTCTATTCTGCTCTGGGGAAAAAAAACTTATAAAAAAAAAAGAGAAAAAGAACCTGCCTGCACGGTCGTAACTGGGATTGAGGAGCATTTCACATAGGGCTCAGTAGGGAAAAAAGGGCCAAGAAATTGGAGCAGAAGGGAGGACAGAAAAAGAGGCGCCGAGAAAAAAGATCGGGGCCGAGAGATAGGCGCTCATATTGTTTAACCCCCGGAAAAAAACGCATCACTAGAGAAAAAAAACGGGGGGATGCGCGACAAAGCGGGGGGGGTGAAGAGAAATGAAGAACTACGGCTATCTTTTTTTCTCAGGGGACCGATGCTCTGTCGTGATGAAAAGAGAGGGACTGAGAGAAGGCGGGTAGCGGCTAAGCGGGGGAGGTTGGGGGGGAGGCCAGGCCGCGTCCCGAGGTCTATCTTTAAGGAGGTAACGCAGGCCCCCTTATTGGTGAAATCCATTGTAAAAAAAAAATAGTGGAAGTCTGTGGGTCGGGAGTGACTAAGAATGTCTCACATCGATATCCCCCTTCCAGAAGCCATGCTGTATG
>Ga0179593_1678875_pt1 | contig 11682 bp, 10 predicted proteins | sample CZODoug2_1_08_16_FD_185931 | JGI IMG/M metagenome (GOLD analysis project Ga0179593, IMG submission 185931) | Vadose zone soil fungal communities from Angelo Coast Range Reserve, California, USA - CZODoug2_1_08_16fungal (PacBio error correction) | ecosystem: Environmental > Terrestrial > Soil >...
GGTATTTGAACAGGCCGCGTTTGAGCTCTCTATTCCAACTTGAAACAACTCCTAGATAGAACCTGCACAAAGGAATCAAGAGGGCCTTGAAGGGGCGAAGGGTCGGCGGATACAGTTTCAACTGGAAGTGATCAGCAGAGAAGTGCAGAGGCACCGGGGGGCCGAGGAACGAAAAAAAAGCGACATCTGGAAGAAAAGGCGTCGGCCGGTGACCACCTGGCAGGAAAAAGGAGAACCTTGAAACCGACTCGACCACCCGAAAGGGGAATCGCGCCTCTCGGGGGGAAATTCCTGAGGCTTATTTGCTCCGCTGAGCATTAGAGAGGGGGTAATTCCGGGACTCGCGACGGAATTGAAGATCGGGGGGGCGATTGTTTTTAGTAGAAGAGTAGCGCCTGGAATTTCGGGGAGGGAAAATTTAAGCCTTACTGGGATAAGAAGAGAGTGCGCACAGGAGAAGGATCAGGTTTCGGGTCAGGGAAGCCGGGAGACTGGTGGAAGATCACTAATCATTGCTAGGGCAAGGTCATCAACGGAAAAGGGGGGTGACAGGTGAGCTGCATCGGGAAAAGGGAGATCCAGCAGGGCGGGAGTTGGGGCACCTGAGAGCAGGGGAAGATAGCTTCTGGACTCCCCCCAAAAAAGGACTAGGAGCGAAACTGCTCACGAAAAGACATGCATGAGAACTATAGGCAATCGGAAAGACTCCTCTACTCATTGGAATCCGTCAAAGCAGTCGAAGAACCCGGTTCTAAAGGAAAAGGAAATGATCTGCGCAAATCCCACGACATGTAGGAAAGTTCATCATTTCGGAGCGCGGACTGGAGGATCAACTCCTTATAGCGGAGGGCAGCTAGTTTATGGGGAAAAAAACTATGGGCACTACGCAGATAGACAGGGGGGCCTGTTAGTCCGTTGGTGGAAGAGGGCTAAGCGTGGGAGGGTTGGGGGGGAGTTGTTTAATGTTCGAGTCACCGAATCACGACAGCCATCCTCGAAAGGATTTGGCGAAAAGGAGACGAACGATCCTGACAAGGCCGACGACACCGGCGAGCAAAGGAAGGGACTGAGGAAAACAAAAGGTCGAAGACCTTCGCTAAATATAGAGGCGCCGTGGAAAGGCACTCTGAAAAAATTCTGTGCGGGGGGGCAGTTTCAGAAAAGCGGGTAGGGAAAATCACGGCCAGGGAAAAAAAATAGTCTTCAAAGGAAAGGCAGATCAACTAGAAGTAAAGACAAGAGAAACAACCTTTGCAAAAGTCATTCGCGCTTTAGGGAAAGGGCATGCGGCGATCTAGGTTCTTCTCCAACACTGGGTAGCCCTGAGAAAAAAAAAAGACTAAATTGATAGGGAAAGGGAGACGGGCGGAAGAGAAACTTGATCCAAAAGTGCGCAATTAGAATTTTTATGGAAAATATCAACGGGCAGAGGCCGATAGATTGCCCAAAAGAACCAAGGAAAAAACGCTTTGAAAAGAACAAAAAGAGATCGAGCCAGGAAAAAGGCCGTTTGAATCCCGAAAAGATCGACTCAGGAAGGAAAAAACGATTCTTCTTTTTGGACATAGCGGAAGTCTTAGCAGCAGAAAGGCGACGCTCGAAGAGTTTCGACCGGGGAGCAAAGTGAGATAGAAAAGGAAAAGCTCGACAAACATGAGGGAAGAGGGAACTCTCAACACACCACAACTTATCGCTTAGAAAAAAAAGATAAATCTTCTTTGGAGTCAAAACGTGTGGGGCGTCGAGAGGAAGGAGACGAAAATCTCATGTGATATCGGTGCAACGCTGGGCGCAGACGAGGGATTTGAAGGGCAGATTTCTCTTGGGATCAATACATGACCGATGAAGGGATACCGAAGGGAAGGGGCTTTCAGAACTAGGCAAGCCTTAAACTGGGCTCGGCCGGTCTAGGGTGGCGTAAAACCTCTTTCGCACCTATGTCTTGTACGGTTTGGCATAGAGGAGGGTTCATCGGCACTGGTAAAAGACCGCTAACATATCTTTAACTGGGGTCTGCCACGTGGAGAAAGTTTGCTGGGAAGCTTAGAGGGGGAAAAGAAGGGCATAATGACCGGGGAATGGGGGGGGATGGGAGAGGAGGAATTGGTGTGCTTCTAAAGAATTCCTCAATCCGACATGGGATGGCGGTTTCAAGCCGTGTCAGATCTCGCGGAAAGGGTTGGTTCTCGCCGTGTGGGGGGTCAGGAGGGGAAAAAGTTCTCGGTGCATACGTTGTCAGAAGGCATTCGGGAAGGGGAGGATTTAGATCACGGAGCGAAAGGATCACCGCCTTCCAACTGGGGAAAAAAACGACTGTCTCTAGGAGAACGGAACGGTGTGGGGGGGCGCCATTTCAGAAGGCTGCCCGCACCGAAAAGGAAGTATCGTGACTAAAGGTTCGCGCAGGACGGAAGAAACACTCTGAGGAATCAGCGCGATGCTGGGGAGGTCGGATTGGACTGTCGAGAAAAACATTAAAAAAAAGGAAAAAAAAGGGCTGCCAGAGGACACGAACGTCGACGGCCTGGGTCCATCGGGAAAAGGCCGGGGGTCGCCCTTCTGGTCACACCACTGATTATCAAGATATCAAAGGAACGCCGAAACGAACTCTCGAAAAAGTCTTCACGCAGACTATGGACCGGGGAAACTAGTCTTTCGCCATGAAGATGAGCTTCACTGCGAAAAAAGGGGGAGGCATGGCTATTCCCTCGCCTCGGGGGCGGCCCAAGATGTAAGCGGGGTTGGAACTTGGCTGGGAATATCTGGGGGGTCGAGGTAAGGAACCTTTTGAAGAACAGTCCCCGAATGAGGGACGCAGGCTGCAACCCGCAAGATGCTAACCATGCGTCTCCCCTTGAAAAAAGTCAATCGTCACCCAAAGAGGGGGAGGGGGGCGGAATTGACCTAGGAGGGCAGGGGCGTAAGGAATGAGCGGGCCACAAAAGCATTAGCACTCGAGGCCTTGAAGGGAGGAGCAAAAGGGGTGGCACAGCCAACACGCTCGTGGCCTCATAAAAGGCCGATCAAAGACGCCGACACATCAAAGGGAAACCGCTCAAAGGCGACACAACCTCACACGGGAGCCGCCAGAGCTCCATATCAGCGACCACATCAGGCAGGAAAAATTTCCACTTCTAACCGAGGGGAAGAGGCTGTTTCGCGTACTGCGAGAGGCGTCGTCGGAGGGAGGGGATTGGACCATAGGTCATTCTGACCTGTGGGCTCCTGCCGTTCCCAAACCTGGGGGACGTGGCATGGAGGTAACTCGGTGGTGAGCAGGAGATAAGGAGTCAGGATCCCGGTCTATGACGCCGCACACTTCAGAGGAGAAGCGGGGTCCTTTTGGAAAAAGGGTCTCCAGGGATGGGGCAAGTTCTGATCATGGGAAAAAAAAATGAAGCTGCTTTCAAGCAGTCGCGGAAATACGTCCCAAAAAGAAAAAAGATACCCAGAAAGGCCGGGACGTAGGTTAATGGAAAAATAGGAAAACGAATTTGAAAGAGGGATGATCATTCCAAATCAATACAAAGGGTGTGCATTGGCGCATCAAAGAAATGGTTGCCGAAAGGAGGGAAAATCGAGGCAATTCGAGAGGGGGAGCTTGGCGTCCCTAAACAAAAACATCTCTCTCAACAAACGGAAAAAAAAGAGGCTGATTGGCCGATTGACAAAAAGGGCCGCCACCTTAAAAAAAATACAAAAAGCGACGAGGGCATTGCATGATTGAGGTGGACATATGCGCTGCTCAAAAAAGTCAAACAAATGGGGGTGGAGGAATTTGGCAGGAGCTGGAGAATGGACTCCAAAAACGAACCAGCGGGTCCTTAAGAAATTGGGGAGCTTGGAGACAGGTCCTGGTTTGGGGTAGGGAAAAATCCCATTGCCTCTGGGGTGGGCGAAGCAGCTGGAAATCAATATCGACGCCAAAGCAAAAACGTGAAGAAAACGAGAAACACCGGCAGGAAACACGCGTCAGGTTTTGTCCTGCGAAAGGGTAGGGGAGGTCTAACCTTGAGAAAACTAAGGGAATCACAAAGAGGGTCCGTGCGCTACAAAGGTGGCCCGAGGAAACGGAACAAGAACCGCTTACGGCACAGGGGGCGGTCGTACATCGAAACCGAACGAGAAAATTGCCGAGACCGGGGCGAATCTCGAAAGACTACGTACCGCTAAGGAGTAAAGGCAGGTGCCGGAAGGAAGGGATTAGTTGGCTTCTCTGATCAGGCATTGGCCTAAAGGCCTCTATTCAGAATCAGGATAGTTTGGGGGGGGGGGGGTGTAGGCCGGTCGTTAGTTAGAGAATGGTTTGGCGCGATCGGGGGCTAACATCAGGGGGGGGGGGAGCCTAAGGAAGAGAAGTCACCCCTCTTTTTCGGACTTTGGGGAGAACTGAAAGCTCGGATCATCATAGCTGAAGAAGAAGAAGTCAGAAGAAATAAGAAATTGGTGACGTTTTAGGGAGAGGGAAAGGAGGACTCCAGGTATCTCCATGACTAGCTCTGGAGGTGTCAGCAGGGGGGGGGTGTCGATTCTCACGCTAGAAGGAATATTTCACTCCGAAATCAACATAAAATACAGGAAAACGCTAGTGGTGGCAATCGGAGACGCCCAGCGAAGCTAATTTCTACAAGAAATGTAGATAAAAGTGCTCATAATTCATGGGAGTCTAGGCTGGCTAAAAGGAAATATAGCGGCGGTGAGCAGGGACGTCTGCGCTCTAGAAAGGCTCTGAAACTCCGCGGGGGGGGAGTAAAAACGAAAAGGGGATGAGTCTGCAAGTCATTGCCCTGAGAATCTAGGGAGGTTTGTTCAGGACCAGGGTTTCGGGGAAAAAAAGATGCTTTGAACCTATTTTGTCCGCTACTTTAGATGTCAAGAAGGCCAAAGAGATCCAGTGAGAGGGGAAAAAGAGGGAAAATATCAGGCCACTAGCGAGCAAAGTCCGCCGTCTATCGAGACGAGGAAAAAAAATTTTTAAAGGCGGCTGGCGCCAACGAAAAATCCTGTAGATCGATCCCATGATCAAAGTCTTCTGAAAGGGTGAATTGCGCGAGCATGTCATAGAGAAAACTTCCCAATTAAAGGGAGTGAGGGAGGTTAAAACGAATTCACTAGACCTAACATCATAACTGGAAATACATCTAAGAGTGGACTTGCTAAGGGCTTTAAAAGAGGGACCAGAAAAAGCTGTCTAAGCAGGGGCAAATGGCACACCCGACTTGGAAACTGAGAAATCGACAAATCTAAGATGTATCGGAACGGACGGACGGCTAATCGGAAAAGCAAACTTTGCACAAAGTTTAAAGGATATTTTCAAGGGGGAAGACGCAGTGCAGGAATCAACCTATATAGTGGGAAAAACGCTCACAGAGGCCGACCCACTTTTAAAAGAGCCACCACGGTAAAGAATTCTCCAATGAAAAGGAAGGGTACTTTGGGAAGGGGGAAAAGCAGGACTCAGGGGGGGAGCGAACCAAAACAGTACTTTTGGGTCATGAGCTTGTAGAGGAAAGAGAAAAAAGTCCCGGGATCAAGGAAAACGCTGGAGCAGTGGAAGCTGGCGTAGATGCACAGACTCGAATCCAAATTTGGGGTGAAAAAAAAAAATCAGGTCAAGGGATCGAAGGGGGGAACCACTCATAGAATGAAGGGCTCGACAACAAAAAAACGAGGGAAATAAATCTTTCACATCGATTTTGTAAGAGGGGAGAAGGACCTGCTCTTGGGAGAATCAAGGAGGAATAGGGGAACTCGGGGGGGAGGGAGGTCCAAAAACACGGAGAGGAGGGGTGCTGAGGATCATTTAACTCCGCCAAGGAGAAGCAAAAGGAAGAAAAAGATTTTGGCGCCGCCCTGGAAAAAAAAAAAAAAGCTCAGCTCTCAAGTATACAAAGGACTGTGGGGCGAGGGGTGCTCGCGGGGTGTACGGGAAAACAGCAAACGCTGGCGGAAGGTTGTGGGTGAAAACTATAGAGGGGGGCAGGGGACTGTTCGGAAAAAAAAAACTGAGAACCGAGAAGGTGGTGGAAAAGGTTGGAAGTTTGCTTTTTGGACACTTAGAACGTTCCAGCCGGGAAGAGAACCTTTCGTTTGGGGGGTGAGGGGGGTGGGCGGAGAAAAGGGGAGAAGACTTCATTTTCGCCGAACTGTGGGCCTGGGGTAAGTTTGGAAAAGCCGATCAGCGACGCACGTGGGGGCAACGGGCCGGGTCTGGAAGGGGGGCGGCCGTCTATTTCAGGATGGGGGCGGGTTGCACGACCGCAGGAAGGGAAGTGGCAAAACGTGGACTCAGAATCAAGACGAGGCAGGCAAAAACTGCGAAGGGCGAGAGGGGATTACTTGGCTCTTAAGGGACGGCGAGGGGGGACCGTTTCGCGAAGAGATCCAAAAAAAAAAACCGTCGCAATGAGGGTAGAAAGGGCGCTCAGGGAACTTTCTCGGGAGTGGGCCGAGAGGAGAGGACGATAAATGGTGCTGGGAGGATAGCGGGAGAGAAAACAAAAAAACGACGAGCAACGAAAAACATTGCTGAGACAAAAAACAGGGGGACTCCTCTTAAGGGTATTCTGGGGAGAGGAAGATCCAGTCCGAAGGGATCTTGAGGAAGGAACAGACGTATCAGGTCGAAGAAAAACGACGCGGAGAAAGGACAAATCAAAAAACCAAGAGAGATGGAGAAGAGAACGGCAATGAATGAGGTAAAAAGGTCGAAGCGAAAACTGGGGGGAAGTGTGCGCACAGGAGAATGGACTGCGAGGGTCCGGGGGGGCCCACTAGTCGTGGGAGGAGTTAATTATTGCGGGGTTAAAGGGGGTTCGATGTAACTAAAAGGGGGGGGGGCAGGGTCTACGAGGACAAAAATTCGGAGAGGCCCAAAGCCGAGGGGATATCCATGGCGTGACGAAAGAGTGGTCCGCGAAATCGAAAACAGTCCGTTCGGCTGAGAAAAAAAAAGGACCGCTTGAAAAGCGGGGGAAGAGAAATGTATGACGAATGCTTCACACGAAAAGCAGGGGTTACGGCCTGCGCCGAAGGTATAAAAAAAGAGCCGGCTCAATCGTCTCAAAGATCAGGCGGAAAGTCAGGGACAAGGGGAAAAAAGAATCAAAAATCCAGAGACAGGTCGAAAGCACCGTCAAAAAGGACGGTCCTTAGCCCCATGAGGGAGAAGGCGATCAGCAAGAATCATATCCACCGGAGGACCACTGGCTAGGACTCAGAGGCGGTCAGGTACGTCAAAGATGCAAGTGAGGGGCATTCGGTGGTTAGACAAAGCCTTCGATGTCCAACGGGGCGCCGTGGGGGAAAATGGTGGCAGGGTTTCCGGGAAAGGGGGCATCTAGGCAGTTTCTAGGCTGTGAAATTATTCTTTGGCGCCGGTGGGAGCGCGGGAACGCCCTTAGGGGACGAAAAACTCTTATTCCTTGGGGCAGGGTCCTAGAAGGAATCTAGGTTGGGCAATCGGTCGATGGGGGGTGGGTACTTAGCAGCGGCTGGGGGGAATCATCGGATTTAATCCTCCCGGTCGTAAAAAGGCAGCTTATAATATCAAGAAAGCCCAAAGGGGATAGGGTCCTTCCAAAGCGGACGGGAGGGGGTGAAAAGACTGGGCTTAAGGAAAAAACAAGGCGACCGGACCATTGGGGGGGGAAAGAAGAGCGATAAAGAGGGGGGTTCGAAGAAGAGGGACAGATGCATTCGACGCGTGAATAGGGGGACAAGGGTGCAATGCGTCAGAATCTCCTCAAACGGAGGGACGTAAAAAAACAGGGTACCACCTTGTAACCCGTTCAAAAAAAAGGATGAGATGCAGAGGCAAAAGGGAAATGGGAAGTGCCCGAATGTCGAACAAAAAAAAGGTCTGACCAGGGAAAACAAATTTTTATTGATTCGTACGCAACCCGAAGGGACTCCAAATCCGGGGGTCCCTCTTTGGCCAGGAAAAAGGGGGCATTCTGGGAGATCAGAGGTCCCTTAGGGGGGAAGAAATGAGTATTTCCAATGGCCGAGAGGTCTGAGCCGATGAAAGACATATCGAAGCAGAAAACAGATAGAAGCTCGAAACTGAGGTGCATAAAGCGGGCTTGCCGGCGAGTGGAGGACAAAAAGAAATCAGGGCTAAAAAACCCGTGAAATCAGCCCTAAAGGGAAAGACGGCCCTTTGGCCGAGGACGGCCAAACGATAGGGCGCGCAAATGAGGACAGGAGAAAGGAGACTGGTCCCCGAATTCCTAGACCGGCCGCGAACAACCTCGCGGAAATCCAAGCGGCTCCTGGGTTGGGGGACATTCCATTCGGAGGGGCGCTGAGACAATTATCTGTCATAAAAAAAGAGGGGGGGCAAAGAACAAGGCTGCTTGTCTCAGAACAGGTTTCGGGGGGGGAAAAAATGGGGGGGCGTCTGATGGGGGAACACATAGCTTGCTATCGATATTGTCCGGCATGGAGGGGGGGGGATTCGAAGGGGCGAGACGGAAAAACGGAGGATGTTTCGTCAGTGGAAAGGGGGAAAGGAGTAGGCGCGCAGAGGCTAATAATTGGGGCAAAAAAGGCCCGCAAAAAGATAACCTGTCCCGTCCAAAAAGGGCTTTTGGGTGAAGGGGATGAGAGGCCATCGAACGTTGAAGACATGGGGAACATTCTCGCGCGTTGTTGGGGGGGGGCGCCTCGGAAATCAGGCGGGTGGCACGCTCACAAAAAAAAAAAGGATGCCACGAAACCACAAGCGCTGCAAAAAAAAAACAGTCACCGAGTAAAAAGGTCTCGGAAACGAGCGAACCAGGGCGGATCTGCACTGGAAAAAACGAGCGAAAGGCAGAGAAGTCATGTGGGCTATCTAGCTCATGAGGAAAGGATGGGAGTGGAAAAAACGCTTCTGCTGGCGGGATAATGATCGGAGGGAACTTGAGGGGGGGAATCTCGGGATTGGAAAGGATCAGAAGCTGAAAAAGGCGAATGCTTAGTCCGTGGGTGGAGCAGCCGCATGTGGAGGTGGTGAGTATGGGGGGGTCCAATGGGGGGCGAGACCTTTAGATCCCATCCAACAAGCCAAGGGATAGCTTCGACGAGGGAAACTATCCGGCGGAGCCACTGAAGAGCCGCGAGCACGATGAGGCGCGAGGGGTGAGGTAAAAAAGGAGGAAAAAAGAAATCCCACAAGGCGCCAGTAAAGCGGCAAAGGATCGCTAAAAGTAAAACGGGGTACTTCGTAACGGGGGAAAGTAAGAAATGCACTGAAATGAAACTTATTCGTGTAGGAAATGGACAGATACGGAAGAAGGAAAGGACCGAGAGGGGGTCTACAGGTCGTCCTGCGCGAGAAGGCTTGAAACCGTAGAGAGCGTCTAAAAAAGGCTAATCACCAATGTTCAGAAGGAAAAAAGAGAACAAAAATCGTCAGGAAGGTCGGTAACTTCGGAAAAAGGGAATGAAAATCAAAGGATAAAGGGCTACACGTCAAGGACACAATCAACATTGACCTAGATCCAAGGGATTAGGGAAAGTAACAGCCAAGCTGGCGCGAAAGGGGAAACAACCAAACTCTACAAAGCCTGAGCCCAGACTGTTCCTTTGATATCAGAGCAACGAATCTACAAGCGGGTCCAGACCAGCGAAAAGGAAGCGTCTGTGGTTAAGGAGATTGGAGAAATACATATGCCGGGTGTATGACGAATAAACACCGAAAAACGGCTCAGTCTGCGTAAACTGGGCGAAATGACAAAAGTGAGAGGAAGCAGCCCGACAACCAAGAGGGTGCAATAAGAGGGTCTCGAGACAAAAACGATGAGGATAAAGAGAGTCTGTCAGCGAGGTGGGGGTCCGCGAAAGTCCTGGATAGGGAGCGGGGGTCCAGTGCTCTATTATCGTCTGGAAAGATTTCAAGGAAAAGACCAGCCTTCTTTGCAGTAAAGGGGGATCTCTCCAATCTAATTCAAAAACTAATACCGGGGGGAGTTGGTCCAGCAACCCCATTCACGCAAATTCTTTCAGATGCTCTGCGTCAGGAATGGCCCGCATGCTGGGATAGATTGGTGAGCTTTCAAAAGAGAGGCCAGGATGGAGGTGGATGTTGGCCTATACGATCTGGAAGTGGATTCGCAACGAACGGACAAGGTTGGACACGTTGTTTGATTTAAAGGGTAAAGCGGGGGAAAAGTAAAGTTTTTTTCGGGGGGGTTGGTCTCGGGAAAGTTGTCAGGCACTCCCTAAGGGGGCGGGATACGCCGAGGCCGAATTGGTCAACACGGGAGAAAAGCGACAGGTTTTAGACCTCCATTAGGGACCTTCGGCCTCGTGGAACTCGTGGGGCATGAAGTGGGGTCATGGGGAACATTGAAATTGGAGTTGTCACCGTCTCAGACATTACCGGGAAGGAAAGGTGCTCAGTCAGGTTCGTCGAAGATCAGGTGGGGGGATTCAAGGGATCATCCTCCCTGAGGAAGAGCAGCCTTTGGACTCATATTGACTCTGTATTTACGGAGAGGTAGAATCTATCCTTGGCGCGATTATGGATGTCGGATTCTGACGAGAAACAGTTGAACAACTCATAAGAAAAATGAGGAGGCCATCGTAACCAGGATAAGGAGGCATTTTTCAGTTCTAAGAGATCGGACTATAGTTCAACCAAAATGGGAGAAAGAGTCGACCGCGAGCAGAACTGCTTGAGCAGCCTCTCCTCTATGGAAAAGCAAAAACGCCTAGCACCAGGTCGTAGGCGAGGGGCAGGATGTCTCAATGGCGCACGGAGATGAGGAGGGTGAAGAAAGGTCCCACTCGCTACGCGTTAATGGATGGCGGGTGAAAGAGGGGGCGAGTGATACCTAAAAAGGTTGTGTCTCTTGCGACGTCGAAAAAGAGGACAGAGCGCAAAAAGGAGAGTCGGATAGGGGAGACGGCGTTTCCGCGAAACATCGCACCCAAGGCAGGGGAGTATGACTGGAAGGTCAGCAATTATATACTTGTGACAATACTAAGGTGAGAAAGAAAAAAAATAAGGACGAGGCAGTTTCCTCCTTACCTCCAGGGATACCCCCAGGGCAAGCTCAATCGCCAACAGGCCGGGAGGAAGAAAAAATCAGCGAAACCGCCAAAAATCAAAGAGAGACGGATCACTTCTATCACTCTGAAGTCCGCGGGTGAAGGAAGGCATCTCGCACAATGATAAGGCTCAAGATCAGTCAACGTTAGAAGTGAGATTCTATGAGAATCATATGGAGGTGACTCTCTCTCAAGTTCGCTGCATGAAGAAAACGGGGTACCAGGGGAGGGACGAAAAAAGTCCTCCTTTGATACCGGAACCTGTTGTCAGGGCAAAAGGGTTAGGCTCGCTCAGCATTGGAAAAAAAAGAAAAGAAGTATTGAAGGAGGTTGAGACGGACTACTCCAGACAAGAGTAGCCTTTCCACTATCTGTAGGTTTTTTATGTCTAGAGATTAGGGGGGGGGCTTTCGGCGAAAAAGCTAGCCGTTTCGAGAGCTTCCATTGGAGAAAAGGGGAGTCCAAAAAAATACTTGAGCTGGGTCCAATGTGCCCCCAAGTCGGAAGTTAAGAAACGCGAAAAGACGGCGGGGGTCAGGGACGATCAATTCCTAGAAAAAAGGGGCAGGGCGCAGCAGCGGCTCTTTGGACATTCGGGGGAGAAGAGACGCGTGGTAAGCGGGGGATGTGGGAAAGGACGGCCAA
>Ga0179593_1365088_pt1 | contig 11681 bp, 8 predicted proteins | sample CZODoug2_1_08_16_FD_185931 | JGI IMG/M metagenome (GOLD analysis project Ga0179593, IMG submission 185931) | Vadose zone soil fungal communities from Angelo Coast Range Reserve, California, USA - CZODoug2_1_08_16fungal (PacBio error correction) | ecosystem: Environmental > Terrestrial > Soil >...
CGCCCTGTCAGGCTGTGGGAAAACTACTTGGCCATCTGGAAAGAAGGGAAGAAACTAAAGCCCGATCAGAAATCGCACAGGCACAACGTCGGAAGGGAAGAGGAGGCCCTTCTGGACGTGCTTTGTCACGGGTTAAAAGCGAGGAACGATCTTCCCGCGCCAAGGAGGGGACGGTCTTGCTTCGCCAGTGTGAACGAAGGCAAAGAAAAATGGACTGAAGGGAAAGAGGGGCCATGCGACCTCCTGCCACATAGAGTGTTTGGTCTCCGCCCAGGAACAAACCGCGCAAAACACAAAGAATTGGGGCCGCAAAAAAAACTCTACCCAAAACCAACAAGCGGGCAGGGAAACCAACACCATCAAAAGAAATCAGGAGATTTATTATTCTGTGGACCCGTGAGAGTCACCCCAAAGATAAAACAGGGTTAACCTTCTAAACGGTCCACCTGGGGAACCTGGATCCCGGACATGAAAAGAGGGGCAGGTCCCAAGAGACGGAGCATCTCTCCACAACCAAGAGAACTCGCAAAAAATTCCACAACCCAGTAACAGAAGAGCATTTACAATCACAGGAAAAAAACGTCGGTGGGACACCGCCCACTTCCCTACCTCCCATAAGACGAAAAGGCAGCAACGACCACGACACTCCAGGATGGGGGAAGGAAGAAGAAGAAAGATCCGAGGGATGAGGGGAAAAACAAGGGCACCAACCAAAATTCCCCTAGCAACACCCAGGGGAAAACAAGGCGCCCGGAAAAACGTCATCCAAACCACCAGATCGTCAAAAAAAAAGGGCCCTCAACGGAGGAAAAACCGGAAGGGGGCAAACCGCACGGCATTCCCCCAAAAAAATGGCCAAAGCAGGAGGCTTTCGGGTCGTTGGGGAAAAATGATGATCTCCACCTGGAAGGTCTTGAATTCTTTACAGAAAAAGCCATCTCGGGCAGTCCCGAAAAAGGAAACTGCAGTCATAGGAATGGAGAAAAAAGGGTGCAATGTCTTCACTGATCCGACAAGGCAAAGGGTCTTGGCTGCGCAACCAGACCAAATCGCGTGAGTGAGAGGGAAGCAAGAGAAAAAAGTTCAAAGAACGACTAGGGGGGGGAGAGGGAGACTGGCCTCATAATGCCCGGGGGTGGCACCGCATCCTAAACCTCGAAACCAAACGGCGAAGAAAGCCGCCGGAAAACGAGTGCAGGACACGATGTAAACACCATAAAAAAATCTCACTAAGGTCCGCGGGGGCGGACCGAGGGGTCCTGCCGTAAACAGCATCGATCACTGAGCGGGCAAGGAAACCGGGGGAGCATAAATGTTGGGAAAAAACTAACTTTCCTGCCCGCTCCCGAAGAAAAGTTACGGAGGATATCGTCGACCATCTCAGAAGACAGATTATAAGCCCAACCTGTCAGGGAGTTTGCCATGAGGGGAATCTTCATTAGACTACTTAATCAGCGAAGCCGGAAACTGACGTCTCCCGGGCGGTGGTCTAAAACTCGTCTTTATCAAAATCGGGGGGGGAGGGACTTATTCCCTGACCTCAAGGAAACGGAACACTGAAGACTACTTCTTGACCACAGTCGGGGGCCTTGACCTTATTGCGGTCATAACCTTATAGTGTTCGAAGGGTCCTGGTAAGGATGGTAGGCCAGCAGGCTACCCAGAAGGGAGACAGGGCGAGTGCTTTTTTGAAAACAGCCGGGTTCACGGCCCTATACGAAAATAAGCGGCATTCAAGAATCCAAGTAGAGACTCGCGGGTGGCTTCTCCGCAATTCTCGCCTGTGATCAATACTATCCCGAGAACTGAAAACTAAAAACTAGGAGAAGGCAAAGGGGGAAATGGAAAGGGACAACTAAAAGGGACAGGGGGGTAAGTGACCGTGTGGGACACTATGGTGGCGACATAGAGGGGAAGACCATCCTCCAGGGCAGGTCCAGCCCGTAGGGGGGTGAAAAACCTCGTCGGTCCCCCAACAGCTCTAGACCGAGGACTTAGTGAAAAGATAAAGAACACTAAAAAAACTGCCGGACTGTCACACCCGGGAACGAAGCCTGTTCGGCCGGGAGGGACAACCTAATCTAAAATCGCTAAAAACCTCCGGTTCGGGGGGGCCTCACACATAAGAAGGAAGGCATTTCCAAACGGGGCGGTCAGTAAGACTCTCACCCCCGTCCTGATTCAGCCTCGCAGTAGACGTCAGCTCTAACCATATTCATTGGAAATGGGGGGGGAGCAACGGGACGCATCACCTTTCCAAGTCTTGAAGTTGGGGCCGTTTCTAGGTTTATACTTTCAGAGTTGGAAAACAGGAAGGTACGCCCAAAAAGGACCAAAAATCCAGAACGGACCGCCCCTCTCATACAGCTAAGGAACGGGAATGTATAGGCAGACGAAGCTAAAAACAAGCGTCAACAACTTCAAAGGGCAGAAGCCAAGCTCCAGAATCCTTGATTACCTGTAAGACCGAGAGGCGGGCGGAGAATGCTTGCCTGGCAAGTTTTTTTTGAACATCATCGGGGCTCCGTACCGCACCACAACTTTTCCGGGGACAAAAGGTCACACAAAGGAAAAACCTTTAAAAAGAATTCGCGCCAGAACCCGTGAGAAAAATGCAAGTAACCGCAAGGGAAATCTGAGGGGGTTAACCGTGCCTTCACTCCCTTGGGGCGAAGTGTCCGCGTCCTTCTTGATTGAAAGGACTCGAGGAGTCATTGTAGCAGAAAAAGAAAACGTAAAGGGGCGTGAGGACAAGCTTGCGGGCCTCAGGGAGATTCCGGTGACGGGAGGGGGGGGGGGGTCCGGGGGCGGGGATTTAAAAGGAATGAAGTGACGCAAGGGGAAATCTGAGCTGTAAGGGGAACTGGCCGGAGGTGCTCGGGGAAGACGGTAAGGCACATCTCATCAAAAAGGGAAAAAGAGAGATATGTCCAGGAACCTTACGGCCACCTCAAAAAAGAATCGGCCAGGCCTCCGACATAATAATCAGGCAATCCTCAGAGGAGGAAATCGACCGTAACCCCGAGCGAGGGCGGCTCGAATAGCTATGGTGATTATCATCCGGCCTTCATGTGGGGATCTTTCCTTTGATAACACAGGAGCGGGAAGGGGTAGAAGAAGGCGAAATATGCAAAACCCGATCAAAAAAACAAAGAATTGCTTGGGAACCTGAAAAAGGGTACGCAGAGGAACACGGGGGGGTTGAATGAGGGAGGAATATTCGGGGTAAGTGTATTGTGACGCCGGCCGCGGGGAAACTGGTTTGCGGTCGGATAAGCGGTGGGGAAAAAAAAAGGGAGAAACCGGGTACAAAAACGTCTCATAGAAAAGGCAGACTCGGGGCTAAAACCAGGATGTCTGTTTTTGGAGGGGAGGCTGACCTGGTGACGCGGGGAAAAGAGAACGTCGCCTTCTGCAGGAGGAAGGACTGGGCGCCAGCTTGCGCGGGCGCGGACTGCCATTTTCCGTCCCAAGCGTCGATTAGCCCTAACAGAGAACGGATACTATCAGCTGACGCAGGCCCGTGGGGGGTTTTGAGGGGGGGAGGGGGCAAGCCATTTGACCGCTTAAGAGGAAGATCCTAGGGGAGTCTTCCTACTGGCAGTGGAGGACGGGGGGATCGGGAGTAACTGTAAAATTCAAGGGGGGAAAGGAAGGACGCTTTTATTTCCTAGACTCTCCAGGATTGGCTCTTTATGTGGGATTAAAAAAATGCCAATTTCTTAAGTTGTGGGAAGGGATGAAGAGCAGGTAGTTAAGGGCTATGTTACCAGAAAGGGCGCTATCTCTCTTAGCTGTAAATCACATTCACCTTGGCGCAAATTCAAACAAATGTCTAAGGGATAGGGAGCTGGGAAGAAAATAAAGGGAAAAAAGCTGTTCAAACCTTCCAGGGACCATTAAATCTATGTTGCGGCCAAGAAAGGGGACCCTTGGACCTGATACCAATTAAAGGGTGCCGGTTTACCTGGGGAAGATAGGTATAGGGAAAGGAGGCTACTTTCCTGGCCGCTAGCGAACGCGCCTATTCGGAGGGCGTCCCGATGACGGCGCATTGGACAAGGCAGAAAAAGGGGAACCGGGTAAAAGACGAACCTTGACCGCCAAGGGGTAGTCGGGGGGCCCCGGGGGATGCTCCATCTAAAAGACGCCGGGGTGTGGAGGAACCGGACGGACGTAAAACAAGGACCTAAAGGACGGGTTGGTCCAAATTCCGGGAGTTGTGAGCTGCGTAACGCGTCGGCCAGATGGGAAGAAAAAGAGCCTGATAAAAGGATCCCGGCAAAAACTCCGACCGGTAGAACGGAATTTACTGGGGGGGGGAGAAAGGGGGTTTCCGGGAAAGAAGCCAATAGCCAACAGGGCCAATCAGAAGGGGGTCCTCAGATCCTGGACGGGGGGGAACAAGAGTCACCCCGAGTCATACGGGAAGACTCACGACAAGGGAGCCTAGCGCGGAAGTCACTTTCATATAAAGGTCCGTACGGCTCGCCGAGAGAAAAAATGGGAAGTGAGGCCATAAGGTACTTACCATCGTGGGTATGGGGGGGGGCTAAAAACCTAACTCCGACAGAGGGGAAGAGCTTTGTTTCTTCAATCGGGGGCCGTTTGAAACCTGTCCCTTCTCTGCATCTGCACGGGGTCAGATGGTAGAGACACGGAGGCTTTAGCTTGGGCCAGAATGACCGTGGAAAGGAAAACCCGGAGAGAAGAGTAACACTTATCTCTCCTAGCCGAAGAAGTTAGGACTGCGCGCAGCCAAAGGAAAAAAACAAGTCGGCTTCTAAAAGAAACCGCATGGAATAAGCATGGGTAAAATGAGTATCAAAGACCGCCACCCCTCACGAAAGCAAATTTCAACGCCTGAAAAAATCCTTAAGCCCTGGGATTTGAAGGCGAAGGGTCGTCAGAATAAAAAATCAAAACAGAAGAAGGCGGAAGGTAAGAGCGAAGAGGGTGCAAGTTGTTCAGCTACTAGGGACGGTGAGGGGCTTCCGCCGCAAGCAGTGGGGCAAAAGGTGTGGAGGGAAAACAGGTCGTGGCCGGGGGAGGGGAGCAAAGAGGGAAGGGACTGCTGGCGGGCACCAGGTCGCTTGGAGGCGCGGTGGGGGAACCGGGGAGGGGGAAACGTCCTGGAGGGGGGGGGTGGACATCCGGTGGGCCTGCTTGTCTGTACAAGGCCTGAAGGGACCAGGGATTGGTTCTGTACGGTTGTCGCTTTGTTCACTGTCTCGAGGGTTGGCGAGGAGGGGAAGCCTGGCCGCTCGAGCGGAGGGGTAAAACCTGAAAAATAGGAAGGAGCGTTCCCATCATCTTTGACAGGGGGCAAGGACTACTGTCCCGATGACCACTCAGGGTGCCTCCGAGGCAGAAAAGAAGGGGAAGCCATCATCACATCTCATCGCATGAGAAGGGGTGTTAAGGGGGGTTTCGCGTTCGATTCAAAAACAGGCTTGCTATGGGGGGGTCCTGGCAAGGGGTCAGGGGAACGATCAGGAAAGGACCTCCTCTGGGCGGGAATTCTGGAAGTCCTCCCTCACCAAGAGGGAAGAACTCCCTTCTCTGGGGAATAAAGAAGGAGGTGGGCCAGGTGGCACCATTTCCACATCGTCAAACTCCACGTGGGGTTCGGCGGAGGGAACGCGGGGGGAGATTCTTCAGGAAGTTGAGAAGCAGAAGGCAGAGAGTCAGTGCGGAAAAGCGGGGCAGGGCGATCGCCTCTCATCTCTATAGAACAACAGGATGCAGAGGCGGTCGTATCGAAAAGGAAAAAGGTGGCGAGCCGATTCAAGATCGAAAGTTAACACTGCCTGAGCGCCCGGCCGTAGGGGAATCAAGGGCTCTCAAAAAAGAGGCTCCGAAGGGGAAAGAGGGAAGCGGGCGTGTCCCTTTTTACCTAGGGGCATCAGGGGGTGCGTAAGCAAGGAGTGCGTCCGCTGCCCTGTAGGGTGTGGTTCAAAGGGGGTGGCGGCGAGCCCAAGGGGGAGGAGCGGACAAAGTACCATTTCAAGAGAGCGCAAATGGGGACAGGCCGATCGCAGCCAAAACCACATCCAGTTGAGCCCAAACAAAGCGCACCAGAACGGGAATGGGGAAAAAACTCCAAAAAATCGCTTCAACAAGAAACCATCCCCAAGTGCAAGTTATCGGGCCCTGGGGCCAGGGGGGGCTTCACCAGCGCAGGAGGGCTCATCGGAAAGGGCCTTTCCGCAACAGCTGCTTGGGAGAACAATAATTAACGAATTAAGCCACAAATCGGCGATGCGGGACGACGCCAAAGAAAAACACAGGGGGGGAAAAAAGCTAAACCATCGGCGAAGCAACCCCCAGGGTACTAAATCATATCCTCAGAAGCCAGGGGGAAAGCAGGGGACGGGGGAAAAAAAAAACGCTTCCTCGAAGCACAGACAAAAAAAGAAGGGCAGCCATCTAACCCAGAAAAATTTATGGGCCGACAGCCGCATTTCCCGGGCGTTATCACCGAACCCTGAAAACGGCCGGTCACCCGTCGCGAGGTGCACATGCCTAAAATCAAAGACGGAGGGGAAGAAGTAACCCCCATATATTAAGGTGTACCCGGCACTCCCCAAACACTTCATTGGGCCGGACCTGATGATTCCCCCAAATCAGAGCAAGGAGGGGGGGACTCAGTGTCGGGGGAGGGTAAATACCCTTTGAAGGAAAAAAAAGTTATCTCCCGGGATTGAAGGGACGTACGGGAGCAGGGAAATAGTAAGATCGGTGCGTGTGGTTGAAGGGAAAACAAGTTCCTTCATAAACTCGGGGGATGGCTGTAGGAAGTCGACCTTTAAAGGAATCGGGGAAAAGAAAAAGTCTTTTGGGGGCGAGTAAATAGCCGTGAATCTTGACTCTGCGAACTGCAAAAAGTGCGAGGTCCGGGGGGTTATACATCACTCGGAAACGTGAAAAAAAAAAAAATGTCATCCAAAGGGGGGGTGCACCGCATCCTAAGAACGAACGTCAAGATCAGGCGAGAAGGGGGAAGGAAGGAACGGCTGGAAGACACACTGCCCGCAACACCTGGCGACCTAAGGTCCTTATCTGGAAAGGCGGGGGCCGGGAAAGCAGGAATGGTCAAATGCGAAGCCAACGACCTACCTGAAAAAATATACCGGCGCACGAGGACGGGTGAGAAGAAAGGAGGGGACTCCCTAGAGCCGTCCAAAATCGCGTGGAGGGAAAAACCAGCGCTGAGCGGAGGCCATTTTAAAAGTCTCATCCTGGCGCTGAGAAGGGAGGGCCAGGAAATTGCACGATATTCGGGGAGAGAAAGAGACGGCCGATATCCGCAGGTACGAAAAACGGATGGAGAGCAGCGCTTGCCGGCCGGTGAGAAAACCGGATGGCCCGGACGCATAACCGCAGAAAAAAACAACCGCGGCCAGGACGGGATTTAAACAGGAAAAAAAAACTGGTCCGGACCGGAGGGGCTCAAGGGTCTGCGGATTAAACCGAGAAAAGGCGGCTGTAGTGCGAACAGAACGTGGACACGACCGCGGGACATTTTGAGGGGTTAGTTGTGACCCGGAAAAATACCTTCAGGGTGACACTGACTATCCCGGGGCTCGAAGCTCCTACGGTCACGCCCTCCATAGGATTGAGCAATAGACCAGGGGCCAGCTTCTGAAAGAATCCCTGGCCGGAACAGAGCAACGCAAAAGGTGTCGTCATAAAGGGGCCAGAAAAAAAGAGCTTTTCAAGGGCCTGTCGGGGGGCGGGTTGGCCCTAAGGTGGCGTTTCCTAGAGACGGGCGAAAAAACTGGGGCAACCGACCACCAGGTTGTCGACAGAGCGTCGAGGTCCAAAAAAGGCGATCCGAAACCGCAAGGGTAGAGGGGGAAAAGGGGCAAAAACTCCCTATCGGCATCAGGCCAGGTTCACCCGGGACGCGACCTTTGAGGGGGCTGACTGCGAATCGTCGACAAATCGACGAAAAAGGCCAGCCTCGGGCATACCCAGCCGTTCCGAGGGCCGGCCACCGAGGGTTCAGGAAACTTATCAAAAAAAAGGGAACTCACTGGCCACGTAGGGGCAATCGAAGAAGCGCGCCCTAGGAGAGTTCAATGGGTTTAGCCAAAACGATAAAGAAAAATCCGGGACGTGGCAAAGAGCTACTTTCTGCTTTAAGGGTAGGTCATCCTCGGAACGGACCTGAAAGAAAAAAAAAGTCCAAGCGCCCCGAGCAATCGCCAGGGCGCCGAAGCACACGCCCCCAGAAAATAGGCATTAGGCCGTACGATCAGTTCAAGCCCGTACGAAGTACCACGGCAATCCAAATCACCACAGGGAATACCTTTTCGCAACGGAAAAGGTCTCTGATGATTTCGGGAGTTTGAGGCTCTAGTCCGGTGGTTAAACCCCCCTCGCAAGGGGACTCTCAAGTTCATCTGGGTCCGGACGAAGACCGGGGTACACAATAGGAAAAGAAAGTAATCACAAAACTTTTTTTCCAAACCTCATTCTCGTCAAAAGCAAAGAGGAATGTTGTGGACCTCTTATTGTTTCTGAAAGAGGGTGGTGGGTTCTGCTTTTCGCAATGCAGTACTGCAAGAACCGGTAGGCAGGGTGATCTCCAAATTGAAAGCGCGAATGCCGGAAATGAATCTTCTAAATAGGGGATTTTCTAGCGCTCTCGTGCGGTGGTCCTTCTGATGAAGGGGAAAATTCCTGAAAGAGAACCGGGAAATGAGCTTGGTGTTGACCTAGAGCTTTACTGCCTCCAAGAATGTGACATCTCTCGAAAACAACAAAACATTATTATTAAAAGGGAGATATGACTAAGTAGAGCACAAATCATCGGCTACGACAGCGGAACATCCGCAGGGAGCTCGCAAAAGCATGGAAATGCTCAGCCCCTACCACGGAAAGGGGGGGGGAGGGACAAGCATGCACTGGTATCGCATGTAAGGTTAGTTGAGGAGAGGGGGGGTTCGGATAGAACACATAAAATCCTCGGGAAGGAGACGGTCTACACTACGGGAAAGTACCTTCAAAAACCGGGATAAAACCTAGATTTAAAAAAAAAGATAGTTGACTTTAAAAGGAGTTCCGCCATGATTGCTCCAAGGTGCGCAGCATAGCGGGGGATGAAGGGTCGGTGTTGTAAAGGACGGAAAGAACAATGACAATGGTCAGTCAGGGGGAGCGGGGGACCCACAAGGATAAAACCCGCGAGAAACTCAACTTAAGGGCGCACGGTCTGCGTGTTGGCAAGGAGCAGCCAGGTACGGGAGGAACTCGAACCAGTCAAAATGCGGTCTCTCGGAGACTCTGGGGGGGGGGGGCGCAGGGCGCTGACCTTCAAGGGCGGGCCATTTAAGAGGAAGTCGTCCCTACCGCCCAATGAAAAAGCTACTTCCTGACCTGCTATTTATTCATAGGGCTGGGGGGGGGGAAGCAAATTTACCGCATCGGGAGAGAGTGAAAGATCGTCTAGAATACTTTCAAAGGAGTTGGTAGGGTGGGAAGAAAACATTTCCTGCAGACCTATGCCCTTGGCCCTCAGGAGATTGGACTTTCCTCGACGGCAGTAGTTTCGACGTAGGGAGGGAAGGATGGCTAAAGAATCCGAACAGGAGGCGATGTTAAGGGCCGAAGGCTCGGTGAGCTTCTTTAGGGGGTAACTTCACCGTGTTCAGCGGAGACAGGGGGAGGATGGAGGGGAGACCATACGCTCGCCACGCTGGAAAAGCTCATTGCTTGGGGGAGAATCAGATCTGCTGCAAAAAAACCAGAGGGCCAAAATGCTCCTGTAGAACTTTGGCCACCCTGGCAAAAACCTCTCCCTGTTCCCGGCCGGGGACGTTCATGATCTTTAGGAACTGAAAGTGACCGAACATCGGCCCCGAAATTGGAGCAGGTCTTCAGGAAAAGAGATACTTCAGTTTAACAAATGATAACCAAAGCAGAAGGTACTCAAGGAGTCTTTGGTCAAACGGGGGGGGGGAGTGATGCTCCACTTGGACGGGGTGTGTGACACAAGAAGTCCTATTCCTCGACGTTCCGAAAAAACTGGTGTTCAGAAGTAAAAAGGAAAACTTAGGGATTGATGCGGGACCCGCGGCTGCCATAAGGAGCACCGCAAGATCACTACGAGGAACCCGGCAGCATCCTCCGCGTAGGAAAGCAGTTTAGCGGAGGAGAGGATGCCTTCCGCGACGAAACGACCAACAGGACCACCTTACCTTCCTAACTCTGAGAAATTACAATCTGTAAAACCCTCCTTCCTAAAAAGCGCTGGAACACGAGAGGAACAACGTTAGCTGGGGATGACTAAAGGAGAGTCCGGGAGGGGGGGGGGGGCTCCCTCATGAACGAGGAAGCGGGCTCCGGCGATCAGGGCGATTTCTTTTTGGAAGGCTGCAAACCGCGGGGGAGAAGACACAAAAAAAGGCATCACCTTCTTGTCGAGGGAGGGTGTACGTGAAATCGTGTCAAACACTCCAGTGAGGACGGAATGCTCGCCGGCTGAGGGAGGGGGGTTCTATGGGGAGGAGGTCGGGAAAATGACAGAGAGGGGCAGGTCATGAACGGAGGAGTGAGAAACCAGCCAAGCCAGGACTTAGACGCCGACCAGCGACGCTCTCGGTATCAAATGCGTGCATAAAGACCGATCCACAAGGCTGGGCGGCTTCCAGTCGCATTTCCATCAAGGAATGAAAGGGCCGTTCACTTACAGACACCCGAAAAGAGAGAGGTGAACAATGGAATGGGGTTCCATGGCCCGTTATATAACTGAGGGGTCGGAACTAAAACCTCCAGAAAAAAGTCCGGGGGCTGACGGGGGGGGGAAGAGAGCGGCCTTCAAAAAAATGAAAACTTGTTGTCCTTTTACCCTGACGAGTGGGGGTTAAGGTTGTCAAACCTTGCCGGAAGGCAGAAGGTGGGTCCTGTCTTTGGGGGGTAATATAAATTGACGGAAGGGAACGGGGGGGGAAGTTGCGGGTATATCAAAAAAGACCAATCTTTCTGGCAAATCGCTGGAGTCTCTGTGTCCAAGCGTCGGAACGTTCTGCCTGGAAGTCAGGTCGGGGGGGAACACGACGGTAAAAGGGGAGGCAAAAGGAGTAAGGGGTAACGGCCTATAGGGAGAAAACTTTGTTTTCTTGGATTTTGAACGGGGAGCCTGTTCGCAGGTTGGGGGAGCTACTTTCTCAGAGGAAGAGAAAAGAGGGTGGTACCAACTCCGTGATATTTGGAAAAAAAGATACGGGCAAGAGGAGACTTCAAGGAGACTGTTCCCGAGGATAAAGAGATCCGGTAACTTATCTTCACCCCTTGAGCAGAAACCTTCTCTATCTCCTGGACGGCTGGCTGCCGGGAGACAAAAGAGGGGGGGGGGGGCTGGGGTAAAAGGTGAGTTAAAAAGAAGGGGGCGGCGCTGGTCTGTGTCCGCACAACAAGATAGCGGGGGAGGACTATCGGAAGGAAGAGCCGGGCTGGTGGGCCGGTGGAAAAGGAGAAACGAGACAAAACGCGGCGGGGACCGAAAAAAGGAAAACGAAAAAAGGCAAGAAGAGAGAAAAAAGGGCACGGAACGTCTACGCTGCCATAGTTTCAGATAGAGAGAAGGGGAGGGGATTCTGCTCAGCCGAAAGAACCCCAACAAAAAAGAAGGCAGGGACGTGACGGAGGTTGGCCAGCAAGAAAATGGCGGACCC